>JAALOO010000470.1_pt1 | contig 36164 bp, 34 predicted proteins | sample 7257641 | NCBI WGS metagenome assembly JAALOO01 (sample SAMN14085613, study PRJNA598686) | mite metagenome | biome: ENVO:01001000; feature: ENVO:01001002; material: ENVO:01001226; isolation source: single female mite from University of Michigan culture on fish food culture... ...
AGAGAGAGAGAGAGAGAGAGAGAGAGAGAGAGAGAGAGAGAGTCGGGCAGATATGCAGACTAGTGGCCACTTTATCAGCAACAGTCAGTTTGTCCGGCTGTGTGTGTGTGTGTTTAGTGGACGGGCAAGCACAGTGCACCTCATCATACCAGGTAGGCATCATCGGCGAGTGTTCATCTTCCGGTGGTGGATACACACTTGCCTGCTGCCAGATGACTGACTTACTGCAGCCTGCTTGCCTGGCTGCAGATATTAGCATCATCCTCATCATTGTAAATTGTTTACATTTTTACTCTCCTTCTCTTTCTCTTTGCAACTGGTTTACCGTTAAAAATCGCCTTAACTGCAAAGGACGAAAAGGAACTGAAGGAAAGGGAGAAAGAGAGAAAGAGAGGAAAAGATGAAACATGCTAGTCAAATGAAGACGCATATGCAAATGAGCAGATGAAGGAGCAGATGTTAATCAGTGCCGGACACTAGAGTGTCTGTGTGTGTCGATTCGCTCTTTCCTCTTGTACACTAATCTGCTGCTGCACTAACTTCACGACAACTAGTTGCCTTTGATTAGCGACACTAAATGTCAGCTGATTGTGCCAATTGCCTGCACGAGGAAAGAAGAACGGACAAAAGCTTTAGCAAAATCACCAAAATTCTTCGGACAATGGTGGCGCACAGCTAATGCTGAGCAAAAAAAAGAAAAAGTTCTAGCTAAACGATGGAGATCAGTGGTGGACAACAGTGGTGGCCACAACAGTTTAAAGGACACAGTAAACAGAAAGAAAGAAAGAAAGAAAGAGAGCGATTGTGTCCGGGCAGGCTGACCATCGGTGTGTGATCATCGATTAGGAAATGAGCCACTAAAAATAGTCGGGGAGGATTTTCTAGCGCTGAATAGAGAAAGAGAGGGAGAGAGAAATGAATCGATGGTCATGAAGAATAGGCTATGCAAGGCGAGCAACAGTGGACAGTGGTGGCAATTAGGGGTGACAACAACGGGTGTGTGTGTGTGTCTGCTTTAGACGCCCAAAATAGGCATTTAAAGGGCTATAAGCGGCGGTAGCAGTTGTCGCTGATCAATGGTCGCTTTCCTTTCAACACTAAAGTGTACACTAACGATGGTGGCCACCACCACCACCGCCGCCGCCAATTTGACCAGGTCCACTTAGCACTTGTGATTCAGACACAGAAAAAAGAGGTGAACTCATGGGCAGGGGAAACTGCTGCTACTGCAGCTGCTGCTGGTGTGTGCAATCCCCTCCGCCGACTTTGATCGCCATTCACCGCCGTAATGAGATCTCAATTAGCGCACTACGGCTCACGGCTCATTTGATTGGGCACAGACACTCGGTGGCGTTCAGATCCGGCATTTTATTATTAGACAGGACAGAAGAGAGCAGAACAGAACAGAACAGGAGACAGTCAGTTTGTCCGAGTCAGCGTCGGACAAACAGACAAATTTGGCTGTGGCAGTGGCGGGCGGTAGTGCGAGAGGATGTGTGTGTGTGATAACAAACAAACCTGTGGCGCCCGCGACAAGCCCATTTACATTAACCGATTAGGCAGAGGTGGAAAGGGCGAATAAATAAGGTCGACGGAAAGTGAGGGAGGGGGAATAAAAGAGGATGGATGCTAAGCAACAGGTAATACAGTGTATTGAACGAAAAAAAAAAGAAAAAATTAAGTGGATGAAAGCAAGGTGAGCAAGGAAAGGAAAGGAGGGAAAAAGAAAAGCAAACAGAAGTAACAGAAGATGGAAATAGAAGAAGTGGGCAAAATCAAATAGACAGGGCGACAGTACGGCCTCTTTTCCCTGCTATTGAATTGTATAATTCACTTAAAAGAAGGGCAGACTTCTGTCAGGTGGTGGTGAAAAGGGAAGGATGTAAGGTGAGTAAAGCTGTTTGTAAAGGTGTGTGTGTGTGTGTGTGCGCGCAGATGAATGAAGTGCTCAAATGAAAATCGATCGCCCGTTTTCATCTGCCCGTTATTTATTCAATTGCTGGCGACTACCGTCTCATGGCAGCAGGCGGCGGTGGTGGCACATAGTGAAATCGCTCTGCTCTGCTGTGCTCCACGTCAATGTAGGAGTAGCGGGAGTACGGCTGCTCCAGTTTTTTGCGCATTGCCAGCTCGTGGTCGTAGCCTAGCGGATGCTGATGTTGCTGTTGCTGGAATCCATTTCCACTAGATCTGCAGTTCTTTGAGTAGGCAGACAGTGGTGGCTGGCCGTTGTACTGCTGCTGTTGGGCAGCACCACCACCACCACCACTACTACCACCTCGAATTTTGGCCGCAGAAGAAGAAGAAGAGGTAGGCTGCGGTGGCATCTCATATCGGGTTTCTTGTCGAGGGGCGCGAAAGTGTCCTGGAGAGCGACGTCCTCCCTCGGCACTGCCGCCATTGTGGAAGTGGTAGTTGGCCAGTGATGTTGGGCCGCTGTAGTCGAGAGCCACCAGGTTGCCGCTTGATCTGCCCAGTTGCTGGTGGTGGGCACGAGAAGAAGAAGGTGCCAGATTGCCAGCGCACTTCTTTGCCTTTGACCTATTGGCAAAGTGGTCCTCTTCTTCACCTAGTGGAAACGGGGCAAACGGGAGTGCCATCTTTGAGTCCATACCAAACTCGGCGTCTGCAAAGTAGAATTTCGGCGGCTGTTTTGAGGAAGGCTGTGGCTGCGGCTGCGGCTGCTGCTGCTTCGCCGATTGTCGGTGTTGACTATTGCCGTTGTTCACTGCCGTAACTGCTGCTGTGGGCACTGCACCGAAGGAAAACTTGCCGACCGGAGGTGAGCTGCCGGAGATGAGTTGATGCTGTTGCTGTGTGTGCAGTGTGCGCTGCTCTCGTCTGCCCATAACAAAGGCTGATTTATCACTTGTTTGCTTGACCTCCTTTAGTGGGTTGCGAGAGAGATTCGGATTGGAAGCGTACATCTTCGCCATATGCTGCTGCTGCTGCTGCTGCTGCTGTTGATGTTGATGTTGATGTCTACTGCGTGACTTGCGCTCCCCGGCAAACTGCAGATGATCCATCTCAAGGGGAAACGATGGGTACGATGGCTGCTGCCTACGGCGGTGCTGCTGCTGTTGTTGCTGCTGCTGCTGGTGGTGGTACTTTGAGGCCTCTGCCACTTCAAAGCTGTTTGCAAAGTTGTTGCCGTTGCCGTGGATGCTGCTGTTGTGCAGTGCGACTGCATTCTCCGGCGCAAACTTGTACTGGGGAAAGAGGTCAAAGGTAGACTTTGATTTGCTGCGATTGCAGTTGGCGGTGAAGAGCACGTCCTCCTCGATGTCCTCGGCGTCTACCTCTAAACTGTGATGATCACAACGGCGGTGGTCAAAATTTCCCTCCTCATCATCGTCATCACCGCTGTTTTCCTCCTCCTCCTCCTCTGAACTGTATGCATTGTTCATGGGCAAACTGTACGGCTGCGACTTTTCGGGTTTGGAGCCGCCAAAAAGATATCTGTTCTGTGAGGTGCGCTTCTGATGTGAACCTCTGCCACCTCGGTGACGGTCATAGTCAATAAAAGACTGCGGCTGATCGCTGTGCTGCTGCTGATGATGATGATAGTCGAGCTGCTCATGATCATCATTGTAGCAGTCCCCTCGCCCGCCGTAAAAGTCTAACTTTTTGGTTGTTTGATTGATCTCACTGGAGAGGGCCTCCTCGCTGCCGATGCCGCTGGATGACTTGCCGCTGGACTCTGATCTCGTCAGAGGAAACATCGTTGTCGTCGACTGTCGTTTGGCGACGTTCTCTTTGCCTTTATTGTTGTTGTTGTTGTTAGTGCCGTCGTAGTCTCGAGGGGGCAACAGCAACGGACCCATCTTTGGATTGCCCAGTTTGGCACGTAGCTCGGCGGCCAGTGAGTCGTAGAGAGCGGCGGTGGCGCCGGCGGCCAGTTCACCCTCTTCCTCACCCTCCTCTTCCTCAAATGGCTTTGATTTGCCCCCTCTGCTTTGTTTGCTTTGTTTGCCGCTGTGCTGTTGCTGTTGCTGTTTAAAGTGAGCAGCGGACGATGGCGAATTTCCATGCTGTGTAGAATGTTTCTTTTTACCGGCTGACGGCGGCAGTTTGCTTTGATGGTGGTGCTCTCGATGATGGTGCATCGCTGGCAACATTGGCGGAACACTCATCATCATCATCATCATCGAGTTGTTGTTGTTGTGGTGCTGATGGTGGTGAACACTGTTCTTTGAGCAAACTGCGTAGCCCAGGTCAGAGGAGTTTGACTCCTCGGAGTTGAGCTCATCGGAGCCCTCCGTCCGCGTCGATCGACCGTCCGATTTGAGCGTCTTACTGGTGGGGCCGCCGCCGCCGCCGCCAAGGGGCGCCACCGGCAGCGGCGGCAACTCCTCCTCCTCGGCGTAGTTGTAGCTGTTGTCACAGCGGTCGCTGCTGTTGTGGTTGTTGTGGCTGTTGTGGCTGTGGCTGTTGATGCCGTGCTGGCCATTATTCACCTGAGACCGGGTGAGCAGAAGACCCTTGGCACGCAGTCGAGACTCAATATCTCTGAACTTCTTCTGGTTCTCCGGGCGGCTGACCAACGCCTGCAACTGCCCCCGGAGACTGTCCGCCGTCTCCACGGAGTCGCAGCGGTAGGCGTGCACGTGCACCGGACATCGGGTGAGCGGGTTGTAGAGGAGGAGAATGGCGCAGACGACGTCCTCCTCCTGGTACACCCAGGTGATGCTGTTGTGCGGAATGTGGTGCTTCACCTGCTCACTCTTTAGCATCGAGGAGGCGGCGGCGGCGGAGGCTGAGTCACCAAACGGCGGACCACCTTTTGACTGCTGCTGCTGCTGCTTGGCAAAGAAGAGCGCCGACTGCTGGTCGGCACTCAGTTTCTGGCAGGACTTCCTCGGAACGGTCAGTATTTGGATGATCTTCAGGCCCTTGCTGGACACCTGCAGCGTCACCTTGGAGGGCTCCACCAGCGGCTGGGCGTCACCACCACCACCGCCATTGTTACCTTCGCACTCACCGTCAAGCAGGTAATTGAGCACCGGTGTGACGTACTCGTCGCCGCGCAGCCCCTTTGACTCTTTGGAGCCGAGGAACCAGACGTAGTACGAGGAACGCTTGACGTCTTTGCTCTTTTTGAAGTTCATTTTTCGGTGTGAGTCTGATGACGTATAATACGACTGAAATAATGAGGTTGATGATGATAGACCGCAGCAGCAGTTAAATCATGACGCAAATTTTTCCGTACTGTCCGGCGGTTAATGGTCGCACGCTGTACTACTACTGTCTGCCTGAAACAAAACTGAACTGAATATACCAAATGAACTGTTTGGCAGTTCCGGTGTCACAGTGACAAAACAATGGCAGTTTAGCAGTGGCAGTTGCAGTGTTTTAAACGGCTGACAGCACAATAAAAAACAGGTGAAAAACAGAGTGTTTAACAAAAAACAAAAAATAAAATCACTGTATTTGAGCACATGGAACGGTCACATGCAGCAGCACTGGCACTTGTTGTAAAGATAACAGGAATGACACTGGTTTTTAAACGCAGAAGTGAAGAAAATGTCAGGAAAAGAAAGAAAAGATGACACAATAAAGTGGTCAGTCAGTGAGTCAGTGAGCCACTGAATTAAAGCACTGGGCAAAACATTAAAGAAATGGTGCAAAGGAAAGAAGAGAAAATAAAGGCCATCAACGGAGTGACCGTTCAGTGGAACGACTGCCGGGCAAGTGATTCAGCCCGTCCACTATCTCAGACACATCAGCCGCGGACACAACTTACTCGGCGTCCGTCTCTTTTAACTGGCTCTCTTTCTCTCTCTCTTTCTTTCTCTCTTTCTTTCTTTCAATCTCTGACTCTCAATGTGCGAGGCGGTGCTCAAGATTCAAGCTAACCTTTCTGGCTTAAAAAAGCGCCTTTTCTGTTAATACAGTTTTAAAAATTTGCTGTAAATAGCAATTGAGTTGACAACAAATTCAAAATAAAATTTTCATTAATTGAAATGATTTGCACTTTATCATTGCATCCGTTTAAAATAATAAACGCAAAAGCTTCATAAATGAGTACAAAAAGGTTTATATTAACATGCTAAGTCAACTAAATGTTGTTAAACTTATTTATGAGTTACTTTGTAAATGTAAAAGCTTACAGTTAGTTTTAGAATAAATTGTGTAACTTGACAGTTGCAGTTTAACACAAAAAAATTATAAAATGATGCACAAGTTATTTTAGTTTATTTTACAAACGATTTAACTTTGAATTTTTAATTAAATTGTTTCTAACTAAAAACACAAACTTCAAAGCAAAAACACAAAATTTTTTTAAACGCAAAAATTTTATGTAATTTTATTTGTTCGGGTGCATTAAACTTGTTTAAGATAGTAAATAACGTTTCAGTGGCGCATCCTAGTGGCGCTGGTTTGAACAAAAATATTACAAAAACTATTTTTTATTTTGAACATGACACTGCATAAACTTTTGTCATTACCATTTTGGAGTTTCTGAACTAGACTTGCGTATAACGACTGAACTCCAATAAATAAGATTAAAAATAAAAAATGCGCCTGGAAAGAGAAAACGACACCAGTAGTCAATGCGGAAAGAGAGTTGTTCTGGTGTCATTGGCACAATGGCTGCCACTTGAACATTAGAAGTTATTAAAAAAGATTTTGAATGCCCTTTTGGAGAGCTCATGTTTATATCAACGACACTATTCCTGCGAGTTGATTTTCCCGAGTTAATAACTTGATTTTTTTTCGTAAAAAATTTGTTAATTTCATTGTTGTAACTTTTAGAGCTGTTTCTGTTTCTACTTTGGTTTTCAACAAAGTTTTTATTTTCAACAAAAGAAACCGAAGTACTGCGAGGAAGTCGTGAGATGAGATCCTTTGCATTAAGAACATTTCCGTTTCCATTACATCCATTTATTGCAAAGTTAGCTCGTTCATAAAACCCACTAGATTCACTTATGTCTGTTAAACCATTAGCCGGAGTGGGACATTTGCTAACTGAATTTGATGAAGGTTGTGGAGTTTGTGAAACTTGCAATTCTCGAATACTTCCCTGGTGGTGACGACGGTATTTTTCAGATCGTTTTCGAATACGGTGCATAGTTGTTTGACGTTTTGGTGTGTTGATAATAAAACTGACGACGGCGTATTCGATGATAGAAAGGGCAATAAAAGCTAACAAATAAAGTTAAAAAGATGTTATTACTAAGTTAAGTATAAAAATTAAAAACACTTTTTTATTTACTTACTAACGCAGACTAGATTCCAAATATCTAACACATTAAGGTAGGTGACAGTTGGAAGCAGCTCCCGACTAAGTTTAAAGTTGGTGACCATTGTCAACATAGTCGTGGCAGCCATCAGCACTCGGGTGGGTGAAGAATCGATGGGCAACCAAAAGGTAGTCATTGAAACGGTGACAATCAACGTTGAGGGCAGGTAGTTGATGAGGACGTGGTGAATGAACTGCCGTTGAAGGGTAAAGTCGAAGCTGCATCGGCTAAAGTTCACTCCCGAGAGTCCACTCACGACAGAGTTGCTGAGGTTGATGTCCACCAACTCAAAACCGACCGTCCGAAAGGAGCCATGAGATTTAATTACTGAATTACTGCTGCCATTCAGCTCTGTGGATTTTGATGACGCCCAAAACAGTAAACTCCACATAGATGATTCTTTAGAAGCTAGTTTTTGTGCATTCGCTTCATCTTCATTGAGAAGCATCTCACGCCAACGCATTACCAGTTTTTGAGAGTTTTCAACGTTAGATTCAAAGTGAACGCTACAGTGTTGTCGATCGAAGGGAAATAGAGAAAAATCCATCAGACAGTTGATGACAAGCATTTTCCGTTTTCTCAAAAAGATCCGTCCACTGTCCAGGTCAATTCGTGCCATGTTAGGTGACTGGCCGTCATAGTCAATTGATCCTGGTTGTTCGTTGTTTGAAACAAAAATACTTGGGTGCCACAGCCGTTCAATGTAATACTGACCACCTTCAAATTGATACTCGTGTTTAAAATTTGAAATTTTATTCTTACTTAAAAAAGTATTCATGTGATCTTCATCAGTTTTTATAAAAATAGGAAAAAGTTCAGATTTATTTTGCAATATTAATCGTTCGTCGCACCATTCTAGATCTAGAAAAAATTGAAAAGTGTACTCCTAAAAAGTTTTTTAATAAATACAAAAATTTAGGTTACTACACACTTACAGAATTTCTTTCATCAACAGTTGCGTAGTTGTACAATTCTAAACTCATGTTTAGTTCAAGTGGTTTTAAATACCAATTGTTATCATTTCTGTTTTTACTATTATCTCCGCAAAGTCCTTTTGGGCGTATAAAATGTTCATAAACTTGCGGATCAGTAAGTTTTTGAAAAGATCTTTTCAGTAAAGCGTCATCAATGAAAACTGATGCCAGTATTTGTGGTAGTAAAATAATTGACATTAATATCAACAAAACAAAAACAAAAATGTGTGACATGTTTAACTTATTGTAAACAAATCTACACAAAAATCAAATTATTTAAATTAGTATTTTGTTTTGCACAATTTAACGACGCATGTTTTTACCACAAAACAGGCTATATTAAGAGTTTTTAACATGTTAAAAAATTTTGTGTTATCATTTATACTTTTATGAGTGTAAAGTTTAGTTATGTCAAATTTGGTAACTCGATTGTTCTTTACCCAAATTTGGCTGTCAATAAAAGTTAAAATTTAAGTTACAGTTTAGAGTTTAAAGTTAAACGGCAGCAAAATATTAAGATACAGTAGTTAAAAGTTTTTAGTTTGTCATAAAAAAGATAACATGTTTTTACGTTTTATAAAATTTTGATTTCAAAACACATTTTTATGTAAAATGCCATAAAAATTTATAAAATTATTTTTTGTAGATAAGATAACAAAACGCGTGCAAAATTATTTATAACGTTATTTTAAATTTAAATACTCATTACAATAAATTAACCTTTGTTTTGTAAAACAAACTTTTTTTAGTGATACTAGCAGGGCCAGCATAAACTCAGTTTATGCAGTGTACTCTTGAACCGATGTATTTCTTAAATTCAAATTTTCAACTTACAGGCAGAACTCACAGTACGGACGCGCCAGCAAGTACAAACGATGACAACGCCATCTCGTTTAGTAAGGCAGTTTATTCAATTTTTTTATGCAAAAACATTAGCGTCTGTTGAGACAAAAAGAGCGTTTTTTGTCAACATAGACGCTGGCGCCCGCAAGTACGGATGAAAACTGCGATACAGATTTTGTCCGTACTGTGAGTTTTGCCTGTATTGTATTTTTACTTGTTATCTCTGTTTTAAAAATGCAATTTTAAGTATTTCTAAAACTAAAGTTATGCTTTTGATTCAAATTTGCAGGTAACAAATAAACAAAAAAAATTAAATTAGATTGAAAAAATTAAAAACTGTTTGCAAAATCATACCATAGTCAAAGTTTCTAGTTGTAAATATAAACCTTTCGTTTTTAGCAAAAGTTTTGACTTTATTGAGTGGAGACGCTAAACAAACCTACCCCTAAGCTTAAACTTAAACTTAAATCTAATCTAACCTAAACTTGAACCTAAACCTAGACCTAGACGTAGACGTAGACCTAGACTTACATTTAGACCGAAACCTAAATCCAAACTTAAGCCTAGACCTAGACCTAGACTTAAATTTAGACCGAGACCTAAATCCAAACCTAAACCTAGACTTAAATTTAAACCAAGACCTAAATCTAAACCTAGACCTAGACTTAGACCTAGACCTAGACCTAGACCTAACCTAACCTAACCTAGACCTAGACCTAGACCTAGACCTAAATCTAAACCCAGACCTAGACCTAGACCTAGACCTAGACCTAAACCTAGACCTAGATCTAGGCCTAAATCTAAACCTAAAACTAAACCTAGACCTAGACCTAAACCTAGACATAAACCTAAACCTGAAACTTCTATCAAATCTACTTGACTGGTTCGTCTTTACGTGACTTGAACACTGTCAACTCCTGCCGCCTCGGTCCCATGCACTGCTTTCCTTACGCCCCCACTGCTTCTTCCTATTAGCCAATCACCGATCATCATTCCCCCTATGCCCGCAAAACAAAAACACTGCCATTAGATAGCAACACAGTTCTCCACCCCTTCCTCTCTACCGCTCCCCTTTCCACTGTACTCCTTTTCCTCCTTTTCCGCTCTGCTTCGCCAGCAGAGTGAGGAGCATGCGCAGTAGCAGCTGTGACCGACGCACACACGAACCGAGTTTTTTAATAACAAGTAGGGGAAGTTAAACATAAAAACACTTAATTTTTGGAAAGTTTTTAAAATAAGTTTATTGTTTATATAATACATTTTTATAACAAGATTATTTTACAGGCGTTCCAAGTTTGGCCACACTATTTGTTTCATTATAATTATGAATTTTAACATTTTTTTCAGTTTTGTCAACACTGTCATCGTTTCGCCCAGGTATCACTGTGGTTGCTTTTTTCACCTGCCGCGCAGCCAAAACAATTACACTTTTTAGCATCATCAAAACACCCATAGCACCAATAAGTATGAAAACATTTTCAGCAAAACAGAAAAAATTTGAGCCAATGATTAGCAGAAATTTAAGATACCCTTGAACTGCAGTGCCCTAGAGATGCATTTAGTAAAAACAGGTCTAACTACATTTAAAACACAGCATACCTCTTCAATCCAAATCCAAGGCATGATCACCGGTCTGAATGAACTCAGACTGCTCACTGCACTGTACGGCTTCATGTCAACGTTTAACTGCGCCCGAATGGCCACCTTTGTCGACGTGCCCAGCGTCCTTTCCACCTCAATGTAGCCCAGGTGCTTGTCGTAACTCGGTGAAAGGCCTCTCACCTTGGCCTGCAGTCGATTGGAGTAGAGGAAGTGGGCATTACTGAGCACCAGCGGGGCACCGTCCAGACACTGGCGCATGAAGAGGACGCCCTCACAGCGGGTCACATTTTCGTCCTCCGGGCAGAAGCACCAGTTCTCCTGGGGCAGGGCGACGATGGAGAACTGCCGGTGGTCGTTCAGGTAGCGGTACGTCCTGATGAACGCCACGCTGGACTCGCCTTCGTAGAGGAACTTCAGCGGTCGGCAGAGGTGCTGGTTGAAGATGGCCAGCGAGGCGTTGCCGCCCACCGGCGGGTGCGCCCCGAAGAAGGTGCCCTCAGTGCCCGCCAGTCGATTGCACCGCTCCGAGCGGTAGAAGGGCAGCGAGGTCCTCCCCTCGACGGAGCGAATGTAGTTGAAGCGGCCCCGTGCCGTCTGTCCGGTGTACACCTCCATCGGCCCGAAGGTCTGGTTGTGGCGCATGCGAATGAAGCCAAATGAGCTCTCCGTCAGCTTGTACATTCCCACGCCTATCTCCGGCACTGAAATGCCCAGCGAGCGGAGCGGACTGCCCAGCACGTCGACCATCTTGAGAATGCCCACCTCTCGCCCGTTCAGCACCTCCTCCACGGTACGTCGCTCAATCAGCTGCTCATTGAACATCTGGAAGATCATGGTGACGACGTTGTTGACGATGGGAGAGAACATTGACAGGTAGAACTGCGACACTTTCGACTCGACAAAGCCTAGAATGAGCTAATAATAAAACAAGCAATAATTAATGGTTTTTAAGTTGACAAAAAATACTGTATATATCAGTCAAAACGTACCAAAAGTGGTGTGTTTACAACGGTTACTTGTTTACTGAGCGGTGCAATGCTGGCGCTTTCGTCAAACTCAAAACGAAGACGTTCATTGAATTTGACCACCGATTTATTAGCAGACCTGGGACATGTATGATGATTTGTTTTAGCAAAAGAAGTAGGTCGCATTGTATGTCAAAATGTTATTATTATTTGCTGTAGTTAGTATTGACACAGTACATTACCAGGAAATCACGTCTCGGTTTCGGTATTCTCTGCAATATGTGCCATCAGACAGAAAAACAGCAACATTAACCGGAAAAAAGGCGTATTTTGAAAAACGATTACAGCATATCAAAATGTCATTACCTAAAAGTGAAAGGACCCACTTCGGAAACCGTTGGCCAAGCTTTACCTTTTTGAAAATCGCGTCCATTTGTAATTTGAAACACGTGTATTTTTATCTGCAAAGGAAACGGTACGTCTTTCCACACTGAAAAAATTATATTGCCCTCTTGTAAGCGCATTTGCCAGTGGATGACTGTTGTAAAAAATCGTTTTTAAATAAAGTTTAAAACTAAATTTTTTTTATTTAAACTTACTAAAATCTAGTAGTTCAGCCCAAAACACGTACAACACTGCGCTGCTGGAAAAAATAATGAAACCAGCAAACAAAGATTTAACTGTTGACAACTTTTTTGTATGTTTTCCTCCAAACTGTTGCATTAAACGAAACGTAATAAGTCGACCAAAAATCATTTTGTCATTTAAGATTATATATTTTGAACAAAATATTTCAAAAGTTTAAATGCAGTTTATTTAGGATTGGCAACTTAGATAAAACTAAAAAAATTAAAACTGTGTTCACTTTTTGTATTTTCATTTTAAAATGAGTCTTGTTTTTAATTTTAACTTTACATTAAAAAAGCAGAAGTAATTTTCAGGCCAGCAACAAAATCAATACTGCACGAGAAAACTTTTCGCTTGAATTGTGCATGAGCATGCCAATACAACAAAGCTGAAAAGCACTGTTAGCACTGTAGAGAGTAATTACGTTAATGACAAATGACGATTTACCTTTTCTGGTTGACAGTTCTAGAAACGCTACAATTTATTATTGCCATGGGTTTTTTAAATTTGTTTTTAGTGCATTCTATCTAACAAATAACAACCGAATAACCAAAATATTATTACTAGTTAACAGAAAAAAACATTAAACATTAATTCAAAAACATAAAATGCAAACAATTCTACTGAACATGTAATAAATAAAAATATGTGAAAACAAAGGCAAAAATCCTAAAATAGATAAGAGGATAACACATTTAAAAATACTGTAAGTAAAGTGAATATTGCATATTCAGTTATAAATGTGTGTGTGTGCAAACTCTTCGAATTAGATTGGAAACATTATTCCTGACCCTGATCAAAGGTGAAATGTGTTTGCAAAGAATGGACAATAGTATGGTATAATAGTGGACTGTGGCAAACAAACAAACATGAATGTTGTGCATATTGAAGCTTCAAACATACTACAGATATGGCATACTGAACATGGTTGCATATATCAATTGTTATCACCAGACTTTGCACTTCTTGATTGGATTCATGGGCGAACCGACTGGACAGTGAAAGTCATTGGAGAACGCGAATGAATTGGACACCACGCCGTTGAGGCGAAATCGAGAGGGCGAGTGTGAGTCGACTTGAATGTTCAGTCGGAGCATTTCATTGCTCATCTTCTCGCAGTTGCCGATGCCGTAGCTAATCCAGAACAGCTGCTCGGTGGTGTAGTTGAGCACTGGCAGCACCGGCTCCACCAGGCGCTTCGCCGCGTAGGCTCGCTTGTACGCCTTGTACGCTAGGGAGACGCCGCCATTGTCGGCAATCTATGGCGGAAGAACAAAAACAGAATAATGAACATTTGAGGGCAAAATGTCACACGAACTAATTCATCATCATCCTAATCAGTCTGGTCAATATTTGAGCAGGTACTTAGTACGCAGTGTTTGAACTACCTGCCCACTCAATCAACCAGTCAGTCAGTGGTGGACAGTGGACACTTACATTTTCGTCCTGTGTGTTGACGCCATTGAGGTGCATCTCCACCTCTGGAATGTAGTACTGGTTGTACTGCTCGACGATGCACGACGCCTTCTGCTCAAACATCTGCGAGGTGGCGTGGTTCCACCAGTTCTTCAACTGGCCCTCGCTGTCGAACTGTTTGCCGAAGCCATCGCTGAAAGCAAAATGAAAAGTAATTATAAAAATAAGTAGAAAACAAACAATTCAAAGATACTTACAACCCGTGTGTTATCTCGTGACCAACCACTTCGCCAATTGCTCCGTAGTTTAGATAACTTTATTAAAAACAAGTTTAAGTTAAATAAAACATCTGTTTACAGTATATTAAGCTTACTTTGGTCGGTGAGGATTAAAAAAAATACCCTGAAGTAGGCCAGCGTTGAGAATGAATGTATTTTCTTGGTGAAAGTAAAATGCATTCACATCCACTACTTCAGAGAATTTTCTCCAACTAGATTTAAAAATAAATAATTGTTAGCACATACACTGTTTGATGAAATTAACTTACTCGTCACGCGAATTGGGCTCGCGAAGTTGATGAAAAACTGAATCCACAGAAAAACGGCCAATTGAAAGAATGTTTTCAAAGTAACCATTTTCTGTGATCACCAGCTGTAACAGACATTTATGTTGTAATAAAAAGACAAAACCAAATAATTTCTAACCTCTTTGTAATAGTCGTTGATGAGCTCATCAATGAGAATCTCATCTGGAAAGCCAATTCTAAACTCCATTGCCTTCAGTTTGTCAATTGCGTTCTTCCGAGTTTGCGTCTCCATCCATTCAGTGGACTTTAGCGTTTGGTAGAACTCTTCTTTAATTTCCAGCACAATGTTGTTGATCTACCCAGTTGAGAAACGGTGCAATGAAAGGTAATAAAATTGCCAATTGTTAGTCTGTTGACATTGTCTTGTTGTGTCAACTTATCGCCTTTTTTTCTCACACTTACCACCTCTTTATCAGCTCGTGTTAGTTGATTTTTGACGTAGACGTTAGAGAGGGCCGTACCAAGATTGAGCTGCACTTGGGCGACGCATTGCATCCATCGAGGTTCAGGCTTGGCATTGCCCAAACTGGCAGCGTTGTACATCTCCTTCAGCGTTTGGTACACCATGTCAAGAGCACCAATTTTAGTTTTTGTCGATCGCCAAATCATGTAGTTGGTTATTATGCTGGTGTTGTAAAACGTTTTATTTGTGTGAATATTTTTGAAAAACTATTTAAACTTCTTTTTTACCGTGAAGACGTATTCGTCAAAATGGTGCTGAGAAACTTGACGTAGTTCACGTCAAAGACGACTATTTCTTCAGACGATGTCAAGTTTTTCTGCGTCAACACGTTAATTAGTTGCAGCCAATCAACCTGAAAAACCGGTGGTCATTAAAATCTACTACTATTTGTGTTTTAAAACAAACTCACATTTGGCGACATTGCCTCCAGATCGGCAATGGTCATGTTGTTGAAGAGCAACGTCAAGTTGCGATTGTCTTCCTTTTTCAGTGAGTTCTAGTTTTAAAGCAAAGATCGCACTTGTTAGCTTGCAAATAAAATTGTTCTATAGTGCAATACTAACGTTAGCAAGGTGTTGCTCAAAAATGAGCGCATCAAGCATGTCTATTTTAATCTTTGGGTCCAGGTCAATGTCGTCATCGATGGTGTCTTCATCGTAGTCAAAGAAGTCAAATGTGGAATTTTGCTTCATTGCCTCGTAGAACGGCTTGTCAGAGAGCAGCTTGATGGTGTACAGCATCAATCGGTAGTATCGCTGCAGCGAAGTGTCGTTCGTCAGGTCACGTACCATAAAGTCTCGGTCAAGCAGGCCAAAACTCGGTTGAGAGATCTAGGTTTAAGGTTGAATTGAAAATCAAATTTAAAACTTTACAAACTCAACCTCTCCCCCAACTCAGCTGAGTACGTACCCCGAGAATGTTGCGACTGTTGTTCTTATCGTAAGGCACAATGGTGATGGAGATTATCATGTCATCGAGCAAACCAATTGCGCGCAGTCGTTTGTGCATTTCAACCAACGTCAGATTTTCCGACCAGTTTGCGTCCAGTACTGGCCACCCGCCCAACTCTTCGATAACCTTACGAATGGGCAAATCGGTTTGAGAGTCGATTGCCGCTGTTGTTTTAAATATAATATTGGTAAGTTCTTCGCTACAAAACAAACAAAAAATACTCATTTTAACTTACTGAGATTCATGCAACTGTTGTAGAAACGCTTCATCTTCAGTACAAACTCGGGCTCATTTTTATCGTCAATTTTTCTTTCAATAATTTCTACAAAAAATAGATATAAAACGTTGTTTATTTTCAATACACTGAAACACATAATGCTGTTCTCCAATTCAGTACCTTTAATCTCCTGCTTGACCTTATCTTGAAGCTGGTCAAAGCGCGTCTCCTGGGGTTTGTGATCAGGAATGGCCGTGTTGGCCATCCACTTGCCGCAGACGAAGCTGTAGAAGTCGTCACAGGCGGAGACGTTCTCATTGACGGAGCCCTCAATTCGGCGGACCTCCTGCCAACAGGCGGCAGTGTCGCACACCGCCTTGCTGCCCGCCGTCTGAATGTGCGCCGCAATGGCCGCAAAGAGGAGCACCACTATCAACGCCAGGCAGACGATAAAGGAGATCAGACACTTCTTCGAGGAGCGGAGCATCTCCCAGAAGGTGATGTGTCCCACCACTGAGCCACCGCCACCATCGTTTCTGGAGAAACTTTTAGAGGGCAGCTTCTTTCCGTTGTGAAACGCAATCTCATGGTGGTGATGGTGAAGCTGTGGTTGCTGTTGCTGGGGTAGTGGCGACTGTGTTTGTAGTTGGTACTGCTGATGCTCAAAGTTGGCGCCCTTGCCGGAGCCACCATTGCTGACCAGAATGGAGGGGCCGCCATTGAATTTGCCAGGGCTCAGAGATGCAGCAGCCGCAGCAGGTATGTAGTACTTTTCAGTTAGCAAAGATGGTGATGGCTTCTTCTTTGCATCACCATTTACCACGGTGAATATGGGCGGTGGCTGCGAGGGCGGCGATGGGGACAGGTACGGTTTCAGCAGAGGAGAAGGGACCACTACCGATCGGTAGAGGGGATGAGCTGCTGCACTGGAATGCTCGGGAATAGACGAGTGCTTGAGAAGTGCATTGTTGCAAGGGTCATTTGCGCCAATGCCAGCTGCACCATGATCATCAGAAGGCGGCAAACGACCGTTCACATCGGAAGGTGCTGATATTCTGTTAAAAGTATTTAAATTGTGAGTTGTAATAGTGTTTTAATAAGCTGATTGCCAAACATCAGTTTTGCAACCAATACCGAACACTGAGTAATTGCAACCAATACCAAACACTGAGTAATTGCAGCCAATCAAGTTAATTTTTTTAATTAATTTTTTGTATTTTACTAATGTTACTCGTCTTCACCATAACAACAACACACATAATAACTATTACCAAACACATTTGTTTGTACATTTCATCATAAGCAATATTTGCTATGGCAGCAAAGTGAGGCATCAAAAAAGAAGCACCAGTGCTAGACGTTTTGCCTAATGTGTTGATGCAACAGCGGTAAAGTCACAGCAGACAGAAAAAGCAACACAGCAGAAGTATCGCATAGTGCGATAAAATGCCCAGTGATATGCTTTTTGCTTGTGCAAACTTAACTGTCATTTTTTGTGTTGCAAGTGTTAGCCAGAACTTTCATGTTTTAGAAACTGCATCTAAGCAGCAATCCCGAAAGCAATTACTGTATAGTGAACGCCAGATGACACATTAAAAAACTCATCCGTTGACGTTAAGGACTGTTGTGCATTGTTAAGCACTCATTTTGCCTTGTGTGACTTTTTCTCATTAGCATGACCTGCTAATTAAACTGCTCTGATATACTATCTGCACACTGCCACTACTGTTTGCTAGCAGATATGCACATTGCACAGCTCGAAACGAAGCACCTCGGTCAGATTTTGCAACACTTATCACTGGAAGAATGCATCGCTGTACGACCGGTTTGCCGTCAGTGGAAAGCAACCGTCGAGTCAATCGCTAAAGCATTGACCACTTTAAAAATTGTCGTCACTTCTTCTACTACTGAAAACACCTACACCGACACCGACTACCAGAACCAGCTCGCTTTGTTTGGCCTAGACAAAGATGCCTACCTAAGCAGGGCAACTAACCACAAAAACTCACTGATTCTTTTCACAAACAACAAAAATCAAATTTTGGACTCAAGTGTCCTGTTTCGTCTGCTGCCCAGCGTCACCCACTTGATAGTGCACTTCTGTGGGTACCGTCAAAAACAACCACAACCGCTGAGCGACTGCCACCTACTGTGCAGTCTACTGGAAAACCCGGTCTGGTCCGCCCAACTGGTCGCCCTTTCCCTGGTAGGCCCCATCCGCCCCCTGAACAGCAGTGGAATGCCGCCCCAGCTGGAATGCGTCCGCCTGGCTTCGGCCATCAACAGTCTGGTCAGTCTGCGCCGCCTGGACGCCCTCCTCACCAGCCTCTGTCCGCTGCCACTGGGCCGAATGAGGCTGGCGCTGGTCCGTCTGGAGCACCTCTCCCTCTTCGCCTACCCCGGCGACGCCGCCCTCGCCCTGTGCCGCCTCGGTTCGCCCATTCGCCGGCTGCACCTGCAGACCCATTGCCCGCTGAACACTCGGCTGCTGCTCGGCGAACTGGCGCCCGCGCTAATCTTCAGCGCCCATCTGCGGAACGGTCTGACGCAGCTTACTATCAGGCGGCTGGCCACCGTCCAGATACTGCCCTTTATAACCGGACACTTTAGATACCTGCGCACGCTTCATCTTCACTTTGACCCGACAGTTAAGGTAGGTAGGTAGGTAGGTTGGCTATTATTAGTGGGGCAGTAAACAGTGAACACAATGGGTAGATAGTGTGTCGAGCAGTGCCGTCGTCGTCGTCGTCGGAAATTCTAATCGGTGTATGATTAACAATAATTTTTTTGCAGGTCACCTTTGATGTCAAGTTGTTGCTGAGCTTAAACTGGCTACAGAGTCTGGTTGAGCTGCGTCTGGTCAATGTGTACTTTGAATCGGCAGTTTTTGAAACGGAATTTCCGTTAATTCAGTCGCTGATCAACATTAAAAGTTTGCAATTTATTGAACTGAAGTGCAGCTTAATGTTAGATACAAATTTGGCCAATCATCTGTTGATGCGTGCATTTCCATATGTAAAAAGCATTTTTGTATCTGGTTATGAACAAATTTAAATTGTTTTGTATTTGGTAAAACATTCTTTCACTGTTAATTGCAAATCGCCTTAGATGTGAAAAAACTAAAAACATCCGCAAGTGCAGTGTCAAGGTATTGAGGCGAATTGGCGAGCAAAAGGTAATTGCCCGTATTTTGGTTCCGGTTTTAAGTGTACGCAAGGCATAAACAAAAAAACGTTTGGCCAATGCACTTCCACTTCACTGAACTAATCGATTTACTGACAGGCGTGGGCTTGCTGAATTTTAATCACTCAACTAAAAGAGGTGAATTGGGCATCAACACAAATCTGCATTTAAATTGTCTCTAGTACTAAAACAAATTTATTTAAAAACAACTCGATGCATTGCTGATTGATGCAACAAATGAAATAATTAGATGACAAAATAAACAAAAACACTCTTATTTAAAACATTTTAAAAACAATAAATAAAAAACACACTTCCGTTATATTTTTCAATTTTTAAACTAAACAATAAATTTTCGGTTTTGATATTTGTAAAATTCAATTACAAAAAACAATTAATTATTTGAACTAGAAATAGACAACTGCGTAACTGATAACCAGCAAAAACGCACCTGAAAAGTAGAGTTTCAGATTTTAAACTGTTTTTTTCAGTCGGAAACATATGTATATGTAGAGAAAACATCGTTTAGGCGCAACCTGATGCGTTGCTGATGTTCTGTTGATACCGCAACCTGAACATCAACAAACTGTGTTATGTGTTAGCGTAGACGTCTGTTGTTTCAGTTAATTTTTCATTTTTTTCTATTTAAGCATCCTGTATACCCTCATTTATTACAGTATTTTAAACATTTTTTGTTAATTTTATTACAGTTGCTAGCTATTAAGGTCAAACTGCCAAAAATTACAAAATTTTTATTTGTTATTTTTGTACTAAATAAATTTTTACATTTTTTTCAAGTTTTATTTTGCTTACAAAATGCATTAATTATTTGGTAAAAAACTAAATGCAGTTTTGACCGGGCAACATTTTTTTCTGTTAACAATAATGTAATCATCATAGAAATCATAAAACAAAAATAATTGTCCAGAAAAAAAATTTAATCATGCGATTGTGCCTGATTGTTTTTCTGCAACCTTTAAGTTGCTGAAACTTACAAAAATATTTGTTTTTAACTATTTTTTTTATTAAAATTATTTTTATGTTTTGTTACAACAGCATGTTACACAATAAGTTTTATAACTTACTGCCAATGTGTAGTAAAAAAACTTTCAACTACAAAAAACGAAAACATTGTTTTAATTAAAAATGTCACGTTAGTGATTTTTATCGTGCTAGTTGGTCATTAATGAAATGTTTCCTAGTAAAACTCTTGGCAAAAGTAATGTTCAATTAAACTGTATACTTTTTAGCAATATCATTGTTTCAGTAGCCAAAATTGACATTTCAATCGCAACCAATTAAGAACGTTTCTGAAAATCATCAAAAGCTTTAAAAAGTTTGTCTCAACCATAAAAACAATTTGATAGAAAGAAAAATAACATCTTTATAAATAAAACTTAAAAACTATTTATATGGCATTTTTACCGCAAATGACATTGCTTAACACCATAATGGGGCCAATTGTAGGTGAGCAGAACAAAAACTTAATATTTTTTACTCTATTGAAATGAATAGCTACACAAGGCATAATGGATGGTGTTATTTTACTGTGATTCATTCTTTAGAAAATGTTTTTCTGTTTTGTTATTGCCCACTTTAAACTTTAAACTGTTTATTCATAAACTTTTTTGTGACATTAAACTAAGGTCACAACAACTATTACTTTTCTTGTAAAAATTTTTCTTAAAAAATATTTTACAGATAAAAACTGTAAATTGAGATGCTAATTTTAAAAACCGTTTTTAAAAAATTGTGTTTTAACAAATGTCAATAATAACAAAAAAGCAAAAATTGCTCATTACTTTGTGGAAAGAGTAGGTAATGTAACAAATAAATCCGATTTAGTTTAGTGACAAAAAAATCGCTCCATTTAGCAAAAAGGAGAGCACTTAGTGAGAAAAACTTTTTTTGCCGACTGTTATAAATAGCCATGCTCAGGTAGCAGTGATAATAAGCACCCAGAGAGAAAAAAGAGTTGCACGTCTGCTTCGGCGCGCAATACTGTACTTACAGTCGCTGATCTGAGGAACAATTGTCCTGTTGATCGAGAGATGATGTTCTCTCCTTTGGTTCCATCTTGGACCACTACCACCGGCGAATTAGTTCACTTGCACTTCACGAGGACAATGATGATGATGAGTTTACTATGAGCACTAAGGCTATTGTGCAGACAATGAGCAACACAGTGCACGCATCTAATTGATTAGCACTTTCTGTGGTAGTGGTGGTGGTAGAGGATCATCCGCACTAGAAAAGAGAAAACAAGGATTGACCGGCGATGAAATGCTTCAGTAGTAGTAGTAGTAGTGCAGGGAAATCGTCTAATTTGTCAGCGGCTGAATTGACGGCAGGTTGATTGACACTGACTGCCGATGGCCACCGATGTGGGCGCGCAAAATGTGTGTGTGTGGAGAGATGTGGGCACTCCGCTAATGCAAAGTTGTAACGGGTAGTCGAGGAGGCAGGAAGGAAAACGGCGGCGGCGGCGGCGGCGGCGGCGGTAAAAATCAGTATCGGCGACGGTGAGGAGGAAAACAGAACAAACAGAAAGTGAGCACTGTTGAGGACTGCTGCTGTTGCTGTTTCTGCTGCTAAGGGGAAAGCTGTTGCACGTGCACGGGAGATTGTCAAACCAACTGCAAATTTTGCTGTTGTTGTCAGAGTTGCCGCTCAGCCGGATAGAGCTGTTTCACTCGAGGTGAGGTCGATGCGAACGGATGCGACACTTTTCATGAGAAAAAAGGGGGGAAAGAGACTCACTCAAGAGGTCGACTCCTGATGCTCTTTAAAGGAGGCTTAGGCTAAGTGTGCGAGTGTGAGTGTGTGTACAGTACAGTAGGACATCACCATGTGTGTATGCATATCAAAGTATAAAGTGTCCGATCAGGATCCGACTGATACGTGCCACTGGTGCGTAATTAGTGCGTTGATGAGGGGACGAGAGAGAGAGAGAGAGTGAAAGTGAAAGTGAGACGGTAAGTGTGTCTGTGTGAGCTTGTATGAGTGTTTGAGTGTTTGCAAATGTGATGTGTTAGTGAGCAAACGGTGGTAATGGTGATGGTGATGGTGATGGTGATGGCAGGCACATCAATGTTTGTGCGGCTGATGATGGATCAGTTGATGCTCCTCTCTACCTGACACCACTCTGCTATTTCCGATTTTGAAGTTGACGTTGTGTGCTCTTCAGATGATAATGGACAGACTGGCTGTCTGGTGACACCGACGTTTGGGGGAGGGGGGGGGGGGAAACAGGATCACAGGTAGTGGTGGAGATGGACAGCACAGTAGTGTCTGCCTGTCAGGAAATGTAGATTGACATCTTTATTTCCAAAGTTTGTCTACTTATACTACTTATGACACTGCGCAATGACACTGTTTAATTTTACGCAGAACTATTTAATGCAGCCACTTTCTTTGATTTGTTATTTTTATTATGGAGTGATAGATAGAGTCTGTTTGTTCTCAACCACTAACAAACGCTGTCTGTGCCTGGAAAATTTTGTTTTCTAAATATGGCCGTTTAGTGCGTGCATCAAGAATTGATATCAATCACAGATGTGCAGGTAAAGAGAAGAAAGAAACGAACTTGATGGTAACAAGGTGGAAAAATGTTGCACTGAATCATATGATGTTTATCGATGAATGATGATGAATGCTGTCTGACAGCTAAGTTTGCAGGCAAAAAAGTTTGCACTACTGAAAAGGTTTAAAAACAATTGAATTGTTTGACAAAATTAAAATTGATAACTTTTTCAATTTTTTATTGTCACTTTACACCAGTTTGAATTGTTTATGTTTTAAAACAAGCATTCACAAACGGTGCTGTTTTTATATTTTGAAAATTAATATCTGACTTGCTTGATTTGGCAAACAATAAGTAAGCTGGTGATGAATTAATTCGAAAAAATGGCAATTTTTTATTAAGATCGATAATGAAGAAATGGTAATGTGAAAAAGAATGATGGCAAATTGAATTGAGAAAAAATGGCAAACTCAGTGTCAATTTCCTAAAGTGAAAAACAGAAAAGAATGCATCAAATTGTGGGTAGTGTGCATCAGTGGCGGTCATATGGCGAATGGTCGTGGTGGTGGTAGTGGTGGTGGTGGCGGTCGGTGTGAGCACTCTTAAATGAATGACTGCTGCTGCCTGCTTCAAGTGGAGCTTGGCGCCATTCAACCTGCCTGCACTCCATTCAAACATTCACAGTTCGTCTGCACTGCTGCTGCTGCTGCTGAACACACCGTTTGCTCAGGCGGCAGACACACAGACAGTCTTCCACCGGCCGGTTGTCTTCTCTACCTTTCTCTCTTTCTCTCTCTTTCTCTCTCTTTCTCTCTCTTTCTCTCTCTCTCTCTCTTTCTCATCTCTTTTGATGCTCATTAAACTCTAAAACTTTTCTCCCGTTCACTCTTCTCCAATCACATGTCATTTTGTGGAAGGTATGATGGCTCATCAGCCAGTAAGCTTTGGAGTCAAAGTTAGTAGAAAAAGAGCTGTGGATGTGGGGATGTGGATGTACTTAACCGCACCAAATTACCGGTGTGTGTGTGGTTGTGCCCTAAAGAGGTAGAACAAAGTTTGATTCAGTATTTTTTCTGGACGACAAAACACACACACACACACACACACAATTGAACGTGTGTATCAGACCGAAATGGGGAAATGTGGTAAGTTTTGGCCAGTAGAGCGCCAGTGGCGGACGCCACGCGTCAATGCGGGGCACAAGTCAGTCTGAACACAATTAGCCACAATCAAATCATTAGCAGCAGCAGCAGAGTAGACAAAACAGACGGTGTGTTTGATATGCACTGCTCTTTCTCTCTCTTGATGACACTGTTCACTCTCAATTACTCTCTTTCCTTCTCTTCTTTCGAACTGTATCAGTGGGGCACCCATTCTCTCTTTTTCTGCATTGTGTGCTAGTTGACGTTATGTCCACAATTAGAATCGAATGATTGCTACTAAAAGATCAATGGTGGTAAAAGAAAGAACTACTTTCGCCTTCATCACTCATTAGTAAATTGTAGTGTTTTGCAACGTGAGCTCCTTTCTCTTTCTCTCTTTCTTTCATTCCATTGACAATTTTTTCAACTTTTATATCACTATCATTATTAGCTCTGTTGCATTGACTTGTCACTAGGTTAGAGCAGTTGATTTGTGCAAATGGTTGATCAATTTGCATTGTCTGTGATTGTGCAGATGCGTGTGCGTGCGTCTGCCTGTGTGTCTGTGTCTGTGTGTGTTCTTATTTTTAGCCGTGCTTTACCAGACACAACAATTTAAAGTATTTTCTTTGCATTTTCTTGCGCACAAATCGTCTGGCAATTAAAACTTGTTGGCGTACTAGTTTAAAGCTTAAGCCACTTGGCATTTTTGGCAACAAGAAAATGAATCTGCCCAAAGTAAAGCAAATTGCATAATCGCATTTAACGCTGAAGATAGTCCAGCAATAAACAGGAAATATTCCCCTTTAAGTCTACTTACTTCTTTCACAGTGTCTGCACTGCATTTTTTTTGCCGCCGTTCAACCAGTGAGTGCCCACCCTTACCTATCAACAGATCAGCTGCGCCCAGTCTGTGCTCAAGTATCATGCAATCTACTGCAGTAAGCTAAGTGAATGACCACGACATCTCTAATGAAACGCATGTAATGCAAATGTGCTTGCTCTTTTCTGCTGCTGTGGATGTGGATGAATCGAAAGTTAATTTTAACCCTAAAAGGTGTCGTTTTTGTTCAATGCAATGATAAATGGAAAATGGTGTAGTAGAGAAGAGCCGAGTAGTAGTTGTAGTAGTAGTGAAACCGAGAATAAAGCGTTTTTGATAGATGTGCAGTTGTTGCCACTGTGGTTGCCACTGCATCAGCAAACTTCTTACACTGTGTGATTAATGGCAAACAAAAAAGCAGGAACATTGTTTTTCTTTGCCACCAATTTAAAATATGCATCTCAAGTGAGTTGACTCTAAAATGTCTATTTATTATTCATAACCAATACTGTGCTGCTGTTGCTGTTGCTACTACCTATCAAATTCACTACTGACAGGCGTTCCGTACTTGTTCCGTATGCAGTTTTGATACTGCATTGTTGCAAATTTTGATAAATTTGCGCCCATCAAAAAAGTGAACTACCCGTCATTGCCCGATGTTAATCGGATATACTCTTTTTTGCTACTAACTGACGGATATGCCATCCTAGCCAAAACAAATGCTGCTTGCAACAGCACTGATTGACAAATTGACAGCGGCATTTCAGCAACACTTGTTAATTACTGTTGATTAAAATCGGCACTCACTTAAAGGTAGCAGCAGCAGCAGATGGAAGAGGCAAGTTGATGAGACCACCAGCTGGCTACTACCATTACTTCTTACAGTGCTGCTAACTGAACGTCTCTACAACTGACACATCTAAATATATTGCGAATTCGTCTCTCTCTCCTAAAACGCAATGGGTGTCCTTTTTTGAGGAGAAAACTCCACTTAACATATGCACGTGTGACACCAGCACAAGAATGCATACAAATAGACAGGCAAACAAACAAACAGTGAAGTACTCATATGTGTTTATTGAAAATATTAAGGTCGATCTACCTTTTTTTGCTCAAAACGAATGTAGAGAGCTTCCCGATGCTCACTTCCGCTAAATCTTTATTCAGTATTTTCCTGCAGTACAACTTTTTTCTTAAAATAGAATTTTTGTTTTTCTGAATCGTTAATTTTTACAGGTAGGTAGTAACTGTAAAGAATTAGAAGAAAAAGAAGAAGGTTCTAAAACAGTGTGACTACTTTTGAGAGAATATTCAATTTTTCTGATTAGCATGTATGAGTTTGATTGCCAGACTGATAGGCGCCCACAACGAATTCAAAGTAGCTAGACAGAATGATGACGCCAATACGAGCAAACAACACTGAATGAGGGCTTCACTTTATTGTCGTTGCGCATTACAATCTAAACTGCCCCTCACTATCTAACTAGACAATTGCTCTTTTGTTTTGAAACAGTTTTAAAACATTTTTTTGTTGGTTTAGGAAAAAGATTATTGCTAAATTGATTTTAGCAATTAAACAACAAAACTAAATTAATGGCATATTTTAATGTCTACGTACTTTTAAGTACGCAGTAAAAAGTTACATTTTACATTTGTTTGTTTCTAAATTTTTTTTTGAAAACAAACATGATTAAAAAGCGGATATTGCATCTATTAAATAAATAATAAGATTAGCTAAAGTAGTGCCTATTTGAATTGCTTTTTCAACTGGCCAACATTTATTAAGGCTTGCCATTGCAACTTTTTGCTTAATTTTATCTGAACCTTTTTGAATATTCTCCTCACTGCACTCGGCCTGATTCCACTGATTTTCTAGTTCAATGAGTGGCACTAGTAGTGTACTGTTTTGTATAAGCTGGTAAAAGTTTGATTGTCGGCCAATTAGCGTTTGGTCAGAGGAAGGCGTTCTTATCAAATATGACTGAATTATTAATTGCTACCGTCGGTGACTGGAGTCATCGTGCTCAACGAAACAGTGCAGGTGATCCAACAGCTTCTGCTTCGATAAGCTTTGGCTGTGTGCGTGTTCGAGTGTGTGTGTGTAGCAGTGCTTAGCCACTTCATTTGTCGCTTCACTTCGCTGATGAGCAAAAGGGGCACCCTGGGCACCAAATGGGCAATCAGAGTGACAGAGTGCCCTACTGCTCCACTCTTTCCCCTCTTTCCTTTTCTCCTTTTCACTCTTTTTCCCTTTCATTACTCCCACTTTCCTTTTTTTGTCTGACCACTGGCCACCATTGTCTGTCGCCTCAACTATCACAGTTTAGCAGCACCGTTTGCGGCTAGATTTCACACTTGGCTTGACATTGCTCGTCTTCATTGGTCAGTAGAACTGAAAATCATTAGGCGACGAAGCACTGCAACTGCCTCAGTGCACTTACACTCACCTCAGGTGCTTTGTTCAGTTGTCGACAGAATGTGAAGTCTTTTGCTATGCGGACTAGGTAATTAACTCGTTTTACAGTTTTTTTCTGCAACATTTGCTTCACAAATTAATTGAATTGTTTAACTCTTTTACAACATCATCAGCAAAAAACAGCTATGACAAACACAAAAAATTTAAATTTAATTTAGAGTTATTTAAACGGCGGTTAAGCACTTACAAATAAACTGAGCATTTAATTTTTTTACTAAACAGCGTAAAAAACCAAAAAAAATTTTGCAAATTTTTCAGCAAAATTGAAATAATTTTAATTTTAATTTAGAGCAATAAAATGATATAAATGAATAAAGTAAGTTTAATTTTAATGCATTTTTAAACTTAATTTTTTTATAACAAACTATAATTAATTAAATTCTTTAATTAAGCAAAGTTTTTTAAAATTACACAACGTTTTTAAACAACTTATTTGCAATTTTTTTAAATTTTAAATTTTTAACTTACAAGAACACATTTAACAATCAATTTAGCAATAACGACTTGTTGACAAGTAAACATTAATAGTTTTGATTGATATAAAATAATTTCAATTTTTAATGTAATTGCTCAAAAATAAAAAGAATAAACAGTACATCTGCACTTAAATGTGATCACTTTTTCAATTGTTTTCTACGTTTCCAAAACACAACTGATCAAACACACTTATAAACCAATACGACAATTAAAAATGATTGATTGTTTTTGTTAATTGAAATCTTTAAAACACAATTGTTTTAACATTAGCAACAAATTGGTTTTAAATTAGTTTATTATTCAAATTCAATTAAAATTTTTTTTTCAATTGATGCTTCTGATAACTATTTAAATTAATTTGGCGACAAATAAAGGTTTAAAGTAATGTTTTTGCTTTTCCCTAGTGGTCACCAGGTTATCATTTTTTAGTGTTTTGATGAATTTCTTTGCATTCCTGTTGCTATAGCTTCCACAATGGTTAAATTAATTAGTCGCTATTGTGGTCGATTCAAACAAATTTGCCATCTGTCACTGGTCTTTGTCGTAACTTTGTGAAAACAACAACATTGATGCAGCCGTTTGTGTGCTTTGTTCTGGTGATCAAATGCTGCTGCCGCCAGGTAACAGAGAGTGCACTTGGAATTCTATTGTTTTGTCATGTTTGTCCCTATCTTCACTGACACACTGACTACCTCTGCACATTAATTCTTCTTTACCACTACATAAACATTGCTAATTGTGTTGGCTTTGTGGAACTCTTTCCCCTTGATTTGCTAACATTTGAGGTCAAATGAGTCATTATGTCATTCTGCCCCTCATCAACTTAAACTTGAATCAGCTGAACTTGAACTTACCCTAACGTTTTTCTACTTTATTACTCAGCAGTAAACTTTTTATTGATTCAGCTGACAAAACAGTTTGTTTGACGTTATCAAGAAATCACAACAAGCTATTGTCTTTTATTGGTGATGCCTTTCTCTTTATTTTTTATCAATTGTCCATCTACTAAATTAATAGGCATTTCAATGTTATTAAATATTTAAAATGTTCAGTAATAATATTGTTTTTACGTTTATTCAAATATCAACTCTAACTTGTTTTGTTTTTATGTTAGATTCAATTGTGTCAATTATTTTTTAAAAATTTGAAAACATTAAAATTGAACAGTTTAGATAAAAAATAAAATTTTTTTATAACAGAGTGACGCGTGTAGTATTACTTATTGTATTTAGCCAAAATTGAAACGCCGTCTTTTGGCAAAAAATCAAACGGATTATCAAATTTTATATTTCATATACAATTTGTTGTTTGAAGTCAGTTAAAGATGCGTCAAAAAACTTTTGACCATACATATCTAGCCGTTGATTAGCCTGAAAATAAAACAACTGTCAATTTAATTTAGATTAAAAGCAGATTTAACTACCTTATGATTAGACGAATCAGCCACTTGTCGGCACAAATTCAAGTCTAACTCGGTAATGTGCAGCCCTTCGTTCACCCTCGAAAGACCAGGCGTTCGCGAGCCATCAGGTGCCACTGAATAGCTTGATCCGTGGTAGTACCCAAAACTTTTCAGTGATCCATTTTTTAGTGGTATCATTTCCTTCGATTAGACAACAGGTTTAGGTTGAGCTGAGTTTTGTAAACTATAAGCAGCCATTACCGTGCCAACTCTGTTCACCGGAAAGGTGTAGTAACTGTTTGCAATGGCCGCGGCTCGTGCCTCCACCAGCCACGACTGTTCACTGCTGTCATCGCCGGTGTTTGCACTGGGGTTGAAGACTAGCTCAGCCCCGTTCAGGCCGTACATTAGCCAGCTCTGTGGATGATGTCGCTCGTAGCAAATGTTGACGGCAATTTTACCAAACGTTGTGTCGTACACTGGATGACCGAGAGTGCCTTCGCCAAAGTAGGCAGCCTCATTGAAGTCCTTTATGCGAGGAATGTGATTTTTGCGTGTTTTCCCCATTACTTTGCCAGATTCAGATATTATCTGAGGAAGAAACTTTGATACTTTAGAAGATGCTGACTGGTTTCAGCTGACGCTAGCATGTTACCACTGCAGTAACCCATAGTTTTTGGCCTTTTTCATCACGCTCAAAAATAGGCGAGATAATAACCATGCCGAATTTGAGCGCCAATTTTCTCAGCATTTCCACTGAAGGCCCATTTTCAGCATTTTCTGCAAATTCAACCCAAGGGTGCTTTTCTTGAGTGCAAAACACGTAGGGCATAGCTGTTTTATGCAAAAAAATGCTTAGTTAATAATAAACAAATTTGATGCAAAACTTACTCCAAAATTCAGGCAAACACAAAATATTTACCTGTGCTTGAGCGGCAATTTCAATAATTTCCGATACTCGCTGATGAATTGCATTTTGTTGATTTAATATTGGCGCAGTCACTGGCAAAACAATTTGATGTTGAATAAGACCAACTCTAATGATTCGCGCAACTCGAGTATGTTCTTTAGCGCAAGCAAACTTAAAACCACGCAACTCGACATTTTGTGTTTTAGATAATGTTACCAGTTTTTCATCAAATTGTATTGATCTACGCAAATTAAAAACAGTGTTAAATTATTAAAAAATTCAATAAAAACGAACATACTTAGTTTTTTCTCCGTATAACAGTTGTTTTATTTTTTTTAGTTCATTGCAAGGAATGTACTTTTCCAGAGTGTCTTCTAAACGGTTGAAAGTCTTGTGACAAGAGCTTGATGCCATTCATATGCCGAAACTTTGCAAAAATGAAAATTTGTAATTTATTTGCCCTGCTCACCGTTAAAAAACTGAAATCATTGCACAAACAAGTTTATAATCATAGCAAGTGCAGGGCATCAAAATATTTTTGTTGTTTTTGTAAAAAATCCAGCTTAGCTTTAAAAAGTATTTCCTGATGTACGTCAATAAATACGCATTTATCAAATATTTTTATAACTTTATAATTAAAATAACTATAACGAAAAATTTAAACTGACTTAATTTAAAATGTATTTTTATTGACAAATAAACATACTACCAACTGCTAAACCAACATCAAAACAAATTAATTTTTAGCAACGACAAATCTGTTGTGTTATCTTATCTTTTTGTTAGACCTCCACAAACTCATTTGATTGCGATAATACTAAGTGGCAAACATATTATTGAACTTATATAAGCAAAAAACATTTTTTTTTCACTACTATTGCTGAAAAAAACTCTAAATCAAAATGTGGCACCTGATTTCCATTGCTGTGATTCTCTGTTTTGCAGTGTTTTCACAGAACACTGTCGAAGGATGTCGATGTCTTCCGGATAAAATGCCAACGCCTATTTACTGTCGAACCAAGTACCTTGGTTTAGTAAAGTTTACCAGTAAGTTATTAATCGCAGTTCAGGCTATATTTCAACTGTTAAAAACAATTAAAATTATTTAAATGCAGACACGTCAATGGATGCGAGTCAACGTCGCCAGCACTACCACTTTGAGCTGATCAAAGATTTGACTGATTTCGGAGAAACAACTCGTTTAAGTCTATCCTCAGCGGCCAGCATTGATGATCCAATGGCAGGCACCTCATGTCAAACTATGCTCACAGTCAACCGAACCTACATTATTGGAGTTCAAGAGGACACTACTACCAAACAGCCCGTCTTTACGCCTTGCACGTCGTACATTCAAAGCTGGCCGTACACTGGAGCTGAGTCCGATACTAAACTGGAAGAAATGAAGAACAAATGTGGACACAAGTCAAATTAACTGAATTTTTGGTTAGATTTATTGTTTTTAAAACAATAAATTAAAAATTGTTTTTCAAGATATTTTGTTATAAATAAAATCAAACAAAAACTAAACTTACAAAATTGTTAAAAATGTGTGTTTTAAATTTTCTAGTAATCAAATTGTTCAATTGTAAGATCAATAAAAATTTATGTTTGTAAAATAATGAGAAGAGTTTTATTTGAAAAAGTTATATTAAACATGCAACGTTTTCAACTTCAATAGAAACACTTTTTGGTATAATACTGAATTTGCACTAAACTAAATAATTAAACACATCTAAAAGCATTTTAAACTAAAAGTTTCTATATTTTACACTATTTTTAGAAACTCATGTCAATCTTTATTTTTTTAAATAAATATTATTTAACCCCCTCATTGACATCGGTCTCCACCTGAACGATATCGTCGCTAAGAGGACCTCGTGCTGTTGCCCCCTGTCTTAGTAGTCACTTTATCACCATTTTTACTAATACTAATTACAATTGTTTTCTATTTTAAACAAAAACTAATTTAGTATATAAAACCGGTAATTGCTTCAACTGACACTTCATCATCAGCAACTGCATCAGCACCAAACATTCAACAACAAACTCAAAATGGTTCGCGCACTTATTGCTCTCACTTTGGTCTTGATGGCCCTTTTCTCCAGCCTTTCTTCGGTGCACTCTTGCAAATGCCTTCCTCTGCCTAAGCCAGCGTATTGTCGCACAGCCTATCTTGGCCTTGTTAAAATCACAGGTAAAATGAACATTTAAAAGCTTTTGATTTGACAATGCTAACTAACACCGTTTAAACGTTTAAGGCCTGAACATCGACCTTGTACACCACCAGAAACACTACGGTTTTGAGCTGCTGGAAGACCTCACCAACTCAACGACCCAGGACACCCTCCGTGGAGTGCACTACATCAATACTGCCCAGTCAACTGCCACCTGTGGCGCTGAGCTCTCAGTGGGCACTACCTATCTAATTGGCGGTCAGTTTGACGCCAAGACGCACCTGCCGTACATTTTCACCTGCCACGCCTACATTGAGGAGTGGACCCTTAAGGGCGAAGAGTCGGCTAAAAAGTTGGCTCTGTACAAAGCTGAATGTGACAAATTTCACAAAAATGGAGGACATGCATTGTAAACACGCATTTTCAACTGTCATTCTTTCAGTATAATAAAACGATAATCAGCAGAGAAAAAAGGCTGTCATGTACCATTGCTGATTTCCCCAATCACTTTTTATTGAGATAAGTGTTTGTCACACCATCATTACCAAGCCAATACAAGGCAACACTTTGTGTAACTTTGTGCTTTTTAAAACCCAAATTGATTAGATTTATCTGCGTCGACCACCACCATCACTACTGCCACCATCAAGAGTGTTTTCTTGTCACATTTCTGATGTACACAGCTCTTTAAATCAATGCGTGGTGCTCTAGTCTGAAAATATTGTGTATAAATACAAATGGCAAAGAGTCAACAAACAACAACAATAATTGATTTTTTTACTAATCAAACCAAAAATGTTTTCAAAATTGTTTACTTTAGTATCCTTTTTGGCTGTCACCCTGTTCTGGTCTGGCCAATCAGTGAGCGCTTGCAAATGTCGAGTTTTAGCCGATCCAGGTTACTGCCGAACTGAGTATGTTGGTCTTATCAAAATCACCGGTTAGTTGTGACACTTTATGAACCTCTGAATTATAAACCTCATTATTAATATTGTTTTTTCAGACGTGAATGTAATTGAGGCAAGCAAGTTCTACTCGTTTGAAATTTTGTCTGACTTGTCCTACGGTAAAGCGGCACACAAATTGCAGCAGTTTTCAACAATTGAAACCAACAAAGATTCTGCTGCTTGTGGCGTTTACTTGGAAAAAGGCAAAACTTACCTTCTTGGTGGGCACTTTGACGAGCAGAATCATTTGCCAAGACTGCAGTCTTGCAGTGCTTACTGGCAACTTTGGGAGTTGACCGGCTCAAATTCGACTGCCAAACTTGAAAAAATTAGACAAGAGTGTGACGTTTTCCACAAAAAACCTGAATAAACATTTATTTTTGAGGTTTTATTTACACAATAATTCTGCTTTAAAATATTTTTACAAAAATAATTTAAACTTTAAATTACATGTTTTTGAATAAAAACTATAAAAATTTTATGTTACAGCACTGCAATAAAAATTTAAAATAATTTAGAATTGTCTGATGTTTTAAAAGTTTGTGCATGAATGATGGAATTATTACTTGAAACATTAATGTGCTGAATTTAAATTCTTCCATTGATTCGACTAGACATAATTTTTTGATGATTAGCAGAATGTGGTGATTGGGATGTGTTGTTTGATTTAGCATAAGGATAAGGTAAAGGATATAAAGCACTTTTGTTGTTTGCAGCAGTGGCAATGTAACTTCTACTAACTTCATTAGGACGGTTAGCAGTGAGATATGTATTATTACTAGGTATTACTAGGTCTTTGCTTTTTTTGTTTTTAGGCGTTTGTTGGCGTTTTTGATGTAGGTGATAGTGATGGCAATTTGAACGGTGATGGTTTCCTAAAAACATATGTGCACCACTGTTTCTTTCTAGTGGCTTGCTAATTTGTGAATAAATTTCGTTAATGCTGTTCATCGAGTCATAACGAGTCATTGGATTAATGACAGTCGACGAAATGAAGGAACTTTTTTGAGGATTATAATCTAAGTCAATAATTGTTGGTCTTGGAATGGTTTGTTCAATGCCAACTCTATCAAAACGAGGCGGTGCTTTTTTGCGACCTAAAAAAATTGATTAATTAACAAAATATGTAATAAATGTTTACAATAACTTCTAAAACTTACCTATGGTTGTGAGAAATGCAAGGATGAATGTCGCCACACAGGCACTGACTACAATGCCAATAAAGATGATCAACAAAATAGAATCGCTATCTCGCAAAGCTACTCCTGGTGCTGAAGCGCTAGCCAAGAGTGGAGTTAGTAGATGATGAGAGACATTTGAGCCAATTGGCAGTATTTTTGCTTTTGAGTTCTTCAGAAAAACAGACGAGTAAATTTGATTTGAAGTGTCCGAAGGACTGGCAAGAAGAACACTGGTTGACTTAAGTTGGTTTTCTGGTTGCCCATTTGTCGTTTCACTTAATGCTGATTCATCAAAAGAAATTTTATTTGCCAACTGCTTGTCATTTCGATTTTCTAACTCAACATTTGTTGATGGCCACAAAACTGTGTTTGGTGTAGATGTTGTGGTTGCTGCTGTGTTTGATGTTTTTGGTGAAACACTTAATGGAGAAACAACACTAGTTGCTGTAGTTTTGCTGAACGGCAAAACAGCCATTTGATCATTTTCCTTGTTTTTTCTTTTTGGACAGCCAAAAAAATCTTTAACATTTTGATCCTTTAATAAAAACAAAATATTAAAATTAAAGTAAAAACTTTTTTATTACAAATCATACCGCTTCCCGAAGATCACGTCCACCATCTTTGGTGACGTAGTACCGGTACATTTTGCCAATTCTCTTTGATCCTCTTCCTTCACTAGCTGCCACCGGTCTTGTCTCGCCAATGGCATAGACAATGCCATTCATCTCAAACATTCCCGTGTACACCACCGGTTGGGCGTGTGTCAGCAGACGAGATCGCCAGGAAGTGTTCCAGCTGTCCGTGTCCAGTGTGTTCCATGTGAGCAGTGCAGTTGAGCGATAAGCAGGAACAGCAGAAAGACTGGAAGCAGAGTGCAATTCTGCAAACTCAGAAGTCTCATTTTGTGGTGGCACTACCCCAAAATGATCATTGTGTGCGTGAAAATGGTTGATGATAAAGATGAGCTCCAAGCGAGATGGCAGAAATGCCACCGGTCGGAATGCCTGGTAGCTTTCCCAGCCATTCGGCCAAAAGTTACCGCCCAACAGCCCAACCTGAATGAAAAAAGAAAAAAATAGCTACAGTAATGAAGAAACAACATTTAAGTTAAGTAAACTGAACTGTTGAAATACGATGAAGGCAATGGTAATCGTTTGCACAAGTGAACTGATTAGCAACAATCTTTTAGGTGTAATCAAACTTGTCAACTTAAAATTTAATAAATTAAAAAACAATTGACAAACATGAGTATACCTATTTTTAGCTGCTGCTGTGAATTATGGCTATTTTATGTAAATAACAACACTTTTTATGCAGCTATTTTTATAATCAAAAATAAAATGAATTGAAACAAAAATGCACTGACCTGTTTCATTCCCCACGGTAAATCACGAGAGCGAACCCTCTTCTGACGGCCATTGGCATTTCGCACGTCCAAATTGTAGTAACTTCGAGAACGATCCTTGTTGTGAAGAAAGTACACTGCCAATCCTTGCATTTTCCTAATTTCACTGCAATCTCCTGCAGTGTCTGCGGGAACAGGCAAAAAATGCACTTGTGAACTATTGTCTGCGACACCGTTTTGACTTTGTTCTTCAGTTTTTGCCAACATTGCTAGTTTTGTTTGGCTAGCATTGCTAAAAGAACCATCGAGTGACTGTTGTTGGTCACAAATAGGCGTTTGAGAAATGTTAAAAGCGCCCTGGATGTGATCACCTAAAAAGAAAGCACAAAAGCACAAGTTTTAGTATATGATATGTTTATTTGCTCATTGTGTTTATCTAAATATTCAATTAAATTAATCATTAAAATTCTTACTGGAGATTTGCATTTTATATCAAACAATTTAATCAGTAATGATGATGTTAAAAGTCATTTAGCACAACAAATTCTTTTTTCTCATTTAAATAAAGTTTTTTAATTTGCAATTGTTATCTAACTTCCCTAAAAAAATGATGTTTCTCCATTTCAACGCACTTTTTTGCTTCTATAAATTACATCGTTCAAGATATCAAGAAACTGTTTTCACACAACAAAC
>JAALOO010000471.1_pt1 | contig 36160 bp, 44 predicted proteins | sample 7257641 | NCBI WGS metagenome assembly JAALOO01 (sample SAMN14085613, study PRJNA598686) | mite metagenome | biome: ENVO:01001000; feature: ENVO:01001002; material: ENVO:01001226; isolation source: single female mite from University of Michigan culture on fish food culture... ...
TAAATAATGACTTTTGCTTACAGATCATCCTCTCTGCTAAAGGAAGGAAGCTTGAAGATAATCTTACAATGTTAGTCATTTTCATTCACCTTTTCGAATACCAGGTATAGTTTTACTGCTTTCATTTTTTATAATTTCAAACCCTCTTTTTCATTTCATCAGGCGGTTCCGATGCCTTTTGAGTTGAACATTGAAACATGAGAAAAACTTTTATGTTGAGTCATTCTAACCAACAATGTTAGCTGTACAGAGTGAAATTCACACGAGTAAAAAACAGACATTGATGAGGCGTCATTGACTGCAGACAAGTTTTTTTTGTTCAATGTACGTTTAGATAATGTAAAGCACTTGAGAAGAGAAAGTGCAAAGAGCTTACAGTAGTTTTCTCAGTCCGTTTATCAAAACGCACTCACATCATCGTGGCGATAAGAAAAGCCCCTTTTGTTATCATTGCAACTGCAACCAAATCTGTCCAGTGTCATATCAGTGAGTGACAGAGCAACCATTAAAAGCAGTGTCTTTGTAGTGTCAAATTAGCTACTTCTGCTACAGCAGCAATATTTCTGTCGTGTTGTTTTCTTTCCACTAAACAAATGAAGGCTTCTCAAGTTTTTGCCTGCCTTCTGCTCGTCCCAGCACTGCTGCTGGCCGTGCTCTTCATCCGCTCTGAGCTGTACTTTCCCAGGGAGGCCGTGGATGACGTCTGCAATGTGACGCATGCCTCAATTTCCGGCGACCATATTGTCCAGCGGTTCTCTAAGGCGCTCACCATTCAGACGATCACCAGAGGGACGCAGGACTACGACGGAGAGCCCAGGCTGGAGTTTGCCCGCTTTTTGGCCAAAAGTAAGCACCAGCACTTGGTGTGGTTATTTCCCCTTCATGCATAATCATTGGTCTTTTCATTTCTCACCAGGCTTTCCCACCATCTACTCCTCACCAGTTGTCACTGTGGAGACAGTGAACAATTACTCTCTGCTGTATGGCATCAAAGGCAGCGATTCAACTCTAAAGCCGTACCTGCTGTGCTCACACCTGGACGTGGTGCCAGTGGAGGCAGACAAGTGGGAGGTGAAGCCATTTTCGGGGTCAATCAAGGATGGATTCATCTATGGTAGAGGCAGTATCGATGTAAAGAACACTCTCATGGTAGGTTTTTTCTGTGTTGCAGTTGTACTTGATAAAGAGCATTGATTATTTGCAGGCAATCATGGAGTCACTGGAGTACCTACTGAAGGGTGGCTTCAAGCCGAAGCGATCTTTTTACATTGCTTTCGGCCATGATGAGGAAGGCCAAGGGATCGACGGGGCGCAGGAGATTGCCAAGGTCTTCAAGGCTAGAGGAGTGACCTTTGAGTATCTTCTCGACGAGGGAATGATGATTTTTAAAGACCAGTTTTATGGCGTCAAGGACGACGTGGCCGTTGTTGGCGTCTCCGAGAAGGGATTTCTCACGGTGAAGGTCAAGGCCACTGGCACAGTGGGACACAGCTCAATGCCCGAGACGAACACGGCCATTACGAGGCTAGCACGGGCAGTGGCCAAGCTGACCGGGGACGCCCATCCCAATCTCTTTGGCCTTGGTCCAGAGCGGACCATGATCGAGTCCTTTGCCCGACACGCCTCCTACCCCGCTAAGCTGGTGTACAGCAACCTTTGGCTCTTCAGCCCCATCCTCTCGCGAGTCTTTGCCAGTCGACCCTCGACGAACGCCCTCGTGCGCACCACTAGCGCCGTCACGATCATCAACGGCGGCGTTAAAGACAACATACTGCCGAGCGGAGCCGAGGCGGTGGTCAATCACCGCATTCACCCCATGCAGTCAGTGCGAGAGGTGTTCGCATACGATATGGCTCTCATCGGCGACGAGCAGGTGCAGGTGGAGGTGAAGGGTGACTCCAATGAGCCACACCCTCTATCGCCCTACGATTCAGATGCCTTTGGCTATCAGACGATCTCTCGATCACTTCGACAAGTCTTCGCTGATACTATCGTCATTCCCGGAGTTCTGGTGGCTACCACCGACACTAGGTGGTACCTGCCCATTACCAAGGCCGTCTATCGATTTTCACCTTCGGTTTTAACTGAAAAGGACATGGGCCGATTTCACGGCAACAATGAACGTATCTCCGTCGATAATTACATGAAAACGGTGAACTTTTATCATCACATAATGCTCAACTCAGACCACAGTGAACTGGCTGGTGGTAGGCCGACGAAGGATGAACTGTAAAGATTTTTTTATTTTGATTTGAGGAAATCTCAAAAATAATCCATTTTTATGTAACTATTTTCAATTTTGAGCATTAGCCTAAAACCAAATGTACGATTTTATTCCCACGCACTTTCAGTGATTTTATTTGAAATGCTTAAAAACTCGCTCCACCCAAAGTTAATGTTGGTGAGATGTCCTTTTGTAGAGATGTGCTGCTATTGTTTTGTTTTGAAGTCAGCTGCACACGTGACTTGCTCTTGCACCATGTGGTGAATCCTGTTTTCAGGTTGAGTGGAATCTTCAAAAAATCAATTTTGTTGTCAATTATTCTGCTCCAAGTAATTGATGAATCGTCTCTTCAATTCAGCCGTCGCCGCTTCCAAATGGGGACTCCAGGTGAGCGCTGGTGTCCCGCGAGGATACAGTGCTGTCAGAGCAAGCTCATCCGCTGCAGCAAAATCCTCTTCACAATTTGATGACTCCCAAAAGTCGCCGTTCAGTAATGATGATAATCAAAACAAACAGAGACCATATCAAAATCTGTTTCCCTGGAAGGATGAATTGCAGCTGGCCAAGTTGCTTATCGCCAACATTGTCTTTGTCGATCGAGGTCTGATTGCCATCAATAAGCCTTATGGCCTGGGAATGCACGTTGCCGAACGTCAAATACCTGCCGTCGATAGAAACCGGATGGAACGAGCGGCACATCAAGAAATGTTGAGCTCAGAAATTATTGGCAGCCCTCGGTACTGCCTTGCCGAGGTGCTCGACTATATGGCACAGCTTCTAAACGTCGGACAGCTCAGTATTGTCAAGTGTAAGTGAAGTGAACGTTCTTTTTATGCAGACAAAATTGATCTTTACTTTTTACCCTTTGATTCCTTTGAATGTAGCCGCTCACCGGGACTGGTCAGGCGTAGTGCTGCTTTCCACTGGGCCCAGGTCTGATGAGGTGACCCGACTGATTGAGAAAGCCGCTCGTCGAGCAAGGTCCGCATCGACGCCGCATATGCGCTTTTACGCCATCACCAGTGGCATCATCACCTCGGGCGTCAACGGATCAGGCGCTGAACACTGTGGCCTGCGACTGCTTGAGCTGGACGACCAGGGCATCTACAAAGAGCCCGTGTACGTGCCACCCGAGAAGATGAGCAAAAATCTGCGCAAGGCCAGTCTTAATCATCGACACAAGAACTCCGTGAAGCCGTTCACAGTTCACTACCGAACGGTGGCCACCAATCGACAGTTGGCGGTTTCGCTGGTTGAGCTGTCCACCTGTGCCACGAAGTGGTCATTTGTGCAGTGCTTCCTCGCCTACAAGGCGGCCTTTCTTCTCGGTGATCTCTTCTTCTCTCGTCGGGTGAAGCACCTGCTCGGTCAGCCGGTGGTAATAACGCCCAAGAAGCAGCTGCCGGCAGCAGAGCTTCGTGCCCAGCTGGACCACTACTACTCGGGCGGAGGCATGGAGCCCCTCTCTCGAAAGCTTCAACAAGCTCTCGGCGTCCGACGGAACGCCCAGGTGCCCTTGATGATTCACTGTGCAGGACTAACCTTGCCCGGACTGAGAAAGTCCTTGTTGTCCACAAAGATGGAAAATGTGGTTTTGCCAAAAGAGGAAAATGACGACACCTTGGAAAGGCCGGCAAATGAAAAGGACATTATCATCACAGCCGATAAGTGGCATCAGCTGCCAGACCACTTTCGATATACCCTTGAGCGTTTGGAGTTGAATCTAAATGACCCCAATAGAAGCACAACCTAGTAGTTTTTCAATGTAAATGTAATTTAAGTAGTCTTGTTGACAATAATAAAAAACTTGACCGAACACAGATTTTTCAGTTTAAACATGACACATGATCAGAGGTCGTTTGATGACTGTGATGAACGTGAAGCTCAGTTGGGTTGCACGTGGGCTCTGAAGAAGGGCCAACTCATCGGTGACACTTGGCCGCTTTGCTGCTGTTATTATATGCATGATGAAGTGAGTATTACTCACTGGGTATTCATAATTTAAACTGTCGTCCATCTGATTACAAATTGACATTTTAGTGGCTGCAAGGCTTGCCATGCTTACACCGCTTGCCCTATAAAGTCTGGCGAAAATTCCTCTCACATCAGTCTCTCTCTCCATCAGTGTTCACGCTGCCATCACCACCACCTCCCCCACTGTTTTTACCACCACACTCTGCCCTATTCCTGCTTCCCCTCATCCGCCAACTACTACTATTCACCATCATGGAGAAGATGTCCTACGACTCGACCTACGATTCGACCTGGTCCTCGCCCAACTCCTCTAACGAAACCTCAAACAGTCTCGAAGCGGTCGACTCATCTCCCTGGCCGAAGGTGCTCATTCCCGCGCAGGCGATGCCATCGTCGTTTTCACTCGGACATTCTAAGACCATCCTCTCTGACTCTGACACCTCATCTCGGAGTAGCAGCCAGCGTGAAACTGCCGCCGAACTGTTTGGCTTCAAACCAAACTACTACCCGCACTTTGACCCGAAGGAGTACTTCTGCGACACCGTCGCCGTGGAGAACGCCTCCATGGTGGCGCAGATTGTGGGGAAGAAGGGCGCCAAGATCAAGCACCTGGTCGCCAAGTTCGGCACTCGCATTCGCACCCCCAACGTCGACCAGGAGCCCGTCTTTGTGATCAAGGGCAAACGCGCCGATGTGTACAAGGTGAAACAGGAGATCATGAGCGCTGCTGCACACTTTATGCGCATTGAATTAACTAAACGGGAAAAGCTCGATTCAGTTATGAACTCTGAGGGTAAGTATAGTTCTTGGTCTTGTCTGTTGTCACTCTTCTCTAATGTCCTGCTATCACTACCTTTCTCATTCAGAATCGACCTCTATCAAGCTCTTCGTTCCCACTCGCTACGTTGGCCTCGTCATCGGCCGCAACGGCCGCATCGTCCGGGAACTGCAAACCGCTCATCAGGTGTTCATTGAGACTCCGAAGTTTGATCTTCGCCACTACTTCTGCATCTACGGAACCGAGTTGGCTATTCACAGTGCAATCAAAGCCATCTACGAATTGCTGGTGAAACGAAGTGGCATTTGCTTCTCCCAATCTCAGAACCAGGTCGGCAACGAGGTTCACTTTGTTGAATGAATTCTAATCAAGTCAAACAGATTTTTGTAAACAAATCAAACAGCTGATTTGTAAAACACTTTTTAAATTAATCCACAATAAATCCTTCAATCATCAAGAACCAAATCATCAAGCATTTCCTGAAGGGTAACTTGAGGCACCTCCTCGCCGTCGGCAAAGTCGTCCTCATCCACGGCCATCTCATTTGCCGCCTTTCGACTGTCTTTGTAGATGTTCACATTGGCGCGAAGCAGCGGATCCTCTTCGAGGTCCTCCATAAAGTCATAGTAGTCCCGACCGTCCGCCGAAGTTGCGCTGCCGTCTTCAGCCATTCGTAGTCGTCGAAGCTTCCATCGACGGCGGCGGTTACGCGTCGCCTTGTCGCCATAAAACTTCTTCACGAGAATCACATCAGGAAACTTGCCAGCATTTGCCTGCTCAAACTTCTCAAAGTGCTCCTCGTTAAGGTTAGCCGACCGAATGTCAAAGCCTAGAGCCAGGTCGCCAGGATTAAGCAGATGGGCGAGCTGAGTACGAGTGTGCGTCGGGGCGGTGGAGCCGATTTCACTGGACTTGACAACGTACGCATCACCGAGAATATGCTGCGGAAAGTGAAAGGCCAAGTTTTTGAGATGATAACAAAAATCAGTCAGCTAACCTTGTGTGACAAATTCGAGCCAGCGGCCGTATTGCTGGCCGGTGTACCGTGAATTGGCTCCAAGTCCATTACCGTGTACTCTGTCAGCTGTGGTGCTGTGCAAATCGCCCGAAACGGAGCGCGGAAGTAGTTTGGGGCGGTCAGTTCGGCGGCTAAAGGGAGAAGAAGTTCAAGTTATCACCTGTACACAAAAAACCCGTCAAAGACTTACTTCTCAACGTAAACGGGTCAATGAGTAGAATTTGCTGAGTGACGCGCAGGACAACGCACAGTTGGCCAATGTTGCCGAGGGCCCTGGCTGTTTGCACCGGCAGACAGACGACGTCGTCCTTGCAGATGGGCACAATCTCCACGGCGTAGGTGTACTTGTAGTTGTATGTGTTGCTGTGCGTGTCATGGCTGATCAACTGTTGGGCAGTTACGTAACGACAGGGCACCACCGTCTGCAGGAACTCAACAAATTTCCTAGCGTCGTCCTTGCGACTGTAGAAGAAGTCAATACCTTCGTGGATCTGCTTTACATTGACGCACTTTTCGTGGGCTTTGTACTTCAGCAGCAGCTGTTCGAGGTAAAAGAAGGTCTTCTTGTGAGACGACTTTTGGCGCACCTGTACCACGGCCTTCCAGAAGTCCTTGGCCTCTCGCCGGTGGCAATCGTCGCACATCATCGTGTTGACGACAAACTCAACGACAAAGACCTGCTGAAGAATGGCGCCTCCGTTGACCTCCTTCTGAATCGTCAACTTCACCTTGATCCGCCGAGAGTGGGGCTCTGTCCAGACGAAAGTGGCATCAATGAGGTTGACGCGATTGAGACCCTTCAGTTTTTTCAAACACAACGCCAGCAGTTCTCGGGACTCCAACTCGGCTATCACCCACTGGCCGATTGCTTGCTGATATCTGAAGAAGGACAAGTGTCATAATACTAAAACAAATCACCCAAATAATCGAGCAACTAACCGTTCACATCCTTTGCAGAAGTAAATGACCACCTGCTTTGGAATGGAGTCAGTGATGTCTACTTTTGATCGAAGGCAGCCAATGCACAGATTTGCCGGATTTGGATCAATTAGTGTGCCACAGTCGCAGCAAAGACTAAAAATGGGAAAAAATGATTCAATTAACAATGTAACAAATCTTAAACCGCAACTTACATCTTTGATGGCGTCTCTGAGGCTGCCGCCTGCTCTTCACTCAGGTACTCCATGGTTTACCAGAAGTCTGATTTAAGATAATTAGCCAACACAATCAGGATAAAAAAAACAAAAAAAATACAAGGGAACGATGCAAATACGCAAAAACACGTGGAAAGAAGAACGTCGTTTACTGATTTGCTTACCAAGTCGGTGGGAGCTGCTGCCCACTTCATATTCTGCCTAACCACAGTTTCCCACACTGCAACGTCGTCTCTTGATGAGCGCCCCTGAATTCAAAAATTTTCATATTTTCTGCTTTATGAAAATTGATTAAATGATTTTAAAATTGACAGTTTTGAAGCAAAGTGAAACTCAATAAGGAAAAATTATTTTGGTGTTTACCAAAATCACAGTAATCTTTATTCTAAAAATGCTGCCAGAAAAGAGATTCTTGTTTAGAGTATTGAATCGTCGGAACAGTTTTGAGTATCACTAGAATCTTGGTGCTCATCAGACACAAGATTGTGTAATGTCGGCGATTTAGTGTTTCTTTGTTCCAAAAGCTCGACTGAAAAACTGCTTGGCTTGAACTTTTTTGAAGCGTGTTCATTTTCTGTTTCAGTACCTTCGCTTTCAACTTCTGCAACTTCCTCGTCATTTTTTCTTTTAGAGAACTTGCTTATCTGCTCTTGCATCCAGTCAAAGAAAAGCTGCCCATCATTTGTGGTTTTTCTTTTTTTTAAATTATCAACATTTTCAGGTAATCGTAATAAAGGTTCATCATTTTTAGCAGATGATTTTAGAGCATCAGATATTTTTCTCTTTTTACTGGGAACCTCATTTAGCTCTGTTTGTGCATCATCCTCCTCGAAAGGAATGCCCAGTTCAGACTCTGGAACGCTCAAAACCTTGGACAATTGTTCAGTTTTTATCAGCAAAACGATATCCTAAAAAGAAACCATGAAAATTGAAATTACTTTTACAAAAAACACTTTTTTTACCTGAACAGCTTTTGTATAGTTTTCCCTCTCTTGAATCGACAGATAGGCAAAACAGCTCGGAAAATTGTGCTGGCAGGGATCGCCGATTCCGACACCTATTTTGGGAAAGAGCAATCCGGAAGCCAACACCTCAAAGAAATACCGTATCACTGGCACCACCGCCTGCCAAAAATCATGCGTATTGCAGACGAGAACAATGACCAGCTCAATACACTGCGCAAAAGAAAGGTATTTAGGATTTTCACCGATACAAAACAAACCATTACTCTACTTACAAATTCAGGAATATTTTTCAGCGCACTGTTTGCCTTGCAAATAGAGCGAAGAATACGAACGGTGTACTGAAAAAACGGAAAAACGATACATTCCATTTCTGGGCACATGACCTTTTCCTAGTAAGACAAAATCAGTTTAGAAATATTGAAGGCAAAATGGGAAGAAATTGTTCTCACTTTGAACCAACGAACTCGACGAACTTCACAGAGAGCATCTAAACATTGCTCGCGATCGAGCAAATCACGGACGCCTAAAAACGAAAAGTAAATTACGTTAACACAGTCAGATCATTAACACCCTCACTCAGCTTACTGTTAACCAGAGGTGGGTGACAATTGCGAATAAAGCCTGCGGTAAAGGTGGCCCTGATGGACATCTGAAACTGCTCCTCACTCGAGAGGGACTTGGCCACAAGCACAAAAGCAGCCTTCTCAGACTGCTCCTTCGCCAGTTCAAAGGTAAACTTTGATTGTACTGAGTTGAGGTAGGCAGCCAGAACCGTCTCGTAGATGGTCTTCAGTTGGCTGGTGGGGAAAAAGTTGCAGTAGAGCACTACATCGACGAGGTCATCATCCGCCAGGAGGAAGCCCTTGCCGAGAGATCGCACGCGAACAAACTTCATCACATTGGAGCGCAACATTGGCGGCGGCAGTGGTTTTTCCTGCGACTGCTGAAGCTGCTTCTTCTCGTACTGACTAAGGCAGTCTATAAACTCATTGGAATCGACCATCTGTTGAAACTTCTCCAAGTCAATCGACTGACTCTTCTCTGCCCGCTCCTCATCCAGGTCACCCTGTGTCAGGCCCATAAAGGCAGAGTTGATGACCTCGGCGACGCTCAGACAGGCGACCTCCACCATGCAGACAGCCTCGTGGAGGCTGGCCATCATCTGCCTGGGCGCAGCGATGGCGTTGTAGCGGTAGTGGACTAGCCAGTCGGAGACAGTCCGACTGAAGGAGTCATTCGCCGTGAGCTGCGTCTTCAAGGTCTGCAGGTCCTCCTGGAGGTCTTCAATGTGCCACTCAAAGAACTGCGCCCAGTTAACGTCAAACAGGTTCACATCCTGTGAGTAGAGGGCATTGTCGATGTTGTTCTCGGCACGAGCCTCCCACTGCCTCATCTGCTCCACCAGCTTCCGATCACTCTTCACCTCCATGACGATCAGTGCCGGGTCAATCTTCTTCTTGTAGGTGATGCGGTGCTTTCGGCCAATCAGGTGCGAGTCCTTGGCGTTGGCGTCGTTGAAGCGCACCTCACAGAGGGTGCACATGTAGCACACCGTCTTGCCGCTCTCATTGAGCACCTCCTCAATAAAATCGACGCCGATGGGCTTCTGAAAAGCGTCCATATCATCGAGCTTCTCGGCGGCCTTCGAAGGTCCCGGACCGGGCCTGTTTGCCTGCTCTTCAGCCCACTTGTCAGGGTCTGCGTATAGAATAATTGTTTGGAGATTACATCAGATTACTTTTTGATAAACAGTACACTTACCCATTTTCATCTTCGATTCAAAGAGGGTAATCTCCTCGATCACCGCTTCTCTCAGCTGCGGAACGACATTAGTGTTGACAAACTCTGGAACGATGCTCAACGCCGGAAGGTCTTTTTCTTCGCGCAACTGTACCTCCCGCTTGTGCTTAACGCCCTTAATGTGAGAGTAGTAGGCGTTCACACTGACGGTGAAAATGCGACAGACTGGACAGAGGAGAATACACTGAGATTTGCTCGTAACCAGCCGCTGAATGTTGACCTTTTCCAATCCATTCAACTTTGATCCTTTCTCACTGCCTGTCTTCTTATCGTACATTATCGATTTCCACCGAGAAATGTGCCGCTTGCCGGAAAGGTGAGTCTGGTAGGCCTCGGGGTTGGGACACTGCTGCTGGCAAATTTCACAATGCCATTGTTTGAGAACCGCCTTTCTTTCTTCAGATAACTGTTGCGGGTTATTTTTAGACGATTGATCTTTATGATGATTACTTTTCTTATCTATCAAAGGCTTAAATTGAGGAAAAGCTTTTGGAGAAGAAGAGGCAATTGGTGGTGGTGGTGGTGGTGGGACTTGCGGTCGCTGCTGGTGTGGTGGAGGAACACTAATAGAATGTCTTGATGAAGTGACTGGTGGTTGTGGTGGAAAATGAAATGAAGTTGACTTTTGAATAAGCTCCTGTTGAGTTCCCGGTGGGACTGGTTGAGTATTTTGTGCTTCCAGATTGTTACTAGGAACACCATAAAGGTATTGAATTGGGTAGACAAAAGGTGCCTGAGGGTACGGTAAGTAACCTGGATAAATGGCTGCCTGATTGTACCCTTGTTGAAATGCCATTTGAGGATTTTGGGGATGAAACTGATAGGTCAGTTGCGACTGCTGCTGTGGCTGTCTTTGCTGTTGAGTTGCCTGTGAAAAATGAAAGTAAGTCAGGTGATCACCGAATGGACTTCCATTAGTTGGCCTACCAATGAATGATTTTGAGCAGACAGAGTGGCGTACTGGGCAAATGTGTTTGCATACGGTGAGCTGGTTTGCGGGGCCGCTGAAGCGACGGCAACTTGGGTAGTTGATACTGGCGCGGCGAGGGCGTTGCTCGTCGAGACGTACTGATGCAAGTGGTTGGCCGCTTCCTGGGCTGCATGTGCCTGGGCCTGGGCATACGATCCATAGCTGATTGATGCAATGGGAACAGAAGAACGATAACTAGTTAAACTGGTGAACTTAACTAAGAGGAGGTAGAGAGAACAATACCGATTTGGGTAGGGATTGACTGAGGCGGCGGCGGCGGCTGGCTTCCCCGTGGCCTGGGAAGCGGCCAGCGCTGCAGCTGTTGCAGCCGCCGCGGCCATCTGATGATTCTGCGACACTGCTGCACTTGCTCCTCCATTGATGAAGAAGTTCGTTTCATTACTTGACATTTTCTCAAATTATAAGATCTACAGAGATAGAGAAGACGTCGAAGATGAGTGTCAGTCTTGAGGATGATGTCAGAACAATGTCAACAAATGTTTTGAGGCAAAACAAACAAACCACTGTCCGCCTGCAGCCGTCATGTCACCACGCTGAAAGGTGGCCACTCCTCAAGAAATTCTGCGTTTTCTTCAGGTAAATCTTTGCTGTGAAGTGTTGACGAAACTGTGTTCAAATGCACCCATAAAAGCCAATCAGAATTGGGGAATGAATTGTTATGAATGTTTTGCTGAACATGTGTCACAGTGGTGTAGAGTTTTTGTTACAGTAAACTTCAACATTGATTTGCAGCTGACCTGGGGTATCTTCGAGGTCCACTGCACTTATCCCCTAAACCAGTCAAGCAAAATCTGCCAGAAGCTTGAGATTAATAATAAAACTTTTCAAACGATTTATCATTGGAGTTATTTTAAATCATTTTAAAAATTCGCGGCACTTTTCTTATTTTTTAGGTCAGTGTTTCTTATCATTTTCTTGTTCACTTGAAAAACTTATGCTTTTTAAATGATTAGTTTTTTCAGTATATTTTTCAACTAGCAAAATATGCTGCAATTACGTTTAAATACTTTTACTCAAAAATCTTATCAGTTTTTATTTTATTTTTAGGAATCAAGAGCAAAAAACGACAGTTTACCGTACTGGCCTCTCGGAGAGGACGTGATTAGCTTGTGGCGCATGGCGCAGATTTTGGGTCGCTTTCTTACTTAAAGGCTTTTTTTCACGGCACAACAGGCTTAGCTCAGTGAGAGTAACTGCATTACGGGCACAACCGACCTAAACTGTGGCGCGCTGTTACCTCGTGCAGTGCACGTCGGCGAGTCGATTTCAGTTGCCACATGTCAACAATCTCGTCTGCTTCTAAATTAGAATTTTTTCCAATTTGCTATAACCTTTTCACTTCACCACTTTATCTGCTTCAATCATGGAGGATCCACTTGCTACCAAGTAAGCTTATGGCTATTTTATCTCGTTATGAACATTTTTTAATGATCCTTTCTTTAGTGGTGCCCCGGAGGAGAATCCCGCTGGCATGGCGGACGAGGGCAACGATGAAAATGATGATGCCAATGCCCCAGCTGGCGGTGGTGATGGTAAAAAGAAGAACAAGAATCGCAGAAAGACTCGCAAAGAACGCGAAGAGGAGAAAAAGGCAAAGGAAGAGGCCAAAACGGCGACCAAAGGTCCTGGAAAAAAGCAAATTGCATTGATGCAGGAGCAGCTTAAGAAAATAAAAGAAGAGGAAGAACGTTTACAACGGGAAGAAGAGGAGCGAATTAAGAGGGAAGAAGAAGCTGAAAAGGCCCGTTTAGAGCAACTTCGACTTGAACAGGAGCGGAAAGAAAAGAAAAAACAAAAGGAAAAGGAACGTCAAGCGCGGTTGAAGAAGGAAGGAAAACTTCTTACTGCAAAGCAAAAAGCCAGTCAACAAAGAGCTAAGCAATCGCTGCAGGTGCAACTGGAATCCGGACAGATCGTTGTGCCAGCAACCTCTACTTCTGGTGGTCAAAAGCCAAAGTACGAAAAGCTGAAGCGAAATAAAACTGGCATCAACAAACAGACGTCAACCGAAGAAAAGGCCTCAGATGAGTCTCCAGATGTTTCCGAGCAAATTGACGATCTTGACGAGGACGAGTTAGCTACACCGGTGGAAGAGCCAGAGGTCGATAATTGGGAGCTTTTGGATATTGATAAGAAATCCAAAGCAAAAGATAAACAGCCATCGACAAAGGCACCAGCCAAAACACCAACTACCCCTACTGAAGCAGCTAAAGCACTGCCAACAGCTGCTGAACCTGTCAAAGCGACAAACGGAATCAACCACGATCGCATGACCACCTCTTCAACCGTCTGCTCAAAACCTCCAGTTAACTTTCGCTCACCGATCATTTGCGTTCTTGGTCACGTCGACACGGGCAAAACCAAACTGCTCGATTACATTCGCAAAACGCACGTCCAGGACAATGAAGCGGGCGGCATTACCCAGCAGATTGGCGCCACCTTTGTGCCGCCGTTTAGTATTCACGAGCAGGCCAAGTACGTGAAGGAGAAGGCCGAAGTGGAGATGCCCGGCCTGTTGATCATCGACACTCCCGGGCACGAGTCCTTCACGAACCTTCGTTCACGAGGCTCCTCTCTGTGCGACATTGCCATTCTTGTCATCGATATTATGCACGGCATTGAAAAGCAGACTATTGAGTCCATCAACTTGCTCAGAAAGCGAAAGACGCCGTTTGTGGTGGCACTCAATAAGATTGACCGCCTGTACGAGTGGCGGACAAATAATCGCAAAGACATCGAGGATAACATTAATAGCCAACCGAATAACACTAAGCTGGAGTTTAACAAGCGAGCCGAAGAGGTGATTGTTCAGTTGGCTGAAAATTCCATCAATGCGGCTCTCTTCTGGAAGAACCCTGACCCTCGCGAGTGGGTCTCTATGGTGCCCACTTCTGCGCACACCGGCGAAGGCATGGGCAACCTGCTTAATCTCATTGTCCACCTTACGCAGACAATGTTGGCAAAGCGCATCAAGTACATTGCTGACCCACTTGATGCGACCGTCCTTGAGGTGAAGGCTATTCCTGGCCTTGGCACCACCATCGACGTCATCCTCATCAACGGAAAGCTGAAAGAAGGCGATAAAATAGTGCTCGCCGGCCATGATGGTCCCGTCGTGACGAACATTCGCTCTCTCTTAGTGCCTCAACCGCTGAAGGAGCTGCGCGTGAAGAGCCCCTACGAAGAGCTTAAGGTGGTATACGGGTCAATGGGCGTCAAAATATGCGCCCACGAGCTCGAAAAGGCAGTAGCCGGACTGCAGATGTACGTGGCCTCTTCTGAAGCGGAGGTAGAACGGTTGAAGGAGCTTTGCTGGGCGCAGTTTTCACACGCAATGAAGGCCATCAAATGCAGCAGTGAAGGCGTCTACGTGCAGGCATCCACTCTAGGCTCGTTGGAGGCGCTTCTGGAGTTCCTCAAAGACTCAAAGATTCCCTATGCCGGCGTTCGAATTGGCCCGGTCGTGAGGAAGGACGTGATGAAGGCTTCAACCATGCTGGAGCACTCGCCTGATCACGCCGTCATACTCGCCTTTGACGTGAAGATCGAACGAGATGCACAGGAGTTGGCAGACTCCAGTGGCGTGAGGATCTTCCAGGCTGAAATTATTTACCACCTCTTTGACCGCTTCACCGAGTACAAGGCGAAGCTGAAGGCTGACCGAAAGGAGGCCAACCGCCACAAGGCCGTCTTTCCCTGCAAACTTCGCATCCTGCCGAACTGCATCTTCAACAAGCGTGACCCCATTGTGGTGGGCGTCAATGTTGAGGATGGCGTCCTAGTGCCCGGCACGCCCCTGGCCGTGCCCTCAAAGGAGCTAGACTTGATCGGCGTCGTCAGCACCATTGAACACGATCACAAGGCGCTGGAGAGTGCGAGAAAGGGCCAGGAGGTGTGCATCAAGATCGACCACACTAGCTCTGATGCACCGAAGCTGTACGGACGCCACTTTGATCTGAACGATATTCTCTGCTCAAAGATCAGCCGCGACTCAATTGACGTCATGAAGGAGTACTTCCGTGACGACCTCGAGAAGTCCGACTGGCAGTTGATGATTGAGCTGAAGAAGCTGTTTCAGATTGTCTAACTACGCCAGAGAGCCTAGTCTGCAAATTATTCTCCCCCTCCCCTTCAGTGTTTTTTAATTATTTTTACAGGTCTGCTTTTTACAACAATTTTTTCTCTTTGCTTCGTGGCCACACACTTTACTCATCAATGTTGTTGGCTAATGGCTAATTTTTTAATCTTTTGAAGCAACCGCCCACCCTCGCCTGATTTTGGTGTAGCACAGCTGCAACACCTTACTTTCTTTTGCCAGCCGCGTGCTACACTGTTGATTTACTTGATTTACTTGATCCAATGTTTTATAAGAATAAAGATTACACTGCTGAATAAATCGATGTTTTCTCCAGTAAAAGAGGCAGAAGAATCCACGCGGAACCCTCAACTTTCCCAGTGGTAGACTGTGCTGCCTTCTGCAACACTGTAAACGTAGGTCTTGTTCCTTTGTGATGGACAGAAAAAATCAGTCTACCAGTCACGTGACGTAAACATTGTCTCGTGCTTGTGTTTTTATTGCACCGAGTGCAGTGTGCCAAAAGTGCGCATCTTCTTCGGTGGAGGAACCAGTGTCTCAGAACAGTAACGCAAAAACTGTCTCCCCAATAAACAGCCCGCATCCACCCGAATGTGTCTGTGAACAATCAGAAGAACTACTCTCAATTAAATCTTGAAAGAACATCTTTTTCTCGATTCAAGGAAATCAGCGAGTGCCTTCAGTCGTGCACCAGTGCACACGACTTTTATCATCCCGTGTTTTTTGAAAGAAGGTGCAGAAGACATTTTGGCTGTATCACAGCTCTATGTTGCTCTTTACGACGACCACTGATGATATCATCTGACTAGTCTTGTGAACGACGACTCTTGAGTGAGCTTAGGCAAGTTGTCGTACGCTGAAGGCCGACCACTGCCTGCCGCTCAACGTATTACGCACTCTTCTCTTACTGCTGTTTACCTCTCTGATTTGCCGTACTGTTGCTATTTACTTTTGTCCATTCTCCTCTGATTTCATTCACCTGTGATCATCTTCTTTTCACCCCCGAATGACTCACTGCCAATCAAAGTCATGTCCAATTACGACCTGGCAACCACCGCAACCAGCTTGCTGACTATAGACTCGTCTGTGTGCGATTCTTCGTTGCCCGATCAAAGTCTTCAGGTCATCGATGATGGACTTCAGGAATGGATCGCCTTTAAAGCGGACATCTTTAAAGATGACAATCAGACAAACAAATCGAAGCCAAAGTATTCCAGCGCACCAAGGCAAGACCGATTTCGAAATCGTGCGGTCGGCCTCAAGAGTCTCTCCACAAATATTGCATCAACAAACCGTGCCAAGTTTCTCGTTGGTTTCAATCGCATCGATAACATTGTCGCTGTGACCTACCTCGAAGAAAGTCGCCTGGTAACGCATGACAGACCAAATTCGTTAGCCACTTCGCTACGGTAAGGATGGAAGAGTTTCTTGATAAAGAAATACATTGAACTAAACACTTACTTTTTACAGAATCGAAGACCTTCTTGAGCTGGACAAGGATCTATCGCTTATCTGTCCTGAGGTGTCAGGCCACTTTACTCCAGTACGGCATTACATCGATGAGCTCCAGGCTACGACCAACTCCCGAATTTACTTTATCAAGTACCTCTTTGGGTTAGTACCAGCCAGTACACACCATCTGGTGATGCTTTTTTATGATCTAATTCCGGGTTCACTATCCTCTCCAGACTGACGAGTGCAATCGACGAGGCAGCCATTGAGACTGCTATCACCGAGTACCTCTACGCGGTGGTCAACTTGTGTGGATTCAAACTGGCCAAGCTGATGCTTTTCGAGCGACACCTCCTTGACGACTGTGAGGAGAACCTTCAACACCTGCAGTTGCAGGGCTATGAAAATTTGGTCGAAAAGGCAAAGCGCGACCTGGAGGGCATTTTGCTGCTTCGAAAGAAGGCCGCCAATCTGCTTAATGTTATTGAGCTGTACAAACTGGAGGACAAAACGGTACTTGAATATCGGCAGGCGCTTTCAGAGCTCTTTCTCTTTCAGCTAAAGCCCTTCATTACGATGCGGGAGATTGCGTTCGAGGCAATGGAAACAGCACAGATGGTTCTTGAAGCTCGAGATTTCGGCCAAAGAGTGAAGGCGGAGGCTTCTGAGCAGCTGGAAAAGAGTTCATCGGAGTACCTTACTTCCACGTCAGCTATTCATCAGATTTACCTCGACTACTACAGGCAAAATGTGGAGCTTGTTGCTGGGCAAATCAGCAGGACACTGGAGGACCAGAAGAAGTACGGCGGTAAAGCGGCTTTCAAGCTGAAGGGCGCCGCTGATAGGCTGCAAGTGCTGCAGATTGTGAAATCGCAAGAGAACGTCAAATACCTCAATTGTCGACACTCAATGGTAGAGAGTCGCCTCAGTAATCTGCAACTGACGACGAGCATTCTGAGTGTCAACTCGGCTAACTTTGATGGGCAGAACATTGAAGCGAGCAACTCCAACTATGAAGAGATTCGTCTGGAGACCTCAATTGAGCTGCTCGACGTGAAGGCGGCCATTCTCAAAGAGGAAGCCATCCTCTGGAAGCTGCAGTTGGCCAGACTGTCGGCAGAGCTGGCGGATGCCACTTCGGAGGAGCCCAGCGAGTTCTACGACGCCGTCCAGAATCCCGAAGAACTGCCTGACGTAGAGCGGCAGCTGAACGACGAGAACACTGACCTGAGAACGAGAATTGCGATTCTGAAGCACAAGCTGGTTATCAATGGCCAGCGACAGGCGAAAATCCGTACCAGAAAGCTTCGACTAATTGAACAGAGACTCAATAGACGCGAAGTGAATGGCAAGGCGAATGACCATTCTTCACCGAAGGGTGGGAAAACCGCTTTGCGAAGATCTAATTCAGTTTCCTCACTGTCTTCCACCTCTTCTTACAAGTCTGTGAAATCGAAAAACACCACTACATCAACAGCTGTTTCTTCGCCAGTGGGCGATCAAAAGTTTAACCGTTTTCGTCGTGAGACATTGAATCGCTTAAGAAAGTTCAAAATGCGCGAGATTATGGAGTCGGAAGATGCGGAGGAAAGTAGTGAGGTCGTTGAGGAAGAGGTGACCGGTACTTCCAATCAAACAGAGGGGAATAACAGTGCTCTTCCGACTTCGGTACCACAGCAACTTCCAACAGTGGCACCTGCAGTCACTAGTGTGGCACCGCCGCCTCCACCGCCTCCACCAACACCACCGCCCCCTCCTCCTCCATCAACTTCTTCCGGACCTTCTTTTGGTGCTTCTCCGCCCCCTCCCCCTCCTCCTCCCCCACCTGGTGCTCTTTTTGCCTCTCCTCTTTCAGCTGGTGGTGCATCTTCACTTGCTGACATGATTGCCGCAAAGAAATCGAACCTTAACAAGGGCCCTGCATCACAGGGCAACTCAAAGGGCGGCAGTGGTGGCAATGGTGGTCCAGTGATGCTTGACCTCAATGAAATACTGAAGATGCGAACCAAGCTGCGCTCTGTGAAGGACACACCACCCCCAAAAGAGCAACTGCCGGTGTCTGAGGCCAGTCTCGCCAACAGTCTTCTCCGGTCAACACTGATGTCTATTCGAAATGTCGCCGCCAAGTCAGACAGTGAGAGTAGCGACGACGACGATGATGATGATGATAATGGTCGGGATCATTCTGGAGGCAATTTTAGCGACTTTGATGTCTAGTGAATATTTTTTCTTTATAGCCCTGGCCTTAAAACTGGCAAATAAAAACTCGATAAAAGTACTCTCCATCTCTGAATTTCAAATCAGTTTGGATTGTTTTGATTTTTAAGTGAAAAAGAAGTTTTAAGAAAACAAATCGCTTTGAAGAAAATTGTAGGAAATTGGGACCAAAAGAAAGAATAAATAAATGAAAACACACTCTAGGAAATCTCTTTAGAAATAGGTACACTGATTACTTCGGATGAGGGCGACGAACAAAGATGGTGTTGAAGGTATAGTATGAAGGTTCCTGATGAAGGAGCGCCTTGCCCTGGTCATGGCATCTTGCTTTCAACAGCGGCGTTCATCACCACAGAAAAAGATTTAGAAAGATTTTATTAAAATAATCAACATTAGCTGTTGTTCCATTGAAAATGTAAATTACAACGTTAAAGATTACTGTGAAGTGGTTAAATTTTCTCAAAACAAATGAATAAAGCTTCCACTAAGCATCATGCTCAATGTCGTAGTGTTCCTCAGCCTCTTGACCACAGTTAGACGATGCGTGACATATCGAACATATGTAAATACCTTCGACATGAAGTTGATGCTGATGCACAATGAACTGCTGCAAACTTTCTTCCACATGGCCGCAAGTAGGGCAGCTCCAATTGTTACCATTGTCGCTATGGTCTTTCTTAGCATGCTTTTTAAGTTGTTTTCTATTAGGGGGAAGTTAAAACAAAAAATTAAATTAAGTTTAAAAAAGGCTGCTTTAAAAGCTCACTTGGAATCAAATGGATTACTACATCCGACAACAGGGCATGTAAAGAAAGTCATCTTGTGCAGAATTAGCATATGCTGTCGTAGGTCTGTTTCATTCTTAAAATAGAATTGGCAATCGTCTGAAACAAAAAACGGAAATAGTTTACTCTTTTATGGAAACGAATAGACAAAGAAAGTTCTTACCGTTAAAGCACTTAATAGAATCAATGCGAAACTTCTTACCATTCATAAAAATTGAAGGAAAATTGGAGTTTTGAAAATCAGATGAAGAGGCTTCCTGCTCATCATCGTCTTCATCCGGTTGGCCTGCATCATTGGCATTTTGAGATGAGATGTGATTGCCACTCGTAAAGTGTCGTTCTGCGTCAGCCCGTGTGCTGCTTACAACGCTGCATCCTTCTTTGATGCACCGGAATTTGCCATTTTCGTGCTCTTGTGAGAGGTGTTTTGAGAGCTCATCCATGTCTAGGCCATTAAATGAACAGACGTAGCAGTCCCACGAAGCTACATTGCTATGTTGTTTAGCGTGACCAGCTAACTCGTTTAAAAATTTAAAACTTTTGTTGCACATTTGCAGTGGGCACGAATAGATTTGGGTTTGATGTTTTTTTAAATTGTGCGCATTCAAAGAACCTTGATCGCCAAACTCCTCATCGCATTGCATACAACTGAGACTTTCAGTGATATAATTTTCGATCGGTTTACTTAGAAACTCCTGTTCCTCTTCGGAATCGTCAGAAAAAAAGTTGGAAGCATCCACATCTTTTTTTGCTACTTGATAGCGCTTACGGCTACTTTCAATGTTGGCATTTTCCAATCCATCGTCATCGTCTTGAATTGAATCGTCTAGACTATTGTTGTTGTCATTTTTACCAACTGAGACACTGGAGTTTGTCTTGTAGTTACTGGTAGGCGAGTAGAGTTCTCTGTTCACATCACTTGACAAAAGGGCATTTTGAGTCTTGCCTATGATGAAACGTCTTTTCTTAGACGGCACTGGCTGTATTGGATTACTGTAGACGTCATCACCAGTTGGCAAATAACTTGATGAACCGAATGACAGACTATTTTCCGCCAAAAAGTGCTTTGAAGCTGGTCTCTGTTGCTGGATATCGCCCCTGAGCGTCTGGATTCCTTCGGCTAACATGTTCTGAGCAGCTTCTTCAACTTGACTGTAGTTCATCTCAGGCATACTTGTCAACATTTTCTCCACTCCAGTCAGAACAAAATCGTACAGTCCATCGACAGCCTTTCGGGCTGCAAGCTTTAACTGATTTCGCACAGCTTCCTTCTTCTTCAAAAATTGGGTCACGAATTCGGCTGGTAAACTCATTTTGGCGTTTGGATCTTGGAGTCACAAACAACAAGTTGAAAAAGAATCGCTAAAACGATGCTGACGGTGAAGGCACGTCATTCACAGTGACTCAACTCATTTTTGCTTGCGTGGCAATTTCTACCATGTCGTCGAAAATTCCAAAAAAACTATTATCACTAAAGGGGCGAAAATTCAAATTCGCTTGAGAGTTCATCTTATCTTTTTCTCTAGAAAATGAATCAGTCCGTAATGAAAAATTTTTTATTTTACAAAAGTTTTGCACAGTGTAAAGTTTGGTAAATAAGAAAAAGTATATATAGATAAATTAGGATCATCTTTAGGTGAAATCTAGCCGAGGTTCCCTTTTTTGTGCTGGAAAATCGCCATCCAAGTTTCATCGTCGACTCTTCTTACTGGAGCAGCTGTGAAAGTGCCTAAACACTTTGTTTCGAGTTTGTTCCGCAAAACTACATTCCGTTCTGCCGCATTTAAACTTTCCATACGTATGCTCGTAGTAGATGTGATTGTACAAATACATTGGAAAATCGAATAACTCCTGACAGGCGTAACATTTCCAAATTCGGACATACGAGTGGACATCTTCAAAATGAGCAAAAAGCTTTTTCCTATGAATAGATAAAATTTAATGTGTAAAGTGGAAAAATAGCATTCAAACTTACATCGTGCTGAAACTCATTTGACATCTTTCGTGTGGGCATCGAAACTTATCGATTTGATGGTAACCCAAGAGATGCTCGTTCAATTTTTCCAGTGTATTCACCCTCACAGAGCAATCTTTAACAAGGCAGTTTAAATAGATTATGTGAAAGAAATAAGGATGACGTTTTTGAAGATCAGACGAGAAAAAAAAACTTTTCAAAGAAGAACGACCTCGTCGAGTTCGACTTGTCTTTGACTTGTTTTTGATATTTTTCGCTTCTTTATAGCAATGGCACTTTATTCCTTTCTGTTTGTTTTTGGAAGCTTTTCGTTCAACTGATCCGTCAAAAGAGTCATCGGTAAAAGGAAGACTGCTTTCAGATGATGTGCTTGATGAGATTGCCTGTAAAACTGGTTCATCGGTAACGGGACCATCTAGAGTTAAACGCACTTCTTGATCTGCCGAAGAAATTGATATCTTCATAAGAGTGGATACCTTCAAGTTGTCACTGTCGTTAGAACTGGGAGAGTTAACAGTTGAAATGTAGGAATCAAGCAGCGAGTCAACGGCATTTCGAAACTCATCTACCAAAATACAATTGGCTTTAAGTTGGCTTGACATTTTGACGATCAGCAAACACAAAGTAGAAGATAAAAACTTGCAATCTTCTGTAATAAACAGGGTTTCAGTTAAGCAACTTACACCGGCAAAAAGTTAGTTGACGATTGCTCAGAATTGGCGGTCAGCATCTTCACTGAAGACGACTGTTGTTGCATTGACTATCTACTCTGTGATGATCTATCTACTCATCAGGAGAGAAGTAACCGCCCATGAAAAATCGAAATTCTAAAAGACAAAAAAATTTAATATTGAGCGATAAAGAACTGGGTAGTGTTGGAGGTAGAAAACAAATCGTAATGAAAAGTGTAAAAATAAAAAGTTTGGCACAACCACTTGGCAAATCTGAGAATTCTAGTGGGTGAGCTTAAAAGGAGAAAAACATACAAAAGAATACTTAAAAAAAATAATAAATGGAAACAATTAACAGAAGATATGTATGGAAAACAAAAAGTAAGTCGTGGGAAAACACAAATGGACATTCTTTTTGTGAGTTTTCCTCTGGTAGCCAAAATAAGTATATAAGATAGTTGCGAGCAAGTGTTGTTTGAGCAAAATGATTAGAGAAGACACTGGTTTTCGGATAGTGCCGGTCGCAACTCATTCACTATCTTCATCATCATTTCCTTGAATTCCATGAGCTTGGTCGTAGTGATCGATAATCGTAGCTAGAGTGTTAGCCTTAAAGGTGCACCAGATTCGCGAACGATTCGAGATCGGGTACTCGTAGGCGCACTCAAAATCGCCCATTATGTGATTCTGCCGAAAGTGCTTTCCCAGACTTTCGCGGTCAATCTGCTGCTGACAGATGCGACAAGTCCAGGGGCCACTTGCGCCTTCGTGCGCATCGTCAAGATGCTGTAAGAGTACCTCGCTGAAAGAAAAGTTGTCGTTCAGAGCAAGTAAAGCAAACCCAGAGAGGTTATTTGATCAACACTTACGACTTAATGAACCAGAGGTGACACACTGGACACTCGATATGCATGGTCGATTTGTCGTGTACAGTTCGCAGGTGCTTTTCCAGTTGGTTCAGTGTGGGCACACTTTCAGAGCACTTCTCAACGAAGCAGTGCAGCTTTGTAATTGTGTAATTTTTTGAGAGTTTCTCATGAGCAGAGTCCACTGAAGGAGTGCAAAATCGGAGCGTTTCACTGCACTGCGCTTCAATTCTGCACCCATTCCGGGGACTATGCTCGTGAGACTGGTTCCAGTGCTTGAGGACACTGTCGCGAGTTGTATCGGAGAAGGTGCAACCATCAAGCGGACAGAAGAAGCAGCGAATAGTGTGCACCAGCCGATGGTGCGTTTGGAAGTCCAGAAGTTTCTTTGTAGAAAAGTTCTCACCACAGCAGTGCCAATCGTTATCGTTTAGTTGACGTGTGTGCATTGTGCGCATATGACGATCCAGTTCGCCGCTGAAAAAAGGAAAAGCAGAAAAGTTATTCTCAACTGAAAACAAAAAGAAAAAATGGGAAACCAATGTCTTACTCGCTTTGAAAGGACTGCAAGTGACATCGAGCCACCGGACAGTAGTGCTCGGTGGTGGCGTGCATTGTGAGGAGGTGCTCCCTCAGTTCGGCTTCATTTTCCAGCCAATCTGAACACTTAAAACACTTCAAAAACTGGACAATGCATTTCTCGTCCGGTGACGCTGGTCCAGGACTGGCAGCAGTGATCGCTGTGGTATGCTGCGCCGATTGGAGTGCAGTGGAGTTGCTGTTCAGTTTGATTCTCTTGTTCTGATGGGTCATCTGGTTAGAGAATGCGGTGTTTGACAGTGTTCGCCGTCGACTCTCGCCGCCGCGTGCTGCCGTCAAAGCTGGATCAATTCTTGGAAGAGAAGACCAGTGGCTGGGGTCAGCATCGCGATGGGGAAAACTCATCTCGACGTTCGCTACTCGATTCGAACGGTGGGCGCTGTCCAGCTGTGAAACGTTACCATTGCTACCCATTACCGAAATCTCTTTATCTTCTGAAGTGCATCTTTGTGGCGTCCCTTCAGGCGTGGGCAGGAATGCTTGACTGCAAGCTCTGCCGTTCCTATCATCGGTGATGCGACCAAGTGATTCTTTCTGACGTTCTTCTGACTCCATTTGGTCGGCTTCACCACTACCATCATCAGTAACAGCCGCATTGCCGACTGTATGTATACGGCTTACGGTAAACTTCTTCTCCGGAGAAATTGACACCTCAAAGGTAGTGCTCACTGTCACCGTCGGTCGACCTTCTCTCTGGCTTACCACGTGCTCACTGATCCAGTCATGACACAGGTCGACCAGTTGCTTACGTATCTTGGGGCCTGCTTCCACATCAAAACTATGTTCCAAGTTTTTGTACAGCTGCCTTATCTCATCATTCGATGACGAAGCATATGATAGAGATTGTTGCGTTCTTTTTCGTTGTTCTTCTTCTTCCGATGGGTTCAACCCATTACTGTCCTCCTCAAACTGCCGCATTCTGCCGGTGTTGCTGCTTTTGCTGTTGCTGTTGCAAAGATGATGATCAAGTGACAGGTGGTAGTGGTGGTGGCGGCAGCCTGAGCGAAACACTTCTGCAATGCACCTAACGAAAGTTGATCTACCTACACCAATTGTTGCCCCTCACGCTTTCAGGACAACTGGCGACAGAAGCAAGCGGTAGTAAACACACAATAATGGGAGTTGAAGACAGTGTGTGTGTGAGACAAACTCGATTAGGCGCACGTGTGTCCTGATAAACACGGATTTTCCGTTCACTCAGGCAGTGTATCAAACGCGCAGATGAGTGACGAGGGAGGAAGATGGAAGATGGAAGTGGAGAGTGAGAGAGAGAGAGCGGACACAACCGAAGCGCAGCTCAGCTTCCACTATCGGGGGTTAGGTAGCAACTGTTCACGTGCAGGCGAGTTTGAGTTCAAGAGCAGAGAACGTAGTAGGTCTGAAGTGGTAGAGCACCCAGCCCGATATAGCAGTCCCATGCAAAGTTATGTCAACAAAAGAGTGAGATGATTTCAATCGACTGATGCTGCTTCAGATTTGTAATTTTTAGCTATTTAGGCATATATTGCTGATTGTGAAAGTGAGAAATGAAAAGTAATATTCTTAATGAACATGTTTACAGAGCAAGTGCTTAGAATTTCGATGCTGTCGTAATTGGCGAATGGGTAGTGAACAAAGCTTCAGTAAAGTCGACTTGGGATGACTGAGTAGCGACTGGTGGTTAGCCGACTGCTTTATACTCCCCAGCGAAGCATCAGCAGTATATCGCCAATGGCCTGCTAGCTCTACTGCCAGCAGAGCAAAGTGAAGCTGGTAAGCAAGCGCGGCGGTTCATTACTACGGACCTCTGCTTCAGTGACAGTGGTGTGTGTTCTGTTCCGCATGGTGGGACAGTGAGCAGTGAGAAGAGAAGTGTGATGTAGCACTGAAAGTGTTCAGTCAGTGCTGCTTAATTGCTTGGGTAGTCTAATGTCAGAGGATGTTGTGCTGTGGCATGTCTCTTATAGGGGAGGGCAACACAGTGCGATGTGAGCCAGTGTATTGGCTACGTCAAACAGCTTGGCGGGGGCTTCGAGGAAGTGTCTACGACGACAACGAGCGGCTGTCCCCAAATGGTCAGTCAGTGTGACCGAATTTAGGAAGAGAGAGCTTTTTAGGGGTTGGAACCCTAGTCACTACAGGGTTCGATCACAAAAACAAATTCAACAGTGTTTAAATCGCATAGTAAAATGTAAATGATTTTCAAATGTTTTAATTTAGTTCTGCAATGTTGCTTAAAATTAATGATATACATTTGACTTTAATTTTAAAAATTAAAACAAAAAATATCCTTGTTTCGGCGCGCTCACCATGTTTCCGTGTCCCCTACTACCCGAGTTCTCCGACGAGTAAAACAGTCAAGTTTTGTTGTTTGTTTTTGTGACGAGAATAAAGTCTGCTGACAATAAATTACAGATTTTTAAAGTAAAGATAAAGATGTGTTAAATCACTCTCGTTCATGTTTCAATTAATTAGAAGATGTTATGTTCCTGCTCACAGTGTCGCAAAATGCCAGCACGGACATTGGAGAAAAACTTGCAGCCGCTTACCATGCAGCTGAATCGGCCCTGGCATAGTAATGATATTAGAACAAATTACGTTTAAAAAGGTAAAAAATAAAAATTAACCTGATAATGGGAGGTGTACATGTGTATGTAGAGCTTCTTAGCGTCCTCAAATGGCGGAGAATTGCAGTTGTTGTAGGGACACTTCCAGTTAATAATACGACGGTGGGCTAGAGCAAGGTGGCTATTCAACTCAGCATTAGTCTTGAAAGAGCTATTGCAGTGATACGCAAGGCACCTGTGTACAAAAGAGCAATCATGAATCCGCATTTGAGTTCAAAATATGTGATCCTTTTGCTTACATGAAAGGAAATTTGTTGTGCTCATTGAGAAGGTGCATATCGAATTGCTCTCTACTCGTCAGATAGGTGTTGCAGTTGTAAACGCATTTGGTAAAGTCGGTACGATAGCGGACAGTGGAATTCGGACTATGTTCAGAATCGTAGTGCTTTAGCATCGTCTGCCGACTAGATCCTTTGAAGTTGCACTTTAAGCAGAGGAATGTACCCAAATGGTGAGCGATGTAGTTGTGGGTGATCAAAGCTTCAGCAGAGTCCAGCACTTCATTGCAAAATGGCTTTGTGCAGTACCACACTTGAGCGTGAGGATGATTCATATTTCCATGAGCAATCAGGTCGTTACTTGAATACAAATTATGGAAAAACTAAGATAAAAATGATGCAAAAAATAACAACTTTACCTATTTTTAAACTGGCTAGTGCAGTACATGATCGGGCATGTGTACAACGGCGTCGAATGTGGCATGTTCATGTGATGGTTCATTTCAGGTTGAGTATTGAGAATGACTTTGCAATTCTCAACGGGACACTTTAAATTGCTAATGCTGAATTTGTGATGCTTGTCAACATGAGTGGGCTGGAGAGCGTAGTTTGTTTTAGAAAGAAGCTGAATTTTATAATCTTTCAAAGCTTGCTTGCTTTGAGCGTAAGAAGATGGAGAATCAGCTGAAGATGAAGATGAAGCTTTAGTTTTCTCCTGATCATGTTCTTCGTCTTGTTCAACTGTAGAATCGGAATCTAAACTGGAATTTACTACTTTGCTCATTTGTTGCGTTGCCTTTTTAGCTTCATTTTCCAACTTATTTTTGTTGCTTTTTCGAGGAGTTTTGAGATTTTTTTCAACATTTCCTGCGTTATTAAGAGCTGAGCTTTGCCCATCTTTCGTACTGTTGTTAGCGCTGTCCGACGTGGTTTTCTGTTTTTTGAACATTAAATTTGGGAAAGTTATATCATGTTCATCGTAAATCTCTTCCTTGATACCAACAAGAATGCCATTCGGGTCTGAGTTGCCGTTTTCAAATGATCGCTTGCTTTTGGTTTGAGTGACAGTTCGAGTGAAATTCTGATTTTGTTGCTGCACCGGTGCCTGTTCACTGTCAGTGCTTTCATCAATCACAAGATTTAAAGGCGAATTCTCAGGAATCAAGAAATCAGTTCTGTGCGTTGAGTTAGCGAAAGTGGTCTCAAAATCCTCTGGACTAACTTGAGTAGCCTTTTCTTCACAGTGTTTTGACTTTTGCAAATGCTCAAGGAAGACGGTAAAAAGCTTGTCCAAATTCTGGCTTGCCGAGAGCTTGAACTTCTCCTTCAGTTGCTCAAGCTCAGCAACTTGGTCCGCTGAATCTTGCATTAGAAGTTTGAATAATGAAGATGCTTTTTGTGATTTAGAAGGATGACAAAATGAAAATAGAAACGTGTTACATCATTTGAAGAGTGGAAGGAGAATGCGCATCAATTTGCAGAGCAAACCGTTTCCTGAATTTTTTGCCATTCATAACCTATGTGTACTTACACCTTATTTAGGCCAAGCTCGAGAATGGGAAAAGAGGAATAAAATCTGTTGACAAATTATGAGTATAACGTGGTCGTGAATTTAGCGGTGTTTGTCACAGCCATTTTTTGTCCATAAAATTCTAGCAATCTAAAGATTTGCCAAATCAGCTTTGAGTTGAGCCAGCCTTCCAACAAATGTCGATTCGCACCATTCAAATCAACGGTTACCATTTAACGGCAAAAGGGATTATTCGCAGACGATGTGTCGAAGGCACGGCAACAGTGGTGGTGGGGCTGGCAGTACGGGCAAGAGTGGTGAACGGACGTTGTGGTCAGCTACCACTACTCTGTGTCGATGTGACACATCATGTGTAGTTGGCCTTTTCTCCTAAGCACACACACATTGAAGATCCACCGGCTTTTTACTTCTTTTCTCTTTAGTACCCGAAGAAGATGCACCTTTTACCGACTTTCGGTTATCTTCTGGTTCTCTTTGGGGCCCTCATCGCCACCTCTGAGGCCTACTTTCTTGTGATTGACGCTCACGCCGAGGAGTGCTTTTTCGACCGCGTCCAGGCAGGAGCCAAGTTGGGTCTTACGTTTGAGGTCGCCGAGGGCGGATTCCTCGACATTGACGTCACCATCACCGGTCCCGATCAGAAGGTGATCCGCCGAGAGGAGCGTGTTTCCAATGGAAAGTCCACGTTTGCGGCACACATGGACGGTGACTACACGTACTGCTTCAGCAATCAGGTGAGTGATTGTAATTATAGCTGCTTTGTGGATGCCTAATTAATGTCTTCTTTTGGCACTACCGCCGTCAATTTAGATGTCCACGATGACCCACAAAGTAATCATGTTCTCAATGGATATTCACGAGAAGGAGGTGGCCGCCACTGGGGCTACCGGCGATCACAACGTCGAGCACGACAAGCTGGAGCAGCAAATCGGCGAGTTGACGGCGTCTTTGACTGCGGTGAAACACGAGCAGGAGTACATGGCTGTGCGAGAACGCGTCCACCGGTCAATCAACGACAGCACCAACTCTCGCGTTGTCATGTGGGCCGCCTTTGAAGCGCTAATGCTCACCGCCATGTCTCTCGGCCAGATCTTCTACTTGCGGCGATTCTTCGAAGTTCGGCGAGTCGTCTAGTGGGCGCGAGAGAGTGCGTTTTCCAAGTGCTCAAGCGTGTTTATACCATCCAGCCAGTCATAACACCACCTCCATCATCTCCACAATACGCCTGATATATAAGATAGACCCGAGCCTAAAGTTTCTTATCTTATTTTTCAGTTTTCTAACCAATAAACATCTTGAGGTATCGCATCCACCGACGGGGATCCCTTCACTGCCCCCAGTGCCCCCTTCAGCGTGCAGCTCCGACCGACCGGTGGGCGCCATTGCCCCTCCACTTTCTTTCTCTCTTTTTTGCGAACGTCAGCTGATGTGACGTTGTTGTCTCTTTCTCTCTCGCCTTCTTTGTTTACGCTTCCTTTGCCTATGTTCCTCTCCTTTTGGTGCCTCTGTGTTGCATCTTTGTGTTCCTCCAGGCTCTGGGCGCCAACAGCTCTCCATTCCACCCATAAGCCCTCACGAGCTCATTGTACTGCGCCTACGTTGCACAGCCAGTGTAAGCACACGTACCCCATGGTGCATCGACAGCCTGAAGAAGAAGACGTACAATTCTTTAAGTGTACTACACTGTCACCACTACAGCTGTAGAGTGCCAACTTCAGGCAACCAGCACTCCAAACACACACACTCAGTCTACGCGTCGCACTACTGAAGAAGAGTAGTGCTCTTGAATCACGTAACGCCGCTTGAAGCCACGAGTGAGAGAGGACAACACTGCCTGGCGCCTGAAGACCAACACAACCACCGCCACCACCACCACCATCACTACCACCGACGTCGTCATCGTTCGGTGCACCAGTCCACCAACTCAACTGAGTGAGTGTGAGTGAAGGTACACAGTCCGACAATCGACCTCGCTAGCGATGGCAAGACGAACTGACTCAAAAACAGCCGTACCTCGTTAGGAAGTTCTCTGCGAGAAGCAGTGAGTGCCACTTTGTTTGCTGGCTGCACACTCGCTGTCGTACATCAGCCAGTTCGGCAAATCTTATCACCAGCTGAAATCGACCTCTTCCATTAGGAAAGGTAGTGGTGCTCTGATATCACACCAAAACAACCTTCTGTCTGCATCTTTAAAGGAGCCACGAGTCATCTTCAGTCAGTTGTGTCCGCATCACTAGTACCAGAAGCATCAGCACTACTAACCGCAGAAAGCATCAGCAGCACTCATAAATCTGTCAGTGTGTACACTACTGTGCGCCACTGTTGTCGTGCGAACCCCTCTCCCCAATAACCGCCATTTGCAGCTGACTGCTATCGTCGTTCCTGCCACCATCTGATCAGGACATTGTTGCAACAGCAGTTGTTGTCCTCTCCTTCCCAAAATAGCATCACCATCGCCACACTCTGAATCGCCCTACTGCGCCTTTGAGCATACAGTCACACACAACTTGCTTCATTCTCGTTACCCTGCCGCTTGTCATCAACTGGTGTCAATTGCTTATCACCCACCATCACTCGCAGTTACGCAACGCAAGAGGAAGACTTGACTTCGAAGACGAGCTTCTCGACGCCTTCAGGACACCTCATCACACTAGACAGCAGCAGTCTATGACTTGGTAGTAACCTAAGGCCACTAGCCGTTTACAAATTGCCTATCGCCAGACTCGGCTTCGTTCTCGCATACTTTCTTCGCCAGACAACTCGTGTTTTGCGTGTGTGTTCTCACAAAGTAGCGCACCGTCACTGGAAAGTGTCCCTTTTCCTTTTCTCTTTTTGCACACATCGGCAAGTTGCCACCATCAACGAAGTCAACCAACTGTGGGGGTGAGTACTGGGGACGACTGATAGGCGGCAGTGAAGATGAGCAGCATGAACTGAGTTCATCTTTTCTTGGCCTGCAATCGCGCGCGTCTACAGCTGTCGATTGCCTGTCGATACATTACTCGTCGCTCGCCTGCAAGCAGAGTGAGCGCTGGTTCAGTCGTACATTTGACTGCTGCCAATTTAGGCGCTTTTGCTAATTAGACGCACCACTATCACTACCACACTTCTCCAACATTTACAGACATCGTCAGAAGGAGAAGTCGCAGAGGAAGAGAGTGTGTGCCGCCGTTGGGTGCGACGTTTTCTCTAGAGACGAGCCCTCGGTCACGATCATCGCACTGCCCCCGCCACCATTGCAGCAACATTCATCACCAATCAAATCTACCATCGCAGACATTGTGACATTGTTTGCTCTGCGCGGAACTGCAGGCACACACACACACTCAGCTCACTCAGCTGTGTCCACTCATCGCCGTCTCTCATCTATTGAATCGTCAGTCATCACCTGCGTTTACTGTACGATAATTGTGCGCGCGCGACGCACTCTGCTACAAAAGTGGTTGATCTAATTTCGACAGGGAACCCCCTTCCAAAGCTATTAATTTCAGACTTCGGCTACACCCGCCAACCTGATATTACGAAATCAAGATTACGAACTCTCGTCTCGTGTTCTCAGCGCCTGATTCAATAGTACAACTTTTTGCCTTCTCATTGAGTTGAAATCAAAACAAAGAACAGTGACAAAGAACAGCCGAATCATGGCTGATGATGCGTAAGTTAAATATAAACTTTTGTTTGCTGTTTAACATAGTCTAGCTCACTTCTTTCCTCCCCCCCCCAAACACAGACCCTACATCGAGTACGGCTCCGATTTGGTGATAATCCGTGAAATCTTTGACGGCGCCCACGAGCTCTTTGAGAATGAGCTGGAGCACGCGCTGGACATTGGCTGTCCGCTGATCATCATCGAGCCGATGCGACTGGGCGAGGAGACGGGGCGGTGGATCTACGTGGGCGAGTGCCTCGCCCGCGCCTCCATCGTCACCGGCCTGGGCTCCGTCGCCTGCGGCCTCTTCGCCGACCGCCCCGTGGCGCAGTTCTCCCTGCTGGCCGCCTCGCTGGCCGCCAACACCGTGCACACCCTCAGCTGGCAGTCGGACATCTGCAGCAGCTACGCCGTCGACCGCAGTCCCGACGCCTGGGCGCGGCTGCTGGCCACCAAACAGCTGCCGCCCTTCTCCGACAACGTCTCACTGGTCACCAGCACCGAGTACCTCAACACGATGACCAACCCGGCGGCCGCCGCGACGGCCAGTGCAGCGGAGAAGGGCAGTCTGGCGAAGGTCAGTCCGGTTATTCTTCGCCGTCGCTCCGACCGACAACTCCGACGGGCCAACTGGCTGAAGGCCGCCGTCAGTCTCATTGCCCTCGCCGTCTCCGTTTTCCGTCTCTTCAAGAGCTCACTGGTCGGTGGTTCACTGTCGACCAGTCTGGCGAAGTTTGCCGTGTTCTGAACAGGCTGAACAAAACATTCGGCGGAGGCAATACACTCGTTTCTCACCTCTCCTAATGGCTCCTCACCCCTTCTGTACAAATGTTCCAAGCCACAATCAGGCAGACACACACACACACAGTTCGGCGATCGAATAGAATCACCCTCATCATTTGCATGACCTCGACCACCCCCACCACCATTCAACCTTAGTGCTTTATAATATCTGTACTCTCTCTCCTATATTGTCTCTGAAGGTATATATCAACTATAATCTCCTCTCTATCTACTAGCTCTAAATGAATGCTCTCACTTTTCCCTCCCACTTCGGTAGCCCTTCCACTTTTGTATCTCTTGGTGTGTGAGTGATTTTCGGTACCCCTTTCCACAACCTCTTCTCAGAGGCGATCAGTTCACACAGTGCATTTCTTATTCCGCTTGAATGGATGTAACACTTCCTCTTAACTCTTTTCTTGTTTTATCACCAACACTGCTAATGTACAAAAGCATATAAATCTATGAAAAACAAACAAAGGACGGTCAGCAAGCAGGTTCATCTTTGTTCAGTGCTGCTTCTTTGCGTAGACCTTCATGGCGAGAAAGTAGAGCGGCGGACAGAGGGCTCGCACGATGATGAGCAGTTTGGGCAGCAGCGGCGAGAGGACTAGATCTGCCTCCCGGTTGAGCACTGCCTCGAGCACTCGCTCCGCCACCACCGACGGCTCCAGACCGGCGGCAGTGGTGGCGTCCATGCGGGCGTGCCTCCTTCCGTCGCCGGTCATGGCGTTCAGTGAGAGGTTGGTGCGAATGTAGCCCGGGGAGATCACCGTGACGTCCACCGGACGGCGGGAGGCGGCGTCCTCTGCGGAGAGGGCGGACAGCTCGGCACGCAGCGAGTCGTAGTAGGCCTGGACGGCGTGCTTCGAGGCACTGTACGATGACCGACCAGGAATGGCCATCCGGCCCTGCACTGAGCTGATGCAGACGATGTGACCGCGCTCACTGATGCTGCTGCTGTCCTGCTTGAGCACCATCGTCCGGAGTGCCACCTTGGTGAGGGCAATCTGATTGAGGTAGTTCACCAGAATCAGCTGTCGATCGACGGCCATCGCCGTGGTCAGTGCTGCCGCTCGAGAGCTGATGCCCGCGTTGTTCACGAGAATGTCAATGTGCCCGTGCAGACGGACAATCTCCTCGGCGGTCTTCTCCAGCTGGTCGTTGTCTTCGGTGCCCAGGTCGAGAATGGCAATTTTCGGCTCGTGGAATCGCACACCCGAACTACCGCTGTTGGGTGGTGGTTGCAGCGTCTGTAGGTCGCCCTTCACACGTTCCAGCTCTTCACGACGCCGGGAAGCGAGGATCACCTGAACGGGTACAATTTAGTCATCGGTTGTATAGTCAGTATTAGCTTGTGTCAACACTTACTTTCGCACCATGTTGATAGAATGCTTTTGCCAGCTCCTCACCGAGGCCAGAAGATGCGCCCGTGACCAAAACAACCTGGTCCTGAAAGCGATCATAGGCTTCCTTTGAGTGCGGCCGTTTTCGCAGCTTCAGCAGAAGAACGCGAATGAGCACGATGGCGCCAATCACAAGTGAGAACCCTTTTAAAAGAACTGTGGCAAGCATCATTGAGGAGGTTTCTCAGTGGTGGATGTTCCCCACTTTTAGACAAAAATCAGCATTTACCACAGCAGAGGTTCGGCTGCACTTGTTGTAGAGAAGGAGAAGATCGCGAAAGTACTCAGCAAAATAGGAAACAAATAATCAGAAAGTACTCTTATCAATTATTTTGTTGCCTTTCACATGTCGCAATCAGTAGGCTGCTGATGGGAGTAGGGGGCCACTGATGACCACCCGTCGCCAGTCACCGATAAAGTAACATTGCGCACTGAAGGGAAGCACCGTTGGGCTACAGGGCACAGTTGCAGTGCAGTACGTGCTCCCCACTGCCCTGTCTCTTGTAGCACTGCGCCACTCGGGAGTTTGCAATCGTGTTTTGTTTTTTCCGTTCTCTCCCTCACTCACTATCTGCTCATAACACTTTTCTTTCACCTAAATTGCGCCATTTTCTGATGCCCACTGATGCTTTCTGGTAGTCCCCATCAGTTGCGTCTTCATCATGGATAGCAACCACAACATGAAGACCGCCGATTCGCTGTACAAACTTCTGGAGCAGATGAAGGCGCAGAATGAGACGGCAAAGAGAAACCTCTACCGTCACTTGGAGACCGAGCTGGATCGCACATTCAACCAAATGGTTACCAGTTTGGTGACGTGGGCTATCAAAAATATACCCGACTCGTCATCTCGAATCACCGATATGCTCAGCTTATTGGAGAGCACTGAAGAGAGACGGCAGCCCGAATCAACTAATGAACGTCCGAGCGTAAACGCCCCTCAAAGAGAAAACGTCTCAGAAATTGAGCCTGCAGCTCTTAGTCAGGAGATAATTCAACTGTCTGATGAGTCCATCTTCAACGCGTCTGATGATGAAGAAGAAGTTTGTAGCTGCAAAGAATGCAGTAAAAGAAAAAGGAACTTCCAGAGTGAAACCGAAGAAATTCAAATTAAAACGGAAAACTGTGATGAATCGAGTCAACTCTCTAACGTGACACATATCTCCGACAGTCAACCACAGCTCGACTTTGATGAAATAGTTGAAATCAAACAGGAACTGGAAGCATCTCAAAATGGCAGCCCCGGTCGTGCTACGAATCAACTGAATCAGGAACTATTTACTTTTCCAGAAAGTTCCGAATCTACTCGTTCTACTGAACAGCCTTTCAAAAGAATGGGCAACAAAATTCAGTTCATTTCATTAAAGTGTCAAAACAAAGCATGCAAAGAAACTTTCCTAAATCGAGAAGCACTTCAGCATCACATGCAAAATAAACACCACGTTCTGCCGTACATGTGTTTTCAGCGTCGATGTAAAGCATCATTCACTACGCAGTAAGTAGTTCTTTCCATGTTCCATTTTTAGTAACAGTTGCACTACAACTTAATCTTTCTCTTTTTTTCTAGACATGAGCTGAATGAACATCTCGGTCAGGTGCACAGCAATCAAAGTTCCTTCCAGTGTGCCCTCTGTCTGAAGGTCTTCAAGGACCACAGCTGTCTGGCGCACCACTCGAACCAGTACCACCTGGAGGGCGTCATCGCCTGCGCCTTTCCCCGCTGCAACTGGACTGGCTCGGTGCGGAGCGAGGCAATGAAGCACTTCCGCCAGAGTCACATCCAGTTCACCTGCGACTATCCCAACTGCGGGAAGAGCTTTGCGTACAAGCACGTGTACAGTCTGCACGTGAAGTGCCACTCTGACCTGCGTCCGTACCAGTGCAGCCTCTGTCACTACGCCTCCAACAACTACTCCTCCGTTATTCGACACACCAGAAATGTCCACCTCAAGGGGGAGATGGTGGCAGACGATCTTCGCAACCCCAAAGACTACGTTCGGGTGCTGAAAAGTGTGGGCGTCGCTGCCGATAAGAATAAGAGCACTACCAGCACCACCAGCAGCACCACCACCATCACGCCCAGCAGCAGCAGTGTCACTGGAGGCCATTCTCCCCTTCGAAAGGCCAATCGCGTGTACCAGTGCAAGTGGAGCGGCTGCTCCTACAGTTCTCTAAGTCGACTGAAGATTCACGTGCACGTCAATGAGGTGCACTCACGCCACAAAACGGTCATGGTGAAGCATTCCACTCCGCTCTTCAACTGAGGGGACTACTACTCTACCACATATACATTTTACCATTTTAACTATTTATTTTATTTATGTAACTTATTTTATATATTATCAACTGCATTACTTTTTGATACCATATTGATACCATGTTCAGTACAAAAGAGAAACCTAAT
>JAALOO010000472.1_pt1 | contig 36156 bp, 31 predicted proteins | sample 7257641 | NCBI WGS metagenome assembly JAALOO01 (sample SAMN14085613, study PRJNA598686) | mite metagenome | biome: ENVO:01001000; feature: ENVO:01001002; material: ENVO:01001226; isolation source: single female mite from University of Michigan culture on fish food culture... ...
CTCATTTACTGAGAGAGAGAGAGAGAGAGAGAGAGAGAGAGAGAGAGAGAGAGAGTCTCAATTACGCAAGCAAGGGGATACACCGCACTGAGATGCAAATACACAAAGGCACTTTAAAAAAAGAGAGTGAAAGAAAGAGAGAGAAGTACTTACGGCTGACTGGTGATCGAAAAGTGCAGGTTTGAGGAGGCAGTGAGGCACCGCTGTTGCCGTTGGTCGGTGACTGGGTGCTCATCGGCGATGTGTCCGAGTCAGAGTGATAGCCTGAAATGTCAGAGGAGTCGTCGGTGGTGTTTGATGCCAGGGCTGCAGCTGCTGCTGCCGCCGCTGCCGCTGCCGCCGCAGACTTGCTGCCCGTTTCCTGGCGGAAAGATCGAGTTGATGACACTTTTGCATTTACAGCGGAAGTGTTTGCCGCCGCCGCTGCCGCTGCTGCTGCCGATGGCCGCAAATCTGCCGCGTTGGCAGTGGATGAGGGAGCCATTGGCGGTGCGTTCGTCGCCACCATACAGTGTGCCGTCAGGAGAACTTCATCTTCGTCTTCAGTTCCCGTTTCGTGTTGAATTTCCTTGAGCAAATTAAGTACCTGGGTGGACAATTAGGGTGATTAGAAGAAATGTACTGAGCAGACTGTTGACTGTTTTAGTGCCCAAGTGACGACTACTAGGGTGACAGAGCAGCTGCATTGTGGTGCATTGTTTGGTCAGTTTGTTTGAGCAGTTGCATTTGCTCTGTGCCGTGTGGCGTTGGTCCTACATTAGCGCATTAGGCAATTCATCATCTCCCTCTCCTCCGCTCATCACTGTCCGCTTGTCTAAACTTATTCTCAGTGGCTATCGTTTCACAGCGCTTGAGACTGTTTAAAATTGAAACTATTCGTCTTGGAGAATGCAGCCAAGGAAGGTTCTGCCGAGAAAGTGATAAGAAGTAGAGGCTCCTGGTACAGCAAGTTTGTATGCCGTTGGTTGGCCCATCAACTCTCCTGACAATACGTGCCTATTGAGCAGTTTGGCAGTGGCGGGCTTTGTTGTACTAGCTCCCAGCTAGGTAATAATATTGATGCCCGGCAAAAAGTATGGGCTGCTCTATCTGAGCAGTGGACCTAAGAGTAGTGCCAGCGTATATGTAAATTAATAGGTGGCCCTGGCGGTGCTACTCAGCTGCTCTGGATACTGCCTGCCTGCCTGCCTGGCGTCATTTGCCAGTATCATTGAAGAGAACGAGAGCGAAAGCGCGAGAATGAAGAGCTGCCTAGCGTTAAGTGCACCAAGTGGAAGCAACTTGGTGAAAAGAGCAAGCAAACAAAACGAGTGCAAGAGGAGTCGACAGTTGAAGTAATAAGGGCATTAGTGGCGATGATTTTCCCTTTCGATGCTTCGGTGCCTCTATTCATAATGCCTACTCCTGCTGATGCAGTGTGCACTGTGTGCCTGTCGCGCGCAGATTAGTCTCGAGTCGACCAAGCATTTCATGGAGATTTGCCTGGCACAGAGCTGGGAAACAAACTTGACACTTTGCGAGATGTCAACAGAAGGAAGAGAAGAAAGGCCACCAACTCACTAGCACATCGATCGATCGATCAGTGCACTTCCTTCTGCTAGTGGTCTAACAGTGCCGGTGATCAAACAGCGGTAATCGACCATCAGTGGTTGTCGGCCAGTCGCTATTAGTTAGTGGTTCAACAGGTTCAGCCAAATCATCCATTCATTAGACATTATTAGCCGATTTGGTGTAGCTTTTCTTCCTCCTCTTGCCTGACTGACATTGACCACTGACAATGCAAAGGACAAGTGACGTTGAGGGCCATTCAGAGCCAGTCATGTCATCTGCAGTGGCAGCATCAGTAGTGGCATTTAATAACAATAATTGGTAATTAGCCACAGCATCTTGGAGTCGATGTTGATTGGTGTGCCCTTGAAGGGCGAAGGCAAAGGCTTGCGCCCTCTCCTTCTGCCACCTGCTCGGGCGTCGTGCTCCAAAGTGAGAGAAAGAGAGAAAGTCAGGCGGACAGAAGTACTGCGGAGAGTGCAAAGAAACTCGTGTGCGGTTTGGGCGCATAATCACGCAACCGTTTGTCCAGCACTTAAGTGCCTTAAGTGGCACTTCGCAGGTACTGCATCTGGCTCCTTCTCTGTGTCACCGGGAATCACAATATTTCATGGCAAGCCGACGGACTGCTCTCTGGCCACAGTCGGCTCATAGTGTGTGTGTGTGCCCAGTGACTCGTCAGGTTGATTTATATTCGCCTAAGTGACGTCTTAACGATCCTAGGGTGCACACCAAAGATTACTCCCAGACGGACGCACTGTCTCACTAATGTTTCGCTGTGTTCCAAAAGAGGAGTCAAAGTGAGGTAGAGCTAGTTGACTAGAAGACTACTGCTGCTGCTGCTGCTGCTGCTGCTGCTGCTGCTGCTGCTGCTGCTGCTGCGGTTGGCTGCCCTGTCAGTAAGTCGTTCTCGCCATTCTGTGCCCTCTATGTCGGTGTCTGCCTGCCTTCCTCACTGCCTGCCTGTGGTCATCAGGCGCCATTGTGTCTGTTGATACACCTGCACCTACATAGGTGGGGCAGCCAAACGGTGCAATAGCAATGCCGCAGAATGTTATACTCGGAGAGTCGTGCACTGCGGCTGCTGCTGCTGTTGTTGCTGTAGCTCACCATAGTGATGACCATTTGGTCATCGATCCACAACCACAACCACCACCAGCACCAGCAGTGCTAGCAAAGCACCAGCTCCAGCAACACTCATCTGCATGCATTCATTGCCCAAGTGCTCTTTTACTCTCTTTTTATTCTTCTTCTTGTGGCTAGTTGCAACTCTATTTGCTAGCAAACTGTTTCCTACCAAGTAATCGATTAATAGCCACTGCACTGGCTCACTTGCACCCGACTTTTCTCTCTGTTGTGACTACGACAACACTAGCTCTCGCCTGGCTCACCATAACAACCTGACCGAATACAGGAAAGTGAGAGTGTTGCGGACTCGTCCCCGTCTGACTGACTCATTGCTGCCTTTTTGGCTCCACAATCTGTCTCCAGTCAGTCAGTCAGTCTGCCTAATCGCCAGTTGACAGTGCAATGCACGTGCCGAACACTGAGTCACACACAGACCGTACGACGAGTCCACTTTGCACTCAGACTACTGCAGCGTCTACTGGGCGGCTAGTCCCCTTCTGGGACTCACTGGTACTAGCACCTCACTGTGCAAAACAGATGTGACCCTAACTGAGAGAAAAGGGCAAAAAAGAAAAAAGGAAACAAAGGACACTAACCTGGGCACATCCATGTGAGAAACGCATTAAGACGGGGGCAACGACAGTGTCCCGCTCGAAGGGACTGTTGTTCAGCTGGATGGCCAGCTTGTGACGGCTGGGTGGGTTAAAGGAGGCGCTGGGGTCGGTGGAGGATGCCCCACTGCAGGTGGACACGTACTCCTTGCGCAGCTGACCAAACTGAAAGAGTGTTTCCTTGTCGTAGTCAATGCGCTTCTGCAGTATGGCCAGCAGTATTTGCAGCGAGTGATTTGTTCGAAAGCAGGGCTCCAGGGCGCACAGGAGAGATCGATTCTTGTTTAGACGGTCCTGTATCTCCTCCTGCTTCAGCGACAGCAGTCGTTGGTGTGAGCTGAATGTCGGCGCTGGTCCTTGCGAAAGCGAACGCGTTATGGGGCCGCCGTCTTTGTTGTTCCGTGCTAGCGATAGTTCGTCAATCTTCGCAATAGCGCCCTTGTACTGCTGAATCACTCTTTCAAACTCTGTTTAGCAAATGAAAGTAAAATAAAAAACAAACGTTTCGGTTGTAAAACTGTTTTCTCAAGCTGAAAAATAAAAGACAAAAAAACTGTACAAAAAACTTACCGATTTTTAATGCTTCATGAAGATTCTGCAAGCAATTTATAATTAGAAAAAGCAGTTAATTTTGTTTGTAAAGAAAGGCAAGAAAGGCGAGAGATGTTTACCATTAGGGAATCATTTGAGGTGCCAACGAGACCATGGTGGCCCATGCCTTCGACGGCACGGTCGAGCAGCGCTTTCTTGATGAGAAGTTGCTTCCGAAGACTAGGATCGGTGATAAGAATCACCTAAAATGTGCGAAAGAAGACGAAAGAAAAAGCAGTCGTGATTAATGGCGCTGCAGTGTGACCCGCCGATTAGGGCTGATGAGTTATCGGCCTGGCGCCAGCAACGGCAGCAGGGCACAAGGGCAACACACATTTGCCCGTGATTAATTAACGCATCACTTATCGATTCGCTTAATTGATTACGTTAAGATGCCGTACAGTCAATCCAGGGACACACATATATTCGTGCTCACCTTTAGTAGCTTTTTGCAAATAGCAATTGATTCCTCATTGCCTGCGGTGGCGAACAAATTGCCCATTGCAAACATTCGAATCATGTGCGAGACAACGTTCTCCGGGTGGAGGAACTTGAAGCCAAATGCGAGGAGATCACGTCCGGCAAAGAACACTTTGGCGTAGAGTGCATCGAGAATGGGCAGCGAAGCAGGCATCGCCTCCACAAAAACGTCCACCGGCAGGTCGAGGACGACCGCCCTGAAGGTGCCATAAGGTAGGCGGGAGATGAGAAGGGAAATTTCCTGAAACTCCCTCAGTTCATAGAGTTGCAAAATGCGTCGAATAGTCATGCTGGCGTTGGCGGCCGAACACTGCTCCTGCACACTGGACTGCACGCCAGCAGCAGAGCAGGCTGCAGAGCGACAGAGGCTCGTCTGACTTCGAGTCATCTCGGCGGTGATTCTGCTCTCCGACTGGGTCCGTTTGCCACCTCTGGTCAACGAGTTGTTGTTGCTGCTGCTGTTGTTGTTGTTGGCGTCGCGTGAAGTGAAGCCATTAAAAGGCGAGTGGTTGGCCGGCTTTGAAGAGCATTCAACGAGCATTGTCGTTGCTGGGGCACATGGTACGCTGCTGCTGCCGCACTGCTTGCCGCTAAACAATGACAGCAGCCGTCGTCGTAGTCGCTGAAGTCGTCGCCGCCGTCGTAGTGGAAGACTGACGCCTGGACACGTTCTGCCGAACACTGGAGCGCCGCTGGAACATGCCGTCCGCTTTTATAGGCGCCGCTTGGCGCAGGTGGCGAATGCGTGGTAGTGGCCCTACTCATAGGTGCTCGCACTGCACTAGCTCCATTCACTCTCACTCGCTCACTCTCCTGTCAGGGCACCCTTCCATTGACTGACACACTTCCATCTCTTGGTGGTCAATTTTTATTATTATTACTTGTGCTACTACTAGAATGAGACCAGAAGGGAAAAGTACATCGAGAACACTAGCAACGCCACTGAGTTGCCAGTGATGTGCCAGCAGGTTGCGTCTGAATGGACGACAATTTTCCAGCCGTGAAAACGATGGTAGAAACACTAGAGGAAAGAGGGAAGAGGAATTCGTTAGTCGTTAGAAGTAACGCAAAACTACTTAAGTTTTCTTACTTGGTAGAAAAGCGACTCAGGTGTAGTTTCATCTACCTGCCACTGAAAAGCGCCAATGCTTCCCCTCTGAAATATTTAAATTACATTTTAAGTTATTTTAATAACACACACTGTAAGCAACTATGCAAACCTGGCAGTCTAAAGTTAGTGTTTTTCGAAACTCCTCAATTGAGTGAATATGAGAGAAGCTTTCAACGTGCTTATTGGTCAGCTCGCAATATCGTCCGGTTCCAGGTCGCGGATCGGCAACACCCCATCTCAAGTCGACTCCAGCGTAGACTCGATTACCAACGGTGTTCAGGAGTTCAGGACGTAGTCCGCCCCCGCCTTCTCTCGAATCAGTTATGTAAAATGGATGGTAGTGACTTTTATCCGTGGCATTATCGCCTACTTCGACAATAAACGTGTAGTTGTGGCCACGAGTTAAATGAAGCTCAGGAATGAGCAAGTCATCAATCCAATAAGCCAGTCCAGGTGACTCGATGCCAGTTATTGCACTGTAGCCCTGTTGATCGGAGCCAGTGGGACCGAGGACAACTCTGAAAACATGGCCATTGTGAGCTTTAATTATAGCCGGCTTCCAAGGGTCAGTTTCAAAAAGGCTGTGCGCTTCAGCCTCTGCGGCTTGAAAGCCAGGAATGTTGTTGAAAATATTTGCCGGTTGATTGACTACTTGCTGCCACAAAGGTGGCTCACAGTTACGATGCAAAATAGGGCGTCCAAAATCGAGAGATGTAATTGGTTTATACTTGGACAGATGATATTTGGTAGAAACAGCCACTGTGTGGTATGAGGGATTTTTAAATGTATCCAAAGTGCCGATTGCGGCCACCACATAGGTGTGCTTGTTCACCAGAAGTTGGAGATCATGTAGGTGATCCAAAGTGCGAAGTGGTCTTCGAAACGTGACCTTGATAAGGCCGTCAATGTACGAGGACATTAGAAGTTCGAGGTTATTTGTTCCACCTAGTGATTCGTCAGGACAGACTCCGCTTCGCGCGTGGATATTACACTGTTATTAAAATAGCAGTAGTGTTATTATTTGATTAAAATGCAATCTCAAAGTTCCTTACTTGAGTTTTTCCCAAGATGATATAGTCATCAAGTACTACTTTGTTACTGAAATCAAAGATTAAAAAAGTTAATGAAAGTACAACAAAATTTTTCATCTTACTTGGCGTCATCATAATATGCGACAAATACATCTGAGCCAATCATTTTACTGTGATCTTGAGAGCCACTGTCAATTAATTAAAAAATGAGCATTAAAAACTTAGTTTTCTAGTTTGCATTACTCATAAAAAGCATACCTCAATCCAAAAGCAGCGTACTGATTAGAAGCTAGAAAGATACTAATCAGTAAACTAAAAATAAAATATTCATTTGATTGTAAAACCCAACCGATTCTCGCTTCCATTTGAATATAAACATCAGGATGGCGTACTTCCCATGCTACTTGCATTAAATTTGGTAAAATAGTTTCACAATTTCCAAATGAAGTAACCTAGTGTAAATTGAATTTCAGTAAAGTTCAATTTGGATTTTAAACGCTTACATATGAAAGAATAAAAGCCATGTTGGGTGGAACGTTTAAGTCTCGTCCAATCTGAACATGCCCAAAACTTTGTTTTTGTTGAGGATCGTTAATGGCAAACCAGTCGAGGTGGGTTAAGCTTAGATCTCGAGGCAAACGTAAAACAATATCTTCTCCAAAATAGTTCCGTAACTTTCCAAAACTGAAATTTCAATTTCAAGTTGTCAAGTGTTTTGTTTTTTACATTGGTTCTCTTACCTTCCAGTTTCATCGGGAATTTTGAAACCGTAAATATTTGGCACTGTGCCACTGCCCACGTAGAAACCACATTTAGTGTTGATCGTTGAGTGGTAATGAAGTTTTCTGAACAACATTTCTAATGCTTTAAAACAGTCAATTCTCAAGCACAAGTTTTCCAAACGCACCTGATCAGGAGTGTTTTGTCGTCTAAAGCAATGACTTCGTGAGCTCTAACCAGTTCTTTTGTAGCCAAAAGAGGACCCAGATCTTTTTTCTCAGGAACACGAACTTGATGCAAAATCAACACATGGCCGATGCTTACCTAGAATTATTATTGGCAAACCGCATTTAATTAAAAATTAGCCAAACAAAAAAGTACAACTTCAGAATCTACATACGACAAAAGTGTTGCTCCAAAGCGCCAGCCAGCGAACTTGATTGTTGTTAATTTCACTTGAAAGCGTCAGCAGAAGGTTTTGCCCCGAGTACTTGCCCAGCTTGTGCATTCTAGATTGGGTAATTAATGGGCAATTAGTAGCAGCCAAGTGCACTCGCCTAGCACTCGGTGTTACCTTCCTAGTTCGTCAGGAATAATCACCCCATTCTGGTTTGGCTCTCGGCTGGAACCCACTTTGAAGTAGACGTCTAATCAAATTAAGACAGTGAGTGAAAGTGCTAACGCGGAAGCAATTGTGTCCGCACGGGTTGTCCTGCGGTCAGTGACTGTGACGAGTGAAAGCGCCTGCCACTGCAACAACTGCACATGCAGACACGCACTGCGATTTTCGCCAAAAGTGCCCTTCCAACTACAAATTTAGTATCACTGAAAGACTTTCAGCGCTAAAAACATTTTGATTATTTTAGTATTTGGCTTATGGTCAATAGGTGGTTTTGGCCAAACACGTGTTAAACACAAGAAAAAGTTAATCAAACAGGCAAAAATAGTAACATTGAAATTGAAATTCAGATTACTGGTGGAAACTTTCTTTTGCTAAACAATACTGCTAGAAATGACCTTTCTATTAAGTTTGAAACTGTTTTTGATAGTAATGACTTGGTCATGTAAACAGGAAGTAGGAATTTAAAAAATGAAACTATTTTTGAGAATGCAAAATTAACATTACCTGTTTGCTGTCCATCGTAACTAAAATTGTAAAGAAATAGCGAATGACTGTTTACAAAATAAACGTCACCGGAAATGCCATTGCCACCAACATCTTGAAAGGAGCCTGCGAATTTTCCAAAATATGGCTCGACGGGGTAACTATTTTCAAAAGCTGCTGTAAAAACGATTGCCCATCAGTTGTGTTGTGGAATCATTCAAGTGCTGTCGGTGTTTACCCAAAATTGACACTGAGGTGCAAAAGAATAGAACAATTAAGAAAACAATCATCCTTGTAAAGAAAAGCGATGCTTTTAATTGCAACCACATGGCAACACAAATTATATAAATACAAAGCGCAAAATGCACAAAAAATAGCAAAAAATCACAATAAAAATAAATAAATAAATATAAACATGTTTAGTAGAACTGAATAAGGAGTGGGCCAAAAAAATAAAAATGAAGAGAGGTGAAATAGTTAGTAGTAGTTCATCGATGTACAGTCAAGTCGCAAGTGACCAGTGACCACTGTCCAGTGACTGACAATTGACTTTCGAAGACCACTGCTGCACGCGTGTTCGTTCATTCATGCCGCCGACAAGTGACAGATACACTTGGCTAGTTCTCACAGTGGTGAGCAGGTCTGTTCAGCTTTGGTTATGCTGGCCAGCGAAATAGGTATGCACTTTCCCCTTTCCACTGCTCTTCCGAGTCGACTGCTCTTCGCCAGCAACAGCCATGCTGACCAGCGCACAGAAGACTGCGACAATGCTGGCTTCAATTTGGCGTGCAGGGAACAGGAGCAAAAAAGTCGCTTCAATTAGCATTTAAAGTCATTCACCTGCATGAGTGCTCAACTAATTGGCAGATTGAATTTTAAGATTCGGTGGCGGTCGATTTTAGGTAGCTGGAAAGATTAAACATTGTTACAAATGAGATGAAGCTTAAGTAGTGTGATCGCAGGAAAGAGCATAAAAAAGGGTGGGGTAAAACACTCCATTCACAGGTAGTCCTTATTGAGGGTCATATCACAAAGGGGCATTACTTGAGGCACCTGATGTTGCCTTTGAGGCATCAGTTTGGACATTTGCCTAAGTCGAAAACCCAAATCTAATTCATAGCACTTGTTCATGATCGTATTTGGCCGAGTGTTCATCGACTGGACGTAGGTCAGGTTGTGCTGAGTCATCGGAGAAACGGCGGGCTCATCATTTGTCAGTGGTGGTGGTGGCTGGGCTTGGCGCAGTGTTTCTCGCAATGCGTACCCATTGACGTAGTGGTGATTCTGATCAAGAAATCTGTCTCGAAGTGCACTCGAGTTCTTGTCGCCACTCATCAGCTGTGCAGAAATTTGGTCCAGATCAGCAGCGACGGGCTGTTTAGACATTGATGGTTTTTGCATCATCTCCATGTTGCACACCCAGCCGTTCTTGTACGCTGGCTCTTCCATCGCTGTGCAAGGCCTGGAATTGGGAACGTTGTACCTGGCCGCATCAATCGAGTCCTCTTCGTCGGATGGCATCGACAAGGAGCCCACATCGAGAGTGATATAGCTCTGAAAAGCATCAACAGTATTAGCTTTGCAAAAACAGTAAAGGGTAAAACATACATTTCCCAGGTCACTCAGAACTTCTTCTAACTTTTGGGCGATTTGCGAAAAGTTTGGTCGTTCATTGGGCTCTGCTTTCCAGCAGTCCTGCATCAGTTGGTATATTTCCGGGCTGCAGTTGGTGGGCATCTTCATTCGCTGGCCACTTTCGAGTAGTCGTTGAAGGTCATAGGCATTAATGCCATGGTAGGGCGATTTGCCGAGTGTCAACAGCTCCCAGAGAACAATGCCGTAGCTCCACACATCTGACTGCGAGGTGTATATCTGTCCAGAGAGTGACTCCAGAGCCATCCACTTGATGGGCAATCTGCCATCCGTTGTCTTGCGGTAGTAGTCGCTTCCCTGAACAAAGTTGCGTGCCAGGCCAAAATCAGCAATCTTAAGCACATTGTTCTCGCAAACAAGCACATTCCGGGCAGCCAAATCTCGATGAACGCATCTCTGCGACGCTAAGTACTCCATGCCACGAGCAATCTGTGAGAAAAAGTGTTGAAAAAGCAAATAACATGAGCACGCTGAAGAACGAAGCAAAACTGCCTTAAAACAAACCTGGTAAGCAAAGTTGATCAAGTCAGTGTAGGAGAGGCTCGGCCTGAAGGCGTTTCCGTCGAATCCTTCGTGCTGATCCAGTGACTTTTTCATTAGGTTGCGGTGCTTCTCCAGAAACTCACGCAAGTTGCCATGCGGAGCATACTCGACAACCACATAAAGTGGGCCTGGTCAAAAACAATGTGGGTGAATATGAATAAACTCATTCAAAATAAACACCAAAAGACTAACCGTTTTGAGTGCAGCATCCAACCAGATTGATGATGTTCTTGTGTTTGCCTATTTTTTTCATGACTTCCATTTCGGAAACCAGGTTCAAGAGCTCATCATCTGAATGTCCTTTTTTGAGCATCTTTACTGCAACCATCTTCTTGTAGTTTTCAGTGCTGTACTCCGCCTCCATAACGATGCCGAATTCACCCGAACCAAGCTCACGACCAAAAACCAAACTAATACAAAGTGATATTTAGTGTTAAGTTTAAGTTATTTTGCTTCTACTCAAGTTACCGTTCTCTATCCATCTCCCAGGCTGGGTCCAGTGGCAGCTCGTACTGAGTACCATTGCATTTAGAAAGCTCTTCCGGATCCATATCGACGGTTACTGTTTTGCAGTCAATCTTGACCAGTGGCGCCAGGTAGTTGAAGCTGGCTTCCTTCTCAAAGTTTGCCTCCAGGTCATCCCTACCGATGGAGCCTTCATAGGAAGGCGTCTCGAGAATGATTCTCTTTCTTATGATGTAGCTACGCTGTGCATTGATGATAGTGACCTCTTTGGACATTCGATGGCGGGAGCAGATGAGATTGAAGACGACACAGACGAGCACTAGGCAGAAGAGTAGTACCGAAGAGACAAAGAGCAGCATGTGGTGGCGGTTGGTCGGCAAAGCTGTAGGGCATGTCAATGGGCAATGTTAGTAGTATTCACATAATCATCGACTTCTGTCCAGTGCTCTCTCTTTCTCTCCCCTCTCCATTGTGCTCCCATTCATCCACCGATTGAGTGCTCACAATGACTGACACTGTGAACAGTGGGTACCTTCTGTAAACTGGGCACCACTGACTGATTCATTGATTCTTACAAATTGACCTTCAAAGTCAACTGAGTCAGACCAGCAGACTGCCACCAGCTGACATAAACAATGGGCCTTGGCAACTGGTGCTACTACTGGCTACAGTTAACTGCTTAGCTGCCTTTACTATTTGCTGATCGGGCTGAATCAAATAATGGCCAAGTGTTTGTTTATGATAGACTGATCGGGCAGAGCTATTATGTGCGACTGTTTATGCTGTGTGTGCTTCCACTTCAAATAGAAATGCTGAGTACAGCCGGCATGCAAACGGTGTACTGCTGGTGCAGTGCCTTGATGCAGCAGCACACTGCACCACCATCACCAACAGCAGCAGCAGCATCACCAGCAAGAGCATCAGTACCACCAAAGATGTTCTCTCTGGTGGATTACACGCCCTCAGTGAGCTGTCGACCGATCGCTGGCACCGATCCACTCATCGGCACTAGCAGCCTGCAGTGTTGCCTGTTTTATATCCTCTCTGTGTTATGTAAACGTCGAATGTGCACTCTTTATGGTCTCAGTGCGACGTTGGCAAGATTGAATGTAAACGATGCTGAGCTGATCACTCTCGGATATGAACTAAAAGTGATTCGCTCACTGCCCCAACTGGCAATTGGCAGCGGCGTTCGATTACTACTTTATGGCAGCATTGCCGCGCGCTTGCAAAGCACTGCCTAGTGCCAGCAAGTAAAGGGCGCCATTCTAATTAATTAGCTCTAGACTCGACCGCCAAAAGATTTATTTCATTTGAGCAATGACTTACCCATGACGTTCAGATGATGAGTACGGTTTGCACTACCATACTTGTTTTTCGCAATGCAAACGTACGTTCCTGAATCTTCGAATGTCAAGTTTTCGAATCGCAATGTGTAGCTTCCAGGAATCTGTTATTGACACAAGAAACACAAAAATTTATAAATTAAAAAAGTTATCATAATAAAGAAATTAAAACTTTACCCCAACACTGGTAAAACCCTGAGGCTCAACAGTCGAATTGACTTTAAACCATCCGAAGTTGGGTTTAATACTCGCTTCCACTTTGCATGTCAGATTTACATTTTCACCAAGTACATGCGTAATATTTTGAGGATAGTTTGAAGTGATAATTGGTGAGTGTTGATTTCCTTCTACAAATGTAATTTAATTTCACAAATAACTAAAATAACAAACTAAAACTCACTGAGAATTTTCAATTTAAAGGTAAAATTGCGCTCCCCAAAAGGGTTTCTTGCCACACACGTGTAGTTTCCTGCTTCATCGTAGACAATGTTGTGCATCTGAAGTTTCCACTTAACAACGCTCATCTAAAATAAATTAAAAGGATTTAGATAACATTCCACAGCTTTTCAATTGTAAATCTGAACAAACCTCTTCACCATTGCTGCGCAACTTTCCCTTTAAAAGTTTGCCAGGTGAGCCTCTAAACCAGAAATAGTCTGTATTGTTTGAATGTCCTCGATAAGGACACTCAACTTGGACGACTTGGCCTGCTTCGAAAACTACTTCTCGGTAAATCGGCGGTTGAGGTGAGCTGTAGACGTCTGCAAAAATTGGTGGCGCTAACGTGAGGGAAGCACATTCAATTAAACTTATTGTTTTTAATAAGCAACTAATTGGCTGACTCACAATCGATGGGTAGCTTAACATCGGTGATTTTGGTCTCATCTTCTTCGTCTTCTTCATCATCGTCATCCGATTCGTTTGACTTATCAAGATTCTCCTTTTGATTGTATTCAGACTCCTCAAAGTCTTCTTGTTCAACTGAGCTCTGACGCCGAAGATTCACTAACTTTTGGTCATTGTGCAATGTCCTGGTCTCACTGAATTCACTGGGTTGCAGCTCAGCAATCTCACGTGTGCTTGATGCGCTTTTCCATTCTTTTACTGTCAAGGTGAATTGAGCAGTAATGTTGTCGGAAAGTGCTTTGTTAGCAGAGTCAAACAGCCAGGCGACACACTTGTACACTCCTTGGTCGGACACACTGAGATTCTTCAAACGCAAGAAGACAGTCTCGTTATTTGCATTTTTAGTAAATCTGTACTTTGCCGAACGGTTCAACTTGGGCAACAAGTGTCCATTCTTGAACCAAACTCGCTTGACGTCCACCGAGGAGTTCTGCAAGGGGACACTTGCAGTAACCTTAGTATCACAACTGAAGGTCGCATTGGTGCCTGAGTGTCGCAAGACAGAGCGCGATTGATTGCCAAGGAAGTGCAGAGAGTATTTAGCTAGAGGAGAAGAGTACATTAAGGCATTAGGACATGTGGTACTGCGGCGGTGTCGAATTACGGTGCGGACATTTGCGCCATTCAGGTCAGAGAGGCAAATGAAGACCACATGTGCCTGCAACAGGAGCAAGGGCACAGGGAGAAAGAGATAGTGAAGAAGAGCCAGTGTCTCGCAAATTAGGGCTAGCAGAGGGACAACGGCGAGTATCACCGTGACGAGTCACAGGCATTTTGATCTTTTCGCATATAGCTTTTCAAGTGCAATAAAGTAGAATGACATCCGCTCAGATGACTCGATTCTCTATTTTTCTTTTGTTTTATTGTAAAAAACAATTTTATATATTTTTTTTAACATTTGAAAATAACTAAAACTATTGTCAAGCTAAAGAGAAGTGGGCTAATATGCGTAGGTATAACAAAACCTTTCACATACACTAGCTTAAAACTGTTTGTTACAACAATTGTTTCTGCACCTTTGATTACCTGGAACAGTTCCGGCGCCTGCGGCTTTGCGCACCAGAACAAAGCCAGTGGACTTTGTCAATATGACTGCTGACGTCAGATTACGCCTGATAGGCCAAATAACCACAAAATGTGAAAGCAAAAATTAGCGCTAATAGTACTGAAAAAATGACAAATAACTCATCATGGAGAACCTGCTATTAAATTTCTGCTGCAAAGATAACAGCAGCATAGAATACAAATGCTGATGTCATAGCGAGCACTCAAGTTAATAACAAAAACAAATTAAAAACAACTTACTTTGATTTGATTGGGTTTCTTGGCATCGACAGGGGAAAATGATGCAAAATATGCAACAAAGTAGTAAGTAAAGATGGAGATGCTTCATCTTGAATGAGTTGAATGCACAAATGAAAACATCAATGACTTTAACTGAAGAGTGAAGATAAATCAAGAAGTGGTTGGTCGAGAGAATGCAGAAATGATCGGCTGCTTGCAGCTAAAGTTCAGATGACCACAAGTGACACTGACGGGTACTTCGTCTGGACTGAGGCGTTCGAAACTGAAGTGCGCGCGTCAACTGTCGCAACTGGAATCTATTGGCAGAAGTGTGGCCACCCGATGGCCTGCTGCGATTGGTGCACAGTTGGTCTGAGTGGGAGAAAGAAGAGGACCACGGCCTCCTTTGCTGCTATTCACTCGAAATGTCTTACGAGGAATCAAATGTGTCTGTTGTGGAGAGCTTTGTCAATGTAGAGAGCCTGAGAAGGGGAGGCAGAAAAAGAAGAAAAAGAAGAAGGGCAGAAGAAGGGGACTATTGAAGAAGACGTTTTTTAGAGAGTGAACACAGTGCTACAGACGGAGACAGTGTGGAGCATCTGCAGACCATATGGACATGGGAGGCAAGCAGTATGTGTGTGTGTGTGTCTGTGTGCTCATGTGGTGCCCGCCGGAACACAGTTCACAGGGCACTGTGCCACAATGCTGATGTTCTATGTGCTCCAGTCGAAAGTCCTAGACGGTGGAGACCACTCTCTTGGAGCTCTTCTTGGACGCGTGCCGCCGGACGAAAGATTCAGTGCCAGTGCCATTGACGCGTGCCATTACAGAAGCTTAATTCTTTCCGGTGCACAACCATATGTTTTTTAGTGAGTGAGAGAAACGAGCAAAAACGGAGAGAAGCAAATGAAAAAAAATAAAAAAGTCACCGATTGCCAAAAATGGCTTGCACAAAAAGGTCAAAGGTTAGAGACGGTGAAACGAAGAGCCTCTCTCTAATGAGATGAGGGCACAGCGGATTCCGATAACACGTGTTGAGCTTATTCACTCGCTTAGTGCGGGCATCTGATGGTCAAGAAGGAAGAGGAATGATATTTATTGCGTACAACTTTAGACGATACAGTTAGGAGGAAGAACTTGACGACTGCCTTCAGCTGAGCTGAATGAAAGCTAAGCATTGGTGTGCTGTAAGCTGTCTGGGAGAGCGCCGTTTCGAATGTTATTCATTTGCCGCAGACGAAGGCTCGCAGCAGTATGAATGAGAGTGTCTGCTGGTGTTTAGCACTGGTAGTGTCTGCCCTAGTGGAGTTAGCAGTCGGCAGTGAAGACTCGAAGAATCGCATCTGCCGCTGCTGCTGCATCTCCTGGTCACGAGAATAGACGCGCAGAAAAGGCGGCAGAGGAGAGCATGCGCCCGAGGCCCAGTGGGCGCCATCCGGTACTCGGTGGCACCACAGTGTGACAGCCACAAGGAAGGCTGAACGGGGCGCATCCCCCGCTCATTACGCTTCATGCAACAGTTTTTATTTTATTTATAGCAAAGAACCAAAATACACCAGAGTAGAAGCAGCAGCGGCAGTAGTAGTACGGGCAGTCATCCAGCTTCACTGACACTTGCCGCGCAGCACTGATTTGCGTCGGTTTGTCTGCCTCTTTCCTTCTCTCTCTTTCTCTGCTGTGGTAGCGCCTTTCGGGCGCCACTGCCATCGAAAGCACTGCCAGCGGGTGCTCTCTGACTATGTTTTGGTAAATGCTCGCCAATGTACAGCTATACACCGGTGTTATATATACACTGGACATCCATAAATACAGACACAATCTAGCCGATGATGATGATCACGCCGCAGCTATGGTCGCTGCATTGAACATTCGACGTGAGAAGAGGAGAAGAAGGCGCGTGCAGACTGACTGATGAGCTCGCAGCCAAAGGAAGTTGCCGATTGCCATTGCGCACGTTGCACTGCTGCCGCCGCCGACGATGATGATCGCCCATCGATTGAGAGAGGTGAAAACGAGAGAGAAGTGAGTAGACAGAGAGAGTTGTCAGTGAGTGAGTATGTGTGAAGTGTCTGCCAGGAACTGTCGCCAGGAGAAAGCAAACAGAGGCAACGTTAGGTGTGCGGTGATCAACACCTCGATGAGGACTACTCATCGGCATTGAGACTGCATCGACGGCGAAAGGTCTGTCCGTGCTCGCGAATCCAGTAGTTGGCAACTGTAATGAAGTATCATTAATCAGCCACTGTCACAGTGACAGTGATGTGGAGAAACTGCACTTGAAACGGCACTTACCCCACTTTGAGCCTATTTTCACGGGACAGGCCCCGTGGACGGTGTCAATGATGCCCTCGCCATTCCGGTAAAGATTGTACCAAAAGATGGCCGCCCCTTTGACCGGCGTCACACGAACACCAATCCGAGTGAACACTGTTGCTCCCCCACTGATAACGTCAGACAGCTGAGAAACGAAAAAGGTTAAAAAAGTGAAAGGGAAATAGATGAGCGAATCGATGAGGTAACTTACATAAAACATTAGCGTAGCGATTCGATCTCCTGCTCGTGTTTGATTGTCTACAACTCGCTCCTCTTCCGGTTTGTCCTAATTTACAAAATGTATCTAGTTTTCATTTTTTGTAGTTTAAATCAACTCATACCTTTATGAGGTAATCAAAATGAGGAATGTAATGTCCACAAACACCTGCTCAAAAGAAAATGTCACCACAAATATAGTTGAGAGGAAAGCTTACCGTAATTTGCAATTTGCAATAATTCACAATTTCCGTTGTCCATGTTTACTGCCAAGCCAGTTACTGCCTCAACTCGATCATTGAGACGAGCAACAAGCGGGTGAGAGCTCTCGGAGAACCAGGCAGTTTGCGAGACTCGTACTTTGGATATTTCATCGTCATTCTCTTCAGTTTGAACTCTCGCCCGCGTTAACTAATCAAGGAAAAAGTAAACAATAGTAAACGCAAAACTAGTAGAGGTTACTTACAATAGGAGTGGCCATCTCTTTCAGTGTATTGATTTCCTTTTCACTTATCAACTCGTGATACATGACGATAAAGGGACTCCTATTGTACATTTCAACTTTGACTGGCCTCAGCAACAGAAGCGGATGCTGGTGATTGTTCCAGTAGTAACAGGTAAGTTGGTGCCTTTTTTCTGCATTCTCCTATCCAGAACAAATACAGTAGAATATTTAAATGAAAACAAAAAGGTATTGTCGAAGACTAACCTCAACGTTTTCTCCTCTACACAGTCGCTGGTAGTTTCTATAGTCCTCGTTGTCCTCCTCTAGCACCTTTAGCTTGTCAGAATTATGCGAGTGGTTGCTCTGTTTAAGCTCAGTGTCCAGCTTGTCATGCTAAAGGGTAAAGGGAAGAGTTACTTTGATGAGTGGCAAGATTTAGCGGTGAGATAGAGCGGCCTGAGCGGCTCACCGCCAGTGCTCCCCCAACTCACATATTCGACAGCCATCTGGTAGAAGGGAGTAATCTCCTCCACACTGGCCGTACTATTGCCCTCGACGTGGGCACGAGCGAGCGCTTCCTCGAACCACTCTATGGAACTGCCAAAATAACCATTGTTAAAGGCGCTCTTCCCCAGATACAGACAGTCACGCGCTAAATAGGGCAGGCAAACAAAGTGATGAATGAAGTCCTTCCGTCGCCGCATGTACAAGCAAACTTGCAATGTGTCTAGTACGGCGGTGGTAGTACATACCAGACATCTGAATCATAGAGTTCATAGTGCTGATGTATCCATTGGCCATGTCTGACATTGTCAAATTGTAGGTGTCTTGCAGGCGAATCAGCGCCAGTGCCGCTCCATTCAGGTCGTCCTGGTCGGGCAGCAGTGACCGGTAGTCGGCGATGAACTGATTCACCGATGACCAGCTGTCATCGCCCATCACTTGTTCAATTTTATTCCAGTTTACCGTCAGCCGTTTAAGCAGTTGAAATGCCTGCAGCGGATTGTCCATCAAATTGTCCGCATAGGTGCCCGCGTATCGCGTCTGACCAGCTGTGTAGGCAAACTCACCAAGGTATCTGGTGATGAGCAATTAAAGACAATGGGCAATCATTGTATTCATAAGCTAAAAAATAGAAAACAACAATTGTGCCTGTAATTACGTTTTAACTTGCAGAATCTTCTGCTCTACATTTTCAAGGTAGTTTGTTAAGGAGCTGACCAGATGCCGTTCCCTGTAATAGTTAGTGCTTAGTGCTTGTTCTAATTAACAAGAGCAACACACACACACACACACACACAACGACAACAACTCAGACGTACAGGTGCATGAGACTTTGAATGTGCGCAGAAGAGCTGAAGATATCACAGTCGACGAAGCACTGCCGACTTCCGCAGAGGAGAAGGACCACCAGACAGTGGAGGAAGAGGTGAGAAGGTGGTCGAGAGTAGTAGCGCAGTGGAGGTGCTGCTGCTGGTGCTGGTAAGAGTGGTGGAGGTGGTGGTGGCGTCGGTGGAAGTGGAGAGCACTCCTCTCCCCTTCGATGTTCTCTCACTGAGTTGACTGAGTTGGCTGCCGCCTCCGCCGCGGCCGCCGCTGAGGCCATGCCTCGTCTGCGTGCCTGATTACGGTCATCTGCATAGGGCACCACGGCGACCAATTTGAATGCTTCATCGAGTGCACTTCGTTGTGCTTCATCTCTTCCCATGGTGTGACGATCGCGCCAAGACGCCGTTTGCTTGCTGGCACTGCTCAAAAGTGAACATTTCATATTTTGGCGTTAACCTAACGCTCTTGATGGCTCACTTTCCACTTGACTTGCTCTGACGGCAGAATATGTGACCAAGCGTGTGACTTCACAGAGAGCAGCTGTGCCTTACCACTGCCAGTTTACCTTAAGGTTTGAAAGTTAAAGAGAAAATTCATTAGTTTCTGGAAGTGACTTTATTATTGTTGACTTAATAACTCCTTTGCCTAGCAAAAGCCCTGGAAACTACTGAATTGTTAAAAACTAAAAGTTTAGTTACCATTGACCTACCTTCACGGCTAGCATGGCAATCTTTTCACTGACTGTAAAGCTATTTAGGTGACTCTAGTAGGGAAGCAGTCAGCTCTATTTATGGCCAGTAATTAGCAAAGTGTAGTAGAAGATGCTGCAGCCACATTACATTTGAAGGCACTCTATTCATCGTGGGCTGAACAAACTTCACCTTTGTCCATCTGATTGATTCTAAACTGCCTCACCACGTTGACGAGCACAGTCGCTAACGGTGCGAGCAAACAAACAAAAGAGGTAAACAACGTGTGCTCTCTAAAAAACTATAAAATGACGCAAACTATCAACAATTCATGAGCACTGAGTAAATATGTATATAAGCATTTGCCCTGGCAGTGTGCACAAAGTGTGAAGGTCAGCACCCAGTTCTGGTCAAATGAACATTTGGTGAGGTGATCAATTCAGACAATGTGTCAGAAGTTATGACAGTCAGTGCTTGTGACGGTGGCTAGATAGCCACAAGCTATTCCACTCTTTGCTGTGCTATTTTGCAATCGATGACCAGCGAGAAAATGATCAATGCAACCACAAACACTGATCGATATGGCAGATAGTGTGATTAGGCTGATTAGGGGCAGAGCTCCTTTTTTTGAGGTCACCTCAACAGAGGAAGCTAAGGGTGCCGCATTCGGAAGAAATCGTAAAACAAAAAGTTGCCGACGCTAACCCTTTTTACGAGCGATGCAAATACAACAAAAAAGTGTGCCTGCAAATACAAACTACCTGTGACCGTTCCCCTAGTGTAACCATTTGATGAGTTGCAGACTTGAATAATGCCAGCAAATGCCTATACGCTTGCGTCTACACCAAAACGAATTGCCATGATTTATACTACTTTTATGACTAAAAATAGACTGCACATCCGAGGTAAAACAATAACAATAACAAAGTATATGATCGGACATCAGTTTTACTTTAGTAATTAAAAGAAGCTCTCTTGCCGTCTACTTTGCTTAATTACTGCGCTTATATAAACATCTTTTTTCAAAAGCTTTTTAAAGTGCCATTAAAGCTACACAACTTGCACTTTGCTTTGACGTGGGCAAGTGTTTATTCAAAGTTGTATAGTAATCTAATTTAAGAATGAAAAAGTGACGCAGACAACAAAGAAAGTGCTTACAAAAAAGAAGGGGCTATCTAATTGACCGAGTGTGGAAGTGTGTCCTTTTTGTGCCGTTGTTGCTGCTGCTGAATGAATGAATGAATGAATGACTGACTGACTGAACGAATGAAGAGACAAACTAGCTGAGTGCGCGGCTAATCGAGGGAAAGCGGACAGCGATAGGCATTGCTCCCGGTGAAGCCGATCAAGGCACCATCAAAGTACAATTACCCGTTACTCACATGCACACTCACTGCTCCACATTGTTGCCACTGACATAACAGGAAAGCATATAAAAGGTAAGAGTGGAGCTGTTGTCTCTTGTGGACTGCCGCAAAACAAAATGTGATGGAAGACGGCACTCTGGCACTGGGAAGCACTAATGCTGCCGTTTCTGCTGCTGCTGCTGCTGGTGCTGGCAGTGCAATGCACTCGCAGCACTGCACACACTGCCACACACCGACACATACAGACATACAGACAGACATAGTTGCGTGCTGACCATTCGATCGATAGCGGTACTCTCATCTATAAATAAGACCTCTCTAATTACAGCGCAGATCTTGCGAGTAGCGACCGAGCCCAAGTCGGTGGCGATAACGAATTGCCGTATGCAGTATGCGCAGTCCTGTGTCCCGGTGAAGTGATGCAGAATCGCGCTGACACTGACCGACAGTTGTGCCATTTCTGCAAATCGATAGCAAAAGGTCGAAACTACTTTTACTTGCTTCCTCAACGGTCGGGCATCCTCAACATCCTGCACATCCTCCAAATTACGCCTAAGCAAGCACTTGCTTAGATCGGCCAAACTGAGTTAGAACTGCTTGAAATATGGAAATCGTAAAGTCAGTATTAAGTATAGGCTAGTTAGTTGATGCAGCACTAAATGGATATAAATAGAAATGCAAAGTGATGCCATTTCGTACACAAGTAATTCCTCAGTTCTGAAAAACATTAATAGACAGTTTATGAAGATGGGGTAAAATCGGCCAGTGATCGGACGATGCATTCAGGCAAATCGACAGTACAGCAAGACTATCTTTGGGCATGATTGGAAGAGGAAAACTTAGATTGGCCGACAGACACAACGGAAGTGTGTACTGTCTAGTCGCATTTGTTGAATCAGAAAACTTTGAACACGAGCTTTCATAATGGTCAATTTAGCTGAAGAAAGCAAAATCGAATTTCCGTTGCTGTGCATGTAAAATATTCAAATTGTGATGTGATGTGTAAGCAGAGGAAATGAAAATTTTGAGAATGACATGGGAAATGGGCTGCTGCTGCTACTACTACTACTACTACAGTTACTACTGCAGCAGAAACAAAAGGAGAGGAAAGGTGCTTAGAGAGGGTTGAGTGGCACTGACAAATGCAAAGTGGGACTGCTCGCTGTCAAGTTGACCGGCGAGCAGTCCAAGACAGATCACTGGGCAGAAGAGTGGACAGATCAAGTGGACAACAGCAGCAGCACCGTGCATGGCAATGTCGTGATAGACGAATGAGAAACTCAGTTGCTAGCGAGGATGACAAACTAAAGACAAACGATTGTCAAAGAGAGAGGAAGAGGGAGAGCAGAGCTCGTGATGGTGGCCAAATGACCGTCTTCTGTTGCTCCCCTTTACAGTCAGCGAGAACTTACCGAGAGACACAGTGTGGTCACGATTGACAAAGTCAAGTAGTCGAAATGCTGTTTGCTGTTCTGCCAAACACACAGGTCAATTAATTGGCCTCTTGGCGCACAAAGAAAAAATGCTGAGCCTAACTGAGCTCACAACTTGGAGCCACCTGATGATAGCCACTACAGCGGGCTGTTAGCAGAGATGAAAAAGGCAGACAGAGAGACAGGTGAAGTCAGAGACGAGTCTGCAGATCGAATGAGCCCCGACAACAGTGAGCAGAGCGCTTAAAAATGACGACCGAAGTAATGAAGTGTGCAGTGGAGAGAACGAGAGAGAGAGAGACAGGTAAGGAAGAAGAAGGAGAAAGAAGAAGAGGAGGAGGAGGTAGGTAGAGAAAGTAATGCTGGCTGCAATGCAAATGGAGATGCGGGGAGAAACCAGTCGAGATTTGGGTCACTGGCACCAGCGTAAGACTCCTCTCGCAGTAGGGATAAACTACAGCTAGTGCTAACGCGCAAATGCACTCATTACGAATTTAACAGTTTTATAAACTTGTCGGCGAAGATTCCGTGCAGGAACAATCATAGCAATTTGACATGTTTAATTACGAGCAAGTACAACATCGAGTTAGAAAGAGGGAGAACACGGCAGTGTTTTGTGAAAAGCTTCACGCATCAAGACCTCAACTGCTAAACAAATTGCAATCAGGGTCGGTTGCTAATTTTGATGTCGGTTAAAGCCTGCAAAAAGGTGTTCCCATTGATGATAGATGTGGTGGCGATGATAAAGTCTGAATTCACTCCGTCCTTGTGAGACAAGAAACGAAAGGATGATATCTCTGCAAAGGTGCACCCTCCGAGGAAGAAGACCAGCACCAGTTTCTGGTTCATTTCAGCCGCTGACTGCAGTGAGGTGGTGTCTGAGTTGCGTCGCTTTCGCAGGGCTACCGGCAACTGCTGTGTCTCATCAAAGATGGGCACGTCCTGGCCAATGAGGTGTCGCGTAAGCAAATCAGAGAGTGACCTAAAGCCAAACTGGTCAAGGTGTTGCACAACTCGCACGCTCAGCGGGGTATAGCCGTGGTGGACATGGCCAGTGTCCGGAGAGCTGCTCGCAGTGGAAGCGTTCGAGGAGCCTGATGCCGCACCACCGGGAACGTTCCACGTCAACTTGAGGCGATTGCTGATCATCGAGTACGATCGGCCAGACCAGCCATAACTGCCGGAGACGCGAATAAGACCGCATCTCTCCAACACGTTCAGTGTGAGCATGTGCTCATAACCATAAGTCTGCACAATCTCCCGCTTGTAAAAATCCAACACTTTTTGCTTTATGCCGTTCCCGCAGAAAGACTGAACGGCCAAAAGACGCAAAATTTTAGTGAGGTTCTCGCTGCGGCTGATACAGGCTTCAATGTAGGCGCTGCTAATGTCAGTGTCGATGCTGTTCAGAAACTCGTTCTCACACTGCGGAAAAATGGTCAAAATTAAAATTAGCAATGAATTAACAAAAAATACTTACGTAGATCATTTCGTGAAACTCTTCGACATCGGTAAATTCTCGTACCAGTTCAACCATTGAAATTTGATTCGCCTGTGATGTGCGCAACTTCTGCAAGTAGGGCATTTTATCGACAAAAAGACGAATTTCTCGAACCGTCTTGGCAAGTTTTCGTTCATCGAATTGAGCAGTAAGACTTTTAGCTGATGAGCTCAAAATTGGACCCAAAGTCAAGTAATGCGAGTCACGAAGTTTTTTGTACAGATCTTCACTAGAGTTGAGGTAAAAACGTTTCTTTTCAGTGGGTGGTTCGACGCTTCTAGAGCCAGCGCCAGTACTTGAACTGTCATCAGGATTGTTTTGCAAAAATTTCTCTGGCGGAAGCTCAATCACAGTCTGGTTGATACCGTAGATTTCATCTAAAATACCTTCATATGACTGCTGAAATATAAATGGCGAAAGCAAGTCAATAGAACGATCAACTAGGATAAGCTGATCAACGTGAGGCACAATAGAAGGTTCCATGGCATTGATTTCTCGCCTCATCTTCACAATCATGTCGTAGACAATTTTAGAAGAGCGGCCAATGCCTGAAACAGAGGGAATGATGCCGAATAAGCACTGAAAAGTCATCAAAGAACGGGCACACTGGTAGAGAGACGAGTAGTCGTTTTCAATTTGGACTTCACGAAAACTCAATGGCCACTCAATGGAGATCACATCAGAGTCTAATACGTAAAAGCCGGGCGAGTATTCAGTGATGGATGAAAAGTCGCCATAAACGCCCAGTACTTGAAGTTTTCTTTCGCAAAGAACACATTTGCGAGGAACGAAAATAATGTGCAAGTTGACATTCTGAAGGCGCTTACCACTTTCTTGGCGAATGTTTTCTGTAATATAAAAGTGTGAAAAATGATATGAGTGGCATCAACATTAGAAAGGTACAATTACCGGCAACAATGTCAATAAAAGGAAGCTCGGGCCTCATAAAGTACACCAAGTTTTGTGCATTGATGCTGGGCAAATTTCCAGCTCGTAATTCAAGCATCTGAACGATCTTGTGCTCTTTTAGCAGACCGTAGTCGCTGATGAGACCAAAGGGGCCGACAAGTTTAGAATCCCAAATCATAGATTTGGTTCCCTCGATGCCGTCAATAAGGGCAAACAGATCGTATCGAGAGACATCACGTAGAGAGGCCAAGTTCAGGCGGCCTGCGTTGAGATGCGACATAGTGGAGGTAGATGTCAACAAGCTGTTAAGGATACTGGTGTTGGAGGTACTTGAAAATGCCAAAGAAATGATTAAATAATGACCAATGGGAGGTTTCGCCTGCCAAAATTGCTTTTGCCAAAGGAAAAAGTCATTCGCCGACTGTAAACAGTGGCACTGATGCGCTTTTGTCGCCGTCTGACGACGTAATTTTAACAGACAACAAAATCTCACATTGCGCTACAAAATAAGTTTCAGGTAATCAAAGAGATTTTATTAAATAGCTGACTAAAGTTATTGTTTGAAATAATATTAAGGTAAAATAAAATACTCGATCATCAAACAGGCACATTTTAACGGATAACGTTGATTATTTCGACTTTCGAGTGTAAAACTTTTGCAGTGCTTCGGCGCACTCTTCTGACTTCCAGCTTTGCTGGAGCACATCGCACTCGACCTTATTAATTTCGTGCAGCATCAAGCGTGTTTCTTCATTGATCACCAATCCTTTGGCGTTGTTCATCGAGTTTGGATAACACGTCTTCACTAGGCCCTTCTCTCCGTAGAGCCACTCATTAACGTGAGAGTCAAGCTTATCAGAGGGTACTACACGAGAGACAAAACCTCGACGATGAGCCTCTTCTACCGGCATCACGTAGTTAAAGTACAGCAGCTCTGACGCCAATGAAGTGCCAAAAGTTCGAGGAAAAGTGTACGTTGAGCAGCCTTCAGGTGATTGGCCAAGGGCAGAGAAGGGACAGGTGAACGAGGCGGTGTCTGAGGCAATAACAGCATCGTACAGTCCCAAAGTGGTAAACATTATGCCAAAAGCAGGTCCATTCACTACGCCAATCAAAGGTTTGGGAAAGTCAATAAAAGCAGCCACAAAGCGCAGCAGCAAATCACGAGCAAGTTGAGTAGACTTTTCAATGTCTCCTCCCGTTTCTTGAAGACCCTTTGTAAAGTTTTCTGAAAGAAAGCAAAATTATAAAAAAGTTTAAAATATAAAAACAAGACTTACTCAGATCATTTCCACTTGAGAAATACTTTCCAGTTCCAGTCAAAACTACAAACTTGACTTCTGGATCTTCACCGGCTCGCTTCAGAGCTTCGACGATACCGTCATACATTTCACGAGTAATGGCATTGTACTGTTTTGGGCGATTCAGTTTAATCCAGTAAACGTGATCTTTCGACTCAAACACCAAACCAGGCTCTTCTTCAGCAGATGAAGCAGCAGGACCGGCAGCAGCGATCAGTTCACCGACAATTGAAATGTAGTTCTTCTTTGCCTCTTCCGATGACAACTCGCCCAAACTGCTCCACGCTTGCCACTTTGCCTTCTCCACGGCGTTAAACATTGACGGCTTCTCACCAGCACAAGGCCCATTGGTCGCTTGCTTGTACAAGGCGTACAGCTTCAGCTTTTGTTCATTGTCTACATCGCCGTTCACCTTCTGGAGACTGGCTACTGCTGTTTGAAACTCTTTCTCAAGCGTTTCAGAAGAAAACAGTCGCCGTTGTTGAAAGTTGTTTAGCGCAAGATTGTGCTTGCAAGAGGCAATAGTAATCAAGGCTCGACTGTTGAGCTGTGGTTGTTGAACCGAAAAGCTGCGGGCAAGCAAGTTGACATTCCTTGCTAGCTTTACTGCAGAGCGATACATTTTCGTGTTGATGAAATTGAAAGTCTAAAAACAAAAACAAAAATGACACTTGATAAAAAGTCTTTGATCAAAGACAGCACTTCAAACCTTTCAAGTACGAGAATGATTGCACGCAAAGCTGGGGATGAAATTCCGCCAAAGTATCGGTGTATATTTAGAATGAAAAAAACTTATCAAGCCAAAAAGATCGCGTGCACTCAAGTTGAGCTTTGGTTTATTTTTCTACTCCTTTCTGAAGAACTTCTCTGCAAGAGAAAAGCGCCTCCCGAAACTTTTCTCATTTTATTTAACAAAACTTCTCCGCATCAATCCAAGATTTTATAAATACAAAATGTTTTAATTATTTAAAAAGATATTTCAGTGGTAGTAGAGTCACTGTTTATTTAGTTGACAGCAAGAAGAAAGGTTTCGCAAAAATTTACCAAATTTACTCCACATATTTATCGGGAAACCGCTCGATTGAATTTGATACTAGGGAAAAACATTTTTGCAATTATTCAATTTTTTTCTGTTTCACATTACCGTTGTTCGAACAGGTGGAAGAAGAGGAGGAAGAGGAGGAGGAGGAGGAGGAGGAGCTGCGTAAAAGGTTTTCACAATTGGCTCTGGGATCTAACTCAAGAAGAAGATCCACTTTAGTATAAGGATGACTACAAAAGAAAACTTGCCCTTCGTTCCACAATGACTGGTCTTTCAATGGCGAAAGGAACTGGCTGTGGAAAAGGAACCTAAACAAATGTAGTGAAAGTGGAAGTGGCGTTTGCGTAAAATAACAAGCTGAATATCTGACTTACCTGCTGAATTACGGGCACTGGAACGGGCACCTGCCGCTCAATCGTATGGAATACCTCCATTGGTACTATAACTTGCTCGATGACGCGCTGTATAGGCGGAGGCTGTTGCTTAAGGCAATTTTCAGAACATTGTCATGGTCATTTACTGTGCACACACTTACTGTCTCTCGAAGAACGATTGGAGGTGGCGGTGGTGGAGCTGGAACAGGTGGAGAAGGTGCCTCGTTGTACCCCTTTTCTGGCTCACTGCGAAAATTGAATTGGGTATTGGCATTGTTTAACCGCCTCGCTCTATTTTGAACACTGCTGTAACCTTCTCGATTTGATTCACCATTGCTTTCAACGGAAGTTTCTGGCAAAGTTTTTGCTAACCTAAAAGTTTGGCTCGGTGTTGGAAGAACTCGAGAGAATGTTTCAACTGGAGCTCTTTGTACCGTAATGGAGTTGTCCACTGTTCGAAACAATGTGCGAAGAAGAATCGGTGTTCTGGCAGTTAACTGGCTGGCAAGTTGGTTATTTGACTTAAATTCAGCTGAACTTGGATTGCCACCATCTGTCATTGATTGTGCATATGAGTTGGTCGACTGAGATGCCATCGGTTCACTAGTATCTCTAAACAGTCCTCTTAAGTCTTCATATGTGCCCAAGTTTGTGGTGAAAGGCCTTATCTTATGTGATGCCCCAAACTCCTACACAGAAAAACTATGGAACACACTGAATTAGGTTAAATCAATAATTGCAAACCTTTTTTGTTGAGACGATCATAAAAGGCATCAGCATCAGCTGTAGCACCATCACTGGATTTGTTTTCATGACGAAGTGCCAAAAAAAGTAGAGCTCCGAAGCAATTGAATGACTGTTCAGCCAGCAACGATTATCAAAGTGTGCCTTTTTGTTTCTTTTTTATATGCCTTCTTGTGAAGACGATCATAAACGAGCTACCGCAAAAAATCCTCTTTTTTGTGGTCATCAGCTAATTTTCATAGCTGCAAAAAGTAGTTCATTCTAATCCACACAAACGCATTATCGACACTTTCATCTTTTTGCAACTTTTCACTTAGCGCGCATTGCCACAGACCAAAAACACTGAACAAGCCCACAGACACACTGTAACTTCTATGTGCTCTACTTCTTAACGTTATGTCATTTTCATCTAGTCGCCTTAGAACTGCCCAAACTCCCAAAACTATTACTGGTGATGATGGCATGGAAGGAAAAAGTGAAAAAGGAAGAGAGAGCACTTTCATAGAGCACTAATTCGAATGCCATTAGGCCTGTTCTCACATTGGAAGCATTTGTGATAAAGCAAATTAATTACGATGAAGAGGACGCCCCGTTTCGATAAGAATCGGTCATCTCAATTAATTAGTGTGGTAATTAATAAATAGCCAGTAGCGGCAATGGAAACTTTGAAACACAGCAGAGAGAGACAGTGCTGACATCAAACTCCCTTGCTTTAAAAGATGTGTTTGGTCGACCTAGCTAAAAGTAATATTTAAACTAATCTGACTAGCTAGATTGTCGTTTCTTTTTTCTTCTACTATTCCTTATTTCAGTAGGAGAAGTAGTAAAAACAAACAGGTGAGTACAACTAGACAAATGAAAATTGATAGCAAATCAGTGCAAGATCTTAAACATTGAGCGACATTTCATTAAGTACAGTTTGGCTGGCCACAAACACTCTGGGCATCATGTCTTTTTCTTCATGCCAAGTTGAAGAAATCGATTTTTCTGACGGGGTACCGAATTTCCGCATTTTTTCAAGCTCAGCAGTTGGAAAAATACTTGGGTTTTCTTTACTAATCTCATTTAGAGTGCCTTATGCCAATGTGAGTCATCTCAAGAAAGGCTGTTTGGTGCAGTTGAGGCAATACTACTTTCCTTGCAAACTCTTAGCAGATGGCATCTTTTAATTGGCTTTCTTTCTTAATCGAGATACTTAATCGTAGCACTTTGCAAGTTTGTTTTCCTGCCGCAAGCTTGTGTGGTCCCACAATTGGACCCAGTAGAAAAGAAGTGTTCATTAAGAAGGCGAGCAATTATCGAGCTAATCGAGTGAGCAGTTAGTTCAATTGATTGCAATCTTCCTGATTGTGCTTTGAATTATTTACTTTTGGTCATTTTCAGTGTAGCGGGTCAGTCCATTGAACTTGGATGGATTATTTAGTGAACTCAAGGTTTTGATGCTCACACACTGGCGAAAATGGTTTAACAATTGGCCAAAACTCACATCTTAAAATGTGCCAAGTGGGCAAATCCACAGCTAAACACGGCCACAATTTACGACGCCATTGATCAATTAGATCAACTCGAATTCAATAATTTGCACCATTGTTTGGAGCAAAATGCAGCAATGAATAGACTCCTTGCATGGAGGCAATAATTTATAGCCAGCAGTTTGTAGCTTCAAACTGCACTTTTGTCGACCCTGCACTAATGTGATGCTGGCAGTGCAAAAGTTTAATTTAAAGTCGTACTGGCAATTACCAGGACAAGTCCTACTGTTAGTGGCACCAGACAGTCGTTTTCTTTACAATAGAAAAGCAAGGCAAAAACTCGAACGTTTCTATGTCCTGTGGAATGCACTGGGCAGTACAGGAGGAAAAACTGCCTGTGCCAGTGTATACACTTGTTAATATTTGTTTCACGATTGCACCGCCTGTGCACCAAGTAGATTTTTAAATTCTACTAGGCAGTTTGCACTTTTTTATAAAGCTACAGCAGTTGCAGCAGCTCTTAGCGGTAACGAGACTCACTGTCTCAAGAATAAAGAGACTGGGCAACTGAGCCACTGAGACTGTGTGATTTATCAGCTTTGCCTTTGCCTGTCCAGCTGTCATTATTTAGCGTTACAGCAAACTAGCGACTGAGAATTCCTTGTTTCCTTCAGACTCGTGTCCCGTTCTCCCCACCCTTAATTGTAGCCCCTCTGCCATGTGACTTTTCTTTATGGAGGCAATAATGCCGATGCTTCATTGACTCTGAACGCTTCACGTGTCTTTGTGTCTCATCAAATCTACTCAAACAGACATTGTTTTTATCTATTTTGATTGTTTTTCAACTAAATCATTGCCAACAGTGATAATTTCTAAAACTTTTAACTTAAAAATCTGCAGTGAGCATCATTTTTTGTCATGAAAAAAATCAACATTTTTGTCAGCTGAAAGTTAGGCAGAGAAAACAAAGCGACTTAATTGTAGATGGCAAAGCCAGCAATTATATTAGCTGTTCGACGATTGCCTTTATCTCTGCACAAGGGTACCTAATTAAGTCGGCAAAGGCATGCGACTAAATTGGTGCGCCTAAAATTACTCATGAGCGTGACTGCCTTTTGACCGGTTGGCGACACTGCCTGCAGTGTTAGAGGGGAGAGGAAGAGCAGCGACACTGTATTGATTGCAATCAGTCTTTGAAAGTCTACGTCGACGAGTGGTGTGCGTTTGCAGACGCCTGAACTGCCTAACTCTTCTCTTCTTCATCTTCACTATCTTCAGTATCGATTGACAGTTGAAGTCATTTGCAATCGATACATCATTACGAGTTGCACTAATTTGACTAGTCTGCATTAGCATAGGAAGAGGATTATGCAAAGAATGGAAACATCAGGAGGAGGAAGGATGGTGATCAGCAGTGAAAGGGGGATCAGGAAATGCCTCAACTCGATTGTGCAACTTCAATTGTGCCTGCAGCCGGTGGCAGACTGCTAACGAAGTGGCAGACAGCTCGTGATCGGCGGCAGAGAGGAAGAAAGGCAGTGGAGTGTCAAATTGCCTTGGCCAGACTTGATCGCCCTCTCATTAGCGCCCATGTCGGTGCGGTCTGCTTGCTCCACCACTACCGTTCTTACGTGTGCTGCCGCTCGGAAGTTAGTGTCGTTAGTTCTCTTCATAATTGCTCTCGTCTTTTCGGCAAAACAAATCCGTTAATTACTGTAGCCGGTATTGTGCACTGTCGTTGTCTTTGCACAAGCTCCCTTATTGGCTGCAAATGCTGCTCCAGTGCTTATCAGCAGTTGATCATTTTTGAAACAAAAAATATATATTATACATTTGGTATAATGTAGGGCAGTGTATAGCTGCTTTTTTCAAAGAACTGATGGCAATGTAAATTATTTTTGGGCATCTGATGCAGTTCATTTGCACATTGATTAGTTAATGTATTGCACAAAGTGAACAAGCGTTGAATAGCTATTTGGAATGACTTTTTGTGTGGTATTTTTCTTTGATTTTGGTACTTTTATTTACTGTTCAAGTGAGTTTATCAATAAAAATACAGTCAAAATGCACAGTTTGATCATTCTTGACGACGCACTAGTAGCAAGGCAATCTTTAATTGGCTTTAATTTTGTGAGACAATCAGCCCAGTTGCCCAAACAAAAATGTCACTGTGGCACCCGGGACCAGAGCTGTTTTTAGAGCAAAAAATTCAAAGTGCCAAAAATCGTCTGCCAAAGTGGCATTAGAGTTGCCGTCGGGTAGCATTGAGACTGAATCTAATCGAATTTTCATGGCCATTTCTAACTGACAGTATCTTTTTGGCAGTGCTGCCACTGCAGTATTCAATTAATTGCATGTTAACTTGCTGTCATTTCGCTACATCTGAGCTTAACGGCCTAGAGCAAAATGGCCATTTATTAGAGAGGCTAGTCAAATAAATCGAAAGTTATCTCTATGATGAATATTACTAATGTGTGTTATTCTTGCAGCGTTTACAGCCATTTCTGTCATTACGCGCATTTTACTCTTTGTAACAATATTTTCTTTTTGTTCACCACATTTTTTGTGTTAAACTTTTAAATTGTCAAAAGCGTAGTAGAGGCCCTTTGTTTTGTTAATTAAATTGTGTCACATAATCTAGTTCATGTTGCAACTCTTTTTGCAACTTCTGCAAAGGCTACACCAACAGTTGAGCTGTTTTGTTTACTGTCATAATTTAATAATCCTAGGGGTTTCAATGAATGTCTGTAGGCAAATGTTTTGCCTTCACTCAGCACTGTCTCATAGCGCTAATGGCTTCATCCTCTTTGTTTGCGCAGATACAGTAACAATACCCGGTTTCTGCACATATACACTGGTCACCGCCTGCAGATATTCTCGCAACAGCCAGTCTTGTTCACTTCAAGATGCTTTCACTTTTAATTGCCCCTGCTGGCCAAATGTCATCTCTTGGAAGATCCATTTGAACTGGCCCATTTGCTGCAAATGACAATCACAGCGTCGAGTGAACAACTTATGACCGCCTTTTCAAACAAGTCACAAGCTTTTGGAGACTAATTCAGTTTATGAGTTGAGCACATCAACCGAATAATGCTTTTTCTTGCGGCATTCAAACGAATGAATTATTAAAGCATTCCAATTGAACAAGTACAAGGCTGACCACTAAAGTTTGCCCTGTTCACTTTAAAAAAGCAAACGGCAATAACGTAATGTTTACTGTTTGTTTTAGCATGAAAACAACGGTACAAATTCAAAAACAGTTAAAATCACATAAAGTAAGCAAAGTCATTGGACCCAGACTAGAGTTGTCTGTGCATTCGGTAGTGCTTTTCTGCGACAGCACACGTGTGAGTGGGTGCCAGTGCACTGCACGCCGGTAGCCCAGTGGCTTCCATATAGAAGCAGTGCACAGAGCTGTGTCCATGGTAGGCACATTGCTTTCACCGTACTGCCGACCACACCACTGCTCAGCACTGGTCCAGGATTCTTCTCCGGGTTGTAGTAGTGGTGGCAGTAGTGGTGGTAGCAGCCGCAGCTGTCGTCGTTGTTGCTGTGGTGGTGCTCTGGTGTCCTGTGATGAACTTTAGTCGAGTTTGTGAAGCAGTCTGGGCTGCACGTCATGCTGGAACAGTGCTGCCAGTTTTTGTGCTACACACAGAGATACAGCAAGACTGCTTTTCAAATAGATGCCTTGTCGGTGGCGCCAAACAGGCTCACGAATCTTTTGTGTGCATTTTGACAGTGAAGTGATCTCCCGATTGGAGTGCCTGGTAATCTTTATTCTTAATTACACCAACGACTGTCGCCTCTAATTAAGCCAGTGATTGCCTCATTGGCTGTCAACGTACACAATTTTGTTGCAATTTTTGCTGCACTATTTTCCATCCAATGAATCTGTATAAAAAAGTGTACACTGTTTTATAAAGATGAAATTCAATTGCCGTGTTTTGCAAAAGCCTTGCCGTGAACGGCAAGTGCAACTTACAAATGAAACTGTTTCTTTTCGTTTTGGCTCATCAACTCTGAAATGAGTTAAAATTCATTTCTAAATTAAATTGTGCATTTTTGTTGTCGGTGGTGCTCGCAGCATGGATTAATGCGAGCTTGGAGCTTTTGTGATTATGCAAATCACACGGGCCGTTTTTGTTGGCTTGCCAAGACGAGCCAAACTGTGCACTGCTTTGTTCAAAACCAGCATCGGCATCAGCAGCAGCGCAGCAGCAGCAACAGCCAAGTTTTTTGCAATCATCGGTATTAATGTGCGCCAGCATCATGTCGCCCAGACTTGGAATGCTTTGTGACCAAAACAATCGCCCGAATTGCCTTTACGCGCCCAACTACTAGAAAAGTAAGCAGTAAAGCAGATACACTTTCTGTTGAGTTTAAATTAAATTAGATTCCATCTGATTAAATTGCCAATACGGTGAGATGGCAACAACATGAGCTCTTGTCGCCACCAAAAGTGTGAGTGAATGTCAATGGGCAAGTAGGGCTCACCAAATAGAACACACATATCCTACAATACATTTCTACCATGTTCCAAGTGCAATACTATTTCCTCCTCTTTCCAGACTGAGGGCAGCTCAATGTATTTATTAATAATGTTATAGAAATAGTAGTAGTACTGTATACGTTTGCATCGCTGCGAATTGACTAAATTCTTGGCGCACTTTCGCATGGCTACGTTTAAGCATGTGTGAAAGAAGGCATTAATGCTAGTGCACATCCTAATCCTAATCGCATCGTTGCCCTGCCCTGCAAGCATCCCATCCTCGGTATCGATAAAATATAACCTTCCACTGTGCAGATTTCCATTGTCATCGTTCATTTTAAACTATTTTCAACTGCCTTTTGCTTGCCAGCTAAATTCTCCATTTCTCATTCAAACATTATTTCTGCTTGTCTAGTTGCAAGTTCAGTCCTAGTGCTTTGAATTATTAATCGAAGTTGTACTATGAGTGAGTTTGTGAAAATGTGTGCGTGTGCGTGTTGCCACAGCAGCAGAAAAAGTCTTTACATCTCCATTTCAATATTCAGTAGGGCCAATCAATCGAATCACCTCAAATCAATTGCCATTTACCAGGAGAAAAGTTGCCGCTCAGGTGTGCGTGTGCCTGGCAACAAAGCGCACTTTCGTTTAATCTCGCTTCAACAAGCAGGTCAGGTGAATTTGAAAAATCAAAAGAACATTGGTTCACTTGCCTGCACACTGACTGGAGTAAATGTTGCAAATATTTGTCTGTCTCACCCTTCTTCACTCACTTTTTTCTACTAGACTATGGTTACAATGCTTTCCAGTTTGATAGACATAATGGAAATTGATTCAATTGGCCACCATTCCGATTCGATTGATCAGTTGATACAATTTTAAAATTCGGCATTTTAAATTGATAAATGAAATAAATTTACATAGCACAGTGATAAATCAGTGCACCCAAGTGCCTTTTGACTGACTCAATGGACGACCATTGCCAATCGATCTTTCTCTCACTTCAGAAAGTCAACATGAAAAACTGTTTTTACTTTTGATATTTTTTCAATTTGATTTGCAACTTTTTACAGTGTCGTTTTGAGTATCTACAATACATGACAATTCACCTTGTTTCTTTAAAAATTAAAAATGCTTCTTTATAATTTTTGTCTAAAACAAAACTTTATAACCCATTTGATTTATCTATTAAAATTGTTTTTTGTTTATTTTAATTTATGCAATTTTCTCAATAAATATTTTGTTTTTTAAATGCAGTTCCAAAAATAATTTAAAAATAATGCGTTTTTAATAAAAATACATTTTTTACTAAAACCAATTTTTATAAACTAAAAACATTTTTGACAAAATATAAAAAATTTGAAAAAAACAAAATAACAAATTAAAGTGATTTCAAATTTTAATATTTCAATATTGATATCATCATTAGAAAAGTGATCTGTTTTAGCAACCCAATTTATTGTGAGCACACTTGTTCAATCAAAACGAGATCAACTTGCTTTTAAACGGCAAATCCTTTCAACTTTCAGTTTTTTGTAAAGGATAAAGTTTCACACAATTTTGTTTATCGATTCAACCTGAGTTTGTCGTCAGCTTTTGAAGTTAATGTTACTTTGAAACTAGACTGTAATAACCGTCTAGTTTTGAGAAACCTGACTGAACGTCTGTTGTCTTGTTTTACTGATGAGTACAAAACAAATCGGCGCATTTCTACTTTACAATAAAGGAAACACTCTTTGGATATTGGCAATGAACCATCTTGGCATTTTGTTGCATCGCGTAATTGTCTTCGTATTAGTTTTGATTGAATTTGTTTTGTGGTCCTCAACCAGTGTCACTGTATTTTAATCTCTCAATGTCTACAGCTTTCTCATAGCCACTTAGTTTGCCTGTGAAACTACTTTGAAAATAAAGTTTCAGATAAACCATTGTTTGTTCAACTCCACACTATCATCGCTACACGCCATACATATTTGACTCAAAAAATGTTTCCATCGCCGAATTTGGTAT
>JAALOO010000473.1_pt1 | contig 36154 bp, 26 predicted proteins | sample 7257641 | NCBI WGS metagenome assembly JAALOO01 (sample SAMN14085613, study PRJNA598686) | mite metagenome | biome: ENVO:01001000; feature: ENVO:01001002; material: ENVO:01001226; isolation source: single female mite from University of Michigan culture on fish food culture... ...
GCGATAGACTCCACCCCTTAGCACCACATGCGAGATGGCTCGTGCGCTCTACTGCACACAGAGAAGCAGCAATCAGATGTGCACAGGCACATTTACTTCATCATAACTCTCGCCACAGCCCAAATATCTTGTTCTTTTTCTTTGCCTGCTCCCCCTCTTCTTCTTCTCCTTCTCCTCTACTCTCACAGTACCAAACTTCATTTGACTGATTCTTATCTGCCTGTTGCCTGTCTGACTGTTGCCACTGTGAAAGATCCTGTTTGCACTGTCGGATTGAAAAGGGTTGCTGTCATAAGGCGCAGCAGCAGCAGCTGACTCACTTCCCATTCACGAGTGATCAGTACTAGTCGATAACAGTGACACTTGCCATTACTACAGAAAAAAGCTGGGTGTTTCCACATTTGCGCAGATGACGATGTTCACTGTTCAGTTTCTGCACACATTCTTCACCATTTAAAGTTGTGGAGGCAAAAGTCAAAGGTGAAAGTATGCGCACCTCTTGTGCATGCTCTTTCTCTGGCAGACATGGTTTTTGGCGTAGAGACAGTAGAGAGACTCTTTCACTGGCAGGCGATTAGCCATCGAGATGTGTGTCTTGACTTGTTTATGTTTCCACTGCCCAGTGACCAGTTCTTCTTTTTTGGCCGACACTGTCTGCAGACAGTTTAGTGCCTGCTCTACTAATACTACTACTACTACTACTGCCTAGGCCCTGATCTTCCTTTGTTTCGCCACTGCACACAAAGACAGTTTATCTCTAGTGTGCACTTCGAGGCAGTCCTCACAGCCCATCTTTGTCTCCTTCCCAGAAGCAACTTGTCTCCAGATGAAGCACTTTGATAACAGGCCATGCTGATTGAGTGCTGCTGCTGCAGTGAGTCAGTGGCTCAGTCAGCTGGCTCTGGTTGGTGCTTCTTTCTTCGTTCGATTGCAGCTATTGCTATTTATAGCAGTCACCATCACTTGGCCACTGTCTAATTTATGTCGCCGGTGTTTGTCACTGTTGTGACTGCGCTCATGCTGATGCAGTCAGCGTGCTACCTTTCTCTGCTCTGGTCGTGGTGACCACTCTCGGTGAGCAATTTGCAATCAATGCTGCCACCGCCAATGTCGTCTGACCGTTTTTCCTGCTAACGTTCATCGTTCGACTATTCAATCAGTCATTTGTACTCTTACAGGTGCACTCTGCAGGCGCACTAAATGGTGATAGCAGCTCACTTCTAGTGAAGCACCAGTTTAGTCTGTCAGGCACACGGTGCGTTGTTTGTGCAACCGCACTTTGCCGGTGGCTTGGAGCTAATTAGAGAGACCTCAGAAAGTGCATTCACTCACAAGAACCACCAAACGCTGTTGCTCCCATCCTCGATTCCATTTGATCATATAAATCTGCCTTTTGCTGATTTTTCTCGTCATATTTCTTTTGCCTGTCACCAATTAGGTTAGGTTTTGAATGCTTAATAAGATTAGAAAGAGTTGCCATCTAACAAAAGAGGAAGCGGTAGATCTAGGCAAGTGATTGCCTGTGCTCATAAAAGTGCTGATCCAAGCACAGAAAAGCTGTCACCATGTTTTTGGTACAACTTGCTGCTGTTGCTTCCTTTGAGGATTTCCGGCAGTCGCCACTTTTGAGCTCAAAGAAAAGTTGTCCTTTTCTTCTTTTTTTCTAAAAAATTGCCTTGTAGAATTAATCACAAAATGGGGAACTGCGGCAGTCAATTTGCCTGATTGGACAACACAGTGCAATTTGCTTTGCATTGCTTATTTTTTTGTGAGCATTCTTGTGAGATTCCTTTGCCACCAAATCACCCTTTTCATTTCAACTTTCCAATTGCCTGTTTGCACTTTGTTCCCCCAAGACACTACCTAGGTTTTTTCCTGGAGACGCAGCACTTCATAAACACACCGACACACAGACACAGACAAATTCATTCATATACACAAGTTGAGCAAATTAATTGGATTTATTCGCATTATAATTTACATAAATTTTGCATGTCTCTTACATATGCAAATGCCATTTGCTCTGTGTGTGTTGCTGAGTTTTTACTAATATATTTGTTGTAGTGCTGTAGTTAAAGTTGTAGTACATTTCAACTGTGCCCAGCTACAGTCCCTGTCCCCTTTCCTTTTCCCATTCAGTTTTGAGTCACTTTGAAGTTTAACTTTGCGCCACTCTTTGTGGTGCACATTTTGAGTGTACAAGCCGACGTTCATTTTTTGTTTCACTGTAGAAAAAGCACATTCAAATTGGCGCCCAGTTTTAGATCGTTTCGGCTGCATTTGTGCGCGTGGCGGTGTTTGCTTTGAAGTAGTAGTCGCAGTCGTGGTCGTCGTTTCAGTCCCCGACGATGATGCTGCTCACCGCACTGACTATTTGCAATTGCCTTTGCTACCTCCTCACTTTACCACCGCAACAGTACTACTACTACTACTACTTTGTCTGGCCATTTCGCCAGTTTTATTGCACTAGCCGGGCGTTTTTTACTTTTGCCGATTATGCAGCAGCATCAGAGCTCACATTCTATTTTTTTGCCAAAAGAAAGAACGAAAGAAAGAAATGGCGACTGAGCCAATTTGCGAGTGCCTCCACGCGTCGGCCACCGCCGCATAGAACACACCGCCACCTCACACGTATTCATTGCTGGCACGCTATAATTTGCGGCTTTCTGGACACCAAAAACATACAGAAAGCTGCTCTCTGTTCAGTTGATGCAGACAATATCACTTTTATATCATATTTGCCCATTATCAAATGCATAAACGCAGCAGACTTGCTCTATCTTTCTTTTGATTTTTCAGTTCTGACTTTTTTCTTTTCTAAGCTGCTTTGTCTGCAGATTTTAGATCAGAGTTGGCTAACCAATCCAGTCGCGTGTCGAGAACGTGCATGTGCTTCGCTGAGATCTGTTTTTTGCTTTCCATTTGATTTGCCTTCACTCCACTTCAGTTTCAAGTTTATCTGTCTGTGTTTTACACTACCACATGGCTTTTTTTCACTCAAATCAGCTGAATTGAAGCTGTGCATAAGCTAGTTTTTATAATCATTGTGTACTGTTTTCTTTTATGACTTCAGACAGTGCTTTTTTCATTTGATTGATTGAAGAAATTTCAATAAAATATTTTAGTGACTTGATACTTGAAACTTTTGATTTGTAAATGGATATTTTTTCTTGGCCAAAGACGAGCAAGTTGATTCATAAATAGTTTATGGTTCAAAGGCTGAAAGCTCTCAATGGTCATGGCAGTGGATTCAGCAGTGAACCAATTTGTGTGGTTCGTAATTTGACAGTTGTAAATAGCCCCCAACTGCTGTGTCAATTGTTTCATTAGTGAGGAGGACACTGCAGAGGCAGCAACAGCAGCAGCAGCACGACAACCACAACACCTCAAGTGGTGGTCTTCCCACTCTTGTTACCCCTTGTTGCCACTAACAACTGTAGCATTCGAGTGTTGGTCAGTTGGTCTGTCAGTCCTTCACACTCACTGTTCAAAGTTTACAACACATTTATTGACCTTCCACTGCGTCTACTAATTTCACATGCTCGACTTTTTTTGCTCTGACTGTATCCACCATTGACTTGTCGATTCTTCTTCACTCTTCTCGTGTGTGGTCCGCGTCCGTCAACGGCATCTGAACTGAACTGTGTCCAAATGTGCGGCCATAAGTTCAGTGAATTGCAGCTTTGTCTCTCGTAGTTCTCTGTCTCTGTCTCATCCAGTTACCATTAGGTATCTTCACTCGAGTTACCGAGTTATTAGGCATTGACACCCAAAAAATCTACTTTGCTTCTATGCTTCTGAGCACATGCTTAATTATCGATATAACGCCACCATTAGCGTATATAATTTGCCTATTCCCAACTTTCCACTTTGGCCCATTCTCTTCAAGAAGAGAATAGACGACTAGTCTTCCTGCTAACTTTCCATTGCCAGACTGAATTTTCCTTTGCTATCATTAGACTGACTGGCACTTGCATTCTGTCACTTGGTGTCTTATTATGGAGCAGTAGTGAGCACTGGCATCGCCTGGCATCAGCAGCATTGAGCATTGCCATGTATTCCTTTGCCCGACAAATTATACGTTTGCCAACGAGCAGATCGCAATGGTAACCGTCTTCCCTCTCCCGTTCCAGTGCAGACTGTAAATGGTAAACTTGCACTGGCTGAATCTTCACTCGCAAATGATGCTCTCTTTCTTGGCCAATCTCTATTCACTCCATTCGATCTCTTCCAATTTCGCATCTCTCTCTACCATTTGTCATCACTAATATATTCTTTGCGCACTTTGACAATTCATTTCCACACATCTACAGGCATGACAGGCACCAATTTGATGGCGCACAGTACAGGGCACTTGGCGTTTTCGTACATTTTATTTAAATCCAATCTGCATTTATTAAGTTGTATTTAGCCAACAAGTCAGCCTGCGGGCAATTCTGCTGTGCTCCCAAATAATTGCCCTCAAATTAGCTCATTTAGTTGAACTATACTCCTTCAAGTTGAAATGTTGTCAAGTTCTTTTCAGCAGCTTAATAAAAAAAGCAAAACTGCACCCGAGAATCGATAGATTCTTCATCGTCGATCTGTGTGTCAGATACATTGTTGCAAAATACTTAACTGGCCATTGTTGTGCAACTTGGCCCAGCTTGTCTAATCGCAATATCGCTTTGTGGCATTGTTGTCGACTCTATCCTTTTTCCCCTGTTTCATTCTTCCTCTGTCTGTGCCCATTCTCTTCACTACCAGTGACTGCTTCTTCAGGGCGCCTTCTCCGCACTCAATCTTCGCTCATCGATATCGCACTCTATTGATCGGCCGTCTTGTTTGATTATTGACTCAGGCCACTGTAGTCAATAAATTAAAAATTGATTTTCCATTCATTCAAATTGGCTCCATTTTGTTGTTGTTGCTGCTTGGTACGGCCCTGCCGAGCATACACATACACAAAGGGTTTTGTTGTTGCAGTTTTTTCCTTTCCCTTTCACTGATCTTGGCAATGAGTTTTTAAAGATTTTATCATCTAAAGCACTCATAGTGGAGGCACTCACGAGGCGAGTAGATCCCTCTTTGTCTTTCACCGACGCTCTGGAGCACTCTACTGTTCGTTTGTTTGTTTATGTACACACTTGGGCATCTTTTGTTTTGCACGTTTTGATTTGAGAAGCACACAACAAAGTTGGCATTGTGTGCATACTATTTTATACAAGAGCAAAAAGCATCATTAGCACTGTACAGAGCAAAGTAGAGGGCACAGCAATGTTCTTGTTTTATTTCACTTGCTCTCTGTAGTGTGTTTTTAAGTATTTATTAAAATGGTCGCTTAAAATGGTGAATGCTTCGGTCTTATTAAAAATGTTTCGATGAATGGTGCAGCAGCACTGTAAGTGAAGATGAGTGCCTGCCACTATGGCTGCCGATATGTTAGCCTTCAAGCTAGGCTAATGGTTTGCCTGTCAAAAGGCCAGCAAGGCGGCGGAAACTGCCAAAGACCAGCTTCATTCACAGATGATATCCTCCTTCAGTCCTCTTCTCTGGTGGCCTTCTTCCACCCTTTCGCAGTACTGTCTGCTTATCGATGTGGCAATAAAATGGAAATTACACTTTACAGTGAAAGGAGCCAAGAGTAGTCTTCGTCTTCGCCGTTGTCTTCAAGACGCTCATAGTTGGCCTAATTAAGCCGGATGACTACCACTACTTGAACAGTCATGCATGAAAAAGGAAAAGGGTTACTCGTCTATTGATTCTCATTCTCACAAGTGCTGCTATGAGAAAAAGCACAATGGGCGACCCGGGCTGAGATTGCAATCTTAGCCATTTGCCGCGTCACTTTGCACTTTCTAAATTGGTGGAAGTATTTCAAATTTTAATTATTTGATATGATAATATTTACATTACAATGTGGAGAGCAGGCGTTTCTGCTCCCAGCTCATTCTATATTTCTATGACCTCCATAATTGCCTATTAAAAGTGTCCATATTAAACTGCCTTTCTTCTCATTACGTGGCTATTTAATAATAATAATAATCTTCTTCCTTGATAATTTCAGCATTTGGCCTGATCATTTGCGGCTACCAAAGCTACTTTCTTCTGCTTTTTGCAGCACAGTCTGTTCTCGGCGGCACTTGCATTAATCGATATACGGCAGAGTGTTTGCGTTCAAGAACTCCATCAAAAGAACTGATAGTACGCCCTTTGTACAATGCAGACTTCAAGCAGACAGGGCAACTAAAACTTTTGTCGGTAGTTGAAGCAAACACACACATTTTATGTTTCTTTCCAATTGCAATCGATGCCATTTGTGGTGGTAGCCCAATAAATGACTTCCCCTTACTACTGCTGACGTCTTGGAGCACACTATCGATGCGCTCATTAGCGCTACCATTCTTTGCTTTACATTCTGGTAAAACTGTGAAGATGCACTGCGGGAGTTCCAGTAGTACTGATGGGCAGCAGCAGCTTCTGAAGGAGCACATGCTGCACTTCAACAACAACAAGCACCACCACCACCACCAGCCCAATAATAATTAGAAAGATAACATTGTTTCTGACTACCAAATTGAGCACTCAGCACTGGGCAAGCACTGCATTGCCGCTCAGATGCAGAAGAACCGGTGCTTTGGTCGCTATCACGCCGCCAAAGTGGGCCATTTAGTTTTTCTGCTCTTCCTCTTCGTCCTCTCTTCACTGACTTCCACATTTATTCCCACATTGAAAATCATACCTGCTGGTTGCACACACGCGCACAAGCACATCGTTTTTACGTTTATATTTTTCTTATCTGCAAGGCCATCTTTGACCTTGGCACGATATCAACTGTAGCTGTGTGGCAGAAGTGGTCAGTCTGCTGCCAATTGCACACACACAGTCAAACCGGTGTCACTCAGGTTGAAAAAATAACAAAAATTCATTTTTGCAATACATTTTGATGAATTTTTTTTCCTGAGCAGCATTCAAATATATGCTTTTGCTGCCTCCGAAGCGAACTGCTTCACCCTCATAGTGCGTTTTATTGCTTTTCAGTTTTAATGGCCATCATATAATGACGATGACGATGGCGATAATTGACGCGACTGTCGCTATTGACTCGAGTCTGCAAGTGTCGCCGCCAAGTGTGCTCGGTAATTAGGCGATCATTGCATCACCAGTTTTTCGCAGCAGCTCCCCTGGCCAATTGAACTCGTGCACACTTTGATGAGCGGGTAGCTGAATCACATCTCACTCCACCAGACGCGATCTTATCAGTCTGCGGCTCGTGAGCATCTGAAGATGAAATGACCGATGGCAAAGTGGCCAATGAAGTGCCCAGTGCTTCATACTATCGAGACCAATTGTCACTGATGGCCTCAGTAATACCACCACCACCATCACCAGCAGCAGCAGTCGCAGTTGAATAGTCATCATCAACAGTCTTCCGAAGTCGCCACACACAGACCATGTCAATCGGCATTTGTGTGAGTGCTTATCGCGCCCATTCAGCGATGCACCACTCACTTCCACTGTCTAGGCCATTTGAATGAGATTAGCTTCATTAGAAGTGCCGATGCGCGGTGATTGCCGCTCCACTCACACAGCAAACACCGCTGGGGCAGCCATTCTGTTTGTGACTGCTTCTACTTTATATTGGGTAAATATTTGTCATAATTTGGAGGCAATTATTGCATTGAATGGCACCATCATTTCTGTTTGCTCCCCCCTCAACTCCTTATCGGACACTTTGCTTTCCCGCCGACTGGTTTCCTCCTCATCAGTGCCAATTTACTGTAACCCATCATGACACTAAGTGAAACGAATGCAATGATTCACACATGCTGCAATGCTGGAATGTTTCATTCATTTCCTTAACTCGGACGCTTGAACTTTGTGTTCTATATTCTCAAACGGTAAACAAGTAGGTATTTTTGATGTTTTGGTGCATTACCGTTTTGTTTTTGTTTTCAACATTTTTCTCAGTGGTTATTACTTAATCTTCATTTGAACTTTATTTAACTAATTAGAGCAGCGCACGATTCTTTTTCTCAATCAATCTTGACTTTTCTGATTCTCTGGCATAAATGCACCACATGCTTCTTTGATAATAATTAACAATTTATTTGATCTGATTAAATTAACAAACACTACTTTGCTATTACAGTTTTTACTAAGTTAAGCCCTTTTCACTAGTGGTCATTTTTATTCAACTAGTCCATTAGCCACCAGTGATTAATAACTAGTTTTGCGTGGTTTTCACTAATTTTGTGCTGCATCAAGAATTGATACAGCACAATTCTGTTTGCAAATCTAGCCACAATTTTTTTTATAAGTTTTACAAATTAATTGCCACACACACAACATACTCTCACACCTCAAGTGCCCAAGTCCCCAAATTAATAAAAATTTAATAATCGATTGTCAGTTGAACGGACGGAAACAAAGAACAGTGTGCCGTCCCACGTCCATGATTAATAGCAAAGTATCACTTGACTTTGCACTTTCACTTTGTTTTCCTTTTGCAGTCGTAGAACCGTATTCTTGTCTCTTTCTTCTTTCTTCATTAATTTGATCGCAAGTCACAGTGTACGTGAACTGTTTCACAGGATGGCAAGCCAATTGCATCCATTTTGCGGTGCCCTTTGTTTGGCCGCAGTGCCTCACACTTTCCTTCTTCTTTCCCTGACCAGGCAGGCAAGCCATGGGCATACACTGTTCTCTTAATTTATTATTTGCATTACTTTCAATTTACTTAGCAGTCTGTCTTCTGTCTACTGCATCTCAGGCATCAGCAGCATCGCAGCATTGTATACCGTCTTATATTATATTTGCACTGGCATTCATTATTAACTGCTCACCACTAGCTGCCATTCTTGCCACTTAGTAAATTATTCAATGAGCATAAGCTATTTTTTATAATATATTATAATTAAAAAGAAATTAACGGTCTGTGCTGCAGGCTCATCTCGGTTGCTGGTGATGATGCAGTTGCAGCGGTTTTTTTTGCCGAGACACCTCAGACGGCCGAGAGAAGGTTTTCACTGATGATGCTGTTGCTGTTGTTGCACTCCACTGAGACCTGCTACTGCGTCTATCGTCTGCTAATTATTATTTATTGCTTGGCCTTCCTTTGATTTTATCTACTTTTGATTTTCTGAAGTTTCCCTCATTCTCAGGCTCATTTACCCCTCGGAAGCTTTCTCTGTTTTAACTTTAATTTTTTTTGCTTTCTAAAGTTTAAAACACATGCCGTATCATGTAACAGCTGCGTCTGTGAAATTGTCAGCCTGGAATGTGCCCCAGAGTGTGCTATACCAGACATTCTGTCTGTAGTGTTGCTATGTGCTGATCTGGCAATTGGCACTTGCTTTTACTTTTATTTTTCTTTAGTTAGTTCATTTCTAATTACATTGATGAGTGGTCCTTCAAGTTGCCTCCTCTTCCAGTTCCAAGACGTTCCTGCACTGTGCTTCGGTAAATAATTCACGGCCAATCTATCTCAATCGAATTGATGAATCCGCATCTATCTTATTGGCGAACATTGCTCCACTGCCTTTTTTCCTCTGCTCATCTCCATTTCGATTAATCTTTATTAGCTTATAATGGCAAACTTTTATATTATTCACGCCGAGCTCCGTAAAAGTGAGGAATAATGATGCTCACTTTGTCTGGCTGTTCATTTTGCCTGGCTATCTTACTGGTCGAGCCTTTGTGTCGATGTTTTATTTATACTCCCGTAGACCTAATGTCCCACGTGATTATTCTGCTTGGCTTCGTCTTTCTGCTGTGTTTGCTTAAAGCTGCAACCTAAAGTTTCGATTTGAGCCAATTGGAGCCAGTTGACTGTGGAAACTGTAATGGAAAGTAAACAGCTGAAGCAGCAACAGCAGCAGTAAAGCAAACTGGGTAGTTTGATACGTCACTTCAACGCGGCACTGTCAATTCAGCAGCCAACAGATGAGCCACTTTGATTCAGCCTCTTGATTTGCCTTGACTCATTCTCCGGTGATTGATCGGTGTCTGGGATAGGCAGCAGCAGCAACACTTGTGCACTCATTGAACAGCAGATTCCAACCGGTACCTTACAACCGGCTCTAATCTCTTTGGGTTGAAGCAGCAGCAGCACTCGATATGCTCGGTCCTCGTCTGCCACATCCTCTGCCTGGCCGCTGTTGTCTTGTGCCTTGTTCTGTCGAGGGCTCACTTGGGCAGATAATCACTTTGGTGCTCATTAGCAACCTTTTAGATCGCTGAAATGAGTTGGCTGCTTTCGGTCGCCGAGCAATGCGGACACCGAGTCGTGCCTCTAGTGTGTGTCCTCGCTTTGATTGATCGATGTGAGCTAGCTGGCGAGACAAAAAAAACTGCTGCCTGAGATCGAGCTGGCTCAAAGTAACAGTCCACACGTTCCCGACCACCAGAGAGGTTTTTTTCCATGTTGACTTTCTTCCTGCGCGTGCTTCACTCTGCCACTTGAATTTGCTTTGCTCCTTTAAGTCTACTCTTTGCATATTGAATCTGGGTGCACGAGCAAGTGCAAAACCATTTAATTAACTGCGCAACTTATTTTTGTCAAGTTTTTCAATTTTATTTTATTAAATTACTTAACTCGTTTACTTTTTAACTTTTTTTTCAAACGCACTCAAATTACCGTGCTTCCTGGAGCACTGAGATTTGAGCTCTAAAAGAGAAGGGTTCTGTTTCTCAAAGTGAAAAAGAAGGAAAGCAGACAGGGCAATCTGGTTACGATCTAAACTGCTTTGAACGCTCCTAATGACATCGATTGCAGGCCAAATGACGCGTCGATCCAGAAACGAAGTGGAAGAGTATAGTGAAAAAAGTTGACTTTGTCTAAATCGGAAGTCGTGTTCGCCTCGAATCTTGCCAAAAATCGAGTCACTGTTTAATAAGGCAATTTGGCTGCAGACAGCGTGCTTCTCTTAGCACTGTATGGCAAAGCGAACTTCTTCTGTCAGACAGACGTCACTAAGCAGGCGCCACCATATGAATTGTGCCGTCGTGTCAATATTGGCACGACTTAATTCTTGTTTTATCATTTCCTTATTTTTTTGCAGACCAGTTAGCATTGCTTATCAATTTTATTCTTTTGCCTTTAATCGTTGATTTGCTCTCATTTGTTGTTTTTTGTTATCATTGTTGTGTTTGTTGTTAGTTGGGTCTGAACGCTGGAAAATCAGTGAGTAGTGACTTCATCGACTTGCAAACAAAATTGACAGTGCCGATTTAGGCATTCTTTATTAACAGTTTTTACTTAGGTTTTATGTTTTTTATCTAAGGAATAAGCATTTCCATTGTGCCATGACTAATGAATGGCTTGAGCAAAGGAATGGACTGCATCGGGTTAATTTGCACTGTGAACATGATTGACTTGACACTATTAATAATTTGATGTAGCTTTCTTGCTCTTTGCCGATCCTTTCCACTTGGCAGATCACACTTAATTTTGTATTGCATGTATTGTTCTACGTTATAAACTAAAAAATATCTCTTTCCTGTCACTGCTCACTCGTTCACTATGATTATGGCCATTAATCTTATTTTAATTAATCTCGTTTACTATTTTGCTTATTAAGACCAGAATTTGTGGCATTGTCTGAGAGCTTGCGGTTACCTCCTATTTTTTTTGCTAGCGCCAGCAATTTTTATTTTGCTCAGTGAAATGACTAACCAGAAAAATTAAGTGGTTATCAAATCTAATATAAGAGGATCATCACTACTCATAATCGATTTTCCTAATTCCACGTTAACTCTTTAATTAGTCTTCACTCTATTGTTTGGACTTACCAAAGACAGGTAATTTAGGATCGTTTCACATTATTTGCATTTGCCATCAGTGTTTACTGTTTGCAGTCAGTGAGTCAGCCTACCAAGCACCACCGTCTTCTTCTTTGTTGTGACTGGTTCCAGACTGATCAATCGATGATTGGTGTGATGATGGTACCGGCCATCATTGTCTTCCTCAGACAATACAGAAGCCTAGCAGGGGCACATAAATCTCATTAGAGAGGTGTAAAATTGTGATTTTTCTGACTCGACGTTCTGCAGGGCACATCGCCAGACTGCCGGACATCAGTGGGCATTGTCTCCGCAGATGAATTGTGCACCCAAGCTTAATCCAGGCACACAATAATCATCATCATCGTCGTCTTCTTTTTCTTCGGGTAATCATTGTGTGTGCTGTCCAGTGAGCAGTAACTGCATAAATTACCCGTTTAGAGGCAATTGCCCCTGTGCTGTTTGTCTGCTCTCATTGCTTCCTCTTCTTATCACTGTTTGTTTTGCTGCTGCTTGCTGCGCTTGCTTCAGCGTCCATCACCACTCAAATTAGCACCACCATCAGCACCAGCAACATCATCATCAGCACTACCGCCGTCGTCAATTGATGCTCTCCTTCTTGTGCACAGCACTTTTTAATTGTGCCGCACCACTTGAATGCTAAATTGGCCGCTTAGTAGTTTGAGTGCAGGCCTACCGACCCATCTTCCTTCTTCTTCCTTCTGGCGCTCACTACCTGTCTACCACCTTTCGTCTCCCCTTCAATTCTGATCGATTCTGCCCATCTTCACCATCAATCATCACATTTTATTTGATTTGTCAATTTTCACATCAAATCTTTTGCTGCATTCTAAACTTTAAATATCTAAATCAAATTACATCACAGACAATGCTTTATTTGGGGGAAGCTCCTGTTCGATCTCGTTTCTTTCAGTTCCTGACGACGGCATATTTGGCCAATTACCACCATCGCCACCACCACTACACTTTTTTCCGACTCACCAATTGCTGCCAGACTGCATCTTCTTTTGCCTTCTTCTTTCCGATGACTCAATTCTCGCCTGTTAGTGTTAACTAAAGTGAACTTTTTCCCAGTCAGTGGCGAGTTTAGGCGAAAAGTCTTGACTGACTACCAACTTTCTCTTATTTTTTCTCTCACTTTTCACTTTTCTTCCTTTGTGTTTGGCCAGTCAATCATAGTGCCATTTATTATCCTCATTTCGATTTGGAGGCGCTCAGCAGTGTTCACCAGTAGCCTCTTCAATAGTCGACTGATTAACTGTCATTCTGCTGACATGTGCTGATTGTGTTTGCTGTCTGTTGAGTAACTTTTTACACAACTTATACCCAGAGACTGACAACGAGGCCCAGTGCTGTTTGACCACTTTCAAGTTGAACTGCTATTCTCAGTCAACACTTTATTTTTTCTTAAACGATCATTTGGTTTGCATCACAAGTCACCTTTTCAGTTACCGGATTCTGGAAAATTTTGTCAAATAATTGTTCTTTCAGTTTTTGTTTCACAATTTTTTTAAAGTTTAAAATAAACATCAATCGTTTTCATAAAACTGTATTTTTAATATTTTCCGCCAATTGTCACTTGACATTGTTTTGAATTTTTAGTATTAAAAACTGAGAAAAAATTGCACAAATAAAGTCGTTTATTGCCATTGATTCTTATTTTCTTCACTCAAGTTACGCAACTAGTTTGTATTGTGTCTCTGACACAACATACTGCCCTCTTTATACGTTTGAACGATTCAATTTGTAGTGGCTAAGGAACTACACTTTTTCAATACGCTATTGCATGCACTTTAAAATAGCTTTGCTGTGTATTCTGACGAGACCTCTTTTACTACTTATCTTGAAGAGCAATTCACAGCCAAAAAGGCGACGGTTCAATAGATTGAAATCAATACTTTTTGCATTGATTTACTTTGCTTCTCACTGTGTACTGTGTTTGGTTTCCTTAATTTATTCAAAGTGCACCCACAACCGCCACCATTATCATCTGAGTTGGCATCTGCAGTGGCAGGCATGCACATTTAGTTTGTTTTGGTTTCTATTTTCATAAGTGATTGAGGCGAAATGAATTTGAACGATAAGAAGGCAATGTCAAATGTTGACTTCTTTTTGCAAAGATTAGGAAATCACAAAAAGTCGATGGCAGTAGTGCTCTATTGTGTTGCAAAGACTAGCAAAGACAAAAGGCAAAAGGCAAATTAGATAAAGGGCAGTTGCAGCATTGCACATTGTCCTCATCTTGGCTGTCTTGGCAAACAAAAGATCAGATGCTATTGACCAGTGATGGCCGGATCGAACGATTGTGTCACCCTGTGAGCAGCAGCAGTTGCACTTTTAGCATCACTGGAGGCAGTCATTTTAGGACACCACATTTCTTTCTTCCTTGCTCGCTTGGTTCTAATGTTGACCATTAGCGGCCATTACTGTGGCGCATGATTGATTCGCTGCCTACTGACTGGCGAGAGCAGTACGCAGTGAGCACTGCAAAGTTTGAACATCCCGGCACCGTTGATGACCAGATGAGTCAATCTCTGAAAATCTTTGACCGAAGCTTCCTCCTTCTCTTGGCGTGACTCTTTGCTTGATCAGTGCGAGAACTCTCTTCTGTTTGGTCTCATCTTACGTTGATTTGATTCCTTTGTTTGTTTTTCACTTCCTTTCTTTCTCTTTCTCGTCTGTTTGTCTAACTGTGCAATTTAAAGCTTGGATGCTCTGATTGGCCTTTGTCCACGCAAGTTTGTGCGTGCGCCGGTGCACACAGCACAACGTAGCAGCAGCATCACCGATTGATTTTGATTTTGCCAAAGTGCAACCCTATTTTGCATTGCCCGTCAAACATGACAGCTAATCCTATTACTTTCAATTGCAAATGTAAATATCACTAGCTTTTCCTAGTTCAGCTAGGCACGCGTTGTAAGCTGTCTGCTTGTGTTTGTGCTCGTCTTTGTTCAAGCTTCGATATTCCGAACATCTCACTAGTGATGACAGATTTGACTGCAGCCACTGCACCAACATTGCCACAGTTGTATGCATTTTTGAATTTTTCAAACATTTTTGGTTACATTTTTAATTTGAGTTGCAAATTGCACATTATTGACAGTTGGACTGCAATTCCATCTTCTTATTCTTTTATCAGGACAAACCATGTACAGAGCCAACTCATCGTCGCACTTGTCCCTTTTGGCTTTGTTTTTTACTTTGAATTTAAATTTTTTCAATTCAACTGCCAGTTTGAGCTGGCACAGCACGAGACAGTAACTATTACTACTGCTTTTGGTAGTGCCAAACGCAAATCCGGCGACTTTGAGGACGTCGACATTGTTTTGTTACATTTTACAAATTAGATTGCCTTTCAAGTCTGTAGTTTGCATTTTTTTTTCTACCGCACACTGTCATGATCGAATTCAATTTGAATTTTCAGCAACCACTTGGCAGTTTAAACTTTACACAGGAAACAACTGCTCAATTGTACGTTACTCTACTTTGGCACTTGCGGCTATTGAACGCCGGAATTCTTTTGCACACTACTGTGATTGACTTATTTGATTTGGTATGCGCATTCACCAAATTCGTTTCTTCCTGTTTGGCTCACACATCTAATTTATCGATTTCAATTTCTACTTGATAATTCGATTTGCCTACAGCGCACTACTTTTGCTGATAATTAGATTTACCACAATGTTTTGCACAAAGCACATTGCTCATTTGAGCATTTGTGGTGTTTTGCTTTAAAATTGTCAGTACTGGGCACTTGTCTTTTTCTTCAGGAGAGAGGTCACGAGAGCACTGGCCAATTTGTCCTCGCAGCACTCAGGCGGGCAGCACTGGTACCACTGGGCGCATAGCATGGCCTGGCCTAGCCTGGCATAACAAATTCATTACCGTATTGAATGTCATTCACACTTGATATGTCTTTGTTGTCGATCAAGCACATTCAAGCAGGCAGTCAGCCTTTTCTTTTCCACGTCTTTTGTGCACTTCTCAACAAGAAACGAAATCTTCCGTCTCTACTCCAGAAAAGAAAGCGTATGCTGATATCTTTGGTGCCGCAAAAAGGCACCAAAAGCGCGCACACTTCTCTCAATGCACACTCACACACTTACACATTATTCAGTTGATTTGCCAAGTAAGCAGCACTACACATGAATTCAATGCTCACTGAGTAAGAAAAGCACCGGTGGAAGAAGAAGAAGCACTATCACTGGCACTCGGACACTGCCACAGACTCCCTGTCGGGTGTTTTTTTTTGCACAAAAGTGACTTTGAATTTTTTCAATCTGCATTGTGTTACGTTGAGTGGCGGAGAGAAAGCGAGCAAGTGAGAGAGTGAGGAAGCGAAAGCGTACCCTGCAACAAGGGCCTCTTAAAAAGAAGAGCGATAAAGGAAAAATAGTTCATTGCCTGCGTCTGTGTTAGTAGTTGTGCTGCGCCTATGACCCGAAAGATATTTTTGTCTTCCCTAGCTCCCTGACAGTGGTCGCTGACAGTGGCCGCCACAGACAAAACCTCAGGCAATGGCTAGGTTTACACTGAAACGCACAGACACTCACAGATACACTCACAATGTTGTCGGTGTCACCTCAGAAAAGCTCAACAGATTTGATCGAGTTGATTTGTGAGCACAATTTTCAACAGGGTTTGCTTTTTTAGGCAGCAGCAGCTCAGTGGAGGGTAGCAGTTTCCAGCAAGCACGGGTCATTCCCTCGCCACACACTGCTCGATACCTTTTCTCCAGCTAATAAGGTGTAAATTTTATAGCTCACACCGTGACTTCTCTTTCTTTTATGATGCCCCAGTCTCGATTGTCACCTTGTTCGCCTCTCATGTGTCCGCTTCCTCTACCCTCTCGAGTGGTTCTTTTTGTCTGTTCATTGACTGTTTCTTCGTCTGCTCTCTTTCTTTTTCTCTTTTCCCTCTAGTACACGATTAGGGGCCCAGGACTGGACAATTGGCACAATCAAGTGCGGACATTGCTGCCTATTTGTTGGATGACAGAAATTGAGACGAATCGATTTGCTGCTGCTGCCGTGTAGAGCCGACGACCAACCTACTACGACACAGCTAATTGTCCAGGTAACCCTCTTGTTAGAGTAGCAAAAACTTACCTTTCTGTCTGCCTGCTTACAAGCAGCACAATTGGCCGGTCTCCACTCTTGCACAAACTCAATCGCTAGGTTTCAGTCTTTCTTCTGGAGAGCTTTTCTCCTGAGCGGATTACCGGTGAGTGCATTGATGAACATACAATGATTGGATACCTTTTTGAAGAGTCTCGGTGTGCTTTACTGCGGCGAGCAGCAGACACAATGGAGCTGACTGCTCCATTTTGGATGGCAATGATGGTGGTGGCGATGAAGAAGATGGTGGTAGTGTACTTGGTCGCTGGTGGCCAGTCTAGTTCAGAGTCGGTAATCAGATTTGGCTCGACTTGTCTTATGCTTGTCTTGCAAATCAGATTTGTCCGTCTGGTTTGCTTCTCTTTTTCTCCTTTTTTGTCGGCATTATGATTACCCTTGGTATTTGTTTCTTTCCTCTTCTTTCTTTTTTTCTGCTCCAAAAGCACAAATGGTTGCTGCTCGCATTTTAGCGTCATTATTAGGTTACGTTTTGGCAGTAAAAGGGAAAGGTTCTCAGGTAGTTTCCAAGGTTTTTTTGCTGTGCTGAGCACTGACATTGATTGCTCTTTTATTGATCGGCGCAGACTTTCACTGACCGACTTAACTCCTTGCAAAGTTTTTTCTTATTTTTATTGTTTTTGCACTTTAGAGTGGGCACTTTCCACAAAGTGGAACTTCACTGGGCAGCCCAATTGGTCACTGCTGCTGCTGCTCCTGCCTGACCACTTATTTGTCTTCTCTTGGCGGTGTCCATGTTACTTCAGTCTTTTTGAGAGTTCTTCCGCTTTGTTTCTTGAGGCCATTTGCCACTCATAACTCACACACTTGCACTTTTTAATACTTTTTTGTTTAAATCGTAAAGTTGTTTTTATTGAAGATTGTTGCACTAATCGGATGGGTGAAGGAGGAGAAAAGTGAAAGTGTTGAAGAAAAAATGGTACTTGGTATTATGTGGGACAGAAGAAGAAAAAGAAGAAACTCAAAATGGAGCATCAGCTTTGTGAGTGAGAGCTCGCCTGGGCTCCAGCTTACTGCTGTCTGTATGTGTGTGCACATACTTTTCAGCCAGTAAATAGCATTATTCTGACTTGGATAGCTTGTAAAACGATTATATCTGCGTTACCATTTTATGACTTTTGTTTGATACGTGTTGCAGCAATGTGCCATCAGCAGTCAGCAATCGCCATCGCCATCATCATGGTCATTTCAATCTGGCAGTCAGTAATCCAGTTGACGACTGTTGTGTGATGTGTGCCAGCACTTGTGACACCTCACACTTGCACTTCAGCCCACACAAGTCCACCTTGTGTTCGACCGACAGACTCTGCATCAGCTAATTACCACTCATGTATTTGATTCGTCGTTTTTATTTCATTTCTGAGCATGTTAAGCAGCTTTCTCTCCCCAGCTTGTTGTCTTATTACTCGACAGACACTCACTTGAGTGTCGTATTGAGAGTTGTGTATTCTCTCTTATTGCGCTCACATAAACATGACGATCACAACATGTTTGGAGTGTTGTTCATACTTAGTTATGTGCTGCTTGTTGAGAGAAAAACAAAGCTACCAGACAATGGAAAACGTGTGTGTGCTGATGGAGCAGTCGATTTCCAATTGAAGAGTGCTTTCGGTAAAAAGAATGCTACTAGCAATGCAAACGGCATGCTGCTGCATTCGAACGGGTCAATTGATCTTGACCTTACCACTGAACTGAACTGTACTGTTTTTTATTAGTTTGGCACAAAAACAATAAATGATAAATAACATCACAGCAAAGACAATCTTCGACGCTTGAAAAAAGAAAAATTGCTGTATGCGTGCGTATCCGCCGACCGCGATGATTGCATTTTGCTGTCGGTCAGTTTTATTTATTTTTAGGTGTTTTCTGGCAGTGTCAGATGACCACTGGGCAGTAACAAATTGATTGTACAAAGAGCCACACTGAGGCACTGAGCACCAGTGCTTGTGTCCCAATTCATCACTGCTTTTTTCTTTTTTCCCCTTCCCTGCACCTTATTCCTTTCAACATTGCTCGTAATAAAAGTCCATCTCCGACAAATGAACCTTGACACAGCAGCAGCAGCACACAGTTTCACATTTGCCGGCGTCGAATGACTTCCAAATCCCACTGGTCATCTTACTTTTACATCTAAATTTTTTCTCTTGCTTTTCTCCACTATTGCTGTTGAAACAAGAATAAGAAAAAAGATATTCTTTTCTGTGCACTACTAGTGCCTTCTAATGCATTCTAATGCTCGGTGCATTAGATGAGCTAGGGCAGAGTATTTTTGCGGGCTCTGGCTTTTTTGCCTCTACCATCATCAGTGTGTGCTGGTGTGAGGCGTGCATCCTCTTCTCCTCATTTTTGCTTTGCAGACCGAGAAAAGTAAATTATACCGATGCAACTTTATTGCAACATTTTTTCTTCTTTTTCCTTTCTTTTTCCATAACGGTCATCGGTTGAGCGGCATTGGACACTGCAAAAGTTTGGCAGTGCCTTGGCCGCTGTTGTGGGCGCCATGGCGCCGATGTGCCCACAAAGCATGACTTGCCTGATTCTGCCTGCTGCTTACCCTCTGGTTGGCTATGGCGCCCGCACCCGACTACTGCAATGCTTGCATTTACACTTGGATTATTTTAAATTAACAGTTGCCGATTTAATGATTTAGAAAACGTTGATAGACATCGTTTTGGTGCTTTGTTTGCTTTGGTCTCCTTTCCACTCCGCCATCAGTGAACCAGGCAGGCAGACAGTGTGCGTAAACGCTCTGGTATTTGCTGTAATTCCTTTTTCAATTTAAGTGCACTTTCAGTGTCTGTTTGCGGTGCAGCCGCCGTCTTCAGTCGCCATTTCGCTTCATTGTGCACCGTCGTAGGGGCCAATTTTCGCTTTAATTTGATTATAATTTGAATTTTATTGCCTAGTCCCTCTCTGTGTGTGTGAATTACACGCTTTCACGCAAGACCTGAAAAGACGGTTTTGGTTAGGCAAAGTAAACAAACAGTGGACATTTGCAATTAAGACTTGAGGTGATTTAGTGTTGCTGCTGCTGCTAGAGAGACCTGTCTACGTAATTAGAGACCGCAGTGTGAGCGAGGGGATGTGCCCGTTCACTTCACCAGCAGCCGCAGCTGAAGTTTTGGCCCAAGCCAGTAATTACCAATGACGAATTCGATTGAGCACTTTATGGTGAGAGAGGGCAAGGTGGGCAAGGGCCGCCACTGTCTAAGTCAACAATTGCAGCTCAATTCAGCTCAACTCTTCAACAGTCTTTAGCAGCAACAACACTAGTCAACAGCCAACTTTCTTTCCGGCCAGCCACGGTCGGCAGATGTGTCTGTCGCTGTCTCAGTCCGTCTGTCTGCAGAGTAATTGTAGAGAGGGAGCGTGCGAGCAGTGTCTATCAGCCAGACGATTATCACCTTCTGAGTGACATTCAAAGTGGTCAGTGGTCAGTGGTAGTCTATTTGCCGCTTTCAAATGTAAATTAACTCCTCTCACTGCCTATTATCACCTGCACCGGTGCACACACTTGCCCTAACTGTACAATTATTACCTGTTGCGTCGCCTTGGGCCTTCACTGAAGGGAGTATCGTAGTATTTTACTGAGTAAACATTTGCCAGCACATAACACCTTTTACCACGTTTTGTCTACCAGGCCTAGTCTATTCATTGGCAGGCGACGATCTAGAAAAAGCCACCACAACTGGAGACTCTCAATGCAACTCGAGTATGGCCAATTTGCCAATTCAGTGAATGTTTTTCGTCGCATTTCTTCAGGCGGCAACTTGGTCTCAAGTTTCTTGGCAAGTTTGAAGAGCCAGTTTTCAGTAGTAAAGAAAGCCCACTTTGAGTTTGAAGCCGCGCGTTGAAATCAATCGACATTATCAATGGCCATTTCCCTTTATCTTTTCTTTCCCTTCTCCTTCACTTTACCATTGAGACTCTTCTCATTCTCATTGACTGGCACTCAAAACTTTCAATTTGTCGCATTGTCTTCGTTTTATTTTGTGTTTTTCCACTTGGACTTGCCGCCAAATCGATAGGTCATTTCGTTTGGAGAAAAAGAAAAGAGAGAGAGAGAAGTCTTGAGTCAGCTTTGAAGCACTGAATTTCCGCGCTTTGTTCTCCGAGTCTACTGCTGCCTGCCTGACTGACTGACTGGCACAAGGTCGCAGCAGGCCCTGATGGTGCCACTGCCATTGTGTCATATCACACGGCCCACTGACTTCCCCAGTTATCAACACTGGCCAGAGCTGACCAAGACAAACGGACAAAGTGACCGATGACCAGCGACGACTGCGCCCACTGTTGCAGGCACTGCAACTGCCGTGCGGTCTGCCTCAATGAGCAATTTGTGCATTTCATCACGGGCACCCTCACTTACTCTTCTTGCAGCAATTTGTTTCTCTTCTCTCATTCGCGCGGTTGGCTTCCCTTGTGCCCTTGCCTCCTTGCCCTTGCCCTTCTGCTCAGCGTCCTCGGACCCTTTAGGTCAAAGGATTATGGTGTGCGAACTGTTGTGCACTTGAACACTTGAGTTCTACTAGTTGCCAGTTGATTTATTGCCCACTGGGTGTCTGCGCCAGTTGGCAGCGGCACTCGAGAGAGTGCACACACACACACTTGAAACACCGCAGAAATTATCGTCAGCACTGGTCAACGAGAACAAATGACTAATTAAGTACTTCTTCACTGAACTGCGACCTAGTGTCTCGCCCCCTTCCTTTTCTCCCTCTTGTTCAACCCCTTATCCATGCCCAGCCAACTTGTCTTGCCACTGACGACCACTCGCTGTGTTGCTTTACCATTCTGAGTTGAACTGCTCCAGAATGCGCTTCACTGGGAAAAGACAATTATCTCATACTGATTGAGTCACTCGACGAGGGTTGAAATGTGTTGGCACAAAGTGCATGTCCTCGAGATGTCTGCTGCTGTTCTTGCTGCTGCTGCCAGGCTGACATCTCGTCTAGGCAAGATAAATTCTCGCCTTTTCTCACTTTTTGTGGCGATTGGAATCGCCTTTTTAGCTTTGGTTTTTTGCTGTTAAAACGTCAATTAATTGACACGCACTTACTTGAGCTTTAAAGCTTCAAGATAGTTTAGTTCTTCAAATCCCAGCATTGTTGTCTAATTGATCTGTCTTTGCCTTGACTTTTGACTCGTCTTCTCCTTGGCACTTCTCTGATAAGATAGAGTAAGTGAGCAACAACTTGAGCTAAAAGTGTGACTCTTTTAAAAGCTAAATGCATATACGTCGGCTGTTAGTTAGCTTGACTTTTAGTTGATCAAAGCCGCTCTGATGAGGCTGAAAGTGTTTCTATTTTTAGGAACACTTTGTTTTTTGCTATCTTCAGCTCGATACAGTTAACTCAGACTTGTCAATTTAACACATCTTTAACTTATTTTTGCTGTATAAATAGAGCCACTTTACTTTAAAAAATATAAAATGCTCTGTTTTTTGCTAAAATAAAATTATCGAAAAATCTAATTGTAAGTTAATTGACAATTAAGATTAACCAAGTTTTAATATTTAGATTAAATGTTTCAGTTTCCTGATAAGAATGATCAGTGGAATTCAGCTTTCTACCATAAATAGAGATACTTGCTTGTTACCTCTTTGCTAAACCATTTCTAATTGCTCGATTTTTTTTCAAAAATGTTTTTCATTAGAAAATGCCCTGACTGCCTATGTCACTGGGCTATTCAAATCGGAAACTATTATTTTTACTCGAGACACTACCCAAACAGGGAAGTGTCTAGAGACAGGCTGGCAAATGATGCAAATGGCATCTGTTCTAAATTGCAATTACACAAGCTCACTAATTGCCAATTGCATCTTTGAATTTTGTAGCAAAGATCTAGGAAACGAGTTCGATCTGCAATTGACTGCCGCCTGTCGCTCTGATCAGTGGGCTGTGTATGAGAGAGAGATGTGATTGTGTACTGCACTGACTGCCTCTCCAAATTTGACTACGCACTAGTCACCAGGACAGCGCCAAGGTCATCCAATTAGGCGACAATGTCGATCGATCACTGTCACCGATGCAATCAATTAATCAATTTGATTATCTAATCATGTCTAATTGATTGGGGCTAATGCCAGGGCTGTGGGCAGTGGGATGAGCCATGCGCTGCTCCTACACGGGAGGGTATGCTTTTCTGCCACAAACAGCCCAAGTTGCAATCACATCTCTTTCTTTCTCCCTCTCATTTTTTACCCTCCCTTTACTTCTGCTGATGAAACATTAAATGTAATGATTCTGATTTGAGCAAACTACGCATCACAGCCCAATAGTCAAAACTTGATTTCAATTTGATTTGATCACATTTTCATCTTCATTTTCTACCTCTTGTTTCCAGCGTTAAGACGATTATAACCAGTTAGTTATTTGTATCTTTTTCTTATTGCTTCTTTTCGGTGAGGCGGCTTTTTATTGAAATATACCCAGAAACCGACAATTGCAATACTGCTGCTACTAGTTTTATTAGATCGATGCAACTTAATTGATTTCTTCTAATTTATGGCGTACATGCGGTAGTTGCGGTTTTCTAGTTGTAATCTTTAACGACGTTTTAAAAATTACAGTTTCTAAGTGCAATTACATTTTGCAGTCTCTGTGAATGTGTGAGTGAGCAGACATGTGCTGAAAAACAGTTGTAGCTGCTTGTGCACGACTCATATACTGAAAATCAATTAAACACTCTAACATAACAAAGTGCCAAAAGTTGGGGCGTCAAAAATGCAACTGCTGATTGGTGGCACTGCCTAACTCATCAATTTTTTCATTTATATTAAATCACATTGTTTTTCATTACAACTGTGTGTCATTTTCCTTTTTTAACTAATAATTTATTTCATTTTGCATAATGTTTTAAAAAATAGTTAAATTAGAAAAGTGGTAAACATTTTTTAGTCTAGGAAACAATTATACAAATAAATCTGAGGCTTTTTGCGTCACATTTAATTGCAATTTTTGCTCACGAGCTACTGTTTTCCGACAAATGCATCTTTGATCTTGATAATTATCAAAGACCATTTTTGGCTAGTAGCCTTTGTTTTGCATTTTTGGCCAACAGTTTGTGCAATTCAGTTGATTTATGATTGCAGTCACTACCAATAAAGCAGAAAAATGATCCTATCGTTAAACACATTTTTCCTGGTTCTACCTTATACCATTTTTTAAATCTTGCATTTTATTTTTTCATTGTCATGATCAACACAATTTACTGTTTAATTTTTTGTTTTTATTAAAAATGACAACATAATAGTTAACAGGTTTCCAGTTTAAAAACTAATTCACAAAACAAGTTAAATCGTTTAAAAAAACAAAAATTCTATCAATTTCGGCACATCAAGAATTAAGCAGTTTGAAACGATAATCTTTAGTTAATGTCGTTCAAGCCATTTTTCGTGACTTTGTCAATTTTTTCAATTGTAAAAGGCACCAATTTGATACATTTTTACCGATTAATTTTGCATTTGCGATAAGGAAATCAAACAATAAAATTGCACTGTTTGTTAAAAAATGTCAAGTTAATACCCATTTTAGATTGTGTTTACTTTGATTTTCACTGAGATTCTGTTTAGAAAGTTGACTGATCCTTTCACTTTTTCACATCTTAAGTATTTGATCACGAATTAATCATCATTTTTAGAATACCAAACAGCTCAAATACTTAAGTAATGTGGAAGTATTCTGAATAAAAAAAATTTCTGATTGAATTGTGAAATTTTCCACACCTATTTTTATTCAATTGTGCAAATGATAAACTTAATTTTAACATCACTTTAGCGTGTTCATGTGTAAATGAAAAATATGTTAGAGTAGGCATTTTGGGCAAAACCGAGATATATTGAATGAGAGTGTTTCACCAGTTAAGGATGGCATTTAAAGAAGTAATTAGTCATTGGTGAGGCGACTGTTGCAAGTGACTAATGCGCAAAGTTGAGGTGAGAATTGGTTTCTCACTCAGGAAGAAAATAGTAAAGCGCCTCAGTTAGCATTGCGCCAACGCCCAAAACGCTCGAGCACCTTTTCTAAGAAAGTTAATTCTTTAGATTGTTTTTTCAAAACAAATCGTAATTAATTAAATGGATTCTTTGACTTGCATTTTTTCTGAAAGTTTACCAAAAAAGCAGAATAAGCAGAATTAGCTAGATAATAATTTCAAAAAATTGACAGAAAATTTTTGTAAGATTTTTCACTTGTTTGTTTTTGCATGACAACTTTTTGGGTGATGCTGTCGCGGCCAATCTCTGTGATTAGGTAGACAATTGACGCTTAATCGCTGTCAATCTCTAGTCAAATTAATTTTTCTGGCCATTGCAGTAAACTTAAGAGAGCACAAGATTAGGTGTTTTAAGAGAGAATAAGCAGAAAAGTCAGAGACAAACCCTGAAGCACGGAGAGACGGAATCTCACGAGCAGTAACCATGGCGCACAGCAACCCACACTGCGGCAACACAAACAGTAACCGTCTGCCTAAAAGCTTTAATCGATTTCCAAGTCGATTAACTAGGTTTGCCGGCTTTATTCTAATTCATTCATGCCAACTTGCACTGCTCTGTTATTTCCACTGGCTCAGCAAAGCTCGCTTGCTCAGTCTCTTCTTTCTTTCCCTCTTTCTTTATTTCCCTCCCCCTCCTGAACCGATGCTCGATTGGTCGATTGAAGTGTCAAAATTATTTGTTTCGGAAATGATTGCAATTATTGAGTGCACTGCCTGACTGCCTGCACTTGCGCCAAATGCTCACCTCAACAAGTGCCTCTGCTCACTATTCGACGGAATGATATCACCGAGGACAAGTGTGGCACTGCCCGGCGCAGACCAAAGGGAAAGGCAGCAAGTCGTGACTGGACGATTTGTGTTGGCTGACTGTTGCTGTACTGCACATTCACTCACCATCTTCAGACCGCTATCTGTCTCTGTCTCTGTTGAACTGTTCAGCTCACTGCAGTCATTGCATCATTTCTCTGCTCTCCCCTCTTTAGTTCGCCCTTCAACCTTTCCACCTTTTGACTTACAAATTCTTTAACTTGATTATTTAGTGTTCATTATTCACTTAATAAGGTCTGCAAGTCGTGTCACTATCTGCTGAAACCATCTCTAGTAAAATACGCCAGCAATATTTCTGTTGCTGGCAGTTGCTGCTCTCTTTGGTCCCAATGATGTTTTGACCGGTTTGATGCGCACTACATTTAGGCAGGCACCAGTTTATTATTAAAGTAAAAAATTTTGCCTTTCAACAATTTTCATTTTTTCTGCATTCAATTAGTCAAATAATCAGTTTTACTGTACTTATTACCCGTTATCTGCTGTCCTATATCAGCACTAATCAGTTTTATTTTCAACCTGCCCAAACCACTTTCTGACAGGCAAAAGAAATGTTTTCTATTGATTTTTTCTTATTGGCAAGATTTTAAATTTAACAAAAAATTTAATTAGAGTAAATGAAAAAGTTTTCTAAGCACTTGAGACCTGCATACGGCTTGCATTTGTAGTTGAAGGTGAAGTTTAGAGGCGCAATGAAAAGTCATGAATCAATTGTCAGCACTGACGCTTCTTCTTTTAAAGATCGAAGTTTTTCATTTTCAATTCAATGTTCAGTTTCTCCTAGCCCTTCAACTTGCCATTTATCTTGTGTCGTTTTTTAAACTTTGTTACTGCTACTTTTCTTTTTAGCTTAACAAAAACAAAGACTTGCCCGGCAGTAGCAGCTGGGGAGAGGGCCAAAGTTCGTCGAAACGTGTTAACTAACCATTTAAAACTTAATTAACACTCGCCAAATACAAACTTGATTCGTCGTTTCACCGCTTGGTGCATGCTACTTGCTATCATTGCTTAAAATCTTGTTGCCATTTTTCACAGACAGCCAAAACTAGAAGTGGAAACGGCAGCAGGGATGAAAGAAAAACGCAAGCAGGTCTAATTAATATTTGGATGTGATTCTACTAAGGTGCACACTTGGCATTCTTTTGGTGCTCTCCTTCTGAGTGCTCTCTTCTTCACTGCCCAGTCCGTACTGGCGTGGTCGTCAATAGCAAAACTGAATGTGTGCTCATGGCACCGTTCGGAAATGATGATGCGCTTGATTCATTGACTTTTTTGGTGCACATTTAGCAGCACGATCAGACGTAATGACCCGTCAATGGCTACAATTTCAGTTTGATGCAAGTCCAGGTCAGATGAGGCAGCAGCAGCAGAAGAAGAAGAAGCAGTCCACACTCGTCTGTTGCCGCCTAATCGCCCTACTCTCTCTCGTTCGTTTGTCGTTGTGTCTGCTCGTTTTCGATGACGTGCTAATTTCACCCGATGTCCGTCCGTGCCACTCTCTTTCCATGCCATCCATTGCCGAGTAGCCCCAGTAAATAGCGCACAAGTGATGGATGCAACAACTGGCCAATTTTCATCCTTGCCGAGCGGCGCCATCATCACCTTTTAATGTGTTCACAGCTAACGCTAGTTGTGTTCTAGTCTTCTGTCCTACTCACCGAATTGGCTGTGTAGCCACCGATTATAATTATCCTTTTTGCGATTGTTTGTCTGTGATTTTGACTTTGATCGAAATGTGCTGATAATGGTCCAGTAAGCAATCTGATAAATCTTGAAGACTGTACTGAGGAGTACGGTACAAACAAATGAGAAAAAAGAGAGACAGTGTGAGAAACACCGCTTTAGAGATTATAATTTGATTAGAGACACTTAATAACGGACAACTTGACCAAATTAAAAGCACAAATTAAAGTAAACTTAGTCGTAGTGGAGCAAAGAACACATCAAAGTGACTATGTGCCACTTTACAGAAAAGCGATTGACGCCGCCGATTAAGCAGCGCCAGGAGTGTTAGTTGCCACAGCTGAACTAAATATAGCCAATTTAAGAGTAGAGAGAATTTTAAATTTGCTGCTGCTCAGGTGTTCACAACAATTTGCTCCAGATTGCATCGACATTTGATTTATGAGAATGTCAGTCCGGAGCTCAGTTGCTGCGCAGTTGCTGACCTTGATGCTTTCTGCGCTAGTAGGCAATCAGGTAAAAACACGGGACATCAGACATAGGACAGACAATAACAACAACAACAACTACAACAACCCACACCGTTACTCTAGCACCGTCAGTGCACACGTGTCTACCTTCCGAGATGGTCATGGGTGCCAGAGCAGACCAGGTGCCCCTTTCGTGATCAGCTTCATTGACTTTCCCAACTACCGATGACCGCATTGTACTGCTACCAGAAACAAGCTGACAGCTGACCGGGCGCCCAGTATGATTAATCGGTGCTGCCTTTGTGTTTCGATCTATTTTAATTATGATAACTCGTGTTCAATGCGTTATTTAATTATAGTTGATTAAGGGTGGTGGTCACAACATGGTATTTGCACACAATTGCCCGTACTTGCCACTTGTAATTAATTTTGTGTCATTCTTCTGATTTCCTCCTTTCGTTTCTTTTGATTCTTAAATTTAGGTGCAAGTGTTTGAAAACAAAAGTGCGCACTGCTGATTTTCAACGCTTTTACAGGTGCTACTCGTGCAGCAGACACCAAAAGCTGTCTGTAAATGGCTTGTGCTCTCTTTTAGAACTGCATCATATCGTTGCTCTCGACTTTTAGATTGGCAGCAAAGTTTGTCTTTTTTACAATTGCCGCACTGTTCCAAAACCCTGTCTTTGTCTTTGTCCTTTGTCTGCTTTCCTGTCATGTGCGTGTCAGTCTCCTTTCAGGGGTCCATCTCACTCTCTCATTGAGTTAGCAGTTAGTCCTGGCGACGGCGTCAGCAGTCTCATTGCCACTCGCTGTGTAGTGCTCAATTGGAACGAGCTAAACGATGGGTGGCCGATTGTGATTCGATGGGTGATGATGGTCACCGTAGAGGAAGAAGGCCTCACTGCCTCTTCTTGCCTTTAGACACCCAGTTGATGACAGAGTGCCTTCCTGCCAGCACATATTCAGACCAGACACATTGTTAGCCACATTTAATTACCGCGCAGTGCTGCTGCTCTTGTTATCACTCTGATCTTGTTAATGTGACTCATTGGAACGGTTTGGTTTGTTTCAGTTGTTTCACTACTATTACCACAACCATCATCACCATTCGAACAACTCCACACATGTCAATGCTCTCAATAATTCATGGCTGTCGGCTGACTAACTAGTCTGACTGTCTCCAGTTACTCCAGCAACTGTGCCGTCTATCTGATGTTGTCCAGTGATTCTATTCATTCTGTCTCCGACTTGCATTTTATCATTCATTCATTTATTTGCTTCATCACTGGCTGTGGAATGATTCCGTTTTCCGATTCCGGTGGTCGAACAACAACGACAGTCAGTCGGTGGCACGCGCATTCCAATTCAATATAAACTAGTCCGTTTTGTTTGTTTTGGTCAGATTGTGGCCAGACACCACGTTTATGTCCTCCCGTTGGCTGCATCTTCATTCTTCTCTTTTTGATTGGCAACTACGTTTCTTTTCTTTTTTGATCATTTTTTGCTTTTTCCCAGTTTTTGGCATCTTATTGAAACCATTTACCAGCATTCTCTCTACTCAGAAAAACAGGGTTTCTTCTAATTAAATGAGATACATGTTTGGTGGAAGCACTCTCAAGGTTACTGCATCACTGCCCAGATCACATGTGTCTAAAGATGAGAGCCATATTATGAAAGTATGCGAGTGGGCACACTTTACTCCAAAGAATTTGCTCGCCCTTGTGTCTCGCTTTTCTGAGGCACATTGTCTTTGTCCTTTCTCAGTGCGCTTTACTGTGTGCGTCTCGTCAAACAAGAGCCTCGGCCAAAAGTTTGAGAGGAAATGAAAGAAAAAGTGCCTGAACCGTCAAGTCGCAGATGACACTCGCCAGAGGACAGCGAGTACAGAAGACAACGTCACTGGCGTCAACATTGACACGACAAAGTACTACACGACCGCACCAGACAAGGGCATTCTATTCTGTCCTGCTCAGCCCTACTCGTTGGCTCGTTCCACGTTACTGGCTCGCGACATTCTGTTTACGACGACAGAGACGAGGACAGAATTGTGTGTCTTGTTGCACACTGAACAACCTAATTGATTGAGGAAAATGGCAGAAGAAAGAAGAGGAGAAGAAGAATATTCCAAAGTCTGCTTTGTGTCTCTGTGGTTGGGACAGTCACACTGCTGCTGCTGCTTCACATTGGTGTGCAATGTACCAGTGGGTGCACGCTCCCTTTGAACTTGTGTTGCTTTTCGGTGCTTGTCAGGCAAGAGGCACTAGTGCACTTTGACTTGCTCCTTCAGATAATTACTTTGTGATTAGACAAAATTGGGCTCACTCTGGGTGAAAGGCCGGTCAACGGTCGCACAATACTCAGCTATTGTCACCCCACAGTCTGCTGTACGCGTGTCTCTGCTCTGATTCCTCTGGCGAAAAAGCACTGCAGATGTAGGAAATTCTTCTCTATTCAGCCACTTTGTTCGATGCATCCCTCTGTCCCGTGGCTGCTGTTGCTGATCAGCCTTTCTTTCTTTTTCTTGCACTTCTTCAGGCTTTTCTTTTTTTTCTCAGTTTGTTTCAATTGAACCGAGCTAGTGAGTCGTGCAGCCATTTGCTCGTTGGCAGTTCGCTCCAATTGGTCATTAATTTGTTGCCTGCTCCTGCTGCCGCCATTCCGCTCACCAGTTGACCGTTCTGCGGTCTGGCCACCGCCTCTGCTTTTGGTAATTAATTCTGATTTAATTATCGATTGAATCAAACTTCCATTTATATTGCCTTCCCTGCCTTGCTCTCTGTGACTCAGTGTGTGTGTGTGTACTTTGACAAATTTGCTTTCTATTATGTCATTTAATTGCAATGCCACACAGAGTGAGCTGTACATTTTTCCAATTATTATTATTATGCCGCCGCCGCTTGTGGTGTTATTGAGGCTGGACGGTGCTCTTTATTGTCACTTTATCGGCGACACTCTCTCCCTCTCACTTTTCAGCAGTCACTGGCCTGCAAATAAAAGTCCAGTGAGTGAGGGAGGAAGTGAGGGAGTGAGGCCACTTGCGGTGACAACAAAAAATGATAGTCAGCCATCGTGCAGTCCACTAATTGCGAGTGCTCAGTTCTGCCCAGCCATTGGTCACCGACCACAACCAGCAGCAGCAGCAACAGTAGACAGGCAAAAACTTTACACCCCAGGAACCATTTGGTGCGAGGGGAAGCGCACGGAAACCGGAAATTGACTTGTGTGTTTCAGAGATTCTTTCTCTGCTGCTGCTGTTCTATCAGCCATATGAGCCAGCAGTATCACTGGGCTCAATCTGCAACTCTCCTTTTTTCACTTGACAAATTGCATTCTCTCTTTTCTCTGGCACTTGAGTCTAATTGGGCAGTCGGTAACATGATTAGAGATGGCTTTGGAGAAAAAGTTTCTTATGTTTCTAGAAAAAAGATAAACTTTCACTTTTTTTGGCTGAACAAAGAAAAGTTTTGCTAAGGCTTGTTTTAGAGAAAACGGCAACCTTTTATTTGATAAAGTTCATCGAATTAATTGAGGGCAAAAATATGACTGTGAGCAGCAGGGCGCCAGTATGGGGCACTCACTTAGAATGCATCGTCAAGCTGGCTCTCTTTCCCCGTTTACGACCAGTAGACTACCATTTTATTATGACTGAATTACATGTCCATAAATGTGTTTCACTCTGCTCACCGTTGCAAAATGCAGCCAGTACCCAAACTAAGTTGCTTGTAATTTGCTTAATTACAAATTATACGAGTAAATAATGGCCGCGTTTCGTAATTGGACTACTGGAGCTAAATATTGCAGAATTTGCTTCTCTGTACGGCATCCATATTGTACAGTACTGATGCACATCTTTTCCTTAGTTCGGCCAAAATTTCTGAAATCTAGAAAAAAGGGACAAATTGGCCACATTAAGAAATGAGCTTAGAAATCGGCCTTGTTTGAGGAAGAGAGAAATAATAAAACGAAACTAATGTAATGTCATGTAATGTGCGGTAATTATTGTAATGAGAAAAAGTAGAGTCTGCCTTCAGCTGCTGATGCTGTTACGGCCTCAGTTTTGCTGATTGGCACACTGCTCGGTCCCATCTGCATGAATGACGTGCCAAATGCGCAGCAAGCAAGGACATGCTCAGGCCTTGTAATGGGGTGTCTTTTGTTCAGTTTGCTTCTAACAGGCCATGTGCCACACACTCTCTCTCTCACTTGCTCATTCAGTGAACTGTTGAGGACGGATGCTCAGCCCTGTGTCACTGTGCTAATCGAATCGATTACTTTTTAATGGCTGCTCACTAAGTTGCCAATAAGATTGCTGCTCACGTCTTTCTGGTCGACGTTTGACGTCAAGAGAGTACTTGCTCTCTCTTTCTCTCTATCTCTATAGAATAGACAGTTTTTAACCTACTAAAAATACTGTCCATTTTGCTTGTGTAAAGTGCTACCGGTTTTTGGTGAAGCCGAGTTTGAACTAAAAAGTAGCCTAGTAGCATCATTGTCGTTTGTTGTTGTCGCTAAAGCTCTGTGCTGTTGTTTCATTTTGCAAATCCCAATTACACGCCACATTGTTTTCACAAACGACAAAGCCACTGATGATAACAGTTTATTTTGTCGCCTTTTTACAGCCCCTTTTCATTCCACTTTCATTCAGTGCACTTGCTTGTGCACTAGTGAGTTTTAATTTTTACGACTCTAATTTTGGCGACTAAATCATTTGTGGCACTAGATTGCTCTTGCTCAAGTAAGTGCTGCTTCTGAAAGCTCGACGAGGCCATTTTTTCTGTGCCTCTGTATCTCGGCCACTGGTGTTTTGCCAGTGAGCGTTTCAGCCCTTGCCTGCGGACGATGTGGCCCACTAATGGCCCACTCGTAATCGTAATGCTGTCTGGCATTGCTTTCCACCACCACTCGCAAACCAATTTTGCCGGATAATAATTAAATTGTTGGACCAATAAAACCCCTGTGCCTTATTATTAGGTTCGCGTTTTTATAGTCGGAGCGAGTAGTAGTAGTAACAACTGAAGCTCGTAAAACGGTACCAACTAGGGTGTAAAAAGGAAAGGGGTTGTCGGCGCCTCTGAAGAGTTTTTCAGTCTGGCGGAAGAGTTTAGAAGAAAAAAGCTAGGGTTTCCCGTGAACTGAATCACTTGAATCAGACTTTACGTTGTTTTCAACCCTCTTGAAACGATCAAATTATTTTTTTTACGATTTCATTTGAAGTGAAGGCTTGAGGAGAAGAGAAAAGAAGGGATGAGACTTGCCTGGCAAAAAACCAGGCAACACGTACGTGCAAGTTGCAAGTGGCGATAACTAACTGCCTGTCGGGTTCACTCTCGATTCAGTAGATTTTTTTCGTGCTACTAAAATTTACTGTTTATTTGCTTGGCTTGCCTTTTATGAGTCATCCTGGAACAGTGCTGCTGGGGTACTACTCACGGACGAGCACCGGAGAGAGAATGTGTGTGTGTCAGTGAGTGAGACGGGCAAACCTCGTCAGTGCCTAAGCCCGATGTCCTTTACGAGGCCAGTGCCGCCGCCGACAGACCGTCCGTCCGACTATAACCGCCCCCCACCGAACCCGCTAGTACCCGTTTAGTTACGCAAATGGAACGTTTTGCCAGCCTTACCAAAGTTACCGAGTTACGATCATCAATCGACCATTGAAGGCATCGCTGGCGCTGTTCTTCAGCAAACAAAGCCAACTGTCCCTACTACTTTCTCCTGCTTTTACTCTCTTTTGGTGTAATCGCCCAGATTTTATTACACCGATACGGCGGTCACATCGGGACCGCACTGGAGCACACAGTGTCTGCACATACTGTGGTCATTGTCCCCCTTTTTATCCACTACCATTCTCTCTCTCCTTCCCCCGTCCTATTAGCGGACACTCGTTTAATTGACACGCACAAAATTGAGCAGTTTTTGCGCTGGTCCGATCGGCACACTGTGCTGGTCCAAAGGGACCACACCAGTGCTAATACCGCACGCGCCATATGTCCTCTGCCGTATTGATGGTGATAATTTTTTTCTCTGACCAAAAGCGCAACACACTAATTGAGCCTGTAACTTTGGTCAACACCAAAGCCAACATCAGCTGACTATCAGCCCCAGTACTCACTACATTGCATCCTTACGTCCGGTCAATTTGTCCAAAGCTGAACACACCGTCAAGCACAGTAGGACACACTTTCACATAAATACACACATACAGCACTTCATCAGAGCAGTGCTCATTGCAATTCATGGTTTTTTCCTGGTGCAGATGCTCGGCAAGAAAGCTCATTCATTGTCTGCTAATCGGCCACTGCATTGACACTTTGACCTTGTTTGTCGCCACTAGTCTTTTCTGTTTTCTGTCTCTAATCTACTTCTCTGAGGCTGATCTCTCATTCGCCAGTGTCTGCTTCGAATTCGTTTTTGGAACAATTGTGCCATTACTCGCGAATCACTCTCTCACTCTCTTTCTCACTGCCAATTCCCAGTCGTCGATAAGTTTTCCTATCACCGGATTTGTTTGAGCTTTCCATTTGCCCGCCTTATTTGTTTATTGATTTGCTTCGTCTTTTTATTGCTTTCTCACTGCTTACGCGTTGCTCACAGACACCGCCAGCCAAGAGAGCATCTGTTTGCCGTGTTCCGCAGCAGTGGTGGGAATCGAGTCCACTTTTCCGCTGTAGCTACACAGCCAACGTTACGCACTCTCTAGCGTTGGCTGTGTAGCTACAGCGGAAAAATGGACTCAATTCCCACCCTTGTTCCGCAGTAGCCTGTGGCCCACAGTTTGCGGCTCAAAAAGAGCGTCAAACACTGCTGCTGAGTAGCAGTTCGGTGCAGTTCATTTTCACGCATGCCTTATTCTGAGTAGCCAATATCTTGGTGAGTCTTTCAATTTTCTTCAGTTCAACAGTCAGCAATATCTCCCTCCCTCTCTCCTTTTCAGTGATTTGCCAGCGTTTTCTTTGTGTCTAATCTTCCACGAATCGCATTCAAATTTAAGACTTAATCCTTTGCTCATTTTGTCTCAGCTCGAGTCACCGCCACTGCAGCTGATTGCGGCAGCTACCCAGCGGCAGTCATCGATCGAGTGGGAGACAGTGTCGCCGCCACATCTACCCACAAACCATAGCCGCGCAGTCAGACCCTTCGAGTGGGTCAACTTATCCTGTCTGTCTTTCAAATCACAAGTCCGACTGCACTGCTAGCTTTGTTTCTCCCAGATAAGCCTCCTCTGTCTTCTCAAAGCAATGCTCAAAACAGACTTTAATTTTTAACATTTGCTTCACTTCTGGCATGGATTTATCTGCCAGAAGTGAATGTAACAAATTAATTCCACTCAATCGCACTGCAGTGCCAAAGTAGAGCGTCCGCTCCATTGCGTCTTTCCATTGCGTCCCCAGTGCCGTACTGTCAATCGGTGCTGTGCTGTACTGTATGTGCCCTTCACCACTCCACACACACATCTTGCAGCTGCACATCCTTCAGCAGCAGCAGCACCAGCAGTTTTTTCTTATCTCAATCGGCAAGAGACGTGCCAAGAGGGTACCAGAGCTGCAGACGGGAGCAGACAATTTAGACAAAGCGCCGATTGCTTCACTTGAAGCTTTACTTGAAGATCAAGACAAATTAATCTGACAAAAATGTCGGTGTGTGGATTTGCTGTTCCCTCTATTTCTTCTTCTTTCAGCTGCCATTTGTTGATTGGCACATTTTTGTTTTCCCAGCACCAAAAACACACTGTTGTCACTGGACATGACCTTGTCCGTTTGCCCTCAAAACAATTGTTGTTAATTAGTCTCACTAAAGTTTTCAAGCAAAAGCTGTCACTCAGTAGGACGGCAAAGATTTATACAAATAGTGGCAGATCTATCTCTGAAGATTCTTGCCTCTTGGTCTGCTTTTTAAAAATCACATTCCAAGAACATTTTTTGTAAACTTAGAACCGTTTTTAAGTTTCTCAGTAAGTGAGGCGTCATGCTAGACAGAGCACAAGAATGCGACATTGAATGTTAAACAACAACAACGTCGCCTTGTTGTTCTGTTTAGTTGATTTACTGTTGATAACAACTAAGCTAGCCTCCGCCGCTGGACCGTTGATTGCTGTTGTTGTTGTCGTAACAGCGGTAATTGCGCGACAGTGTCTCCTGCTCCAAATGCTGTCCGCTGCTCCAGAAAGGGGCACACCATGTCTCTGCGCAATGACTCTTCTTCTCTGCTGACCCTCTCTCTCTCTCTCTCTCTCTCTCTCTCTCTCTCTCTCTCTCTCTCTCT
>JAALOO010000475.1_pt1 | contig 36093 bp, 24 predicted proteins | sample 7257641 | NCBI WGS metagenome assembly JAALOO01 (sample SAMN14085613, study PRJNA598686) | mite metagenome | biome: ENVO:01001000; feature: ENVO:01001002; material: ENVO:01001226; isolation source: single female mite from University of Michigan culture on fish food culture... ...
GAGAGAGAGAGAGAGAGAGAGAGAGAGAGAGAGAGAGAGAGAGAGAGAGCAGAAGGGGATAGACTAACAGAGTGAAAAAGAGGATGATGACTATGATCCAGTTCGAGATAATAGAGTCAGTGTGCGGTGGAAGATATCGCGGAAACAGGCGCGATTAGTAGAAAAGAACACAGGAGATGTTGGTGGTGATGGTGGTACAAATGGGCAGCTCTTTCCATTGACAGGGAAACGAAAGTGAGAAGCGAAAGAAGATGACAACTGCGGCGGCAACATCGCAGGTAGGCACTGTTGGCGCCTTTCTCCTGCCCTTTCCTCCGCTTTTTCTCGCCAAATTGGCCACCTTCTGTCCTGACCATTTGCATTGCCAATTGACCACCACCACCACCACCACCACACATCAGTAACTGTGCTGCCGGTGCAGGTGGTGTTGGTGGTGGTGTTGGCCAACTAATAACTCACCTTGCTCGTAATACTGTCAGCAGTGGTGGTGGCGGTGCAATTCATTACCGGTCTTCCTCTCTCTGTGTTGGACATCTTCTCGGTCTTTCTCTTCACACATCACACACACGCACTTTTTCATGCACAGTTTGGTGGGCCAGTGGCTAATGCAAAAGTCATAGCAACCAAAAGAAACTGTAGTCGCCGTCAAGTTGAAGTCATCCGAGCCGCCACCACTGCCTGCCCGGTAATTAAATCGCCAAATGCAAAAACTGCCAGCCAACTGCGGTTGTGCATATTGTGCAAGCGTCGTCGTCGTCGTCGTCGGCCAAGTGTACGGCACTGGAAAAAGGGCATCAATTAGCGCATCAAGCGCAAGAAGCGCTCATTCACACACACAGACAGAGCTTTCCAATAAGGTAATGCTCCAATTGGCACCAATTCGGCAATTTCGGTGATTCCGGTCCGCCAATTAGGCAGGCAATTTCGGGCTCTCACTCATTAGCTATTCACTCAGCAGCTATTAGTTTCGGCCCGTTTCTTTCCTTTCTATTCGAGATGAGCTGCTTCATTCAGCAGAAGAAGTGTGCATCCTCTACAGTCACGTACATCAGTGCTTCAATGAAGGAAAGACGCGGCATTTTTCCGCTTTTGACACTGGTGCGACTGACTGACTGAGTGTGCATTGCTAATTAATTAGAAAAGCAAACATTATTTTTGCCTCATTCCTCTTTTGACTCTTCAATTTGGTGGCGGCATCACTTTTCACAGTTTCATTTCACAAGTGCAGCTGCTTTCTTTGCTGTCTGTTTTAGCGCTTTACAAGCGTGTTTGTTTGCTGCTTGTTTGAGAGCTGTCAACAAGGCAAGTTGTGCACTTGACCAAAAAGTAACAGTATGAACAGCACAGTTAAAAGAAAAAGAAGATATAATAGTCGTTTTTGAGATGCTTTTGCAGTGCTTGCAATGCCAATGAGCAGTGTGATTTGGTTGAAAAGAAAGCAAAAGTTATACATCCCCTTTCAGCAGCAATCGGTGTGATGGTAATTGGATATTAAACTGTCCGCACTTGGTCAATGCACTTGGTTACGATTACCGCAACACCTGCAAACAGAAAGGGCGAGAAGGATTCAGCGCCCAAAACAAGAGGCTAAATTTGTGTGTGCATCAATTTGAATCACTCTCGAGACCACAAACTATCATTAGCATCCGAAACGCTGCAGTTACTGCTGCCCACTTAGCATCCTTTCTTTCTCTCTTTTTATCATTTCCCCATTCCTGGGAACAAACAAAAACACAAATATGGAATATGAGACAGTGTCAAGCGGTTATTGATGATGACGGCCGCCCTTCTCTTTCTCTCTAGCAGTGCAACTACTTGTCACTGCCATCAAGAGTGGGGACAATCACACACTGTGTGAAGTGCAGCGAAAAAGTGCACCTGCAAATCGTCAGCACACTGTGCTGCAAAGTGATGACCAGTGCCATCTAGGTTGTACTCTAATTTAGACAGGAAAACTGATGATCAAAACTTGGTGCAAACAGAGTGCCTACAATGGTGACAACAACCGAAACAACAAAACGGACCATTGAATATTGGTGCCTTTGGGAAACTGTGCACTGCGTGTTTACTAAATACTACAGTAGATTTATCAGCAGTAGTCCAGAATCTGCTCATCTCTGACTAAATATACAGCCACAACAGCAGCAGCAGCAGTATCAAATGAAGATAATGATGATGATGATTCATAAGCTGGTGATTGCCATCAAAGGGGGTGAGGAGAGGGACAATCTGTAATATAAATGGTGATGCATACCACCAAAAAGAGTGATGTGCAGCGTAGGCAAATGCAAATAATTTGCGCACGAATTGCTCCGTCACCAGCACTGCCATCACACCTCTATCAGACCGGTTCATCTGCAGCACGATTTGGCTATTTTAAAGTCATCGAGATCGTATCGTAAATTGTCTCGTCGTCTGCTGTGCTAAAGTGTCGGTGTGATGTGGTGGTGGTGGTGGTGCTTTCGACGCTGATTGCCCGTCGATTAATTGCCGCTGGTTAGGGCACAAAAACAGACAAACAAAATCAGTAAAGAGCGAAGAGCAAGGAGTAAAGAAAGAAAGAAAAGTGTGTACAATGATTCGGAAACTGTCTCGTGGTGACTACCAGTGCTAATACTGTGCTAAAGTTGACGCCGTCAGCATGGTAATTTTACGCCAACTTTGTTATCTTGGTTTTTTCTTTTACAACAAAAAAGTCCTTACAAGACACATGGGCAATTTGAGGAAGGCTTTGCATGTGTACACGTCCAAGTTAATGAAAGCAGCTTCACTTTCACTAGTTTAGACGAATTAATTTGCCATTTTTGTGCTTTAAAAAAAGGTAAAAAGATAACCACTTCATCAAGTCAGCCAGTTTGGAGAAGCAGCTGCCAAACGGCAATTGGTTACCTGCTGAATGAAAAAATATTTGCATTTTTTCTTTGTTTGCCAAACTAGTTAGTTAAGCGGATCACTCATTAGGCAGCACCACTTTTTGCTTTACTTTACTTTTCATTTTGCTGGCAGAGTGACAAACAGCTGATGGATTGCTGATCAGCGGAAATGAGGCGGAAATATCGATGCATGTCATTAAACGTACTACTCTAAAGTGCACAAAACTTGCAAAACTCATCATAGATAATCGACCTAAACAGTAGACTAAACTGCTTCTGTTAGTCAAATGCTCCGTTTACGCAATGATGCAAAAGAACAAACTTTTTGCATTGACAACACGGCAGAATTGAAAATGAAAAGTAATTTTGCATTTTCTTTCATTGTAGAATATCATTGCTTAAGCCACTTCTGGCAAAACCTGACTGGCAAACAGAATACCTATTTTTTAATTTAAAAGAATCCACTTTTCTCATGAGACTTTCTTTTTTGGAATCTTTTTGCAATAAATAAATACATGGTATGTTTTGACGTTTGTAGTAATCGTCAAACGTATTCTAAACTAAAGAATCAATCTAAAGTTTTTTCATTTACGTGCAAAGAAAAGTTAAGTGCCAACTGAACAAAACGATGTGCCCATCATCAACTTTTTGCAAATTCGTCTATTGGTTTTAGTGTTGTCTATTGCTTTTCGCAATATTCTGAGTATTCTACAAGTAACGTTAGTTGAATCAGTAAACAGAATCAGAAACAAAATAGATATTGGCAAATCAAATGCTTTCTGCATTACAAAAACTTTATTTCATCTTTTCTTTTCATTTTTCATTTTTGTTAGGAAGCTAACTCAACCTAGTGGTGCACATTTAAACTAAAAATGTTTTTCATTTTAAAATCTCTTTTACTAACGTCAAAATCATCTGAAACTCACTACATTCTGATTGTCTTGGTTACAAAATTCTAGTTTTATCATTTAATTATCAATTTATGTTGTGGTGTTGGAGTTTTATTACTATTGTTTCGTCATTTGAATCAAGTGATTTTGATTTTTATGTCAACAAAAAAAATTGGAAAAGGAGACTGGGAAAAAGTGAAAAACATTAAAAATGCAGACGTAGAATAATAAATAGACAGTCGGAATCATCAGCAAAACAGGACCAAGTTGCAGGTTTTAAGCTAGCAGGCGCTTTGCACCTTCTCGGCACCGTCAAACTTAAAATCTGGTGAGCAGATAAAATTAGTAATGCAAAACTTAATTAAAACCCAACAGAACATCAGCACTCACCTGGAAAGATGCACTTGATGATTCGTTGCATATTATCGGGAATGTTCGTTTTGCCGTCTTGTTTCAGCACCAGCGGCTCTTCTCGTTTGGCATCGCCAAAGAGGACACGAGCCTCAAGGTTGCGAACACCACTGCTTGATGGGACAGAGGCGGCGGCTGTTTTAGAAGATGAAGATGTTTCTCCGCTGGTGCCTCCTTTAGCACTACTGCTGCCCGTCCTTCTTCCAAAGCTGTCATGTCGGTTAGAGTCCTGTCCGACGAGGTCGACAGTGTTGCTGGCGGTATCTCCACTGTTTTCGATGATGTTCAGTCGGGAGGTCCGAGAGGGAAAGCGAATGGTCAGCGGCACATAGCTGCTCTCCAGTTCAATGAATCGCGGTGGATGAGCTCGAGTTGGGTGCATCACCTCCACTTCATTGTCACCTCCACTCTGGGCGTCATTCAGTTTCACCTCGCTAATGTCACTGCTGGCCGCCACTGAAGAAGAGGAGTAACTCCCTCCGGTGGTGTTGGCACCACCACCACCACCACCACCACCACTGGTTGAAGTTCTATTGAACACAGTGGCCATCACTTTGTCAAAGTAGGCGCGTGGAAAGGGACCCGGCTTGACGTCATTCACGTACTGAATGGGTCGGTAGTTGGAAACGCCCACCGGAATCATCAGTCTCTGCTGCGGCTGTTGTTGTTGTTGTTGTTGTTGCTGCTGCTGCTGCTTCTGCTGACGAACCGACTCGGCCGGGGAAGCCCGACTGCCAAAGCCTGTTGAGCCGTTAGAGGACGTTCCTCCGTTGGTTCGGTACGGCTTCCAGCGAGTGATGATCGGCGAGAAGGTTTTGTACGATCGTTGCATTGAGTTGCTGTTTGACTGCTGCTGTTGCTGCTGTTGCCGTTGTTCAATGCTGTTGGCGCTGGCCGCCGCCGTGCCCTTTGGTGAAGGTTTCACCAGGCTGTCCTTGCTGGCCACGCCGCCGCCACCGTTGCCGCCGTTTGGTTTGACGCTTTGCTGAACTCGATTGGAGGCTGCCGACGAGTAGCTGCCGGTGCCATCTTCGATGCATCGCAGAGCGCCGTTGGTCGTTCCCGATAAAAATAGAAAGGTCAGGGTGACGGCGAGGAATGCAGTTGCTCCACTGCCGAAGTGAAAGTAGAGCCCTGCTGGTGGATGCATCTTTTTTAGTTGTCAGTTGTCACTTGATACCAGTCAGTGGTGTCAGTTATCGTATTTGCTGATGACAAGAAGAAGAAGAAGAAGCTGCAGGAGAAAGAAAGAGAAAGAAAGTTTTTGACAGCGACAACGACAGCTTAATTAGTGACAATCCCATCACCACTTACGAGAAAGGGAGAGAGAGAGAAGATGAAAGAGTTGCCCTGCTGTTGTCACCACTTGTGTTGTTATCTGCTGAAAAAAGTGAAGGCACTGATAGTATGTTGAGTTTGAAGCGTTTCCAGCCAGTCTGTCTGTCTTTAGGGATGATCTAAACGGGATGAGACAAATGAAACAGCTGAGGAAGGGGCAGAAGAGGATAAATAAGGGGCGTAAATAAATGAGTGTGTCTGCAGATGATGATGATGATAATGATGATGATAACTTTTATTCAAACAAGCACTCATCGACAACTCGGTCAACTCGGTAGTTGGTATGACAGAAAAGGTGCAGCTGACAATAGTTGAAGAAAAGTTGTCACCTTTAACAGAATGTAACAATTCCTCAGCAGTGCTCACACTTTTCATTCACACAGGTATCAATGTTTGCTGACTTTAATTAATCCCTGTGAGTTCACGTGTCAAAACTACTTCTGCTTTTTTCGATTTGCACCAGCATCATTAGTTTGGACTTTAATAGCACTCACCAACTTCCACTTAACTTTTTAAGTGTGCTTCCTTCTTTATTGAGTTTCTGAAAGTCAAGTTTCCGCACTGAAGATGTCAAAAAGAAAAAATGAAAGTGGCAAAACAGGCAAAATAGATCAAGAGCTTTCTGAAAGAGAGTTGATTGAAAGCTGAGAGAGCTCCCTCGTGCCACTGAAACACCATTTGTGGACAACAACAACACCAACACCAACAACAACAGCATCAGCAAACACTGATGATCGCTGAATGACCAGAGGCAAAGCTGAAAGGCGGGAAAATAGAAGGGGAAAGAATAGAGAAGGGGAGGAAGCAGAGACAATTGAAAGACAATCGATAGCTGATGCTGAAGATCAGTCACGGGCACAGAGACAGTGCCACTGTGGAAATGAAGAAGAAGAAGAAGAAGAAAATGGCGATGATGATTGTGAGCACGTAAAAGTGTGTGCCACAACTGCAGCCACACTTGTAATGGGCACGCGTGAGTAACTGCCTGATTGTCCACAATGGCGACATTGCAACCTTGCCATTATCTCTCTATGACTCGGTAATGGAGGATGCTTTGTGTGCATCCCACACTGTGACTGAGACTTCTCTGCAAACAGACAAAAAAGAAGTGCTTTTATCCCTTTTACAAAGCAGAATGTCATCCAGGAATGGAGACCAATTAGCAGTTTTCACTGAACACCGTCAAGCATGCCATCGCATCAACCTTTTTATGACACTATTTTCGTCGCATTCCGATGAATCCCCTTCAGGGGACAGTTGTAATGGGCTAATGAGCAAACACACAGAGTGGTCATCACAATAAACCTGCCTGCTTGTCTGATGCTGCAGTTAATGCTCCTGTAACATGGCTAACCTTCAAAAGGAAAAACAAAAAAGTCTGCAGCAGAAGACAATTGACTGACAATGAAAAGGCTGTCCAGCACTAAAACTGCAGCTTTAACACTGATCTCGAGAAGATAGGACGCCGTTTTTGTCACGAGCAGAGGTAGCTGCTGTACAAAGCGAAAATTGAGCAAAAAAACTGTCAACCGATTAGCAGCAAGACAAACAAATGCTTGCGCTGGCGATGATGGGCGCCTGATGAGATGAGATGAGATGAAATCCTGAAAATTAGCTCGGTGAAAAGCTGTGTTAGCCCGAGTGAAAGGCTGAGAAACACAGTGGGGGCAATCTGCGGCGCCCGATTCGTCACTCTCTGCCAACAGCTCACATTGGCTGTGTGGTCAGTTGTAGAGGAGAGCAGACAGCCTTTTTAAGGGCAGTATCATGTTGATTAAGTCAGCTAATTGTTGGCAAATTAATTGCCTTTTTGTCGCGGTGCATTGGATGCCTCTGTATTGTGTGTGTGTGTGTGTGTGTGTGTGTGTATGTCCATCATAAAGAGCGACATGATGAGAAAAAAAGTGAGGAAAGATTATCCACTCAAGAGCACAGTACGTGTGTTCAGTCAATCGATCTGTATGAGTATGCAGGAAAAACAGGAGAGGAGAATGAGCAATCATCTAATTTGGGTGCATGAGCAAGCTTACGCAGAGCAGGATTTATACGCAAATTGAGTCATCGCGGTGGTGGTGGTCAGTGGTGGTGGTCGCCGCTAACGATTCTGTTCCACAGTGTCCACAGAGTGTAGTCCACAGAGCTCCATTAAGCCATGTGTGCAGATTACATGCTGACCATGCTCGGCAGTTGCCGTCCCCGACGACGCCACCATTTATGAGCATTCATTCAACAGAAAAGCTACATTCATTCATTCGTTCATTCACTTATTCATTCACTTTCATCATTTTATTTAATTCATGTTCACATTCTAATACGGCACAATAACACACACACACAGAGCAGCAGCAGCAGCAGCAGACGAAAGTTGGCACGCTCCAGAGCTCTCAGCTAGCTGAAACAACCTGTTGACTAATGCTCCTTTGCGCCTAATGCTCGCTGTTAATTGGGCACTACTGCGCTGGGAGAAAAAAGAAGAAAAGGAGAAAGTGACTAAGAGCGCCCAATGTTCAGTGTAAACACCATTACCACCAGCACACTTCCACACACGCACATTTGCAGACATTGTGAGTGTGTGACATAATCAAAACTTTGTCTGCCTGTCTGCCTGCCTAATGACAATCAAATGACTGATCTACACGAGGGGAGAGTATGCTAGTTAATTGTCACAATTCTGAGTGAGACAAGGAGAGTGTACTGGTAGTGCTTGTAATGGTTGCCAATAACGGCAGAAGTAACAGTGTAGCTAACTTTAGTTCACTCAAATGTGCAGCCGGAGGACACTCAACTCTTTGTGCAATACGGTGCTTATTTTGGTGCTTCAGTGATCGTTTCAAAGGGCAACTGATCAGATGCAATTTTAATCATTCATTCAAGATGCCTCACCTTCATCAGGCTGATTACGATACGTATGCAAGCAATCAGCTAAAAAGCTGCTCAACTGTTGCTAATCAACAGATTGCTAACTGATGGACATTACAAAATCAAACAAAAAATAAAAACAAAGCACATGCTTAATTACATACCAGTAAGGGGAGGTTAAAATTAGATGATTTTGGTAATGAATAAATCTTGAATTAAATACCTTTTTTTCAGTTAGTAGCACTGTAATACTTGATGAAAAGTTGAGTAAAATCAAAACAGCAGAGATGAATACAGTTGGTAATTTTTACTGCACCAAAGCTGACTGGTCCGACACCAGGTGCGTCTGACTGACTGACTGAATGGCAATGGTAGTCGTTTTCGTGGTCGTAATGGCAGTCACACACTGAAGATGCTGAAGATACTGCTGAAAAGAACTCAATAGCAGGCAACTGGCATGACCAATGCTCAGACACAAACTCAAACTTAGACTGGTGGTAGCTGCTGTGAAACAAACTTGAATCAGCAGAGACAAACAAACACCCAAGAAACATAGAACACACAGACGTTGCTATTAATAATGACATACACCGTCACTAGTGCCACTGGTGGCCACAGACTGCTGCTTCTGCTGCTCAAGAGATGCTGAAGAAGAAGAAGCTCGGTTTGGCACACAGTACATTGGAGATTTAGAGAGAAACGGCATTAAGAAAGAAGATGAAGACACCCTTCTTTTTCTACTTTAACTCACTGATGCTATTGCTGCTGGACACTACTCTGACGGTGGTCGGCGACGTGATTTACCGCCGTTTGTGTTGCTCGCAAGTAGCAGCCACTGTATGTGTGATTGCTAGTGTCTGTCGAGTGGACAGCACAGACTGCTGCCTATGAAGATTGAAGGTGCACAGAGGTGCGCTCTTGATGCACTGGCTGAGTTTTTCGCTTTTGGAGAGAGAAACTCTGGAGCTGACAGTAGCAGTGGCGCCCACAATGTCCAAGCTTTGAAACGCGTGTTAGCAATGATAGGCTTGGGAAGAAAAAGAAAGAGAAGAGAGAGAACGTCAAAGAGAGGTGATCTTCTCTCACATTCCAGCTTTTGCTGGCGTCAACTAATATGAAGACAGAAGTGTCAGAGTGGAGTAGAAGTAGAGAAAATGAAAGTTCAGTAAAGAGTTGATGATGATGATGATGGTGGTGGTGGTGGTGGCGGTGATGAACACAGTGCAACACAGTTGGCGGCGGTGGCGGCGGCGGTGACAATCGCAGTGGACTGTGAAGGAAACAAGGACTGAAAGACTGAAGACCGGAGGACAGGTAGGGCAAATTGTTTAGGTAGTGGTGGTGATGATGCTGCTGGTGGTGACCAAAGTGAAGCCTCACTGGGACACAAACTCCTCTTCTTCCTGTTGGTTTTTCGATTGTTGATGAAACAAACTGGTGTGCTTTACTGTGATTGCACAACCACAATCACAACAACCAAACTGCCGCGACAGACAAGTGAACAAACAGTTTTGAGTCTTCTCGTCTCAGAACTGTTCGTCGAAACCTTTTTCGACAGGTCCTGTGAAATTGGCCATAAAGCTGCCAACTACTCATCACTTTACATCATCACCGGTACTGAGAAGCCCAGATTGTGCTCTCTCATCTAATGGCTAGTTTCTTCTTCTTCTTCTTTTTCTTTCTTTTTGTCTTTATTTGTTCACCGCTTTTTCTGCGGCACTTTTCCCTTTACACACATGTGGCATCTCAACACAATGGTTGCCGCTGCCGCCAACACAAATCCACTACAAAAAAAAGATTGCCGCTTCTTTGCGAACTCTTTCATAATTAATAACCATTTGCAGGCAGGCAAAATAAGGAGTTTTGCAGCTGCTAGAAATTATAATTTATAATCAAAGCATTGGGTCAGCAATTAGCAATTTGCAGTAGCACGTGTTTGAAGCAAAATTTAAAAGGGATTTGTTTTTCAGCAGAATTCTCAGTTTGTTTTTTGAATTCTTGTTACAAATAAACTTCCATGTTGTAGCTGCTATTTTTTGTTGTTGCATTGTCGGTGACCCTCATTAACATCAGTGCTGTTGTGTTGTTCTTGTTTTGTTGTACAATGTTGCATTCTTTAACCACACACACACAGACAGAAAAAAGGTGTTTGCAAACGGAAAGCTGATTAGAATAAATTAGCCATAAACCTGAGAAATGAGTGGAGAAAGAAATGAAATCGTGAAGGTCGAGGAGAACATTTTCCCAACAAGTCTTTTGGTGACTTACCGTACAAAGTTGTGGTTGCTCTGCTGATGATGATGGTGGTGGTGATGGTCAAAGTCGTGTGCAAAGCCCTGCTTAGCGTTTGTGTCAGTTGTGCCAAGTGCGCCAGTGCTCTAATTGCTTGTTTGTCAATCAGCAAGCAAAAGACAGACAAAGCACACTGCTTCTAACGCCCTTTTAGTGCAGCAGCAGCACCTTTCCCTACTGAAAGAAGACATTTTTGTGCACATTTTGTGCCGACTTCTGCTAATTTTTTTCTGTTCAATTCTCTCTATTTGCATTGAATGGTAGTAGGAAAAAAGGTCTACTGAGTGATGAGTGTGTGCACTCGGTGCACTCGGCGGTGTCATGGTCTACTGGGGCGACTGCCTGCTGAGCCCACGTTGACCGTGATGATGACTCTATTGGAAGACCACTCGCTTTATCGTGGTGAGAACGTGCCAACAGCGAAGTCTGCTGCTTCCAAATCGCCTCCGCTCTAATCAGGATCTTTGCTGATTGAGAGGAGGCTCATTGACATTAGGCAATTGACATTCGCGGTGAATTAACCGGCGCCCGCTGCCGACGAAAGATCGATCACTAATCACCTTTTGTGGGGAGCGTGGTGACGATTACTTACGCTCTTTTTGGCGGCGCCGCTGCAGCCGCTTGCAACTGAGAATGAGGCAAATCAGCATGCTTCTTTGAACAGTGTGAATAGTGAAAGTAAAAATGAAAGTTGATGATGCAAAATCGATCTTCACAAGTCGTATTGCTTTTTGCTTGAATGCTTGATACTTTGGCTGATAAGTGCCTTTTTCAAAAGTTTTGAAATGCAACAAGTGTGTAGACAGAATCGAGGACAAAGTTCACTGCACAAAATTGACAGTGTCGATTTTTCATGTTGTCTGCTTGTATGATGTTTTACCATTTTTTTCTTCTTCTTCTTTACACTCAAAGAAATCTCCTGAGAATGTGCGTCCGTGATACAGATTTACCAGCCTGATACACATGGCCAAAATGAGGTCTCACATATGTCATCTAGATAGCAAGATACATCGAGAACAAAAAAAGGAAAAATGTAAAATTATTAATTATTAGTAGTGACTAAAAATGTCATCGCCCAGACAGAGAGAGTGGGGTTAAATGTGGTGAAAGGAGCGGAGGTAAAGCGCGGCAGTGATCGCCGCATGAGATATGAGAGATGATAAATAAAGAAGTCAAACAAGCACTTGCAAGCAAGCAAAGCAAGCAAACGCATCAGACGCATTATAATCGGCTAATTATGCACTTTTTTGTTTTTTCTTTATTATCCCATCACCACTGATACTACTGCTGGGCTCATCTTCAGTCGTTCACAGCAACATCTGATCAGCTGAACAGCTGATCATCGCCGCATCGAGGATTGCTGCACTGGTGAAAGAGTGGACAGAAATGACCATCGTCCATCAATAGAGAAGATGCTCGAACACACAGACGCAGACATTTACATGTAAAGCACGTGTGTGTGCCTTTACACACACACATAGGTGATTGGAAAATGGTTGTGCAAACACAGGGGAACTGGGAACAAAAAAAGAACGCTGGATGCCCGTAAATAAAACTTTCCGACACTTTCTGAATGTCTGACTGTCGTAATGTTGCTGCTGCTGGTGATGCTGTTGCAAGGCAGCACTGTCAAATGGTGAATGAAAAAATAATCAAAGAGCCGAAGATGCTTGCACAAAGGCAAATACTGCACAAATACTGCACTAGATGATGACTACATTTTGTCGAACTGTTCGTTCAGCTGAGCTCAGCTGAGGAGACAAGATTATCCCTGAGCAAGCGATCGAAGAAGCGGCAACGGCGAACAAACAGCTCACAAATCGACAGCGGCAACATGCTAATTAATATGCAATAGAGAAGCGACTACAAACTTTCAAACTGTCAACTGTGAACAATTCAGCTCTGGTGCTGCGATGATGCAAACAGAAGTGATGGCATGATGGCTAGCATTGGCTTCAATTGGAAAAAAGGCTTTCACCTTCAAGGTAACTCACAGAAAGACTCGCTTTCTCACACTTTCGCTTTCTTTTTCTCTCTTCCCATTTCCTTTGTGAAAACACACTGCCGTTGAGCATTGAACAAACAAACAGCTGATGAACAAAGCAGTCCACTTTTTATCTACTGAAAAACTCCGTGTTACCGTAGTGAAGCACGAGATGAGACGAACAGGCGGCAAAAATGACAAAAATGAGGGTCAGAGTGGCAATGATGATGATGGTCATGAAGAAGAAGATGATGTTGATGCGAAGCACTGAAACTCTCACCTGACAGTGACGCGCTTCTGTCCGAGTGAGCGCCGCCGCCGCCGCTTGTCGTAATGTTTGATGTCCGCAGCCGTTGATGACCATTTACTGCTGATCACGAGATCAGTAACGATTGAGGCAGTGAGCTGAAAATTGAACTGATTGAATTGACGGGCATGGGCTGGTTGGTTGTGCCGGTAACAAATGAACAGGTGCATCAGAAGCAGCAGCAGCATCAGCAGTGCACACACAGAGGCACAAAACGTGATTGAAAATGACGGCTAAAGTCCATTTGCCATTTGTCTTGTCCGAAAGAAGAGAGAAAATAGAAAAAGCAGTCACATTGTATCAAATGACGGACGGCATGTTTGTGTTTGTGTAGGCCAAGTTCACAGCAGAAGCAGTGTAATGTGGTGGTGATCTGTTGCGTGCACAATGATGGCGATCTTGTATAAACTACCAGTGCTTGCTGACCACACGAAACATTGTCATTTTGATTAGTTGATAGACAGACAGACCGAGTGTCTGACTGGCTAAAACGTGAACAATGAAAATAGCCAGCAGCAGCAACAGCAGTCGTGAAAACTATTCTTGAGCGCCCACGCTAGCACTTAACAGTCTTTATTCTTTGGTGGTGGCTTTTGACAGCAGCGTGCACTTCTGTGTGAAAAAGAGAGTGCTTTTTATTGATGCAACTAAAAGAAGTTAAATATGTTTACGTTGCAGCAGAAGAGCAGCAATGCTAAATAAGTCTTAATCAGTGCTGAATCAGTCCAAATAAAATGAAGAAAAAAGTTACTTTTAAGTTAAAAGCATAATAAAATTTAAAATGAATAATTGAAAAATGTAAAAATTTGAAAACAGCCCAAAAGTGGTGGAAATGATCAACTACTACTGATCAAAAGTAGTAGAAAAAAACACCACCAGAATAATAAAATAAAAGAGTGGGCGTGTGTGGAGGAACAGCCACATCAGCAGCACGCGCAGAGGGGGGGGGAAAGAGAAAATGCAAATGGCGAATGGGCGCTGGGTGCAAAGGGTGCGATGGGCGAATGAGGTGTGGAGTGAAGGGAGGCAGTGAATGGGTGGGGCCTAGCCTCCAAAACCGGGCAACACCTCCAGAAAGCGAAGGCCCAGGTAGAGGGCAATGAGGACGGAGACCATGAGCACCGCCCAGAAGAGGACGTTCCAGACGACCGAACCGCCGCCGAGGTTGTTGTTGTCCTTGGCGCCCAGTAGACCGGTGGAGTTGCCGAGAGCACCAACGCCGCTACGACCAGCGGCACCAAATGGACCGGCAGCAAAAGCACCGCCGGTAGCGTTGTCCGGACCGCCGCCCAGCTCGTTGTTCGAGGTTTCGCCTTGGAAGATCTCGCCCAGCAGCAACTCACTGGCGAAGACATCAGAGCAGCCGTAGCGGGCCACGTCAGCGCTCTTGCTCTGAATCAGCTTGGCGCCGTTGGTGTCGCCCTTGGCGCAGATGTACAGCAGACGGAGGAGGGCCTGCACGGCGATCAGCTTCTCCGGCTCCTCCTTGGCGGCGCTGCTCCACAGGTCGGCGCCGGTGCCGCTGAAGTTGGTCATCAGCGAGGAGAGGGACGACTGGAGGCCGGTCTGGAAAGCGACACAGGCGTCCGGTTTCAGGGCGTCCAGGTAGGCGGCCAGCGGCGGGGAGAAGGGCGTCTGCACCTTCAGCACGGTGCGGTTCACCTTGGCGGAGCAGGACAGAGGTTTGGCCTCTCCGGAGGTACCAGAGACCAGCTCCGATGACTGGAAGAGCTCATCCTCAAAGCGCGGGTCCTTGAGGACCATCTCGATGCGCTGCAGCATCTCCGTGGAGAGGCCGAACTTTCGATCAGCGGTGGCGGCGGCGGCAGTCAGCTCGCCACGAGTGGCGCGGTAGTGGGCAATCAGGAGGACATTGCTGGCCTGGCGGCGGCGAAAGGCCTCATCGCCGGCGCTCCACTTGCCAATGCCGGCGCTCCACTGCTCCAGCTGCGTCCAGAGAAAGGCGGCAAACTTGGCGCAGTGCTCCTTGTGGGGAAAGGCCACGTTGAGTAGGGACTCCACCTCGGGCTTGAAGGCGGCGCCAAACTGGAACTCGGCAATCAGCTTCTTGGCGCAGTAGTTGGAGCTCAAGCTGCCGCCGCCGCCGAATGAAGCAGCGTGGACGGCACCCCCAAAGGAGTGCATCATCATCGCCGCCACCAATGCAGCCAGTAACATCGTCAGCGGAGAGACCACGTTAGCCATGAGTTAGGGCTGGTGATGAGAAGGTGGTGATGATGATGAAAAAGTGGTGATAATCCTACTGAAATAAGGTAACTTTGCTCTTCTTACCAGTAATGCAAGTAAAATGAAAGAGGGTGCTAGCAAATGACCGCTCGACAGGGGTGACGTGTGTCAAGGGTGAGTGCACTGAAAAGTTGGCAAGTCAGCTTAGTTAGGGACAGTCAGAACTTGAAACAGTTGCGAGAAGGCAAACTGACGACGATCAAAGTTGCTTCACTAATGCTAAAGTGAAATTTTTGCTGTTAGGTTGGTCCCTTTTTATGCCCACCGGTAACCTGCGAAGTGCCATTGTCGGCTACTGTTTTAGAATTTGATGACTTTTGGAACTTTTCATCAATTATCAGTTTTAATGGCGCTAATTTTGAATTATTTAGACGTGTTTTAGTAACCGTATTTTGTGTCACTAGAACATTTTTAGTTTAAAAAATTTTTATTTTTAAAGTCACTCAGAAAGAAAACCATCGTGAGTGTGTACCACACAAGGTGTACAAAATGAAGCACCTGAGAGCGTCAATGGTATAATAATGGGGCAGCAGTTTTGTCCAGCAGCAAATAAAGCAATGCCCCTTAAATGTACAAACGTGAGATTGAAAGCTTGAAACAGGGGCGGCAGCCACTACGACAGTGGTGTGGTGACTACTAAATTAGATTAACCCCGAATTAATAGCAATTAATAACATGAAGCTCCATTTCACAACCGGCTAGCCAACACCAACAACAGCAGCACTCTAGAGCAAGCGACATTGAAGTGGTGAGAATGAGAGAAAAAGAAGAAACTAACGAAATAAACAGATTGAGAGTGAGAGAAAGAGAGGGACACACAGGCAGACAGACAAAAGATAGAGAGAGGCTCGTCAGGACGACGATCCGCTCGCAAAATCCATCAATTGTTCCATCAATATTAATCCACTCCTCCTCCTTAGCTGCTGCTGCTGTTTTCCATTAATTTTGTGGTTAATTTACATTAGACCACAGCAGAGAAGAGCACGGGCACAATCGATTAGCAGCAGCAACAGCATAGTTCACTAACGATGTACAGTGTGTGTGTGCAGACTAGTGCCAAGACCAAATGAAAGTTTGTGGTGGTGGTCTATCTGTACAGTCAGTCAGTGTACTGGCCGTAAATCAACACAGACCATGAGCCAGCAGGCACTGAGCACTGAAAACAAATCAGCGCAATGAGACAATCTGACAGACTTAAAAAATAACTGTTGTTCCTCGGTGCAGAAGTCTGCATGCCATCTCCTCCTCCTCCTTCTCTCCAATGTTTCCAACTCCACTGAACATATGTAAATGTTCATCATCATCTTAACTCTCCCCACAGTGAGTGAGGTCTGTTCGATTGTTTGTTAGCCTAATTGGCGACATTTGAAAAGCCACTTAGCACTAGAGCAGCTAAACTGCCGCCTTCGTCGCTAACTAATCTCCGGCAATGCCAGGCAAAAGTGGACACTTCGTCGCCAATGCAACTACAGTGCACAGTGGCGGTCATCGAGTGGGGAAAGGGAGAGAGAGAGAGAGTCCCCTCAAGAAGAGAGCGGTGTCCATTGTGGCCGACAATGAAGTGCAATGAGGTGATTAGGAGGCAAAAGGAGTGCAACAAACTGACACAAAGCTTCCTCAGCGCTAAAGACAAAAAGAGTCTCGATCTGGATTAAAGTGGTGAGCGCCAAGTGCTGCTCAGGACTGCCAGTGCCACTGCAGAAGCTGAACTTCCAATATTGAGCTCATTCAGGCGCCTAAGGCTCATTCATTCGTTTGCTCATTCAGTCATTGTTCAGCAGCAATATCAGCTACAGGTAGGGCAACAGGTAGTCACAACACAGAAGGACAATCATCCAGTATTGTTTGGCAGTTTTGCCGTTCAGTGCACTTACCGATCAATTGCGATCACCCCGATGATGCACCGAGGTTGCGGAGAAAGAAAATTCGTTGTTGTGGTGGCCATCTATCAATAAGTCCTCTTAGTTACTTTTGTAAGCATCAACCGGTGCAAATCATTTTTCTGCGATATAAGCAGACCACCGGATAATTTTTTGATGAGTCGCACAGCTGGAAAGGAAGAAGAAAATAGGAAGATGAGAAAAGAGAAACAGGACAGTGATTTACTTGTGTTTATGAAATCATGTATCAGTGAACAGCATTGACTCTGAACTTGTTTCCACCGTACAGTACTGTCCAAAGTGGCCTATAAACTGGTAGGGTTTTGATCATGAATTCAAAACAAAATTCAAGTCAATTACTTTAAAGTTAGCTTTATGTTTCTAAATACAAATATACAGTCGTCAGGGTCTTCATTAGTATTTATCAAGTAAGATGCAGTCTAAAAAGGGAGGAGATGGACATGTTGTGATAGTGTTGTGTTGCCGATTTGTTCACAGGTTTGCACTGTATCGCTTGGCTTCTTCCATTGCTTCTTGGAAGCGTAAGATCCTCTGGTCCTGCTTGAAAACCTCTTCAAAGCTTTCCACCGAAACTGATACCACTTTAGAGGAGAGTAAATCTTCAGGTGAAGAAGCGCTTTTCAGCGAAAGGATGTGATTGATGAACTCGTTTGCGTAAAATACCACCTTTGGCTCTGCTGGGGAACGGCAGTCATCTACTTCCATTGCATTCTCTGGACGGCTGACTTTGGTGCTGTTTTCTTTTGCCAAAGAAGTGCTTGCCGAAAAAGAGGGTTCAGCCGAAAAACCGGTGTACTTTCCAGCAGTCATAAGAAAGCTTTTTGGTAGACCGGCACGTTTAGATTTTCGACGGGAGGATGATGCAAAAACTTTGGTCTTCACCGGATTGGCATTTCTAACTCTCATTTTTGCGTTTGTTTGGTGCTGTGTTTGTTTGGAAGAGAAGATGAAGATGAAGAGCGCAAACTTGTGCTGAACCAGGATTCTAAATAGGAAACGTGCTTGAGCTCAAGGGACAACAGACCAAATGTGCAAGTCTTTTGTCTCTTATCAGCCAATGAAACTGAAGTAGAAAAATTACGCATTTTTTAAAATCGTGACAAACTATACATTCACATTGTGCTCTCTGCTGGCCAAAAGCAAAACTTGATTTGACACGCAATTTTTTCTGAACTTTACGTATCATCGTGAGCTGGATAGAAAGGTTATCAGTGAGTCAAAGATGAAATTCATAGTTCAGTTTAATGGTTGCACTAGTCAGTTGACAAGCACACTAAAAGAAAAAACCAGTAAAACCACTAAATACAAGATTTCTGAGCAAACATTTGCGCCGCTGTGCCGGGAAACTCCTCAATGGAGATACACTCTGGGGGGACGCCCGAGTGCAGGTCGGAAAGGGTCAAGAAGAGGCACTTCAGCGTGAGCTCCATCTTTCCCTCCTCCTCCTCCTCTTTCAGGTCGTCCGTGCAGAGGTAGGAGGGCCGGTCACACTCAATGCACCAGAAGTAGTGCAGGTGTAGGGCGGCCAGGTTGGGCAGCGCCGAGCGAAGGTTCAGGTCCCGCACCTGCTGGTGCGAGGTGATGAAGAGCTGCAGGTCGAGGGCCCGGACGGAGGGCAGCACCGCCAGGTGGTGGACGGCGTCGCACTCGTAGCGGAAGTCAATGGAGATGTCCAGGTGGAAGAGGTAGGGCAGCTGGGTGAGGTCGGCGAAGAGGCTCTTTAGAATGCGCGAGGTGTGCGAGTAGATGCTGAGCGTGGTCAGCTGGCGGAAGTTGGCGCAGAGGAGGGGCACGCTGTTGGAGCTGTAACCCAGCTTGGTGTTGCAGAAGCGGACCAGGCGGTTGCGCAGGTGGCCGCTCAGGGTGAAGAGGTGCTCGGTGGCGTCGGAGCGGATGGCCACCTGGAGGGCGAGGTTGGCGTCCGCATGCCGCTCCAGCGACTGCAGAAAGGTGGGCAGGACGGCGTCGTCCACGCAGACTGCCACCTCGTCGAGCTGCGCCAGCAGCGGCAGGTCGTACAGCTGACACTGCGGAAAGAGACTGAAGGCGAGGACTTTCAGCGAGGCCAGCGTGTTGAGGGTGGCAAAGAGAATGCGGTTCATGGCGGCGGAGATTCGGCACTGGTGGTGGTCGACGAGCGTCAGCCTGGCTAGCTGCTGGTTCCACCGGCGGTGCGTCAGCATGTCAATCAGGTGCTCGTAGTTGGCGTTGCGGTACACTGCAAAGGTCAGCTCGGTGATGTGCGGGAAAACGCTGACAATGGTCTCCACGGTGGCGCTGTTAAGCTCGGCCTTGTAGGGCCCTTCGGCGGCACCAAAAAGCAGACTGTTCCAGTCGGTGAAGCGAGTAACCGGGAAGAGAGGCTTGCTGGTTTCACCTTCACCATCACCTTCACCACCACCATTGTGGTAAGTGAGCATCCTTATGCTCGGTTTAGAAGCAATCGAAAGGCTGTTGATGCGGAAGAGGTAGGCCTGCAGGTCGGCAGTGCTTCCGCCGCCTAGAATGGTCAGCGAGTGCTCCGAGTGATTGGCAACTCGCACCAGATCAAACCAGTGTGGCGAGACTTTGCAGGCGGTCAGTCGATCGTGCAGTTTCATCATCTTGAAGACGGCCACCAGACTGTAGTTCGAGACGAAGAGAAGTTCAGGAGGCATGGCTGCTCAAAACTGACCAGAAAATGTGAGGTTTAATGAGACTACGGCAGGCATTGAAAAAAAGAATCCACGCTGCAAAAAAAGAGAAAGTGTTTGCGCGGCGTGCTGCGCTCCGGCAACAAGCTGCAGAAGAATGAAGTACACCGAATCAACTACTGAAGATAGCAGAACTGGCAGCCGCTTTGGCTGAAGTGAGTACTCTGCTCTCTGCTCTCTGCTTTCTGTTCAAGACAACGACTGCGCGACAAAAGTGGAGTGAGTGGAGAAAATATCACTGATAAGAAATCGTCAGTCTAGTGAGTGGCACTGTGTGCAGATTCAGTGCACTCGTGCGCACATTTGCAGAAAAAAAACGTTTTATTTTTTACAAAAGACGCCACCGCTCACGTGCAGCCGTGGCACAAAAGTTGATGAACGACACTGTGTTGTGCAGAGTCTGAACTTCAGATTCAATAAAAATGCTAAAAAATAAATGTGTTAATTACAAATTATTAAAAAGGAAAATATCAAACAAAAAATGGTTGGATTAGACTGGAGATTACTCAGCCACCTCCTCGGTGGCCTCACTCTTGACCTGCAGCTTGGAGGAGTTGACGCGATTCATGCTCTTCAGCTTGATCTGGTAGAACTTCATTCGCTTCTTGGTGAGCACCCAGCCGACTACGGCGGCGAGGAGGACCGCCAGCACACTGACGGAGATGGCCGTCGTGATGATGGCCCACCGGGGCCACCGGGCTCTGATCACCTTCCTCAGTTGCGACTGAAAGAGAAGATGAAGATGAGGAGTTTAGTTTAGGAACAACAAGAAGAGAGCAAACTTACATCCAACTTGCACATGTAGTGGGTGGCATTGTGTGGAACGCAAAAGTCATTCACACCACTGCAGGGCACACCCAGCGGTGCCGTTGGGTCCACTCCACAGCGATCACCCTCCACCTGCGGATGAACAAAGTGATGGTTGCCGTTGTCTACCAGAGCAAAGGCGTGACCGGCAAAGTGGGATGCCTGCTCGGGCAGCAGGTCGGTAGGCTCCCGACCTCCCAGGGACACATTCCACCGTCTGACGCTCATTTGGCCGTGGCCGTCGTGATCGAGAAAGACCACCGAGTCGCCGTAGAGGAGGAAGCGGTTCCCCTTGGTCCACTTGCCTTCCACCACCACCTCATTGCTCCGCAGAGAGGTGCCGTCGCTCAGGTTGGCGAGGTGAAAGAGGTAGACGCGGTGCTTGCTGGCCTCATCGTGGTAGCCCACCGCCAGAAAGCGGTCAGAGAGGTAGTCGTAGGTGAGGTCTTCCAGCTGGCCGATGGACTGGTGCAGCGAGGTGACGTTCCGGCCTGCCTGTGAAGCCTGGCGAATGGTGATCCGGTGGACGCCCTCCTTGGAGTCCTCCATCCAGATCAGGCTGCTCTTGTCCGGGCGGACTACCAGGCCCTGGATGACGATCTCTCGCGTCGAGTCGTACACCTTCAGCACGTGACGTTCAAATTCAGAGTTTCTGCCGTTCGGTCCAGCGTCGAGCAGCGGCTTCTTCAGGTCGGCGACCAGAATCTCATTTCCGCTCGTGAAGTACAGCAGTCCGGTGGACCAGTCCAGGGCGAAGAAGCTGGTGTGCGGCGTCTTCAGCGTGGTGAGCGCCAGTCCGTTGGCCAGCAGTTTTGCTGGTTGACTTGTTTACAAAAAACAAAGAGTAGAAAAGAGTGGTTAGGTGATGTGATTCAGAATCGAAGCACAAACTTCACTTACGACTTGTCCAGTGGGAAGATGTTCACGGTGCCATTGTTTTTGCTGTCGCACACTGCCACCACCGAGTTAAACGTAAGGCTGTAGTCGAGGTGGATGACATTGCCCGCCTCGGGACAAACGCCCACCTCCTCGTTGTTTCCCGAACTGGCCCGGTGAAGGCTAATGTTGCCGAAGAGCAGGTCAGGTAGGGGCGGCGGCGGATGCTGATGGAGCGGCTGTGTCATTGGCTGGGTCATCTGGTTGGCCTCACAGCGTTGTGCCAGTGGCACTGTGAGGAAGCAGAGTGCTAACAAAGAATAAAGAAGGCGGAATAGCTGCATCTTTTCACTTCTTTAGAATGTAAAGTCCAGCAGCTAAGCTTTTGGCAATCGTGTACAGTCGTGCAAGTTTTTTGGCAGTGCGAATGATGCAAGTGATGGAAAAGTTGGAATGATCAAGTTGAAGAGTTAGAGTGAAAATGAGCGAGCTGTCACCTAAAGAGCTGCGCAACCAGACAAACTTTGACAGTCTCTCTCTCTTTCTAGCTCTTTCTCAGTAATGAATCATTCTCTCTTTCACTTATTACTAATACACTTCTGTTTTGAAACATTTTGTCAGTCGGTGGTTGTTATGATAAAAAGAGGGGAATGTGTGTCTCGATGTGTGTTCATGAAGGGCGCAAAAAAAGTCAGTGGCTGTGTTTGCTTTCTCTCTCTCCCTCTCTCTCTTCAGCCCATCTCGGCGGTTTGTCACTGGCAATTGCTACTGGTTAGCCATTTCCTTCTGCAACTGCAAAAAGTGCAGTGCAGCCGCAAACATTTTATTGCACTGTCGCACTTTGGTCAACAATGGACAACACACTTGTGTCGCCCGAACTGTCTATGTGTAAACACCAAGAGGAAAGGGGAAGGGGAGAAAAGGAAAGGAAAGGATTAAATGGAGGATGAAAGTTGATGAAACAAAAAAAAGCTAAAGCTGTTGACGACTGCTGCTGCTAACACTGCTGATCAGGATCATCAACAACGGTGGAAAATGTATCACATGTTTATACTTTTGGCTGCCGTTGCAGCCTACATTTGCTTTTGAGCACGATCAGGAAGAAGGCCATCTTCTCCTCCTTTCTCTGAAGGAAAAAGCGGAAGGCGATGAGCCTACTACTTTTTGGTTTGGCCGCCATATTCATCAGCCTCAACGTCCGAAGTTGCTGCTGCTGCTGCTGCTGTGGTTTGTGGTTTACCCCTGCCCCAGGGTTGCTCCTCTGCGGTGCAGAAGAAACAGTAGATCAGCGTGGTGACGCCGAAGACGGCCGCCGAGAGGTAGAAGACCGGCGCCCAGTTTTCCACCGTGTCGCCGTTTTTGGTGAACTGCCCTGCGACGATGGTGGCGAGGAAGCCGGGAATGTTGCCCAGGCCATTGGTGATGCCCATCAGCACGCCGGCGTAGCGAGTCGACATGTCACCGTGAGTGCTGTTTAGGCCTAATTTTGGGAAAAGGTTGTTAATATCAATAAAAAGTGCTTGCACTCTTTTCTTTACAAACCTGGGTGACATGATCCGTTGAAGGTCATGGCGAGGATGAGCAGCACAGCTGCGCCGGTAGTGTTGTGCTTGATGACTGGCACAAGTGCCAGGCAAATGCCCGACGGAACGTAGGCTAAAATTGGGGAAGAGAAATGATGACAATTAGACAGTGGGCAAAAAAGAGGTAACCTGTAACTTCATTTACCAATAAAGGAGTTTGCCTTCCGCAGTGTAGTGATAGAAAAGCGACCACTCTGACGCAGCTTATCGGTGATGAAGGAGGCACCCCAGCCCCAAATCGCCTGGCCAAGATAGGGCATTCCAGAGATGAGAATGTTCTGCAAATAAAATAAAAAGTATTAGTACTGGGTTGCAGAAAAAATCTATCCACTTTTTTTCTAATATCCATACCTCATTAATGTTCATCTTAAGGACGGTGTTCATGTACGTGGGCATCAGATTGAGCACCGTCAGGAAGCCCCAGTTTTGGCCAAAGTGCGTCATTATGAGTGCATAGACGTGATAAGAGGTGAGTATTTCTCGCACGGGAATGTCTATCTTCTACTCAAAAACAAAAACAAAAGTCATCTTATTAGCTTAATTACAGCTGAATTAAAACCACCAACAACAACTCACGCCCTTGGCCTTCATACCGCCGCCATTTTCAATTATAAAGCGCGTCTCCCTGGTGGAGATGAAGGGATGCACTTCGGGCGACTCGAAGACGAGCACCGACCAGAGGACGAACCAGATGACGCCGGCAATGCCCAGCAGGTAGAAGGTGGCCGCCCAGGAGCCCATGAAGTGGGTTTTGCTGAGAATGGCGGTGATGGGCAGCGTGAGGACGGTGCCGATCATCGCCCCCGTGAAGATGATGGTCGTCCCGCGGGAGCGCTCGTTCTTGGGGATCCACTGCAAAGGAAGGAAGGGAAAAAAGATTTGTTTAGATTAGCATTCATTGCTAAAAAACTCCCCGACTGTCTCTGCTCCTACCTGTGCAATCATGCCGTTCATCACCGGAAAGGAGACGCCCTCCGCCAGTCCCTGGATGATGCGCGTCCCCATGAACAGTTTGTAGTCGATCATCGCCGTGAAGGGCCCCAGAATGCTCATGATGCCGGTGATGAGGAGGCTGCAGCCGAAGATCCACTTGCCGCCGAACTTGGTGGCCAGCACGGCGGCCGGTATCTGCGTGACGACGTAGCCGTAGAAGAAGGCGCCCAGCACCTGCGACTTCTCCTCGTGGTCCCAGTTCACTTTGTCGCCGGGAAAGCGGTCATTGTTCTCTTTGGTGCCGTTGATCATCGCGATTATGCTCATGCTGAGCACCGTCTTGTAGGCGTAGACGAGGTTGAAGCCCATAAAGCCGAGCAGCACAAAGATGACCCGGGCGGGAATGAAGCGTTGCAGCAGACGGCCCTCCTTCACGGCCTTCTCTGCTCCTTCCTCTTTCGGCGGGAGGACTTTGCGTCCCTCCATTGAGCTGGGGACTTTCGAGCTTCCGAGTTTCTGATGTGTTCAGAAAGAAAGACAACTCTTTCTAAAGTGGAGTAGGTCAGCAGGAGGAAAAAGTGGGTTAAGTGAGAGTTTGTGTCTACGTTGAGGAGGCTGCAGCAGCAGCAGATTTGATTGGCAGTGAGAACAACAAAATAGCAGTCAGTATATGTACACCCGATGCTAACCGATGATGCTGCTGCTAGCCAACCGACACCAAAGATCAACTATGAACTAGGTGACTGACTGACTACCTGGCAGACACAACCAACCAAAAATGCCTCATTAGGCGAAATGGCTTTTCTGTGCTCGCCTGCCACTGCCACCACCACAATCAACTGAGATATCACCTAAGAGCTATCTCTTCTCTTCTCTTTCCTCTCCTTTACTACACTTAGCACTTGGCGATTAATTAATTACAGACGGACAGACGGACAGAGAAACGCGATTTATGTCGTCATCGATGTTAGGGATTAGGATGAGACGCGTCGTAGGAGGTGAACACGGCAGTGAACGGTTAATCTGCCTGTTAGCAAAAGTGGTAAAAATTAAAATCAAAGAAAGTGCACACACAGAGACAGACAGACAAACACTGACATATCACAGGACACACTAGCAGCATTAAAAACATTTGATTTTAAAGTGCCGATTACTGATAAGGTATCACAGTAGTCTCTGAGAGTCTGCAGAGAGTGTGTGTCCGGCAGTATAACACACCGGCATACTTGTCTGATCACATGTACATGGCATTGATTGGCTCCTTCCAAGTCTAGGCTACATTCTACACACTTTGCTGTCTTCTTGATAAGAGATAAGTGGCGGCAAGTGATTCGGTGAAAACGATTGTCGACATTGACCAGCAGATGGGGGGGGGGACGTCCGGAACAGTTTGGCCACAGAGTGCAGCGCAGACGATGGAAAAGTTCTCTAATTCCCAACAAAAACACCAAAACCAGGACAACTTTGCACACAAAGTCCATTTTTCCAAGGAAGGGTAAAACAGTTTAATGTGTGTGGGTGTGTGTGTAGATGTCGTAATTAAGCGGAGAATCATGTTATAAGCGGGAGAGAAAAGAGGGGGAAAAGTGAGAGAAAACGAAAAGAGAGGAAGGGAGGGAGGGCAAGGAAGATAGAGATAGAGAAAGACAGGTGAGGAAGTAAGCTGCTGGAAGAGAAGAAGAAGGAGGATTCCTCTAGTCAGAGGCGGCGGCGGGGCCACCGTCATTGTTCTCATTTGACTGATTTGATGGACTGGCAGAGTGGTTGGCCGCACTGGCCGCATTGCCGGCAACGCCTGCAGCGTCCCCTTCCCCTCCTCCCAATGGCTGCGGCTGCTGAAGTGGGAGTGGCTGCTGAAGCTGCTGCTGGGGCTGCTGCTGCTGCTGCTGATCACCGCCGCCGCCGCCATTGTCCGCCGCCGCGCCCTCTCGGTCGCGCTCTCGTTCAGCCGCCGCAGCCGCTGCTGCCTGATCAGCATTAGCGGGCACCGCATTGGAGGAGCCCAGATCTACTCGAGCGACCGTCTCCGAGTCGAGGGAGTTGGACTCCAGGCCGCCGTCCAGCGACAGGTTGGTAATTGACTTGGAGCGGACGCACTGAAAGTCGACGTGCCGTGATTTGGCCTCCTCCTTCTCCCAGGACATTCGAATGAAGGGCCGTTGGATGTAGTTGTAGATCACCTGGGAACAGGAAAAAACAAATGTTAAAAGGGTAAACAGGTATTATCATCCTAAGCATCAACTCTACCTCTGGTCGGCGATCCCCCGTACGCCTGCGAATCTTCTCCTTGTGAGTTGGAAAGCCTGTGAGCGAGATTTAGAAAAAAGATTTTGTAGTAAGGCTCAAGGTAAAAGCAGACATTAAAAGCAGTACCTTCAATTCCAAGGCGAATCTTCTTCAAGCCGCGATCCTTCAGCACCTGCTTCGACACATCTCGATTCTCGATGTACTTGAAGAAGCGATACATCTGCGTAGAGTAGATGACTAAACAGGGAGAGAGAGGGGGGAAGAGAAGTAAACAAATGAAAGTTTAGTAACAGTAAACACACAGTAAACTGCAAGTTTCACATACTTTGCGAGTACTCCTCGCCCGTCTGCGGTGGATACTCTTCATCCCAGTCGACGACATCATCATCGAGCAGCACCACAATGTGACACTCTCGGTCGCCCCGTTTCGCCGCATTGACCATCTCCGGCAGTATTTGCTCGTCGAGGAACTTCTCAAATTGCTCCTTGGCGCCCTCGTTGCTGATTTCGTGCAGCAGTCCGCCTGCGCATTGGAGGAGGAGAAAAGGAAAAGGGGGATAGGGAATTGGGATGGGGATAAAAAAAGAAGAAGCGATGGTCAGTATAAGTTAGCTCTCTTGGCTAAATGGCCAACTGCCACTGTCAGCAGCAGCGGAATGGAGAGAAATCACTTACGCAGATTGTGACATTTAACGGTGGTCGAATCAAAGGGAATGAGAAAGTAGTCACAGGCCTCGTGCAGCTCGGCGACGCTCACACTCGGCGGAACGTTGATTACACCATCGCGCTTGTAATAATCCTGCAAATGTTCGTCGTCGCCGTTATTAGCACAAGTGTTAGTGAGAAACGGGACAGAGGAGGAGAAAGAAGAAGAAGAAGAAGAGGAGGAGGGAGAGGGAGCAAAAAGTGAAAAAGGCAGCACTTTATCTTGGCCAATGCCAACAACAGCAGCAGCATCACATCAGTGGAATTGAATCGACTGCAAATCAAAAGGCAGCGGCGGCGGAGCTGGCGAAAAGTCCTGTGCTAAGCACTTTCTGGCAATTAAACACGGCCCAAATGAGCCAATCGCTGCAATGTGACGGCTGTGACTTTCTCTGTGTCCTCTTTCTGCTGCTAGCTACTGCTCTGGCCAACACAGAATTCGACACAGATCACTCCAGTCAGCCATGGCGTGATCGCTAATGATTCACCAGCTCCAGCAGCAGCAGCATCAGCAGTGTGCACCGAAAAGCGGCGAAAGCCATTGATCGGGTCTCGGCCAGTTGCGCACAGAGTTGCCGAGTGCAGTCAAACACAGAGAAAGAAAGTGAGACACAGTCAGAGGAAGAATCAGCAGTGTTCACAAATCAGCAGTTTCGCTGTGAGCAGCGGCAGCCAGCACTTTCATTTGCCAGTTAAAATTAGCAAATGTAATCAGGCAAAGTTTGGATGCTAAGTACTGCTGCTGTCGATTCTGGTTCTGGTTCTGGTTCTGGTGCAGCCGTCGCCGCGACAGCTCGACGACAGTGCTGGCGTTGGTGGTGCTCTCGCTGATCTCCAATTGATCTAAAGCTGAATTTAATTATAGAGATTCGGCAAAGAACGTCAAGAGAGGCGGCCAGAGCGGAACAAAGGCGACGGCAGTGTCGGCAGCAGCAGCAAGTCTAGTATAATCGCGCCGCGTAAGCAGTACACTGGCCATCGTCGCCTCGTTTCCATCTTCAACTCTGCCGCCGCCGCCGCTCTTCTGATTGAAATTTTCCTCGCTGCAATTTCTAAAAGCAGCAGCAGCATGTGACACATGCAGCTGAAAGTGGCAATTTGTCTTGGCGACGCAATATATCATTGCCACTAAGTGACCGCTGCCACTTTGCTAGGCACTGAGCTGAGCTGAGCTGAGCTGGCAGGAAGGCACTGAGCAAGCAAAAGACTGGAGAAGAGAGGGAAAGGGAAAGAGCGGGAGGGAAAAGCTAGGCTCCGAGAGCTCATTCAAAACGAATATAACTTCTCGACTGCGACGAGGTCTGACTCGGCATAACTGACTGGCTGGCTGGGTGGGCTGAATTAGCAGCAAAACTTACCAGAACGGCGCCAAAGACGGTGGCGGAGAAGCCCTCAATAACGTATTGGCCTTTCTCATTCGGCTTGGCGATGGAGGGCGAGGAGAAGAACATCCGATAGAGCATGGTGTCCTTCTTCGAGGAGAAGATCTCCGGATTGACCACAAAGTTGGCATTGTCCACCAGCAACTGGATGGTATCGCCGCTGTGATGACCACCACCACCACCGACACCACTGTGGTGGTGTTGCTGGTGAGGGTGATGGTGGTGGAAGCCGCTACCATGCGACGACGACATGGCCACAGAAGAGGACGCCGAAGAGGACGTCGATGCGCTCGATGACGAAGATGAATGGGACTTGCCGATCTTAGGTGTCAAGCTCATTTTCAGTGGTAGTTGTAGTGGAGAAGGAGAAGAAGGAGAAAGAGGAGGAAGCAAAGTAAGTGCTACTATCGTCGGATTAGCGTCGGCAGTGTCGATCAGAGCACACTACCACAACTGCCACCGAGCTGTGCCGAAAGAAAGTCGAGAGTGTCTCCGCTGGGGCCTGAAGAACACGATGATTGAATGTCAGTGCAAAGTTTGTAGTGGCTTGCAGTGGTGCCGGCAGCAGCAACAGTAGTTGCAAAGTTGAAAAGTTGAAGGCGAGGGTGCTGACGGCGGCGTCGGCTTCGACCAAATGATAAAGTTTACCAAGAGTTTGTGGCAAGAGAGAGTGAAGATGGCAGGAAGGGGAGGAGGAGGAGGAGGAGGACAAAGCTCTTCAGTGGCCGCCGCGTTTCGGATTCGGTTTCCTTTTCTCTCTATCTGTGGATAAAAGTGCGATACACAGTAATTAGTACTCAATTTGTGCGATAACTCCGCAAGAAAGAGCAGCAGCGGCTCGGCGCACAGCAGGCGATGTTGAAATAGCAAAAGCGACGAAATTCCGATGCTGCTTTTTTTTCGTCAAAAGTCAAAACCAAACGTGGCACAGAAAAGTGTCAACTGTTTTGGGGATCAATAGGCAATATGTGTGTGTGTGGTCGTCTCAACAGTATTAATACACTTCCTCTGAGACAGTTCCCTTCCGACTGAATGAAAATTCAAAACATCAAGACAAGCAGTGACCACAGCGCAATTCTCTCTCTCTCGCTCCCTCTCTGTGAGACCAATAAATCACCATCAACTAAAAATGTGTGAGTCAGTGTTCCACTGAGTCGGGCAATATCTCTCTTTTTATATTTTTTGCTTTCACTCTGCGGGACAACTCAACTAAAAAGGTCTCTGCGGAGGCATAACTTCAAAGTAACTTCTGAAAAGCTGCTGCTGCTGCAGTTACTACGAGGCAGCAATTAGTTCGTTTACTCTCAATCCTCTCTACTACTTTTTTTTGCAGGCACTAATACTAATTTAATTAGGCCATTCAATAAATTATAAATTTAATATATTAACCAGCAAGAGAAAGAAGAACGAGGGAGAAGACGGGCAAGCGGGTGCTCATAATTTAAATGGTGCATGCAAAAGAAGATGTTGATGACGAAGGAGCACACGTCAGTAGCACACTTTGCATTTGCCATCTGTATAATTAATGGCCTCTTCTCTTTCTTTCTCTCATCCACTTTCTCCACTTTCTGCCGCTCCAGGCTTCTGCTGCTGCTGCTGCTGGTGATGGCAATGACGATGTTGTGATGTGCAGCAGGCAGCTGAGCCTAGCCAATCAATTGTTTAAAAACTTTATGACACATTGCCTAAAACAAAGTGAGGGAATGAAAATGGGAGTGAGGGGGTCACAAATTAATTGGCGACGCCAATCAAACCGAAAGAGAGAGAGAGAGAGAGAGAGAGAGAGAGAGAGAGAGAGAGAGAGAGAGAGCGCTCTCTCTCTCTCTCTCTCTCTCTCTCTCTCTCTCTCTCTCTCTCTCTCTCTTTCGAACTGACTTGGCATTGTGATCGATCTGCCATTACTGTTGTACGACGGCGGCAACAGCAGCAATCCTCGACGCCGGCAAAACACAGTACACAGCAGCCGTACAGTTTTCATAGCAAAATTGACTTACTGGGCATACTCGTTGCCGATCTCTCTCTTTCTTTCTGCCTGTGTGTGTGTGTTTCGACAACAACAACTACAGCAGCTACATCATTGCCATTTGCTCAACACCTTCTCTCTCTTTCTCTCTCCGTCACAATCACTCCGTTTTGCCGGCTTTCCATCTGTACGGTGACTGCTGGCAGCTCTGTTGTTCTTTTGTTGCTGTTGCTTGTTGCCTCTGCTGATAATGATAATGCACCACCACTTATCCCAGCAACCCTCACTGTTTACAGCAAACCGCTAACCAAACGACCTTCTTCTTCTTAATCATATACAGGTGTAGAACGCTAGGGTCATGTACGCCAAAGGAAAAGGCCAAACCGTTCCTTCGGATGCCCAGGCGAGAGAAAAGTAAGCTTTTCAGTTTCAGCAGTTGATCTCTGAACGCTCTGAACTCCTCATAAATCCTGTCACAGCACACTCTAACCCAACCTAAATCCTCATCCTTTTTTCCTTCCACAGATTAGCACTCTACGTCTATGAATACTTACTACACGTGGGTGCGCAGAAGGCTGCGCAAACCTTCCTCTCAGAGGTAAGTGATGTCGGTGACATTTTGTTAGTTTTAGTTAGTGTCTGCAAGTGATGCTCTGGTGCTACATCAGTGCTCTTCTCCGGTCGTCATGGTCACCGCCGCATCAGCAGCAAGTGACGACGTCGAGGAGATGGCTTTGCTCACGCACTGACACACTCCTGTTCGCACTCTCGCTCTCTCTTTCCTTTTCTTACTACTGTTTTCCCCTTATCACCGCAGATCCGATGGGAGAAGAACATAACCCTGGGCGAGCCACCGGGCTTTCTCCACTCCTGGTGGTGGTAAGTGTGTGTCTGGTGGATGCTGGTGGTTGTAGTGGTGCTGCTGTGTCAATCAAAGACGCTCTGCCTGACTGACTGACGACGGATGTCTGCAGACTTTGAGCGACTACTCACCATCACTATCGAATTATCATCATCATCATGACCAGGGAACTAACTTTCTCTTCTATTTTCCTTCCCTCCCCTTTCCAATCCTCTCCCTCAGCGTCTTCTGGGATCTCTACTGCGCGGCCCCCGAGCGGCGCGACACTTGCGAACATTCAAGTGAAGCGAAGGCGTTCCACGATTATGTAAGTGTACTCTGTGTGACTTTTTACTTTATTTTATTTTCCTCTTTGCCTCAGTGTGTCCTTTTGCTGTTGTTGTTGTTGTTTTTCTTAATGTAGTAGTATGTGTTTGTGTGTGTGTGCCTTCTTTCTTGATGTGCTCTCCCCCTGTGTTCTCCTGTGGCGGTGCTCATGGTAGCCTCTTGTCTGTTTTCCAACTCTATCTCTATCTCTCTTTCCTTCTCTATCTTTTTCTTCTTATTATTTTTCATTGTATTTGTTTTCACCGCAACAGCAAGAGTTAGAGCTAGACAGAGTCCCCCAACAGTAGTCTTCCAGCAACTACGTCGAAAGCAGCAGAGAGTTTGTTTTCGATCGACGACTGTCGTGAAGCTGCTGCTGCTGCCGGTGCTAGTGCTGGTGGTGGTAGATCGAGCGAAGCTCTTATTGTCGATTCGTGTACTGCCGTCGCCGCTGTCATTGCAGCAGCAGCAGTGACAGCGAAAATAGCCTCGATACCTCGATAACAGATAGCAGAAGAAGAAGGAGGGAAGGAAAGAAAGGCGTCGCGCCGTACAGTGGCAAACTAGTGTGTCGCTCTGTAGTTCGCTAGGCTCACGTCGGCAAAGTGCAGCAGAAGCTCCTGCGACTACTGCCACCACCACCAGCGAAGTGTGTGCCTCTCTCCTCCTAACCAGCCTGAACCAGACCGTCGTGTGCTGTGTTGGTTGGCTGGCTGGTTCGTTCGTTGGTTGGTAGTGTGTTCAGCCTTCCCTCCACTGCCACTGCACCGTCGCCTTTCGCCTTGCCTTGTCTAATTGTGATATCACCGCTTCGCCAACTCGAGCACAGTTGTCTACTTGTCGTAGTTTGGCGCCTTCTTTCTCCTCTCCTCTCTTTCCTTTCCTTTCCTTTCCGTCCCCCGAGTTTTTCTCTCTTTTTCTTTGACTACCTATCCCAGGCTCTATTTTGCCATCTCATTGCTGCCTTTTTTCTCTCTCTTTTTCTACCATCCATTCTGGTGGTAGTGGTGGTGGTGTATTCCTTCTCTTTCGCTCTCTGTTGCCTGTACTCGAATTCACGCCGAATTTTCCTGCAACTTTTCCTGCACTTTCCTCTCCCTGTTTTTTGCCGTCTCAGTTCTCTGTCGCTTCTACTTCTGCAGCGGCAGCTGCTGCTTGCGCCCAATGTGCCGATTCTACGGTTCTGTGTAGCCTATGCTGCTGCGACTCTTGCGATCTGCTTACTATTCACACAACACGTGTGTGTGTCGCCCGTTTGTCCCCGGTTCACTCACTCCCGGTTCACTGTCAATGCAGTCTGATGTGGAGTCAGTAGGGAGTGAAAGGCCGATTCTACGTTCTCCTTTCTCCTGCTCTTCTCTAGTCAGTCTTCAGTACTGTACTGTCATTGTGCTGGCAGCATTTGGCATTTTCTGCCGCTCTCGAATCTATTAAGCTTCTTCCACCACCACCACCACTAGTGACTCCCTCTCCTCCTTCCTTTACTTTCTTTTCCTTTCTTTCAGTCTACACTAGCTTTTTCGTTTCGCATTTTTTTGCTTTTTTTCGTTCTTCGTTTCTGTGTGTGCGGTAGTTGCACCGATGACAAAGCCCATACTCGCTGCCTTTGCACTGTTCCTACTATCTTTTTTCACCAGTCGGACTCAAAAGAGCCTAACGCACACTTGTAAAGAAAGAAGGAGATTTCACTAGATCGGTACTTTTTCTGGTTGTGGTAGTAGTGATGGGGTCGCCCTGTAGCGAAATGTCTTGCCAGCTACTGTCTGTTTGTGTGCGTCTTTTTCCCTTGCCTGGTTCTGATTGATCCATCAGAATCGAGTGTGTGTGGAGCTAAATGTCAACTGCTTGCCTGAGTAGTCACTCTCTCCCTGTTTTTATATGTCACACATTTTGAATGACTTTATCATTCACTGAGTTTAATGTTCATGAATGTTGTCCCGTACACTGCCTGATGATGCCTGATGTTGCCCTGTACAGAGTTCTGTCACCTTCTCTGTCTTCCTGTCCTCTCTATCAATCTATCAATCTTCTTTTCTTTATCTCTCTCATTCTAACTCACACTCTTTCCACTCTCTTGCATTTCTTCCTATCTCTCTCTTCTTTTTCCTTTTCTAGGGCTTTGTCAATTCAGGCTATGCTGTCAATGGAATTGCAGGCCATGTAAGTCTGCTCTTTCCGTTGTTTTCTCTTTGTAGTGCCTAGTAGTAGTAGTACCTTTGAAGTAGTTTCTGCTGCTGTTGGTGATGATGGCGACAATGATCATGACAGGATCACCACCACCACCACCACCGACTGATAGCTCTCATAGTGCACCATCAGTGCCACCACCACCACCACCACCACCACCACCTGCACCTGTCCATCTGCCACTTTGCTCAATCGTACATTCAGTGCTTCGGGTGATGCGCTTGTCACCGGCATCACCACACTTGCACCCGTTTTGGTGCTTTTGGTTCAAGTGAGAACATTCTTGGCGCTACTCGAACTAAAAAAGAGAACTTTTTCTTTCTATCTTTTGCTCTGCCTTTCTTTCGTCAACATTTGGGTAGTAGTTGCAGCAACCCTTGCTCAATTTAAGGCAGCTGCAGTGGCAGCCATCCGAATCGAGCTGTCCAGGAGCTTTTGATGCCGATGTCGTTTTCGTCGTCTGGTCTGACCTTTGCTTCTCTCTTCTTTTGCCTGGCCGCTGCTGATGCAATTCCAATCAGCAGTCTGTCCGGCACCAGTGAACGGCAGCGACGATCTTTCGAGTTCTCTCTCACTCCTTCTGGGCTCCTCAGAAAGACTCGTTCGTGTGTTCAGTGCCTCTCTACCCAAGAACCGGCAGCAGCGGCAGCGGCGACGGCGGCTCACTCAAGCGCTCGGCGCTAATGCTGTCGAATGGGAGCGACTAATGTGCTCATAACATGGCTGCTTCTGCCACCGCTGCCGCCGTCGTAGCAGAGGCAGCAGCTCACTCTCTGCTTTGACGCCACACAAGCAAGAGAGCGGACAGGCAAGCAAGCCCGATTCCGTAGTGAACTGTGAGCAGTAGAACTCTGTGTGTGTGTGTGCAATGAAAGAAGAGGAGCAGCGGCGACCAAAACTGGCTCGAACTACGACCAGCACTGTCAGTGTGGTGGCAGTGGCGTCGGCCGTTCGTTAACCTCGACCACTGAGGCCTCCGTCCGCGACCGTACCTTTGGCCGGCGCTTGCACCAGGCTAGCTAGCACTTCTTCCATTCTCACACAACCCTACTACTCTCTTCTCACTGGGATGGGGTAGCTCACTTACTCAGCCTTCTGTTGGCCGTTCACTGCTCTTTCTCTTCTCTGGCGGTGTCCGGCTCGTTCAGCTGCATCTGCCTCTGCCTTCGTGACCCTTGCTCTCGTTCTCGCGCCCGCGCTGCTATTCCTCTCCGAGTTGGTGTCCACACTGTTGACTCTCTCTCTCTTTCTCATCTTCGACCAGCAGATAGGAAAGAGCTGGCGCAGCAGTCAGTTCTCGTCTACATTGGATTTGGCGGCTAATTATCGGCGCCAACCAGTTTCGGTGACGGTGGTGATGGTGACGACCACAACATAGACAACACAGACATTTTTGCCATCTCTCTTTCTTTCATTTTTACTCTTTGCCTGTCTGTCTGCCTGTTCGCCTGGCTGCCTACCTGACTGCCTACCTACCTGCTTGGCTAGCCGGCTTTCCGCTCTTGCATCAGCAGTAACAATCAACAAGAAGAGTCAGTCGCAGTGGCAGAAAGACAGAAAGAATGGTCGCACCGACCGACGCCACCACCACCATCTCAATAACAATGCCGATCGCTGGGGCAGCAATAATAATCATCGCTAGTGCGCGCGCAAATGCAGAAACGAGATTTGCAATTGCCAATAGCACTTTGACCTCTCTCTTCCTCTCTCATTCTGACTTCAGTTTGTTGCATAACTGACTGTCGAGTTTTCTCTCTGCGGTCAGGCGGAACCGAGGAGCAAGGAGCAAATGTGTCTGCTGATGAGAAGAAAGGGAGAGAGAGAGAATGGCAATAGCTAATAGTGACTTCAGTGGAACTGAATCAGGCTCACACACTTTAGCCCATAACTCCAACTGGACGGCGACGATTGTTGCAGCAATTGTTGTCTGAGGGTGCTGTTGTAACTTTTAAGTAAATAATGTAAGGTTCCAGGAAAAAGAGGAAGAAGAAGGAAAGAGGGCAGAGGGGGATTTCCTTTGCTGCTGCTGTTGCAGGGAAAGTGCTGCAATACCAGTGCTGCAATGATGCAGTAGTGGGAATACCGCCTCGCTAGGACTCACTTTTGGGTGATTTACGAGTGAAGAGCAGTGTGTCGACCAGTGAACGAGACTGAGCGGATTCGTGGAAAAGACAAAATTTGTTAGACGACGATTTACGATGACAGACGGATGGATGGTCGCACCAGTAGTGCACGGACAAAGGAGGAATTCTATGCGTGGAAAACTGCGGGACTGAACATGGTGAACAGTGTGAAGTGTGGGGTATTTAAAATTCTAGCGAAAATCGATGCAAACTAACAGCAACAGCCGCTGCCGCTGCTCTTGTTTTTCCTCCCCCTCACTGTGAGATATCGATCGGGAGAGAGAGAGAGAGAGAGAGAGAGAGAGAGAGAGAGAGAGAGAGAGA
>JAALOO010000476.1_pt1 | contig 36088 bp, 12 predicted proteins | sample 7257641 | NCBI WGS metagenome assembly JAALOO01 (sample SAMN14085613, study PRJNA598686) | mite metagenome | biome: ENVO:01001000; feature: ENVO:01001002; material: ENVO:01001226; isolation source: single female mite from University of Michigan culture on fish food culture... ...
GCTCACTGAGAGCCACTCTGGCCAGATAGAGGCAAACCACATATTTTCTTTTTCTATTTCGGGAAAGCCTTCGCTCAGTTAGCAGAGGTTGTCAGTGTCGGTGGTGGCCACCAGAGCCACTTTGCCAAGAAGTGCTGTAAAGAGGGCCTAGCACACCTTGGAGGAATGACGATGAGGATGCTAATGATGATGGAGGGTGGTGTCAAAAGTAGACACTAATGGAGAAAGGAGGAAAACAAATCAGAGAAAGGGAGAAACAACAAACGCATCAACTGGAGAAAGCGTGAGTCCAAACAAACTCGACAGTACAGTTACAGTGGCGGCAGCGGCGGCAGCAGCAGCACTGCGCATGTGACTGGTACGTCAGAAAAAAGCCGCCAGAGCGAGCCTACCCACCGCAATGCAATCGGACACGAGAAGTTACACAATGCCCGCAGTCTTTTCTCTCCTTCTTCTTCGCCCACTTCTTCTGACGAATTTCCCCGTTGGTTGGATATTAATAAATATCTGCATTATAAAAGATTTAACATCAAAGGAAGACAGGACTACCTAGCCGCTAGCCTCTTTATGGCGGTGCCCGGTTGAACGGCTGCAAATGACTGTTTCAGGTGGAACTGGAACTGGAATAGCGCTATGAAATGGAAATGGAGATGGCTGCACTGGAACAACCGGTGGTCACCGGACAATTACCAGTGTCGCACGTCACCCTTACGTGTCTACTCACCCTGTGCGCGGGTGTTGTGCAATTCCGCTCTGCCAGTTCAGGTACGGTCTGTCCTCGGTACATCTTCCTCACTTGCTCGTCTCTAAGGGATGTGGGGGCGCCAAGTAGTGGAGATAGTGTTGAGAGACTGGTGGTGATAAACGATCACCTACGTCGCAGCAGTGCACCGCTGATCGATTGCCTACGGTCCATTTGCGGGCGTCAATATTGACCTTTGAGAAGGCAACAGTTTGCTCACTGTGCTTCAACTGGCTCACTGGCTGGTCAGTGCGACAATTCCTAGGCAGTCCATTTATTTGATTACCTCACTGGTAGAGCACTTTCGGTGACTTCTTGCTCTGGCCGTTGTGTCGCAGCGGTCGCAGTGGGTCGAGGAAGGCCAAAGGAAGCATGCTCTATTTAATTACATAATTGCTCCGCCAAATAGACGTTATTTATCTTTCCGCATCAAACGGCGACGGCGCTCCATTCATTCATTCATTCATTCATTCATTTACTTGCTCGCTCATTCATTCATTCATTAGTTCAGACACTGCGACATTCAGTTGTTCGGGGAGCAGCCTTTCGCCCTCGCTGTCTTTCTCGTTGACCCTACCACAGTTAGTTGAAGAGTGGCTCCCCTGCCAGCCCCCGGTAATGACCAGAAGTACACTTGTGCCCTTTCTTAGACTGAGCAAGCTGAAATAGCGTTTCACTGTTTGTCCTTTCATCTTTGGTGTGAACATTTTCTGTCAGTTTGCTACTAAGAAAAGCAATTACAGTTTTGGGACAGTACACACTGCATTAGACATTGGACATTACTGGCACTTGGCTGCCGTTAACCTAGCACCGGCAGGCAAATTACACTTTTCTTTTTCCGGAAGCAATATAATTCACATTCATGGTACGCTTAAATTAAAAATTAATTAACGCAAGTTACTGTGTTTACTGTGCTAAGATAAAAATGAACTGATTAAAATGAAAGTAAAGTTGCTCGCAGCTGGTGCTCAAGATGAAACTACTTTTTCCACGCCTAAAGTGTCACTTGAGTCTGTAAAATGTCAGTGCAAATGTATGGCACCTAGCCAGTAGTTCTGGTAGTGATGGTGGTCACATCAGTCCGTGCAGATGTATGCAGGCATTGCCCTCCATTGCCCTTTTTTAGTATTCACTGTGCATCCTCTTGTGACCCTTTCAGCGTTTGCTGAGTGACTTTGAGCAAGTCAAGTCGTCTCGCAGTCAGTGCAGTGGAAAGAGTTGAGACACTTTTTAAATATTTAAATAAAGACAAACTAATAAAAAGAAGCATTGTCGAATACGTTCTACCACCCACTACAAGCAGGTTACTTGGGCACGAAGGGGGAAAGCGAATGAGTGAGTAAGATAATGAGCCTAACTTGAATATTTATAATTAATGAATGAATGAATTAGTAAATTAGTGAAAAACCTCCGCCAGACAGAGAACATTTTTTGCTTAAAACAGTCATCATGCGTCGATGCTTTTGTAAAATTTGTGCCAGACAAACACTAGATAGTGGGCGCTATTTGTATTAGGCAAAAAAACCTTTCAGCACACACCGAGTCTCCTCTCAATCGACAAGCAGGTCATTTTGGCAATGTAAATTAAGGTACACTTAGAGCAATCGAATATACAGCACTTGACACTGTTCATTAGTGCTATTGAACGTATATGACACTCATAAAGTAGCATTGCCAGAACTCTCTGCCTTTAGCTAGAGCCGTCTGGTCACTGAGTGAGCCTAATTCCACTTGACTTGTAAGTGGAGCAAGTGGGCAATTGCATGCCATCAAAAGGTCATTCTTCCAGTGACCAGATTATTCTCTGTCGAGCATGTTTGCTCGCTTTGACAACAACAACAACAACAGAAGGAAGAGTATTCTTTCAGCCGTTAACGTTTTCTCTTCTAAAGGAGAAACACGCAACTGCTGCATAAGGAGACACTTAGCACCGTGATTTGGCACACCGTGTTGCATAATCTAATTAGTAAAAAACAAACAAATGTTGCAGTTGTACGCCTGCTTCATTCATGCCATTTGGTTGTAGTGAAATAGTAGTTGTGGTAGTAGTAGGCCAGTGTACGAGAAGTACTTCCTCGGCATTGTTCACTGGTGCAGCCAATTATTTCATTGACGGGTAGCAAGTGGGCGGCCAGGAAGAATGGGCACACTGCAAATTGTCGTACATCGTTTTTGAAATTGCAATTTGATTCTCTGGAGTCATTCTTTGCAGTAAATTAGTTCATTAAAAAGTGTTTATTTGACACCTCTTTCATGGCCATTCTTTTGAGAAGAGATGTTCAGAGGTGTTCGGAGAAACTGGTAGTCGGACAATGTTGACTGGTAGGCTGGCACTTCCGACGTGTGCCCTCGATGGAGCATTGGGGATGCTGAAACTGATGATGATGGGGGTGATTGCAGTGCAGCACTCACCGCAAATCTGTTCCAAGCATTTGTCCAGTGGCCACGTCACACTACCTTCATTAGTGTTCACTTGCAGCTGTGCTTTCTGCCTCAATGCTCGTATTTGCCTTCGATTATTAATTGAAGGGACAATGTTGTCACAGTGTGTACAGCTATTTTTAGCAAAGCACACGGCAAAACTGTAAGCAGCCTACAGTCGCAGTTTGGCACACTACTTGTGTGGAGGCAATTAGATTATCTTTTCCTCTTTCACTCACTCACTTTCTCCTACCCTGCTTAATAATTGATGCAGATTTACGGGTGAATGCATCGAACAAATTGAAGGATGGCAAGACAAGCCAAGACGGAACAACACTCTTTTCTACCAGAGACTGTTTTTTCTTTATTGAAACCACTAGTTTATTTCCAGGTACCGATTCTTTTTGTCTGCACAACACCGCAGTCCAAAACTTCAAATGGACAAGTTACAGAAAGAGAGAAGGAGAGAGTGAAGGAACAAGAGGCAACCTTTGAATGGCTTGTCATGTTCATTTCTCTTATTTATGAACCAATTAGCAGTTGTGCCTGTAAGCATTCAAGCTAAAACACTTGTCATCTTAATTGTAGTAAAATATAGGTAAGTGGATGAGCAGCAATAATGAATTACGTCATGCTGCTCAAGTGAGTTACTGGCTTCAAAAATAGTTGGACCACTTTGGTAGTAAATAAAGTTTCCAGTCTAAACAAGATGACAGCACACTGATGGTCAGATACAGGTGACAGGAGAGGACAGGTGAGAGCAAGTGACAGTGACAGTGAACGATATGTTGACCTTTTATGTTGCCGTCGACTGAGGCAATGGCGCGTGTGTTGATGTCTTTTGCGGGACAGAAACAAATTGGAAAGGGCAATTGTGTGTGTGTGTGCCTCAATGTGTTGATGTTTTCCCTTTTTTCTTTTCTTCATTTTTGCTCTTGCAGTTTGCGAGGACGTTTCAGCCATGTGAGCCAAAGTCGTCGGCATGCAAAACATGTGCAACCTATACGCGGAGTGGTTAATACGGTGAAACGGAGCAGTGATAAACGTTGCGCTAATTGACAAAGTCGTCGTCGTCGTCATCACCGTGTGGGCAAACAATCGGGCAACAAAAAGGAGCAAGCACACATGACAGTTGAAAGCATCCCGGTGGCACACCACGAGGCAAAATGTCATCGACTGTCACTGAAGTGAAGGCGGTAAGGAGATGCCGCGTGGAATGTATCGATAAAGAATGGCTAAATGTCTAAATATGTCTGTTATTTGCACCGAGCCAATTTATCTCAGCAGTCGCATGGTCTTACTACTGCTAAATATACTGCCGCAAAACTAAAACGGAGCTAACTGGGAAGGAGCGCTGGAAAGCCAGTGAGGCAAGTGAAAGAGCGACAGAATCAGCTAGCGATTGCCGGAAAATTAGAAGTATTTCGGTAATTTTGAGTAGCTTTAACTTGCTCACTGCTCACCAAGCGCACACACACAAACAGAGAAGGCCCGACTGATCGGGTGCTTTTATGATTAATGGTGACTATTAGCCATGACACGGCACGGAACGGCACATTACGGCCTCCCGTCACTCGATTCGCTTCCTTTTCATCTGCTGGCTCTGCTTCTCTCCACCGGGCGTCACATTAGCGGCGCATCTCGTCACTGTCAGGACGCCGTGGTTATCTCACCAATTGACGGCAGTATTCTTTTTCTCTTTTTCCCTTTCTCTCTGCCCCTCTTTAGCCAGTGCTGGCTTCCTCAATTTGCGCCACGCCGATCTGACGAACTTATCTATAAATATCGAATCGATAGGAATCACTCGGCACTACAGTCAGCCAGCAGTATGAGCAACTGAGTGACATCATACTGTTGAATAAAAAAAGCAGTTTCAGTGTTTTAACTTTCACTTTCAATTGCGCTGCAAATTGCAGCCAGCCTTTCGACGGCAGTTTTCCTCGTCATGACCGATTACTACGGCATTTACTCCTCTTTTGTCGCACTCATTGCCAATTAGTGAGGTGCACTTGAGTACAACGATTCTGTGAATGAACCAGCATCATCGCCACCGTCTGTAACTCTTGCCGGCTGTGCAACCAACCTTGCTTGCAACTGACAGAGTAAGCTCACTTACTCACTCACACTCAAAATCTCATTCAACATTACTTAGCAGGTGGTCACAGTAAAAATCCACCTCACGGCTCACTGTGCACCCGTGAAGTGGTTGCTGGTCCTCACCGAACCTCAGAATCTTTTACGCTCTGTTTTCGCCATCAGCTTCGTCATGCTAGATCACCCAGAATGACCACAAAGTCGATCACTATTTCTCACTAGCCAGTCATTGCTGGGTGTGTGTGAGTGTGAGTGCACAGTTTTCCATCACCTGAGCACGTTGTGTTTTCGCTGTGACGAACTATGACAGTGCTGATTGCCAATGCCATCACATCATTGCCACATACGTCGCTTCCTTTCCCTCAATGCCGCCGGTTCTTGTTGGGCTGCCGAACATTATCTTTGTGCATTTTTCCTCTTCATCACATGGCATTTTTACCATTGAGCGGGCAATTTCTGTCAGCGCACTCACCAGCAGTCAAATGATGAAGATGATGCTAGTGGTGATAGAGATCCTCATTAAATGATGATGAAAAACTTGTAGCCAAATTGTTTGCACTTTTCTCCACTATTCGTGACCCCACTCTTCCCATCTGAGTGATGACATTGTTACCGATACAAATTGGCTACTTTGGTGTTTGGATGTGTATGTGTGTGTGTGTGTTTGCACGACATTGCTGGTGTCAGTTCGTTTTCCTCTTGGCCGCATCCCTGCGAAAAGCATTGACTGTGAATTGAGTCTATTGTTCCTTAATGACGTGTCTACTACTCGGAAGTCTTTTCACTTTTACTCCTCTTTACCCAAAGTTCGCCCAATTGGCTCACCTAGTCAACAACAAATTTAGGTTGATTTTAGTGCATCTAAAGTTAGGAAAAAACTACCTTTCTGGTCACTGCTACTTCAACTACCTTGAACTGACGTCTACTTGTTATTATAACTTCCTTCCTACTTCCTTATTTTACCAGCGTTTACTTCAACTCACATTTTCAGAAAGTCGGAAACACTTTCATTTTCACTTGATCAACATTTTGTTTCACCTGTTTTTTTTCACCTGTCTTTCGCTTCCTAACATTGCAACAACTGATAGCGGCACGTGCTGAACTAGAGACTTTTCAGTTAAAAGCAGAAAAGTTGCCACTGTTGCAGCATCAATCAGGAAAAGTCAGCAAAGAGCCACCACCAACAGCAGCAAAAAACAGCCGCCCACGTCTGAAAGCCGCTCTGGTCTTGATTTGCAAGCACTCTTTGACCACGCAAACCGAAGCATGCGCTGGAGTCGAGTCGGACAGTCGTTACGGCAGCATTTCTCTTCTCTCCACTTGCAACTGCAGTCGTCGTCGCCGTCGTCGTCGTCGGCACCTTCCAATCTGCAAATAAGTTTGCCAAATCGCATCCAGTTGCACCGATTCGCACTGTGTCGCTGCAGCAAAGCGGACCGTTCGATTCAGCAGCGCTCGCGCCTCACTTGAGGAGATGCGACGACGAACACTGGCTGCAGAAGCAACACCGTCACCACTGGCACTATCACCACTACCAACTCGGCCATTTCTGCTGGGCGGTTAAGCTCAAGTGCTCGCGTTTAAAACTGCTGCAGCAAGCTGATCACTGTTGTCCATTGTCACCATTCTAATTTCTCCTTCTTCTCCTCAAAATCGGCAAGCGCACACAGGTCCCCATTGTCTGTGCTGCAGCTGTCTGTGGTGATCAGCACAATCAACATATTCAACGCGGTCGATGATTCAGCGACTAGCAAACAACTGCCTGACAAACGAATAAACAGGAGCGACTCGAATTGAAGAATCAAAAGCGATCACTGTACACACCGACAAACACAACCACATGCTGATTTGTTAGTGCCCACTGTGTTCTAACCTCGCACTTCCGCAGGTGTGCTGCCGTGCACTGCACGCTTCTACTTTTTGTTCTCCTCTGCTTTCCGACTGATTTCAACCGAATTCATCTCATCCCACACCTCCAGACGCTTTCATCCTCACTTTCAGTGTGCGTCAACCAAAAAAAACAATAAACAAATAATTTTTTTAATTGATAACCTCAAAAGCTGCGCGAACTGCCCCGCCTTGAGAAGTGCTTTTCACCAGCCTTCTTTGCAATCAAACATCAGAACCTTTACAACTGGACCTGAGCCTCCTATTTTCACATTATTCATTCCATCCCTATTTTTATTTTTCTCCCACCTTTTTTTATTTTTTCCACTTGTTTTTTCGTTTTTGCTGTTACCCCTTTTCACACTAAAAAGTCGACCAAAATGAGCCCAATCAACCAGAGCACCAGCACATCAGCTGTCATCATTATACTCTTCAACGTTTTAATGCTCTTCAACCTCATTGCAGCGCATATCATTTCACCGAACGCTGACGTAAGTACCCAGTAATTAGTGCTGTGCCGTGCGCGCGTGCTTCCCAGTGATGACCTAGCTTGGGAATGCCTCTGTGCAAGGCAGTCAGACACCAAAAGAGTGTGGCTTAAGTGGTTTCCACTGCATTCGGGTTGTTGCACCGTGCATCACGACCGCACTCCCGCACTGCCAGAGCAGACCGCGTGACAAGTGAGTCAGTGCAGGTACACTGGCCATTGACGCAGGTAGCGACTCACTTCCGAGCGCCTTCACGCCCTCGGTGTCTGCAATCAATCACCTGTAGGTGTCTGCATTTTGCAAATACCTACAAAACACAGCTGAAATGTGCCACTGCTGCAGATGCAACATCTGCACTAGCACAGCAACAGACAACACATAAAGCAAATAAGTGTGTTTGTCTGTTTGTGTGTCTGTGCTCCAGATGATGATGCTACTTGACAGACGAGTAATTCAGTGCTCTGCACCACTGAACAGCTACTACTGGCTAGGTACCTTGCTTCTAGGTGGAGGCGGTTGTCGCAGAAATGTAGCAGACTAAACGGCTGAAGCGATGCTCTAATTAACTTAAAATACGACCCATTTCATTAATGGCATCTATTTATCTTTTACTTCCCCCACTTTCTCCTTCCCTCCCCTTCTTTTCAATGCAATCTTCATCCAATTGCTTGGCACTGTTAATGGATTGCCTAACTCAATCAGACAAGCGAATCTATTAGTAGCAGTAAAGAACCGCCACTTGCGGAATCGTCCAAATTACATGAAGTGCACTCATTGCATCCAAATCCTCAAGGTATTGTTGAGTTTCATTTTCAGCAGCGCATCTATTAATAGGCTTTAATTGTATTACTCACCACTTTACACCTCGTCTGTCAGATTGCATTTTCACCAAAACCGAAGAAGGCATCTACTCCTTTCAGTCGATTGGAAACAGCAACACCATCTGCGGTCTCTATCTTCTAGCCAGGCCAGAGGAGAACGTCGTTATTGACTTTCTACACTTCAACGTGAGCTGCGACAAGCACGGTCTCCTGAGTGTCATGGACGGCTGGGAGTTGAACGGCCAGTTCTTTCCCGGTCCGGAGGATCACCCACTTCCGCGCCAAGTGCGCTACCACGAGTTCTGCGGAGGTGCCAAGCCACGAAAGACCTTTCCGATGTCACAAAACGCCGGCTTGATCGAGTTTCGAATTCCCATCGCGGGCCAGGGTTTCATGGTTCGCGTACGCTTTGTGCCCAATCCTAAACGTAAGTGAATACTACTGATTACTGTTTCCACTACCACTACCACTACTACTGCTGCTGCTGCTGCTGCTATGGCTCAAATGACCATTCACGCTCACACACACATTCTAACCCATTGATTACTTCATTCCTTCTGACAGCCTGCAATGTAATCATGGTGGAAGTGAACACCATGTACACTATACGCAACTTTGGTCGGCGCACCAACTGTACCGTCTCCTTACTATACGAGGGCAGCTTTCAAATTCTATCAATGATCGTCGGACACAGCCACCGACCGATTGGCAATCTTCTGTCAAGTCGTAACTTTCTCGTCGAGACGAGCCTCCTTAAGAAGGTTAGTAGACAGGAAACAGGCTGGTCTCAGCGGACCGCAGCCCTCCAGCCGCAGCGTACAGAGTTGGGGGCGGATAAAATCATTCACGGTAAACAGATTTACTAATTAATGCACATTTTTCTCTTTCTCCGCTGCTCCTACAGTGCCAGAAGCGAGGCAGAGACGACTACGTCGAACTGCTCGGCGGGTATGGCCTCGATCCCAATCAGATGCAACTGGCAGAAGATATGTGCGGCGTACGAACGGCATCCTCATGTAAGTGTGTGTGTGTTTTGCCCATTCCTCTGCACATGATCTGCAATCGAATAGGCAAATTGATAGACAAACAGGCAAAAATAGCAGCGACTCTATTTCGGTGTCTCCGTCTTTCTATTTTTTCTCCCTTTGTGCTCTGTAGACAAACGAAAATTCACAGTGCACTGTCCGAACACTGCAGTCCGCCTAGTCTCCAGTGGACGCTACGACAACTCGGTGGAGTTTGCGTTCAACTTTCTGGACGCACAGCAACTCAGCAATGACTCCGTTCTTGTGTGTCAGCAGCCAAATTAGCATCAGCCCTCTCTTTAGTCATTGTATAGTAGAGTGTAATAATAATATAAGGTATATACAACAACAAATCAAAAGCAGCTCTTTCCTGGCAGCCAATGGATCACTGTTGGAGGAGACGATAGCGCTAGACTCTGCCCCTCCCCCGGCAAAGGTGGCAGTGTTTAGAAGGTGGCGATTCCTTGACCGAAGCAATCGGCGAGCTGAGGACTAGCCAGCCTGTCGAAAGGAGCATCTCAGCTTGCCAAGCGTGGCCGTCAACAGTGCTCCTTCCGAACCAGTGATTCGCCCACACGGGTGCGCCTCAGTCATCTCAACTTTCTCACCCTCTCTTTCCCTCTCTCTCTCTCTCAGACTCATTCTCACTCCCACGTAGCGGAACTTCACTCTCTCTCTCCCTTTCTCACTTATTGTAGAATCTACCTGTTTTCCCTTTCACTACTACTGTTATATCATTAACTAATTGATTAACTCTCCTTTCCACTCTCTCGCTCTCTCTCTCTCTTTCTCTCTTTTCTCACCACCTTCCCTCGTACTCTTTATATTTATTCTCATTCCCAAAGCAACCAATAAACAAATTGCCAAGTTTTTTCTCAATTAATTATCTTGACAGCTGCTAAAATGTTTGCCTCTGGAGATTCTTCTTATTACTTTTGAGTGCTTGTTTGTAGTTTAATTTCTGTTTGCAATGGGAGACTGCTGACCAATTAACGGCTAACTGGCAGTATTGCAAACAAAAACTAATCAGGAAAACTGGTGAGATGCAATCATTTAAATAGGATTCATGCTAAAATATTTTACAAGTGCAAAATCAACGCGTCACTAAGGTAGTGGGCGTAGTGAAAAAAATAACAAAAAAGATGTGAATGCTAGGTGAAACAGAGTTCATCGATGAAAATGAATGAATAGATGAATGAGTGGTGATGCTGGTGGTGAATATGGTCTGAGCATTGTTCGGTTGTGAAGCAGCCAGCCGGGCAAACGGTCCTCTCTCCGGGCCAAGGAAATATGAAGACGTGAGAGCAATGTTGTGTGACCCGGCTGGCCTCGTGTGTGTGTTTGAGAGTGAGTGAGAGTAGTGATCTGTACAAAAAAGGCAGTGTAGTGGCAGTGGATGGCTGTCCTGCAGCTGAGACATCGCACAGGTCGCCGCCGAGGCAGCAGGGACGGGGCTGGAGACTCCTTCTATCACAGCGACAATGGCCGCCCAGTCAGTGGCCGGTGGTGGTGGTAGTGGTGGCGGTAGTGTCCTTCTCACCACATGTAGGAATGGTGGCCTCGCTGGTTGCTAGGATGCTCATTGTAGTGCAGGTCGTAACTTGAGCCATGGTGACTGTGATGGTGGTGGCTGTGTCCACTCTGGTGGTGATCGTTCTGGTGGTGGCAGTGGCCAATGTGCTCCCCTCTGCCCGTCTGCTTATTGAGATGAGCACTACTGCCGCCACCTGCGCCGCCCCCTCCGCCTGCCTGGTGATGACTGTGGCGGTGATGGCTGCGTCCGTAGTGTCCCTGCTGGTGGTGCGAGCTACTGTGGCCGTAGTGACTGTTCACTGCAGGAGTCGTCGTCGTGTTCCGAACGCGAGGAATCATAAATTGAGGTGAGAAGTTGTAGTTGGCAGCAGTGGCCGCCTGAATTGAGGTGAAGCTTCGATCGGAGCTCAGTTCGCTCTCTCGCCGCCGTCGGTAGTCACGAGGCAGTGTTGCTTCCGTCTGAGGTGGGCAAAGGTACATTGTGCAGAAACAGTGGTAAGTACATTAGCATTTAGCAATTAGGAGCAAGGTGGCACATACCGAAGTCATTCCCTGTCCTTCGTACGACAAGTGCGACCGCAGTGGATCGCTGTTGTCGCTGGAAGTGTCAATCATCGCTTTCCTGTCTAACGTGTTGCCAATCATCGTTGGCCCGTAAGCTGACAAATTACGGAAGCCCTTTGTCAGAGCTCGGTTTCTCCATTTACGACAGCAGTAGGCGACCAAGCAAATAGACAATATGCAAAGAATGGCAAATATGGGAATGAAAATGGCCAGTACTAGATTGATTGAAGGGGTTAAACAGGGGACAAATTAGAATAAAGTGCAAAGGGAACTTACGCAAGCCATTGATGTCACACCGCCGTCCGAGGTACATGCGATGGCACTTGCAAGAGCTGATCTGGCCGGTCTCATCTCGGAAGCAGTCACCGCGTCCGTTGCAGAACTCACATGCCTTGATCTCTGAAGAGCACATTCGTCCTGGATTGCCTGGATCTAGATCGGGATAGCCGTTCAGGCACTCACACTTGTAGGTGCCTAGCTCGTTGATGCACCGTGCAGAGCTGGCACAGTCGTTGTACTCCTCAGAGCTGCACTCGTCAAAGTCCGCCACATCCTCTAAATCGGCGTAAATCTGCGATGGGCTGGGCAGTTGTTCTGAAGACTTCTCAAGCGTTCTCGCCAACTTCTCCTTCAAGAGGTCTTCGTCAAGATTGCCGCTCTCAGTGAGGTGAATGGTCATGTTCACCAGAACACCGTTGCCATCTGTAGCCTGATCAATGCTCATCACATCTAATGACAATTGAAAACAGAAGAATGAAAGGTAAAAATAAAAAACAATCAAATCATATAGATAATGAACTACTGACCAGAGCTGATGTAGTTGTCCTTCAGTTCCTCGGTGACGTGAGCGCCGTCCAACTGAGTTCGGGCCGCCTTTGCCAAGTTCATATACTGATCTGAGGTGCGATTCAGTAGGTCAGACTGCCAAACGACGTCTGATTCGCCCAGTTTAGTTACACGAACTAGTACAATAAAGTTTTGCAGTTCTGCAAACAAAAAACGATGCGTTTTACAAAGGTACGAACAAAAAAACCTCATCAATCCTTTTTTACTTACCATGGCAAGTATCACTGCCCAGCTTTTTAGTGTATCCAGGGCGACAATCGCATTTGAACTTGCCAGCAAATTCTTTGCAGATCTCCTTGTTAGCTGCATTGCAGGCTGGCTTGCACTGGTCCAGATCAAGGATAGACGGTCGAGTTGTAGTCTTTGGCATGAAGGCTTTAGTCGACTTTTTAAACGATCCCTTGCCACTGTCCTCTGGAACAAGTTCAGGCGGCGGCGTAGGCGACGGTTTGTATGGCGCTCTTGGTCGGTGACTGGTCTTGAATATCTTCGGGCCCTCTGTTGGTCTTGTCGGTGGCTTGAATCGATTCACGCCGGGCTTTCGAGTCGGTCTGATCGGTCGACCTGACGTCTCTGGTTTGCTGGACACTGAATGCACTGCAGTAATGGCCGGCTGCTTCTGAGTTGATGTTGCCGCTATCTCGCTACTGTAGGTGTTGATGGCCGTTTTTGTGCCAGCTACCGTCGTAATGATCGTCTTTGGTGGCAGCGTGGACACGTACTCCGAGGTGATGGTAAGCGGGGCATCGCGGGTGTAGTAGACCTGTTTGGTCGTCATTAAACAGTTTAACCAAATTAAAAATGAAAACACAAAACTGGCAAACACTTACCTTTGTGGTGGTCAACACTACTGTCGTGGGAGTAGCCTCAACGCTGGTGTAGTAACGCGTCTTCTCATCACCCGCACTGCCTAGTAAAGTAGGCGTCACTTCGAGTGGAGCTCGGACAAACGTTGAGCTCCTTGAGAACAACTTTGGCAGAGAACTACTGCTGCCGATGCTGCTGCTGGGCGCAGGTGGCAGTTCACCTGACCAGATGAACGTGGGCATTACTGCCATCGACCTCGACTGAGTGGTCGTCGGAGCAATGGGCGGCGAACTGAAGGCAGGCACATAGGCCACTGGCGGTATCTCCACTGATGAGGTAGTCTCCGGTCTGGTCTCACTGTTCGCTGGATACATTGGAATGTACACTGGATTGTCGAGGTGACTAACTGTAGCGCCCTCCTTGGGGGGCATCTCCTGCACTGCACTAGTTCGGTCAATCTCCTCTCCTGCCATGGGCACTTTGCTCTTCTGGCCCTTGGAGAGTATCTGAACAATGTCTTTTATGGCCTCGCCAATGTTGCCTGCTAAATTGGCGCCATCAAGTAAGTCACTCAGCTCAATTATTGCCCCTGGTTTTATGGTGTTGTTGCCCTGTGCTGTGCTAGGCTGTCCAGCGGCGTCCTGAACCAGTGTCACTGGCGGCATTTCCAGTGGCTTTGTCGCCTGGTCAGGCCTGATCTGGCTTGCACCGCCCGGTGTGCTAAGCTGACCGTGGTTCATCAGCGGCCCCTTTGCTTGGTCAATGGTGTTCTCCGTGTCAGTGACACTGGATGGGAGAATGAAATTGGTAAAGAAGACAATGGCCGATTCATCGTCGATGGAAGGCGTTGCAGAGGAGGCCCCTTCAGGGAAGACCGAACTGGGCTCCAGTTGGTGTTCACTACTTTCCACCAGGTCAGGCACGTAGGAGCTGCTTGCAGGGACAATGGTGCTGCTCTCGAAGCGCACTGACGGCTCAATGCCGGCAGCAGTGCTCGTTGGCTGAATGGCGGCCACTGTGCTGTGCACGTACAACGTCACCAGCGAGTGGGTCGTCTCCTCTCTGCTCTGGATCACCGAGGTAGTGCCACTGAAGAGCGTCGTGTAGTAGGTGTGCGTAGTGAAGAGCGTGCTCACACTGGGCACCAGACCACCGAAGCGGTTCTTCGTCTGCTTGGCAGGGTCAGCCGAAGGCTGCGTGAAGCGAATGTGCGGCATGTTGAGGCGGTGCTGTTCACTGGATGAACTGGTGCTCGACTGTCCCACCACTTCGGTGACCACCGTCGGGCTGATCTCCTCAATGGACGAGAGAATGGTGTGCGTCCCACTGAAGAGCGTGATGAAGTGAGTCAGAGTGGTGTGAGTGCTTCGAGTGGTGGTTCGACTCGGCTTCACCGACTGACTGCTGCTCGCCACCGACACTGGCATCGAGTACTGCGCGTTGGAGCGAGACTTGGAGAGTACCACCTCACTGCTGACCACCTCGTGGAGGGTGGACACCACTGGCTTGCTGTCAGAGAAAACGGTCGCCAGGTTGGTGTAGGTGGTAAAGTGCGTTTGGGTGATCAGATCGGCGTCAAAGGGTCTGCTCGGCTCGATCGTTCGCGTGACCACGCTCGACTCAGGGAAGGTAATGTACTCCGTCTTGACGTCCTCTATCGGCGTGATGGTGCTGGCGCTGCCGTTGAAGAGCGTGGCAAAGTAGGTCAGCGTCGAGTAGAGAGTGCTCGTCTTTAGAACTTGCACTGTCTCGGTGGTGGTGGACGGCTCGATGCTCTCCTTCTCGACGGTGGCCTTCGAGCTGGAGACGTACGTTTTGTCGCCCTGTGTATATGTGGTGTGATAAGTAAAGGTGTTGTACTGCTTACGTGGCTCCGCCGGACTGGACATGTCAGGCATTGGAGGGGCACTGGGGTCGATGGGCTTCATCATCACCGCTGCTCCCGTCACCAGTGTCGGCTCGAGGGTGAACGGTCGGTTTTGAGTGGCCACCTTACTACTGATGATCAGCGTCACGCCGTTGGAGACTCGGGTGAACTTGTTCGCCCTGGCATTGTCAGAGTGGGCAATACTGTCCAGTGCAGGCTGCTCAGGCTCAAAGCTATTGCCGGCGGAAGACTCATCAAGGGGCAGGTTATCAGGGCTGTCCACTAAAATAACCGACGATGTGAGCGGATCCAAGGTGACACTTGGTCGGAAGACACGACTGCTGACTCGAATCATATTCGGATTGATTGTGCTCAGTACGGCGTTGGAGTTGCGTGGTCGGAAGACGATCTTTGATTTAGTTGTTCGAATGCGACCAGGTTTTAATGAGGGCGTCGCCTGCTCAGTGGCCACCTGAGTGCTGTCGATTTCGTACGTCTCTGAAGAGGTGAACAGCGGTGACGTGTTGGTGACGGCACGGTTGGGCACTGCACTGCCGCCTTCAGCACTGTCGCTGTTTGTGCCCTTAACGCGAACGCGAAGGCGACTGCGAGTGTAAAGGTAGGCGTACTTGGAGTTGGACGGCTTACGCACCAACACACTCGAGCTGATTCGCACTGGACGAGAGGCGACGGGACTGGCGGCGAGCAGGGCTGTTTCCTCGATGGTCGGCGTACGACTCACCGACCCCAGTGGATCACCGTGCGGATGATGGCCAACAACCTCCTCAGAGCTGGAGAGCATCGGTGTCACCAGGTGAAGGCTGGCAGTGGAAAAGTCAAAGTGATTGCCGCGAGGTGGACTGGCTTCGATGTGACTGGCCGAAGACATTTCCAGGTTCACCTTGTTCGGGTTCACCACCAGTGGACTGGAAAAGTCCAAATCAGCAGAGCTCAACGGCGGCCACACTCGGCTGGACTCTCGCTGTGGCTCCACGTGATTAGTGAGAAAGACCGGCTGGTAGGCGCTGCTCGATTGCCATGGTTTGAACTGAATGTTCTTATTGTACGTCTTTTGAATGACATTGTACAGGTCCTCGTTGTAGATCTGCACCTGCGAGACAGCGTTGTACACGGTCGTAGTGAAGCCCTTTGTCTTCACTCCGAGCTGCAGCACTTTGGTGGGCTCAATGACGCCATCATTGTCGCGAACCACTTCAACGATGCTCTTGTCTAGCGCCCGCGTAGTGACCGCTGAGGTGACACTTTCTCTGCTCAGGTGAGCAGTGTGAGGCCCTCGAATGACCGTGGTGAGATAGGTGAAAGTGGTGTAGTACGTCAGTGGAATGGTCGGCGTGTGCACTGACGGCTCCACTGCTGGCTGAGTGGCAAAGAGGCCAATAGCTGCGCTGGGCGCCCTCAGACTGCCGATGTAGTTGTCGGTGAACTCATTTCGGTGTCCATTTGGCTCAAAGGCCTCCAGACCATCGACTGAGTTGAATCGATTACGAGTGTTGCCACTCACTGGTTGACGGTGGTGGTGGTGATCGGGGCTGCGCAGGTGTTGCAGCTCAGGCTGCAGGTGACTTGCCTGCGACTGGAAGGCTGCCGCATTGTGAACATTAGGTCTGCTGTTGCTCCCTGAGTGTGATGGTTTGGCGACCTCCATAAAATTTGAGTTGTAGTTGTGCAGTGAGGACGCAAACACTTGACTAGGCTGAATCACCGAGCTGACGATGATTGGCTGCACGGTGCGAATGCTGGACACTATGCGGCGGTTGTTTGCGGGCTTCACCTTTCGGAAGGTGGGCTTCTGGAAGTTGTTCGCCAGCAAGTAGGTGGCAGAGGACGAGGGAAATGTGTACACAGAGCTGGGGGCACTGCTGTAGACGTTCTGCTGCTGGGGCTCACGGGAGATGGGCAGACGGCGGAAGGAGTTGGCAGAGGAGCTGGCAGCAAATGAGCCGTCGGAAAGGCCCATCACACGATTGAACTCACTCAGCCGCGACTCACTGGGCGACTTGGGAGCATTGGGCCGTGATTTGATGCGAATCCGCTGAAATGACGGCTTCCTGGCGCCCGCCTGTGGCTTACTGTTGATTCCGCCGCTGCGTTCACTCTCGAAGTTGCCATCGGCCGTCAGGACTGGCAATGGCTCCTTGTAGAGATTGTCGTTGAACTGGTGCAGTTTACGCTTGCGAAAGATCACCGGAGGGCTGTCGTCGTTGTCAGCAGAGTTACTGGTAACCTTGGTCGCCTGCGCCTCGTATATTTCAGTGTTGGGACCTTTAAAAATGGTGGTTATAAAGAAAGGGTGAGTCTCCGAGTACTGATCAACGGTTTTAAAGGAAGCGGAAAGATAGTTATTGTGGAGCAGATGGGGAGCAGAGGTAGAGCTCTCCAGCACAATGTGCTGAGGAGAAGGAGGAAGAGGAGGGTTTGGTTGTGGTCTGTGTCTGTGCTCGTCCAGTGAGAAGCTGCTAGTTGGCTTCACGTCCCGCTCCACCTTGGTGTGCAGCATCTGCTGCACAGGCACGGTCAGTGCGGTGACCAGCTCGGTCACCTCGCCATTGTCCCCGGTGATGGACAGCGTCAGCAGGGTCACCAGCGGCTGAGGGTGAATGCCTGCGCCGGGGGCTGCCGTGGGGGTCAACGCCACCGTCAGCGTTTCCGTCCTGGTGACGGTCGCCTCAGAGAGCGAGGTAAAAGTCAGCGTGCTGACTAGCGTCTTTCCGTGCAGCAGCAGCGAAACGGCCGTCGTCGAGGAGAGAGTCTGCGTGCTGACGAACGTGGTCACGGTGGTCAGCAGTGAGGAGCCAGGTGGAGGCGGCAGCTGCAACTCCTGACTTCGAGTGTGCACACTGGTGGTGAGCATGGTGAAGGTCTTCACGTCAGTCAGCGTCTCAGTTCGGGTGCTGTAGCCGAACTTGATGGGCACTAGCTTCACCTCTTGCAGAGCACTGGTTGTCACCAGCACCTCAGTCACTTTGTGGGGCTCAAGGGAGTCGGTCATTCTGGTGAAGAGAGTTTGCGTCCTCTGTCCGTCCTCATCGACACTGGTCTCATACAGACTGGGCGGTATAACTGATGTGCTCAGTGTGGTAGTGGTCAGTGTGGCGTAGGACGTCCTGAAGCCGTGGAAAATTGGCACTGTTTTGACTGTGGTCACAATGGATGTCACCGTGAGGGGCACTTTTGGCACTGTGGGTGTGGAGTATACTGAATTGGCGGGGTACATCTCCTGGTAGGTCTCACGAGGAGGGACTGTCTGTCGACTAGGCTGCTGACCGTACTGGCGAAAGTTTGCTGGCTTGCTGGGGCCTCGATAGCGAACTCTTTCCTTGTGCACTTCACTTCGTTCACGATTCAGATCATGGTCCATCGTCTGCATGCGAGTATTGCTCGGAGTGGTGTCGTGCATTCGATTGCGATTATTATTATTGTTGTTATTGTTGTTGTTGTTGTTGTACCTGCGATTCAGCCGAAGTCTTTGACTGGGCAGTAAGGCGTAGTTGCGAGGAGCAGGCGTCGTAGTGGTTGTCGTTGTGGTCGTGCTCGAGTAAGGACGTCGTTGCCGACTTAGCTGTCGCTGTCGGTTTATCGGTCGTCTGTACTCACTAGGCCCGGTTGCTTCATTTCGATTCGGTACCGAGCTGGCACCACCTCTCACATCCTCCATTGGCGGCTGATATCGACTAGAGGAGTAGTCGTTGATGTTGTAGTAGTCCAGAGAACGTGTCGGCGCCGGGGGAGGACTGGCTGCTGTTCGACTTGGCTGTCGACGACGATTAGCGGCACCTGCCGCCGCCTGACGACCCCCATTGTTCTGTCGCGAGCGAGGCTGCACTGGCTGGGCGGTGTGCTCCTCGACGACTCGAACCGGCGCAGGAATGGACTGCTCTAAAGCGACACGCTCCTGATTGCCCCCACCCGACCTGACTCGAGCTCCAAATCCCGAGGAGCCCCTTCTCGTGGCACCATAGCTCATGGAGTTGTACGTTCTCGCCTGTTGCTGAGCCCGCTGATTGACCTGACCGTAAGTGGAGGGCTGGTAGTGCGCCTCACTGGCGTAGCTGGGCGTCGGCTTTGGCTGCTCTGGCGAGTGTGCCTGCTCAGAGTTGTCCGCATAGTCTAGGTCATACTCGTACTCTACCACCGGTTGTGAGTCTTTCTCCCTAATGATTCGGCTTCGTGGAAGGTGGCCAACACTGGGCTGTGCATATGGCTCATCGTAGTAGTCGTGCTCATTACCGTACAGCTCTTTGTATTTACGCGAAGCTCTTGGTGGCTCGATAATGTTCGATGAGGTGGTGTACACTGGCTTCAGCGCTTCAGGGGACTTGGTACTAAAGAGAAAGCGAACTGGCGTAGGAAAGTGGACTGAAGGCCTGCTAGGGACGCTGCTGCTGGTCGGCTCAATCGTTCCGGCAATGTTCGATGTACTGCGCGAGTAGTGTGCAGTGAAGCCATTGATTTCGGTGGTGTAGTACTCGGTGGTGTGCACTAAAATGGTCTGGTTTATGGTTTCAGTGGAGAGGGACACAGTGGAGAGGCCAGGCAACATGGACCAACTGGTGCTGGGCGCAATGAACTCCTCAAGTGTATCATTCTCCGACCTGCTTCTGACCTCCTCGGTGGAGAGTGGACTTGCAGACACAGACAAGGACGGGGTGGGCCAGAGTGACGCAGTGGAAGCAGAGGGAAAAGAGGCAGAAAGAGTGGAGGGTGAAACTAGGGACATGATGGCAGTCACCGAGGAGGAAGTAGACCCGGAAGAAGCAGAAGAGGCAGGCAGAGAGAAAGAAGCAGTGGGTGTGGGAGTAGTGAGGTGTGTCTGGGTAGTAGTAGTGGTAGAAGTAGCAGAGGTGGACAGTCCCACAGTGTCCGAGCGTGTCTTGGCCAGGTGGGCATAAATACCCGCTATATACGTACCAAAGACTTCGCGGGTGATGCGAGTCACCTGATTGCCTGCGGTTATTGACTCCACAGTGGAGGAGATCAAACCGGTGCGGTAGTCGGGTTTCACCGTCTCAGACACTGAGTGGCTGCTGCTGCTCGATGACGCAGAAAGTGTAGGTGTGGGGCTGCTGACAGAGACAATGGTGCCAATGGTGTCGGAGAGGAAGCTCACTGATGGCAGCAAGGGCGGCGAGCTGACAGCGGGGGAATTAGTTTCCGACTCAGTCGAAGAAGCAGTCTTTTGGTCCAGTCGACTGGAAACGCTGGAGACATTGCCGGCGTGGGAGGCAAAAATAGAACTTTCTACTTTTGACTTCTCCATTTCGGTGGAATTTGAGCCGCTCTTGTCTGCCAAAGTGCTCTTTTCCGTGTCATTCAAGATGCTTTCAATAGACTCCTCGATGATGTTCACCATAGTAGTCACTTCCTCGTTCCCCGTAGTATTGCTTTCAGTTGTTGTTGCTGCTGCGTCTGCTGTCGCCTCACTGGACATTGCAGTAGTGGTCTCTGCTGCCATTGCTGCTGCTTCAGTTTGAGTTTGAGTTTCCACTTCAGTGGTGCTTTCAGTTGTGCTCGGCACTTCGCCCGTTTCCGACTGATCGACCTGATTGTTCGTCTCAATGTTGTCGGCAGTTGTCGCCAGCATTGGCTGGGGCTCCAGCGTCTTTGTGACGGCAAACTGGGCGTAGAAACCGTTGATGAGCGTGCCGATTATTTGAGTGACTACAGTGTGAATGCCACTCTTGTTGATCACCTCAGAGACGACCCCAGTGGACTTGGCTTTGATTATTTTCGCCGACTTGTTGTCGATTTTATTGTCCGTGAACTCTTCTGCCAGTTCATTGCCGCCCACTGACGGCTCCACGGCAACGGTTCGCTTCACTCGCTGGTGCTGCAGTGTCGGCTGAACGCGAGTGGGCAGCACTTTCCCGGTGATAACCGTACTGAAGAGGTGTTCATTGCTGTGAACCACCGGACTGCCGTTCACTAGCTCCGTCGTGAAGTACGTGTACGTCGTGTAGAAGGTCACCGGAGTAGGCGTCACCGAAGGGTGCAGACGACCTAACTGGTGTTCATGTGGATCCTCGGTGAAGGATGGGGCAGTGTCCACGTCGGACAGTGATCGCGGAGGGCCACGGACGACGACGGTAGACCTGCGAGGCAGACCGTTCAAGGAGTCGGCGTTCGGCAGAGACCTCGTTCGAGTGACGACAATTCGCTTTCGAGTGACCGTCGGCTTAATCAGCTCTGCTTCAGGCTCTTCAGAGTACCTCTCTGCAGTTCGGGCCGACTCGGCACTGGACAAAAGAAGATCGCCATTTTCCAGAACAGGCAGACCGTTGATCTGTCGAGTTATTTGATCAGACCTACTTGATGTCAAGCGACCCAGCGACGACCTGGTTGTGGCCGTCGGTCTGATAGTGGTTGCTGTAGTCTGTCGATGTCGGTTTACTTCACTGAACTCAGGTAGGTACACTTTGGAGAGTGTCTGAATATTGGTGACCACAGTAGAGCCCTGTCCGGGTACGAAGAAAGTGGTGAAAAAAGTAGAGGTAGCGTATTCGGTGACGGGCGTTATCACAATGGGCAAGTTTTCTGCGCCTTCCGGCACAATGTCCTGTGGACTGGCTGCATATTCAGTGGAACGTTTTTGTATTGCCTGATTTAGATTGATAGTTCCCGTGACGACGTTGGACACCACCTTAGTGCGGGACACTATCTGAGAAGTCATATCCTTGAAGAAGGTCGTGTAGTAGGTGAAGGTGGTGTAGTGAGTGATGGGAACAGCTATTCCCGACAGAAGCTTTCCGAGGTAGGACTTGTTCAGTGGAGCTGAAGTTCCAGTGCGGGCCGGATCGTGGCTTTTCATGCTCGAATCAAGCAAACTCGGCGTGGAGCTAAGCTTGGCCGTTTCCTCCGGAGACACTGTCGACGAGTCAATCAAGTCCATCGAAGATGTTGGGCGGGTTGAGGTGCTTTGTATGCTCGCCCTCGCTTGCTGACTTGACGCTGAAGAGGCGGAAATTTGCTGTTGCATTTCTACAACATTGGTGACCACTTCTTTTCGACTGTGAACAAACTGCGTTTGAGCATCCTTGAAGGTAGTGTAGTACGTGTAGGTAGTGTAGAATGTCTTCAGTGGTCTGGTCGGCTGAACCACTGTATCACTACTATCTACCGGAAGTACACTGCTCGAGGTGATTTGCCTGCTGTTCGCGGAGCTCGGCTCAGGCGATTCATTTGCGACTTCATTGATGCTGAAAACGGCTGTTTTGGCGACAGTGCTCACATCTGGCGTTGCGGCGATGTTGTTGCTGCCGTCGCCACTGCTGATGCTGGCTGACTGCAGTTGCTGATCGTCCAAACTGGAGGAGAAGCTCGGGAGGATAAAGCCGCTGGTGATGGTGGTGATGCCGCTGACCAGCGCTGATGACATCGACAGTGGCATGCTCGAGTCAAGCTCATTAAAGCTGCTGCTCATTTCCAGTGGCTCGGTTTCCCCCTTCTCTTTCGATGATGATGACGTGATGAGGTGATGGCTAGCACCACTTTCACTAGCCTCGTAAGTGGATGACGAGGAGCGACTGGCAATCGGAAGAGCTTCCTGCTGTCCAGTGCTGCCAATCTCGAAAAGTGGATCAATCAGTGAGCTGCCTGTCGCCGTTGAGCTGACAAAATCATGGAAGATGGCCGCTCGGGTGGGCTCAATGCGAGCTATCATCTTACTAGTGCTACTGATTTCCGCCTTCACCTTGGGTGTGAAAATGAGCAGTGTGTTGTTCACCACCGTGGTAAAGTCAATAAAGCCAAAGATGGTGCTGGTGGCGCGAATTGCCGGCGCTGTTGACGTGCTGGCGGCTGACTTTGTCTCCGCCACAACAATGGCCACAGTGGGATCAATTTTCGTCGGACTGTACGTCGGAATGAGGCGATTGGAGAAGTAGCTTTGCAGTGACTTGGTCAGCGCTCCGGGCACTAGGGCACTGGAGAAGTGCCCGTTGAGGTTGCCCACAGTGTGCGTTCGCATGTGCTTGCGATTGATTGAAGAGGATGCACTTGAGGATAGTGCACTGGCAGGCACTCCACCGTTGCTGCTGGTCATGTCGGCGGCTGAGGCTGAGGTTGCCGTGCTGGCGCCAGTCAACTCCACATTTCTCATGTCCACAATCTCCACAGTGCTTCTCTCTGCCGCACTACCCATACTGATTTTAAAGTCGACGTAGTCCTTCACTGAAATGGGCACCTGTTGACTCTGTCGATTCAAGTCGATCTTTTCGATGCCGCTGATGGCGACGCCGGAAAAGTGAAACTTGCCCAGCTTCACCTGAGCTGCCTTCACCCGATCTGACACCTTTGTCGCTCCGATGGGGGAGAAAATTTTGAGCACGACCTCTCCGGGAAGGACATCCACTAGCATGATGCTTCGACTGCTGCCTGGCTCTCCGCTGTTTGACTCTCGGTGAACTGTCACCTTCAGGGGCACATCTTTGCAGTTTGTGGGCGTTCTAGAGAAGCGAGACCGGGCACAGGCAAAGAGCAGTCCTTGTGATGTTGGTCCGTTGTAAGTGCTGGTCAGCAGTGTTACTATTTGCCCGCCAATAGCGTACGTCTGATTGGTTCCCCGAACTGAAGACCATCTTTGGCCATCCTCATCTTTTTCAACAATGTTTGCCGGTGTCCTCTCTGTTGTTGTTTCAGCTTGTGCCCAGGTTGATTCAGTTGTAGGGTTCATTTCCAATCCGGTTGCTGTGCTCGCCGAGCTGGTCATTTGTTCAGGAATAAAGGTGCCAGTTATCTCGACGACTGACTCTGTTGAGGAGGACTCCAGTGGAACTGGGTAGTAGTGAAAGGGGGTCAGTTCGGTGGCACCGGCAAACGGAAGAAAAGTGCCCGTGAATTCAACAAAACTGGCAGAGATTGGGCTAATGGGAGCAGACTTTTTACTGTTTGCCGCCTGTCCAGTGTCCACAAAGTCTTCCTGTGGTTGTCGTTGCTTTCCCGGACCAGCTTTTCCATCTGAAAGGGCGGCCATTCCTAATTGAAGGCAAATTAATGACACCGATTACCAATTAGTTCTGTTTCGATTTCGAAGTGTGGTTAGTAGCCTTGTCCCAGTTAGTAGTCGAGGAGATGTTAGTCGAAGGAGGTTAGCCGTCAATGAGAAGTTGGTTGGTGGGTTGACTGGTTTTAGTGTGTTAGTTAGACACGCAGTGCACTTGGTGCTGGTAGTTATTAATTAGTCGTTTCTCCGATAACTGTGTGTGAATGTTTGTGTGTTAGAGCCTGTGACCAAGACAGTCACGGCGGAACAACAGCAACAGTGCACTTACAGAGGATCAGTATGAGAATGTGTGCATCGTCAAGGTTATTGAATGTTATTAGTACGACAATCACAAGGGAAGGATGGTTAGAGGAAGGGAAAAGGAGAAAAAGGAGAAAGAGTAGGCAAAAGAAAGAGAAAGAGCGAGTACTTACCAGCAAAAAGCTCATTGCTCATGCAGCCGACGCCGGTGGACTCGAGGCCCTCGTTGCTGCAGTCTTCATCTTCACCTCCTGGGCAATCAAAATTGCCGTCCGCCACTCGAGCCAACGGAATGCACAGGTGATCGCTTTTGCATTGAAATTCATTGGCACCACATTCGGCGGCTATTTATAGAAGTGAAAAACACAGGGGAAAAAAGAACAACGACATTAGTGAGTTAGTGAGTGAGTGAGTAAGGAACGAGCGAGCGAGGTCGCACGGTAATTAAATTGTGCCATCCGACGACCATCTCGCACCGTAACCTTTTTCAGTGCGACCACGGTCATCGGTGCTTCTAGCCAGCTAGCTAGTCAACAACGGGTAAATCCTTCACCGGTGACCACTGCATGCATTGAAGCATGATGGTCAGAAGAGTGTAATCAATTAAGAGGGGGAGACCAGGGAGGCAAAGGGTAGAACTGGCAGTTCTCTCTCTCTCTCTCTCTCTCTCTCTCTCTCTCTCTCTCTCTCTGCTGGTACAGTCTGAGCTCCTCTCTTCTAAGCCAGTGATTACGCAAGTGGAGCCTTTTCTGAGGCACCAACAAAACGGTGCACGAACTCAGCAGTCAGTGTCCGTCTGCGGAGTGTACTGACGCTGGCGCGAGCAAATTCAATGTGATTGCCATGTCGTGACTGGCCACATGATGTGCCACTCTGCTGATATACAAACAGTGACCAGTCCTCCCCCTCTCATTCACTGCTAAATATAACAGTTTTCAGTAAGATAGAGAAAGAGACTATGCAAATTCAACAAGCCGATTTGGCACAGCACGCACTGCCATTGGCACAAAGCACATCCGCCGGTCACCAGGCTGCCTGCCAGATAACCACCATCTAGGGTTCATTTTGTGGTCTATTTGTTGAGTGATCTCCTTTTCTTTTCATCTCAATTGCTTTACCAGTCAACTTGGCACGCAAAGTAGTTCAAGTAGTCTTCAAATCGCTTAGAAGTCTGTCCCTTTTTGCTGCTGCTCTTTGCTGTTGCTCTGAGCGTCGTGTGTCTGGGGAAATCGTGTCGAAGTGATGTTGAAATGAGACACTCTTGTTGATCCATCTCATTCGCTGTGCAGAGACAGGTCATTCTCTGCACAACAACAAAAAAGCAGCCTCAAATAGTGCTATCATCATCCTGTGTTACAATGATGAAGGTTGCAGTTGCAATTCCTTTCTAATGAATAGATGGCCGATCAATTTTGCCCAAACAAGGCCTGTCGAGAACTGCATCAGTGATTAATTGAATCGCGCTCTAAAATTGCAAGAGTAGCTGCTGCTGCTGTCTACGGGTCTAATTGTTTGACTTAGCACAGTTTTGCAGGTCCTCATTAAAAACTAATCACTGCCCTTTCTAGGGCTTATTAGAGCAACGTCCAAGAACGAAAAGGTTCACATTGTCAAATGGTGTAAACAACAGCAGCCGCACTAAAACGGTCCAAGTTATTATTTGTTGGGGGATCATCGGCAAACAACCGAAGCCACTTGGCTCACACACGATGGTATTTTGAAGTTTGCACACTCTCCGAAACACACTTACACGCACAGATAAACAGACACCCATGCGGGAATGTGCCAACAGGCGATAGTGTGTACGTGTGAGTGCATGGTGGGCACTGTATCGCTGCTCCTCAGGCATCCCTCGATGTTGCGAATCAATAGTAGGTAGGTTACTCGGTAAATGGGCTCAAACGCTGATTAATTCAGTGCTTACAGCGATGAGAGGACTTTCTAATTGTGCTGAGAGATAAGCCCTAGGCGAAAAGTAAATATAACACACTGACAAAGAACAGAGAGTGAGAAATGAAGACACACTCACACTTGCAAAAACTGTGCTGGACAAAACGACTGCTGTCGACAGGGCTTGTTAGTGTGAGCTGGCGCAGACCGGTCGGTCAGTGGTCGGCGGCGACAGCGACGAAGACGATGTGAGCTGTCACTTGGCTGCTGCACTACATGCACCACTCACTCTAGCCTTCTTCTCCTTGTCTAGACACTTCATTGAACGATGAAACTAAAGTGAGAGCTGTTGCTTGTGCTGCTTCATTTCAGGTTGCCACATACTGCCGGGGAAAGTAACTAACTGGAGTGACTGACGAGGGGCACACTGACTGCTCTGTTCATTTTTTTAGCTGATCAATCAACGATGCTTGCCATTAGCTGGACGATTGATTTCCGTGCACTGTGCGGCCTTTGCCCGTTCGTCGCGTGCTGCAGAGCGCCGAGTGAAAGCATCAGAGAAAATCGACTGAGATGGCTAGTCTTCCTCTGACCACCCAATTGTTGTCAGTTGTTGACCACAAAAATGGCCAACTTGGTACCTGTGTAAAGTGGCTGCCTTGCGTATGGCTCTTCAGTGACAGTGCTCAATTACGGCAAAAGGTAGCAGAGACGCCAATCGCTAGGCAAGAAGCCAATTTAATGAGATAATTCCAGCTGAGCCAACTCCATTCACCAATGTCTATGTCAGTGTGCGTATGTGAGCTGACTGTTCGATTGAGTGAGTGGACTTGACTGCAAGTAAAGTAGTAAGTGGTATGCACTGAGTTCTGGCACTAAAGTGAGCACTGAGCATCATCACTCGGTGGCGTCTCATTTTCTGTCTCCCTCTTTTCATTAATGTAATTACGTCTCCACTGGCTATAGAGAAGCTAATTATGCTCTTTATTATGCTCTTGACCTTAGACTTGTGAAGCAATTGTGTATGCATGTGTGTTTGTTGCCGAGAAAAGAGATGAAACAGTTCGAATAAAGGCGTTCAAAAACACTTTCTAATTGAATCTTGTTGTAGGCTGCTGGTGAGGAAAACTGATTTAACAACAAAACGGCACGGCGGATAGAAAAGTTGTGCTTCTTTTGTGGTAGTGCTGTAGCGCTGTGTAGCAGTTAATCGACACAGTGCAGAACACTGACACCTTATCGAGACAATGAAGCATCGTTTCGATTTGGTCTACGGCAATCAATCTGCCTTTGTCTTTACAGTGTGTTCCCCGCACAGACGGACAGTCTAGGGACGGGGATGCCACTGAATAGAAAGCAATTTGGCCAGCATTGTAGCGAGAACTACAATGCGCCCATGTTGACAAGCAGATCAACAGTGTCTCTTTGAGAAGCAACAGTTTTATTCTCAGTTTTCTAAAATGCACACTACATCTTTTAGGTGCTGATTAGCGAGGGGAATCAGAAAGAAAGACAGTGCACAGAAGGCCGACTGTTGCTGACCATTGTACGGCTTGTGTGCAGCTTATTGGTGGCAGTGCCTACCACTTGTGCCTGCAGTCGCCTCTAAAGCCTTGGCAAATTATCGAAATCATTGTGCAATGATTTTGCCGCTCTGCAAGCAAGTAACTGGAAGAAATGACTGTTTGTTTCTCTCATACAAGTGGAGTTCAAGGCAGATCGGTGGATGTCTGATGTTCGTAAGAAAAGCTTCATTTGGAACAAATGACAAAATGATGGCAAAAAAGAACAGAAAACATTTCCTCAAAACAATGCTTTTTACGCTGACCATACGCATGTGAGAAAAGTATTTTTGAAAAAATAAAGAATGGAAAACAAAGCATTATGGCGATGCGACAAATCGATGAGAGCAATCAGTAGCACCGGCAGCAGGGCCGTTCATTCAAATGGGCACTTTATGGGAATTGCAGCGTCGGTCGAGCTTCATTTCACAAAAATAATGTCTTGTTGAAATTGAAGGCACGATGATTGCTAAAAATACGGCCATTATTCTGTCTAGATTTTCTCAGTGAATGCTCATTTTAGTTCAATGCAAAAGTCGACGCACCAGTTCACCACCCAAATGGGGTTACCTGTCCATGTCCATGTCCATGTCTGCCTGTGTGTGCGGCTGTGTTCGTGTGAAAGGAGCAAACGGGCGACATTTAAATGACTTCACTTCATCTAGTCACAGTGCGGATTAGAAGTGCCCAGTCTCGTATTCGCACTTTCCGTGACTTGCTTCTCTGCTCACTGATGTGGGCACAGTCTGCCAGTGCACTCACTCTCCTCGATTCTGCACGCCTGGGAACTAAACGGCAGAAAAAAGCAAACATGTGACCGTTGTGCATCGTCAACAGCAGTTTCAGCCTTGTCGCAAATTACTGATGGCCAAGCTCGAGATCGAAAGTGGTCTGAGTGGCTGTGTGTAATGGGGCAAGAAAGCAAACAAGCAAAAAATGCAAGTACAAATGCCACCAAGCTGCCAATTAAGAGAAAGCAATTGAAACCGTTTAACGAAGAAAAAGCAACAGCAGCTATACTACGAAAGAGTTCAGCCGAGCTAAGTGAAGGTTTGTTGCCCTGATTCCATCGACTCAACTGTCAGCAGTAGCCGAAAAATGGCAGTTGTTGCGGTGAGCGAGGGGAAGAAAGGTGATTGAAAAGTGGTAATCGTATTGAGGAAAAAAGAGAAAAAGGTTTACTTATTGACTTAACTGATGGTTTAGATGTAAATTTAATTTTATTGACAGAGTCCTCAGAAGTGAAATTTCTTTCTTTGCTGTGGCATCGTTTAGTAGGCAATCAGTGAGCCACTAGGTTGTGAGTGTGTGTGTGTGCCCCTCTTTCGATACTTGAAAGTTGCCTGATTGTCCAGAACTGCCGCTGCATTTGCCGCATCATCATGCGCAGCGAAAGGATCGCTCCACTTGCTTCTCTGCTGGCGCTGAGCTGATTGATCGACAGCTCGGTCTTGTTGCGCCTTAGCAGCTGCCAGTTCTCTTGGACCGATATCGATGCAGGGGAAAGTATAGTGAGAAAGAAGATGGCTGCTGCTGCTGCCGCCGCAGCTCTTTCTCACACACGCTGTTTGCAGGCATCGTGCTCTCTCTCTCTCCTTTTCTCTACTGATAGCATCAACTGCAGCTCGAATCGAAAAGTGCATTCTGTCTGGGATGCTCTTCGATTGGCTCCTTCACTAGGGCAAACTGTACTTTGAGCTTTCTTGCCACTACTAACCAACTCTAACTTCAGCCACAGCAGCAGGATTGTGGCTACTGTGAAGCGAGAGATGCGGAGCCTGCTAATTTGCATTGCTAGCGCCAGTTGGCATTGTTCGCGGCTACGTTGTCCTCAATCACGCCAGTGGTGTGCTCGCCATTGTGGTGGCCTTTTCTGCGTTCAAATCGAATTTTTTTAGTTTACGAGAGGCCTGACGCCTGGCAGGAGTTGCCTTCAGCCCGTGAAGCCAAGTCAAGTCTAGCCAAGTCCATTAGAGCGCCTCATTGCTTGGCACTTTGTCTGCTTCTGCTGTCTGCTTTGCGCGATACACTTACAGATTGAACTTAATTGTCTAAGAATCAGTGATCAGACAACTGACTGACAAAACGTGCTCCCTCCTAACAAAACTTACTTTCCATCTCTCCTACGACTGGCTTCTTTCACTTCTTCGATTGGATTAACGGGCCAGCCAAAGTGATGGTGCTATCCTTGCACCAGCAGCCAACATGTGCCTCTCCTCAAAAAACACTGAAACTTGTTTTCATTATTAATTTTCATGACTTTCATTCATTCAGTGAAAACGACCAGCAGCCGATGCTGCCTGCGCAAGAACAATGCCGCATTGTACGTGCAGTGGACGTACGTGCCTGCACTACAACTCACACTCGCACACTCACACACTCACTCTGTGGATACTGCGCCAAATGAAGTAATGCTAATGCTAATAGGCATTTTGCACTCCAATCACTCTGCTTTGTCATTGCTCGCTTCTGCAAGCTTGTTGCTACAGATTGACCAGTGAAGTGCTGCTAATGCTGATCAGTGGTCAGCGCTGCAGCGTGATTTGGTGCAGACTCGCCTCTCTGTACATGTGTGTCTGTGTGGCCAGTATGGCGGGAAGGCTTGTTGTGCCTCCCTTTGCTTGCGATTTTCCCGAGCACTGATCTCTAATGAGCACCTGTCAGCAGAGACAGTGTACCAACCACTGCATTTAGCTTGTTGTCGAGACTGAAACGCTATTTTAGCTTCTACACTGAAAAGAAAACATTTGAAGAATGACAGATTGAAAATAAAGAAGAAGTAGATGGCTCAATTGGCAGGACAATTGCTGCATGGCTGGTGAAAGCGTCTGGAGCGCCTTTTGCAGTGCTCCCAGCAGACGACTGCTCTGCCTCGAAAGTGGCATAGTGTCACGACGGTGCAATCACAAGCGAATCACCACTAGCACCACAGACGAACAAAGTCGGCCATCAGAGCATCATAAGAGGGAACAAAAAGAACAGACAACCTCAACTCCACCTAACCTTCATTTGCTGCTCATTTTCTAATTCTTTTACTGACCCCCAAGCGACGATCTGCACAGTAATGGCTGCCTCGATTGATGAGCAGATTGCCACGCGACGATAAAGTGATTGATTGCCATCGTTGTTACTGAGGCGCTGACAATTTCTAACATGGGACAACTTTCTCAGTTCAAGGAAGGAAGAGTAATTAGCAGAGGAAGTTAGCAATCAGCGTGTGCGAGATTTTGTTTGTGGTTGCTACTGAGCTAGCTGGCTGTGAACAGAGGTAGTCAAGACAACACAGATGCAGCAGCTGTAAAACAGGCTACAAACCCTGTTTTTTCAATTGCAAATTATAACATAATCAGAGCTGAAAGCACATGCAAACACATTTGCATGAAATGATGTAAAACGATTGTAAAAAAAGATAATTACTATCTGGTCATGTTGCATCGTTGGACTTTACAACACAGCTTACTGATGCGACTACAGGTGAAAAGCAGGTGTTGCGGTGAGGCGGCAAAAAAACAGTACAAGCTCGAATGGCGGCTTTGACGACTTTTGAACAAACCGATTGAAAGTAATTGGACTAATCAGCTGCTCAAGTGAGTCACTAAGTGGCCAATTCAGAGATTACAGTGTACTACTACAACAACCACGACTACCTGGCAACGCCAATAAATCACTAATTGAATTGCCATCGAGTGCGGGGCTGGTGCTGGTGGTAGTCTTCTGGGTTGCTATTCCCATTAGTGAACTCCGCTGTAATGTGGCCTATTTTTAACAAAACAACATTTGTACATTTAAATGAGTGCCCAAATGAACTGCACACAGTTAGTCAGTCAGAGCATTTCCATTTTGTTCAGCACGCTTCATTTGCGACGCAGGTTTAAGGTAAAAGTTGGAAATTGAACAGAGGCCAGCTGAAGAAGAAGAAGCGGCAGTGACTAGAAGAGTTGAGGACGTAAATGGATTGCGCGCCGTGCGGCGCCGATTTAGAGCAAACCCACAACTCACCAATGACTAAGATGACTTTCTGTGTTTGTGTCTTGTTTCAGCAAGTGTCGCCTGTTGCAGCAGGCCTACTGCTCTAGAGCAGCACTACTTGGGCGCCCTTTTTACAGCAGCCATCTCGCACTGGAACTTTGTCAGCAATTTGTCGCGGTAATTGCGACAGAGCACAGCAGTAGAAGTGTAGAATTTAATCGAGTAAGTGTACTGCTGGCACGGTTTGTCGCCCAGGTGAGGAGACAGCGACAGACACACATCTTTGCTGACAACTTACGTGGAAAAAGTCGCGTGTGCTCTGAATTACCAATTCAAATACTTTGATTGCTTTTCCTGCCCCACCACCACCACAACTTGATGGCTGTTTTTCTTTGCTCCCTTCTATTTCGACGACACGATATATATTCGAATGATATTCATATTCGACGGCGACGATGCTGCGGCTGCTGAGGTTGCACTTTCAAGGACTCCATTGACTCCATCCAGTTCACTCAATCACCAACTCCAATGCAACAACGCATGGCCAGTGGTCATGAGTTGACTGCGAATATGTATTTATATATACATATGCTCCCAGTCGCAGTTACTTCGCGGTCACCGCGCGGTGCGGAAAGCGCTTTAGACACGCGAACAATGACGCCAAAAGCTGAGCTCACTTTGAATGTCAGCAAAGGCGCACAGGTAAGCAGACGGAGAAAGAGAGAGAAAGAGACAAACTGCGTTATGAAGTCTGCAGACACTTGATGACACTTGCAGTGGGCCACCACTACCATCACCACCAGTTGGCTGTAGAGCAAATTGAATTAGACAGCATTGGGGGCAGTGTTTGTAGTGCTCTATTTTGGACAACAACGAAAACGGGTCCACCGCTGCAGACGCCCGCTGCTGCTGCTGCCGCAGTTGCTGCAACAAAGGTCAAGTGAAGGAGACTTTTGCACGAGGTTGCAAGCGGCAAATGCCACAGGTGGTCACTGGGCCAAAAGTGGTCATGGTGAACACTGGTTAAGCTCAATTCAATTCAAACAGCCAAACTGCAGTCGCCGCAATCGAACATTTTGAGCAGTCGATTGGTGGCTTGATTCAAGTGCCATCGTCGTTGCATCATTAGGACGCCAGTTCTGAGCAGCGGACGACAAGGTTAACAACGACGGCGGCGGCGGCAGCAGTGCATTGTCTTTCACTGTCCGAGAAAGGGGAAGAATAGCAGTGCTGCAGTGCACTGCTGGCTGAATTGCTGCTCTTTGTGCTATAAATAAATCGCCCGGCGATCGATGTCGATGTCAGCGCCAGTCAGGAGCAGAAGTACTGATCTTCCCGGCGATAGTGCCATTGTCGCCATCGTCATTACCGCAGCCGTCAGAATGGTGGCAAATGAAGAAATGTGTGTGCTGCCGTCTGCCTGCCTCCTCCTCCTTATTGCTATCGATTCCAGTGCACCATTGATCTATTTTTTGATCAATTTTGATTCTGCCGCACTTTGTTTTGCAGCAGTCGGTCGCGCGCTTCGTCGTTTTGTTTTGTCTTTTCCACTGTCGGCTGTCACAAAGAACGACTTTATTTAGATATAAATAGACAAAAAACTGTTGTTGGACTAAATAACGACAGAAAAGGAAACGAAAATGAAAAGACACCCGCAGCATTGCTAGCACCCGCAGCAAGATTGCCATCTCATGTATGTATTTTAATGAAAAGTCAGATTAGCTTTCTAGTGACTGAAGCTTTAAGTTAAGCTGAAAGTTCTTTTGGACAACAATCAAAAAAAAAAAGAAAAAAGAAAGCAGTGAATGGTGGCTTCTTGATGAAACGTTCTCAAAGAGTTCATTCAAAAGACTTCTTCAGTTGGCCAGTGAAAGAGAAGTCTCACTCACTCAGTCATCGTCTTTTAAGGTGTATTTTTCAGATGCAGTTTCATTCAAATGGACTCACACTGTGGCACTTGCAGTTCCAAAACAATGTCACCCAGCAGCAGTCTCTCTTTCTCTTTTATAAATTATTTATTAACTATTATCAGCAGTTCGATAATGAATTTGAGGCACAGAATTGACTTACTCTTTTTTTTTCTTTAACCTAGGCTAACATGCTCTATTAGGCAGTAATAAGCAGATTTTATCGCCATCAGGGCGCCCAATCGTACAAAGGCGTTTGCTAGTTTGCCGTTGGGCAATAAATCATAATTACATTTTAGTGGAAATGTCTTATTTGTTCTAGCCTGAACATCCTCTGGCAAAGCAGTCCACTTTGCACTAAAGACTGCAGCTCAGCAGTTTGTGCACTCAAGACTAACAATAAAGAAGTTAAGCCAAAAGATAGAGAAGGAAGGCGGTACAGTGGCACACTTTTTTGCCCATGGTGACACTTCCTCATTTTTCTTTGGAACAAGCTGACGGTGGCTTGTAGTTAAAAAAGGCTCACTTGTCGAGCAGGTTTAAATTGGGTGGTACAGAGAAAAGCTGATGAATGTCAACCAGTTAAGGGCAATTATTAATGGGAATGAAGCACTTGTGAGCAACAATAAAGTACCGCAACTGCACTGAAGGGTGCACGATAATTAAAAGAGCACCAATTAAGTTGCAAGTGACACAAAAGGAGACAGTGTAAGTCGGTGTGCACTGCTAGGACATTGCTCGGTCGACATTGGACGGTTAGGGTTTGCTCAGAGATGTTGTTTTTTCTCTTTCCCAACGGTCTGATGAGATGTGCAGGCCGCGCACTGTGTGAACCATAAATTTGTGAATTAAACAAGGCCAGTCAGTACTGCGTGAGATGCTGAGTTCAAGTGTCAGCTGGGCTGACAAGGCACTGAACTAGTCAGGCATTGTGCGAGGTGGCACTATCACACTCGGCAGATTTGCGGCCCTTTATGTAATGTCTAATCAGCTTGCAATACAGCAGCGCGCGTGATTGTCTCCGGGCGAGCGCATCGTAAATGGCTTGCAATGTCCACACAAACACTCACAGACAACTGACCGGACACAGGCACTAAAACAGACATTAAAAAACTGAGCGGACTGCTAAGCGTGTACCGATGGTGCCTCGATAGCTCAACAGTTACACATGGACACGGTAGCTGTTGTTATCGACACCTGAAGTGACTTTGGATTGAGAGCATCGATAGCGCATCAACGAAGGGGAGGGAAAATGGAAGGAAATGGCAAAAACAAGGCAATCAATTCATGGTCACATCTTCAAGAGACACGAGCTTCTTTTCAATGGTGGCCACTTAATGGTCGCCATTTTTGGGGGTGAGCTTGACAGTTACGCAGCGGTGCTGCTGAACAGGCCACGTAGTGTCAAGTAGTGGCTGGTCAGTAGGCAGTCAGAGATCGTGCAATGGTGATCAAAAACACATTTTAAACCAGCGTAAGATAGATAGGCAAGATGAGTTTGCACTGAGAAATCTGAGCAAAAATTGCCGTCTTGAAAATGAACGGCGTTTTGCGAGACATCTTTAGCACACCGCTGATGCTCGATGATGGCACTGCGAAATCTTCCGAGATCGCTGTCCTCCGCTACATGCAACCACAAATACACACACACATTGAGAAACCGAGCGGTAATTCGTGTGTGCCCGTGAAGCAAGCAAGCAGTCAATTGTTTGGCAAACACATGTCTACCTGATGTACCTCCTAGCGGGAGCGCAATTGCCCGACCGCATCAAACCTTTTTGCTTACTTTCCTGTTGTCCCTTGACTTTGGCTTTGTACTTCTGCTTCTGCTGCAGCTGAATGGACATAAAGCCGCAGAGCGTTTTCCCAGTTGCGCATAATTGATGCGTTGCCGTGCTTGATTGATGTCTGAACACAGAGCCCAATCACATCGATTATTACGCGAATATTGTTGCCCTCCATTTGGCAGCATTAGAAAAATGCGCTCAGGAAAGCTGTATTTCCAGCAGTGAAGACACTGCAAAGGCAAACTGAGTGAGCAGTGAGAGAGCATTGTCAGCGCACAGAGAAGGAACCGAGAAAGGTCGATTTGTAGCTAAGTGGCGGTGATTGATGCGAATGGGTAGAAGAGATGAGAGACATCGCCGTGCAAAGAGGTGAGCGGGGGAGGTGGTCTGAGCAATTGTTCGCTTATTTACATTGCCACTACACCGGTTCATTGCGATCTAATGAATAAGCAATAGAGATGAAGAAGGAGAAGGGGAGGAAGAGAAAGAGCATGTTCGGCTGTCATTGCAGCATACACACAGAGGCAAACAAACAATTGAAGACAAGTGCCATCTCTTCATCATTTTTGCCTTCTCTCTCTCTCTCTCTCTCTCTCTCTCTCTCTCTCTCTCTCTCTCT
>JAALOO010000477.1_pt1 | contig 36073 bp, 27 predicted proteins | sample 7257641 | NCBI WGS metagenome assembly JAALOO01 (sample SAMN14085613, study PRJNA598686) | mite metagenome | biome: ENVO:01001000; feature: ENVO:01001002; material: ENVO:01001226; isolation source: single female mite from University of Michigan culture on fish food culture... ...
GCGGGCCGTTCGGAGTACCTCCGGACGACCGCTCACGAGTAATTGGAAACAACAATAAAGTCAAGAGAAGCCATTGTGATGCTAGTTTGTTTTGATGCGCCCTCATATGAAACGCGCTAGAGAACACTTGCAGACTGCCGCCGCTTACTGTTTAGCGTTGCCTATTTCGGCACCGCTACACTCGTTCAAGAGCCCCCTGGCTGCCTGGCTGGCGCCGCCGCGTGCTGCTACCGCTTTCCGCATCACACGCATCAGCAGCAGCAGCTGTCCATCTTCCACTGGATCAGCATCAACTGTGCGCCATCAAATGTGACACCATCATCATCATCACCATCATCTTCGGCTGCTGGTCACCCTCTAACTGTGATAATACTGTGACATTCAGCCGTAGTTTTACCCCCTCCCCTTCACACACACATATCAAACTGCTTGTTTTTAGCTTGCTTTTACTTGGCCATTTTGTTGTTGTACTACTGGTTTTTCGCCGCAATAATATATCTTGCAATAACGCCACCGGAAATCTGGTATCCTCTTCCATTTTGCTGCCGTTGTTTTTATCACCTCTCTAGCACTCCTTCCCTTCTCACTTGTTACACACTTACCTTCTACTACCACTACCACTTCACCACTGCCGCCAGCGCAAAAATGCGTGAGCTTCGCCGGAACTAGAATTTGCCAAAAAATAAAGCGTTTGCCGTTCACGAGTCACAATGTTTGGCTTCGATCAGTTGAGCAGCTTCTCTGCTCCTGATTCGGATCCTGCACGAAAAATGACTGACCTGCACTACGGTGATGTCGACCTCCTCCTGCCGCCCCAGATTGTGGATCGGCCCTGGGAGCACTACGCACGCCTGCTCAACCCTAAGGATGAGCTGGAGGAGACCCGATACCTGGTGGAGCCGCCGGACATGCTAAACCTCTCCTTTGATGAGGCTCCAACGGCCAAGCTCACCATCTGCATTCTGATGCCAAACGGAACGGTGATCACCGTCGAGATGTCACCCAGTGCCACCTTCTTCGAGCTGAAGGAGGAAGTGTTCGAGCTTGCTCAAAGAGGGCCAATGTACGGTGCCCTGCGTGATCCAAAATCATACCGCTTCAATTACGTCGACTTCTCCGCCGCCGCGTCAAAGGACGTCGACGATGAGGAGATTCGCCTCTGTGATGCTCAGCCCTTTGGCGGCTTCATCAAGCTGCTGGAGACGAAGAAGGACACTGCCAGTCTTCAGCTGGACGAGCAGATCGGCCGGCTGATTGGCAAGCCACTGAAGGAGTTTGACGCGCTGAGAAACGCCGAGGTGAACGAGTTTCGCTACAAGATGCGAACACTCTGCGAGGAGATCGTCAAGATTCGCCAGAACCACAATTGGCTCGACAAGATGAAGTACATCTACCCGGTGGCCCATGAGCCCAGTCTGGAGGTGCCGCGGTACCTGCTGCGGCGGATACCGGCTGATGGCTACATTAACATCAGGGTAAGTGTTTCGGTGGCAGTTTGTTTTTTAAATCTCTTTGTTTACCTTTTATTCTTCAGGTATCCTTTGAACGGCCTGCCATCACCCTCGATCTGAAGGTGCACCACATGTTTACGCCGGATGAAATTCTCACCGCTACAATGCGCAAGCTAATGAGCGAGCCAGCCTACTCGACTGCCTTCCAGCAGCTGATGTCCCTCTGTGAGGCTGACTCCTACTACGACACCTCTTTTGAAGCCGACAACCCTACTCATCTTGGAACGACGTACTTTCTGCTGAAAATTAACGGCTGCCTCGAGTACTTGTATGGTTAGCGCGCTTTCTTGCATCTGCACGTGCCAATGCAGTCTTTTACTGTATTGCAGTGTCTTTCTAATTCTGATTCTTTGTTTTCTCTTTTGACTAGACTGCCCACCGGGAAGTCGAAACAAGCAGTTCAAACTCATACAGTACAAGACGGTTCGAAATATGCTGCTCAATGATCAGACTGTGGAGCTGGTGGCCGTTTGGAAGAACTCAATTGAGTGTAAGTGGGTGGGATGGGGTGCATGCTGAAAGCCTGTTACGGCTGAGGGTGTTTTACTGTGGGAAGGGAAACAACAACGGACAGCGTACTAATGATGATCTAGATGAGGGCGCATGCGGTGGTGATGGAATGCTTCAAACAAACAAACAAACAAGCAGACTAACTAAGTAGCCAAAAACTACCTTTCTGACCTTTTCTCTCACTTTACTGCTCTATTTTTAACGATTTCCAATCAACCCTCTTTTTCTTTTCTCTTGCTCTCTTTCTCTCACTTGACATCACCACTTCTTGAATCTTCTTCTTCCACTACTTCTACTACTTTCTCTACTCTTTTAACTCCTTTCCAAATGAGCTGACTCATTTCTGACCACTTATAACACATAAACACACCTTCACCCAAATGATGCTGACCCTTCTCCACCTTTCCCACCCACTTTGGGCTGTTGCTGCACCTGTACGTGTTGTTCAGCGTTGTACCTTCGTCGTCACCGTCGTCGCCAGCGTCGCAATCCTCGCCGTCTGCCACGCCACTTGCGTCTATCATCATCATCACCGGCATCCTCACCGTCGTCGCCCCAGACAAAACGCTCCCTCGAGGAGGATTCGTCCGGAGGAGAAGGAGGAGGGTATCTATTGCATGTCTCATTTCATTTTGCCCTTTTCCCTCCCTCTTTCCCTCCCCTCTGCCCCTTTTGCATGTTGTTGTGCTTGCCGTGTTGTTGTAGTTGAAGATGAGTCCATTTACTCAGTGCCTGACTTTCTCCCCGTCACCCCTCGAATGCGCTCTCAATCCACTATTTCTCTTGGATCTCTGACCAGTGTCCTGCTGAATGCCAAACGCCGGCACACCACCTTCTCCTCCTGGTCCGTCGACCGGAAGCTGGTGATTCGCATTCACTCGGCCAGTCGAATTACCTATGGGTCAGTACTAGTACAAGGTCTTTTGCCTCAAGTTTTTACCCATTTTTCTTCATTTTTTTTGCAGAACGGACATCAACCGCATCTCCATCATGGCGGGCATCTTCCACGGCGGCGAGCTGCTCGTGGAGCACTACATGACGACGCCCACCTCCGAGTCGGGCTCACTGGCCAAGTCGGCGCCCAATCTGGTGATGCTTGACACGAATCACTCCTCCTTTACCTGGGACAATGACATCGTCTTCAACCTGAAGGTCTCTGACCTGCCGCGAATGGCTCGACTGTGTTTCAGTGTAGTAGGCTTCTCTGGCAACAGCGGCAACAGTAAGAAGCTGAGCAAGAGCCAGTCGGTGGCGGTGCTGGCGGCCAAGCCCTCTGCCAAGCTCTTCTGGGGCAATATCAACTTTTATGACTACAAAGGTAACTTCATTTCTTTATTTTCCCTTCTTAATACCCACAACTTTTGCCAGGAATACTGCGCGAGAACTCGACCACCCTCTGCCTGTGGCCGTTTGACGATGATGAGGTGTGCGACGATGCAAACAGCTGTGACTCGGACGAGGCCTATGCCAAATACTTTAATCCACTGGGCACGGTGGTGCAGAACCCGGCCGTGGTGGAGTGCCCGTTGTTGACGATTTCATTCACCAAATACTCGGAGGGAGATAATGCCATCATTAAGTACATGCAAACCTACGCTTGCTCCTTTCATGTTAACACTAATCTACCTCTCCTGACCAGGTACCCGGAGATGAAGGAGATTTCGCGCAGTTACGCCAGCCAGCCGACGCTGAACTCCTTTCCCGAGGAGCGCCCGGAGGACGGCGCTGACATTGATGGGGCCGCCTCTGCGGAGGTGCAGACTGACCCCGAGGAGGAGGACACCTTTGAGGTGCCGCCCATTCGTCGCTGTGCCAGCGCCTCCAGTGCCTCCAGCGTCCGGACTGCCTGGGCCCGGAAGCAGTCGCTGGCCATTGAGAAGGTGGACCTGCCGGAGCAGCAGCGGCTGAGGGCGTCGCTCAGCAAGGGACACGCCTCGAAGCAGTTTCTGAGTAAGTCAGATTTTGGGAAATAAAAAAAACAGACGGAAAACTAATAACATTTATTATCTCTGCAGAGCAAATCAGCGATTTCTGCGACCGTGACCTGCTCTACCGCATGACCGACCAGGAGTGTGAGCTGCTGATGCTGCTGCGGGAGGACTGCAAACGGGCGATGCCCAATGCGCTGAACAAGCTCCTCCTTAGCTTCAAGTGGAACCAGCAGAAGTCAGTTGGGCAGGTGCTGACGCTGCTCAACGACTGGCCGAAGGTGTCGCCCTCGAAGGCGCTGGAATTGCTGGACTACGCCTATCCGGACTCATTTGTGCGGCACTACGCAATTGAGTGCTTGAAGGGTATGGGGGATAGGTGTTTAGTGATATTTAGTGATGACTTTTAACATTTTGCTCTGCCAGACATGAACGGCGAACAGCTGTCGCACTTTCTCCTTCAACTGGTGCAGGCGCTCAAGTACGAGTCGTACATCTACAATGATCTGGTGCAGTTTCTCCTAGAGCGAGCCTTTGAAAACCAAAGAATCGGCCACCAACTTTTTTGGCTCCTGCGAGCGGAGATGCACGACCCGGCGGTATCGGTGCACTTTGGGCTGATTCTCGAGGCCTACTGCAGAGGAGCGGTAGATCACATTCATGTATGCATGCTGGTGATGTAAGTTTCTAAAAATAACCGTTTTTACCTTTGCAGATTTTAACGAAGCAGATTGAGTGCATCAGCAAGCTGCGACGCATCAATGAGATCATTCGCGAGGACAAGTCGCGCGACTCGCGTGAAAAGAAGATCGTCCAGATGCAGGAGATTCTCAAGCAGAAGTACTACCAGGAGACGCTCAACGACGTGATCAACCCGCTCGACCCGGCCTACAAGCTGGGCCTGTTGCGCATCAACAAGTGCAAGTTCATGGACTCGAAGATGAAGCCGCTGTGGTTGGTGTTTGAGAACGCGGACCGGGCGGCGCCGGACATCTACCTGATGTTCAAGAATGGCGACGACCTGCGGCAGGACATGCTGACGCTGCAGATGATTCGCATCATGGACTACATGTGGAAGGAGGAGGGGCTGGACCTGCGCATGACGCCCTACAAGTGCGTCTCACTGGCGAAGAACGTCGGCCTCATCGAGGTGGTGCTCAACGCCGACACCATCGCCAACATTCAGAAGGAGAAGAGCTCGGCGGCGCTGGCCGCCTTCCGCAAGGGCTCCATCTACAGTTGGCTGAAGGACCACAACGCGGGCGAGGAGGCGCTGAAGAAGGCCGTCGAGGAGTTCACCTTCAGCTGTGCGGGCTACTGCGTGGCCACCTACGTGCTGGGCATTGCCGACCGCCACAACGACAACATCATGGTGAAGCGAAATGGACAGCTCTTTCACATTGACTTTGGCCACATTCTCGGCAAGTTCAAGGTAAGTCCATTTGTGTGGCTGGAGGAGTAGGCGTTTAATGAAAGTCGGTAGTAGTTGATAACAATCGTAGTGTAGTTAGTCTGTGTTGGTAGGCTGCTAAACATTATTAATGACATTATTGCTATTGCTTTCTTCACATTCATTTTTCTCCTTCTCTAGGAAAAGTTTGGCATCCGCCGTGAGCGTGTGCCTTTTGTGTTGACGCACGACATGGTTTACGTAATTTCGCAGGACAAAAATACCGAACGCTTCATCCGCTTCCAGTCGGTGTGCGAGCAGGCCTTTCTGATCATCCGTCGTCGGGGCAACTTCATCATCAGCCTCTTCGCGATGATGCTCTCCACGGGCATTCCCGAGGTGTCCTCCGTCGACGACCTGCAGTACCTTCGGGAGACGCTGGTGCTCGATCTGAGCGAGGAGCAGGCGAGGACGCACTTTAGGGCCAAGTTCACCGAGGCGCTGAAGAACAGCTGGAAGACGAGCTGGAACTGGTGTGCACACAGTTTGGCAAAGGACAATCGAATGACGGAGTGAGCGAGTGAGTGAGGTGGTGGAGGGGGAGTGCTCACTTACTTAGTTATTAAATCAGTACATTCGAGTAAGAACGGTTATTATTACTAGGCAATACGGGGGTAAAAGGAGTACACTTGAGTTGTTTCGGACCACTGAAGGAGAAGGAGAAGGAGGTGCCGGTCCGGTGCTAGGCAAAGGAGGAGAAGGAGCAATGCGGTAAGGAGGTGATGCTCGTACGCTGGAAGAACAAAGTGTGGACAAGTGGTGAAGAAGGATGATGAGAGCGAACGTTAGAGAGAAGAGGCTAAAAGATGAGGAACTCGGCAATGGCTAGTGCTTGGTGGGTAAGGATGTCGGGTTGTAAAGAATCCCTGGGTGAGAGAGAGGCTTCGGAGTTGGCGGTTTCGGAAATGTGGTCTTGATATTGGTGTCATCCGGCACACTACTGCTCGGATGATCTGTCGTCTAATGTGTTGTCGTCTCCCCTCGTCTGCTCAGGCAGTCCGCAGAATGAGGTGCACCCCGGAGTCGGTGTCCACAATGTCGGACATTTCGCCCACCTTCAGCCGAAAGGCGGCATCCTCGAAAGGCTTTTGCATAGCACCGCGGGCAAAGAAGCCCAGGTCGCCGCCCCGCTTAGCCGAACTGCAGTCGGACAGCTCTCGCGCCAGCTCCTCCAGTGTACTGTGGCCCTGTTTGATTTTGTCCTGGTAGTCGCGCACCAGAGCGAGGGCCTCCTCCTTTGTTCGTGTGATGGTGTCCTCGCGCCAGGAGCTGGGCCGGCGACTGCCCGAGTGCTTGACCAGCAGGTGCGAACAGCGAATCTTCTCGTTGTCCTTCGTGGAGGCCTCCTCCGTGGGCACATCCCACTGGGACTCTTTCGTGTAAATGTTGAGGTAGTACGGCTGACCGGTTGAGCGGCTGACGCGCTTCTCCCAGCCTTTCGGCAGTTCTTGTTCATCGTTGTTGTCCATCGGTTAGTGCTGGCTTAAATATAATCTGCGGGAAAATGATTTCAAATTAATTGGCATGAAACAATAACAAAACAAGCCAACATTACGTGGAAAAAAGGCTGGTGTTCGGTCAGTTGACAAGATCTGTGCTGCAACGCTGACAGCACCAAAAACAGCACACAGTGCGGTGAGCGAGTGTGTGCAGAAGAAGGGAACGGACGCTGTCTGAGGATCCAGAGGGTTCGGTGCAGGCCAATGATGAGTGCTCGGGTATATAGAACGGGAGAGTAGTGATGATAAGCGCGAGACCAGAAAAACGGCTAAAAAATAAGGCGACTGATGTGTTTGTGCGGCACTTTTGTTGGGCCTGTATCCACTCTGCCGTTAAAATAGAAGTTTGGCTGCGAGTAGGATCATTTTTTCCCGGACTCAAAAGATCTTATCATACACTGTCACAGTGCTAAGCTCACAGCCTTCAAGCAAGAGGAAAAACGGCGCTCCTTTATGTGAATCGCATTGCAGAGGGACTACAAAATGGCATCAAACAGTTTTCAAATTCGGACAGCCTAGCTGCGTCACGTAAAACATAAACAACAAATCGCTCGCTCGGTGTGATGTACCTTTGCAAAATCAGCGCCATTTGCTCCCACTTTGATTTGTTTGTTTGAAGAAGCTGGCGACGACCGATAAACTGCGAAGAAGTACCAGGAAGCCTATCGAGTGACAATCGACTGGTCATGGGGAAGTGCAGCTGACGTCACTCCCTGCTCTCGACGTGGACTTTGTGGCTTCATCTCCCTCTCCCTCCTCTCCAGAGTCTTCAATCGCCGCTTGCACAATTTCGCTCTTTTGTAGCTCGTAGCTTCGTTCTTTTTCTCTCCTTCTCTTTCCCTTTCTCTCACTCCGATAACCTCGTCCTGATGATCACTGCTGCCATTGATTGGCGTGAGTCACTCGAGCATTGAAAAGGAGGAAAAGAAAAGGCTGCATCCAAACACCACATCCCTCGACTACACTCGAAGACTTCTCGGTTAGTTGCCAGACTGCTGCTGCTGCTGCCGTTGCCGTTACTGCTGTTGCTGCTTCAACGAATCTGTTCGTCACCTCATTTGATATCACGCACCCTTTATCTAACCACGCATCTTGAGTGTGTCTTTTAATTATCAATCGCACACTTTTGGTTGCTTTTATCTCGCAGTCAATCGCGCTTTCCATTTGTTTCTCTCTATAACTTTGTCTGTGTCTACAACCAGATTTTGTTTTGTGTTGTTGTCTTGTCTTGCGAGATTTTTCTTTGTTTACAAAGTTCCATCCCGTTTTCTTGAGTGAGCACAGGTTTTGTAGTGCTCGAAGTTATGAACTCTAGTAATTATGTCCCTTTATTATCTCCTATTTCCATCTTTGCATGCGATCACATATCTTTTCTATCTGTTATCAAACAGGCTGATGATGGTGATGACTAATTTGTGGTTCTCTTTGTTCTCCTGCAATAGATCCACAACAAAGCGGCAGTAGCACCTCGACACCGTCATCTGCGCGTCACCACCACCACCACCAGCACCGATCAGCGAAGCGGTCTTCACGGCGTAGTCGACGCTCATCAGAGGGAGCCCAGTCCTCTCAGGGCGATCGATCGAACCAGCAGGGCACCTCTGCCACTCCAGACGTCCCAGAAGAACAGCACCATCGACGGCACCAACGACACCACCATCATCGTCGCCACCGCAATGGTCCAGGTAGGGAGTTGAGCTGCACTGCTGGTCAAAACATTCTCAAATTGCATCACTGCTCACTTTCCAAATAGGCAAAATACTAGCAAAGTACCTGAGCAACGTTGCCCGCCACTCTCTGCACGAACTGCACAACTCCATTCAGCCGACAATGTCTGTCTACTACCAGAACATTCACGAGTACCTCCAGGAGGTGAATCAGAATCAGAATCAAACTGACCCAGGCGCAAACAATCAATCAATGCCCCCCAGTCCGGCGGTGCACTTTAACCGCCCACCGCCGCCGCCACCTGCCGAGATGCACGAGTTCATCTCGGAGATTGCCCCGAACACCATTCCCCAGCCGCGGTTCAACCCGTACGCGCCTCCGCCGCCGCGAAATGGCCTCTTTCCGCTGACGGACTTTCTGCAGGATCCCCTGAACGCCGGCCTGAACACGCTGACCAAGGTGGCGGCCATCGCCCGCTCGCCCAGTCAGATGATCAACCACGCCGCCACCGGTGCCTACCACCTGATTCACCAGAACACCAACAGCATCTTTCGACCGCCTGGCCAGGCGGAGCGCGTCTTTCCCGGCTCAGGGCCGTCGTCGATTGTCCAGGACCCCTTCAACTCTATGGATGGCGACGAGGGAGTGCCATTGCCGCCGCCCGTTTTGCCGCTGATTAACTGCACGGTGGCGCAGAATCGACTGGAGCCGCTGACGGCGGCGGAGCTGGTCGGCAAGACCTGGACCAAAGACGAGCTTGCAGTGAGGGTGTTTAAGGGCGTAAGTGAAGGCATTGTTTTGTGCTTTGTGCATTGTTTTATGACATAATACTTTTTGTTCTAGGGCATCGCCGAGGATAACAAGCTGCGAGCTCGACTTTATCCCATTCTCCTGGGGCTGGCAAAGGATCTCGACAATGATGCCCCAGTAGCGGACTACGTTTTTGATTGGTCAAAACTCGAAAATCTGTATCAACATTACGAAAATCAGTGGAAGGCCATCTTGCCCGAACAAGAGCGCCGATTCGCCCTCTTTAGAGAGAGGAAATCACTTATTGGTAGGTGCTTTTTTGTTTTTATGTTTGATGTTTTATTTCTAAGGTATTGTTTCTACATCTCTAGAACGAGACGTGATTCGCTGTGATCGTACCCATCCTTACTACGAAGGCGACACGAAGAGTTTAGATTTGCTAAAGAACCTTCTCCTCACCTACATGATGTACGACTTTGACACTGGCTACGTCCAGGGCATGTCTGACCTGGCCTCGCCACTGCTGTACGTCGCCGAAGGCAAAGTGGAGCACGCCTTCTGGTTCTTCTCCCAAGTGATGGATTTCACTGTAAGTAAAAATGTCTTTATATGCTAAGAACCTTTCACTGAATCCCGTTATGATGTAGCACAACAACTTTGAGATGTCTCAGATGACCATTAAGCTGCAGTTGGACATGCTTTGGAAGCTGATCGAGCTGACCGATCCCATATTTGCGCAGTATCTGGGTAAGTGTAATTGGGGGAAAGTTGTGAATTTTCACTAATCAGCCTTTTTTGTGTATTGCTAGCAAACAACGACTCGGTCAATTGCTACTTTGCCTTTCGCTGGATCGTCTGCCAGTTTAAGCGCGAGTTGATGAAGACCAACTGCGATGGTTATGATGACATTCTGAAGCTCTGGGAGTCCATCTGGACGTGCAATTCAATGAGGCGACACCTGATGAAGCTGAAGGAAGATCAGAAGGCCAAAGAAGCAAAAGAAACGGAAGCAGAAGAAAAGATCGATTCAGGTAAGTCTTTTTTTGTAAAACTCGTAAAAAGTTTAATTCAAGTTTGCCTATTTGAAGAAGAAACCATTGGTACCGCTCAATCGACATCGACTTCAAATGCACCTTCAGACTCTGTAAAGTACCCATCTCTCAAAGAACTGGCGGCGCTTGAGAGAGAACAGGAGTCTGCTGAGCTGGTGGCCGCCATGGCTGGATCATGCAAAATTGAGGACTCTGAGCAGCACTCCAATGCACAAGTTGTGCTGGATCCTACCAAGCTGGAGACGCATTCAGCACCTGCAGCAGCAGCAGCAATGAGCAGTACTTCGACGAGTGAGGGTGAGGAAGGCGAAGAAGGAGGAGGTGCTGCTGGCGAGGCCAAACCGACCGAATCAGGCAGTGGCGGCTGTTCATCTGCCTCCAGCCGCCCCTCAGTGGCCGTCTCTGCGGTGAACCTGAACGTCTACGTGCCTGAGGTGAAGCGTCTCACCGACTCTGAACTGTACGTGCTCTGCATCTGTCTGTGCATTATCCGCCGAGAGCGAGACCTCATCATGGCCAATCGATTCGATGCTACGGAAATTCTGAAGGTCAGTGTCTTTTTTCCGGACAGTTTTATGAGTGGTACTAAATATCTCTCCATCTTCCCCCTCCCACAGCACTTCAACACCCTGCAGTTTACCTTAAACCTAAAGGACATTCTCCTGCATGCGGCCAACATTTGGTCGTGGCTAGTGTACGACGAGAAGGAGGAGCTGCTGTATGCCGGCGCTGCCGGTGGCGGCGGCGGTGGTGACTCCTCCTCGGCTTCCTCGGAGCTGGGCACAACCCAGACGGGGGGAACCGCCGGCTCGGTGGGCTCCATGAGCGCCCAGCACGGCTCCAGCGTGGCGGATAGCTCCACCTCGACGACGGCGAGAAACGAGGCGGACGACTTTGATCTGCTGCCGGATGCGCGAATTTCTACCATTTCAGGCGAGGACTACTTTCTGATGAACTAGTGCAGATGATATTCTCACCTGAAGCAAATCAGCCCTACAAAATATTATTAATTACTAATGCACACAGACACTGCTATTCTATGTTTCCTATGTTGTTTTATGCAGTGTTATATGCACTGTCCTTTTTAGACGGCCTACCTTCGCTGGCTAGCAATTGATTTTGAACACTGAAATTGTCACTTCTATTTATTGCCTCACCCACGAGAATCAGAGAGAGATCAAGTACACATGATTCGCAATGGATTAATACAATACATTCAACTTCTGCCTTTTTGCCTTAAGTAGTATTCTTCATTTGAGCAGCTCCACTCTGACTGCGTTCGCCTGCCTGGCGTAGTAGTTCCTCGTCTCGCGGGAGCCTCGCTCGCCCTCCAGCAGCGCCTGCAGTGTGAGCGACTCAAAGAGGGCCATCCTCTCGCCGACGCGCTTCCAGATGAGGATGGCGCGCTCATTCGCCCAACTGGCCGCCTCCAGGGCTGACCAGCCGGTGGACAGGGCTGGTGGCTGGTGCTGTCTCTTCCAGCGAATGGGCGCCTCCATCAGCGCCTCCCTCCGCCCCTGCAGGTGCACCGCAAAGTGGTTCTCCGCGGTGAGGAAGTAGGCAGTGGCCAGGTCGACCAGACGACTGCTCGCTGAGAGGCGAAGAAAGAGCGAGTTGAGTATGGCCTGCGCCTCGCCACACTGCCCGAACATGGAGCGCTGCAGGCGGGCAATCTCCAGCAGGGCGCGCGTCTCGAGAATGCGAAAGCCGTGCGCCTGCGCCTTCACCACACAGTCGAGCAGCGCCGAGAGGTCGGCGAGCAGCGAGGCCTTCGTCACCTGGGCGGCAATCCACAGGTACGGCTCAGAGTAGGGCTCCCGCAGCAGCTGGTTGAGCGCCTCCAGAGCGGCGATGGGCTCTTTCTGCCGCCGGTACATCTCCGCGCTCATCATCAGCGCCGCCGACCGATTGGACAGTTTGATGACGTCAATGGCCACCTGTGCCGCCGTCCAGTCGGCCTGGTAGATGGCCGCCTCAAAGTTGATCTCCGCCGCCGCCTGTTCGATGATTGATCGCAGGCTGCTGTTGTACGGTGAGATGAGCTGGCCAAAGGATAGCAGCTGCTCCAGTGGCTCGCTCTTTCGACCGCGAATGGCCCAGTCGTAGATGGCCAGGTTGCGGACGGCAATCGCCTGCTCCTCGCACACATGGGAAATGTTCTCATTGTCGATCATGTCGACGAGCTCAAGGCGTGCGAGAATCTTCGACTGCACTGCCCCAAGGTGCACCGCTCCGTAGGCGTTGAGGACGGCGGCGTGAGTTGCGTAGCTCTTTATGAGAACATCGTTCATCAGGTGTCTCACCGCCAGGAGAATCGGCTTAGTGGTCAGCGGTGGTCTTCGAACTTGAGCGGCCGTTTTGCCCATCAATCCACTGCCCACTTCAGCGTGGTCAGAGAGGTTTGGGTATATCGGTCGGCAGTAGAGCGCTTTCTCGAGGTGCAGCAACGCCATCGCTGCAATGTACGGCAGCGTCAGCTCATTGGTGGCAATCAAGTTCAGTAGGTTCGACACCAAATTGAGATCGTCCACGGTTTTGTGATAGCGGTGTGAAAGCTCCACAGCCTTCGCCTTGTCAAGGGAAGCTGAGCGTTGAGTGGTCTTTGCAGCACCTCCAGCACTGCCCTCCACCCCCAGGTCTCCACTTGAATCCTTCTTATCTTCGTCAGCCTCTGCGTTAAGCTTTTGCAAGACATGGAGCAGCCAGATCATTGCGTACTGCAGACACCGCTCGTCTTTTTGCTCTCGGGCGACGCTGATGCAGTCAGTCAGTGCCTCGTACGCTAGTCGATAGTGGGTAAAGTGAGCGTACATGATGGCCAAGTTGAGCGCCGACCAGCAAAAGTTTGATCCGGACGTTTGAAGCGCCGATTTGTTGGTGCTCTCATTGGCTGCACCGTTGGCTGCACTGGAAGACGATGGGCCGGTGTTTCCCAGCTGGGTGGCCTTCTTCAGGTCAAAGAACGTAAAGAAGCATTCCTGGGCGGCGGTAAAGTTGTTGACTCGCAGTGCGTTAATAAACTTGAGGTAGTAGATGTCACTAGGAAGGAGAAACAGTGCAAATGAGTTTCAACTCTTCAATGGAAGTAGTTAAACAGATACCTGTAAAAATTAATAGACTTGAAAAGATCCTTCACTTTTCTATTCGCCAACGCTCCAGTGATTTGCACTTGTCCGGTTCCGTTGGTTATAAAATTGGCACCGGGAATGTTTGCGCCAGTGGCTGCATTCGTCCCATTAGTGCCTGTACCGGTGCCACCTTGTCCGCCCTCCAGAGCGGACATTCTTTTGATCATGTTCAAGTTTGTTTTGTAGTTGAGCTGAATAAACTGGTTGTAGTGGTATCGGTTGTTCTGCTCAAAGTAAAAGTTTATAAAGTCCACAATGGCTGGTGGTGGTAGTGAAGCGTGCTCGTTTATCAGTATTTTGGCGACTTGCTTCACTGAAGTGGCATGATTCACGGGCTGAATTGGCAGGTAGTCGTAATCATTTTCACCTGTTTGGTAAACAACAAATTAGCTAAGTGTTACTTTTAAAAACAACACTTACTTTTTAAATACTGGCACAGCTGATCATATAGGCTGTCAACGTCGCTGAATAATAATCGCTCAAAGTGGATTAAAAACTTTCGCAAAAACAATCCGGCCATAGAAAGGCGGTTTACGCGATACAGCTCTTCGGGTTGATTTTGATGCCTAGAACTTGGGGTAGCTCGTTTGTTGAGTATTTTGTGTAGCTTCTTGACAAACTCATGCAATCGACTGATGCCGCCGAGTTGAATGTCTTCGAGCCAACTGTCAAATCTTTTCAAAACTGCTTCGTCAATTTGCTGTTTCTTGTCGTCATGTTTAACCTTTGGCAAAGTACTAGCCACCTCCAGCGGGCTCATCATCTGCGAGCACAACTCCTGGTACGAACAGTCGAGAGACATGATGAGTTTGAATCCGAGGTGACAGTGCGTCAGAGAGTTGGGGCTCGGTTTTCCGCTTGTTTCACAGCTGTTCTTCACTTCCATGTACGACAAAAGGTAGGTGGCGACGCACAGCTTGTACGGCGACAGGATGTAAGGCTCATTGAGCAGCGGCTCTGTGAAGTCCATCTCCGGAAACATGATGACAACTGAAGTTGGGATGAATCGGAAGAAGAACCAGAAAAAAGAAGTTCAAAATTGATAAATCACCCGGCCTGTTTACCTTTTTCAGCAGCAGCGGCGGCGGCGGTTTTTTAAGCGGGTAATTCGCAGAAGACGTCTCAATTTGAATTTCAGGAGGATTTTTCAAGGAAAAACGAAACAAGCAAGCGTAACACACAAACAAAAAACATTTATTGATTAGAACGCCTTTTTCAATGATGCTCCCACGAATTAGCGAGGAAAAATATCTTTTCGCCTACACTTGGGGCATTTCACCTTCTTTTTCTTCTTTTTCAGCAGGGCCTGGTCAATGCAGCTCTGGTGACAAACGTCCAAACAGTGAAGGCATCTGCAAAGGAAATGCTTAGAAAGAGATATCACAGAAACGCATTTTTACCTTAGGATGTTCTTGTCGCAAAATCTCTGTCTGCAAAGTGGACAGCTTGAACCAGAAATCGGTACACTTAAGAGCGAGTGAAAGAGGCCACCGGGCGATTTGTATCCAATGGGAGATGTCTTTTTAGCAGTGAAAGCAAAGGTGGTGGAGTTTGCTTCGAGGACGTCCAGACGGAGCAGATTTTTGTTGCCATTTCCTTTGGGTCTGCTGCTGCCAATTCTATTTCTCTGGTACTCTTTTTTGCGCCCAATCGCAAAGAGGCGACGAAAGAAGGAAAAGAACGCACTTTGAAAGCGATGTTTTTTTAATGTGAGAGTGTCGGCTGGGGTCGTCGGCAACAGTTGCTCATCCGAATGTTCTGAGTCAGCGGCGAAAGATTTTGTCGAGGCTGTCTCCATGCTCGTTTTTTATTGCTGATCAGGCACACTCTAACTGGTGGAAGGAAACATAGCGAAATTGTTTTACAGCACCGAACGCAAAAATATCATCTGCATACCCGACTTTGAAAAACGAAACCAATAAGTGGGTAGAGAGAGAGGAGAGAAAAGTGACACCTGTTGTTCACTTTCAAACTCAAATGTTAAAATCACAGGGGCTCACTACACACTGAATACTCCACTAGCATCGTTTGAAAGTTTAGCCGACGGATCACACTCATTTTTGAATCAACAATTTTGACAGTGGACAATTGACATCAAACCATAAAAAATGCTTTTTACCAAACAGCAGTAGTGCTCATTTGTCTAAATACTTTTGCTTATGTTTTGTATTTGATTGAATTTTTAGAACTATCAAAACATTGTTTTACCGTTTTATTTAGAGTGGCATTTTTATATGTATAAATAAATCGACTTCTTTTATCTCAGCCTCTCAGCAATTTTAAAACAATGACGCACACTTTTCAAGAATAAAAACAGAAATTAAAGCTTTTATTACAACACATCTTTTAACAACAGAAAAGGCGCGCCTGCATTTTGATTATGTTTACGATTAACCAATCTTCTACTACTACAACTTCGCCTTCAGCGCCTGCTCACCGGTGGTCCAGTTTTGGGTGAAGGAGAGCGCCTGGAGGTGACCGCAGCCCGGCTCCACCGAGCACACTGCCGTGCACTGGATGCCCCTCAGGACGATGCAGTTTTTGAGGGGCGTCTCCAGCTCGGCGTCCTCCACCGAGCCGTCCAGCTCGGGCACCGGCGCATTGGTGACCAGGACGGGCACCGGCGGGTACCGCTGGTCGCCCGGCAGCAGACTGACGGCGCCGTCGTCGTAGGTGAGCATCACCGGCAGCCACCGCTCGGTGCCCAGCACCTGACGGGCGGCCAGGTAGCGGGAGAAGCGGTCCATCGAGGAGAAGTGCAGCATCCGCGACAGTTCGTAGACCTGCGGCGGTGCGAGGAAGACCGACTCGAGGCGGTGCTCTTCGAGGATCGACGGTGGATTGCACCACTAAGAAGAAGGGGAAGAGAAGTTGTCATTAAAGGCTGTTGTAGAAAGGAAGGAACTGGTAGGCGACTCACAATGGGCTTGGTCACTTCGGCATTGTCGACGCGCACCACCGGCCGCCCGGCGAGACAGGCCACGTAGAAGATGGTGTCGAAGCGGCGGTGGCCGACGCTGACCGGCGTCAGCCAGTCTGACCACTCGTACAACGCCCAGATGTTGGGCACCAGCTGCAGAGTGTCGCACAGCTCGAGGAAGGCAGAGGAGTCGTTGCGGACGCGCAGTTGCCACTCACTCAGATCTGAAGGCGACAGCTCAACGGCAGACGTCAGTCGGCTGTTGCTGCTGTTTTGAGGTTGTCTGCTTGAAGTGAGCAGAAGAATGCCTGGAGTGGAATTTGGTTAAAGTTTTGACCAGTGAAATTACTACGAAAGTACTTACCGGCTTCTTCAAAAGTCTCCCGTATGGCGGCAATGCGCAGTGCAATGTCCGGATTGAGCACCGGAGTGCCAGCGGTGTGCTTCCTCAGTGTAATCGACTGCCGTACAATGGGCGGCCTCGGTCCGACAATCTCATCACTGACGCTGCTGTTTACCGTCTCCTCGGAGAGGCCGAGGTGCCTAGAGAAGAGTCCGTACCAGCGGTGGTCAAAGTCGGACAGCTCCACTTGGCCGCCGGGGAAGACGAAGGCCGAGGCCATGAAGGAGGAGCCACCGGACCGCTTGACCATGAGGATTGAGTAGTCAAAAGCAGAGGCGGCAGGAGATGAAGAGGTGAATGATGGTGAGGATGAGTGAGGAGGGTGGTGGTCGGTTCCGGGTGCGAGGATGATCAATGAGGCAGCTTCGCGCCAGTTAGGATTCGCCGGCTGGCTGTGAAGTATGGCCGGAGTGGGCATTGCTGAGGAGGAAGGATAAAAAGGAGAGATGACTGAAGGAGGTGCTGGTGGTGGTATCACAGAAGGATTCTGGTGTGGAAGCGAAAGAAGGTTAGTGATTGGTAAAACTTTTTCTTCAATCATTTCGGGTATCTCTGGAAGAGAGCGTGTGTGTTTTCTCGCTCAGCTGAGCGGTCGACACTCCAGTGAGACATACCACACGTCTGGACAACTTTAAGGGAGAGAGAAGGAGCAAAGACGGCGACTGACCTCGATCGGCCGACGTCCGACGTCGCCAGAAAGCTGTCCGACGACTTTTGCTGCTGCTGCTGCTACTCATTACGCTGCTCAACTACTGCTGCTGCTGTCGCTGCCAAATGATGCCACTTACCGACGACAGAAGTGTTGCCTGCTCCTCAAACGGTATCACGCTTCAAGCTTTGGAAGTTGAAAGGACGCGGAAACGCTACAGAAACTACTACAACAAGGTGAAATAGAAATCAGAGCTGATGTTGATCATCGCAGTTGAGCCGCCTAAATCAGTTGAGCAGATCAAGTTTGATCTGAAACGATTTCAGCAGGTTAAAGTGATTCGTCTTTAGGCTTGAGAGTGGTGATAATGGTGTCTTCTGAAGACAACGGTTCAAACTCATCGGGAAAAAGTGTCTTTTGGGTAAATCTTGCTGAACTTGTCGCTGCTGCTGATGATGATGTGATCGGCGTGGCAGACTGACACTGACTGAATGAGTGAGTCTCTACTGAAGTCTCACCTAGGGCGGCACAGTTCAAGACATTAGTAGCAGCAGCAGTATCAGTAGTGGAAGCAGCTGATGCGGGACGATGGTGGTCGATGATTCGAGGAAAATGATCGTCGCCAAAGAGTGCGCCTGCTGGTGCAAAAAGCTGTCAATTTTTCCCCAAAAAGAGACACTGACACTGACAGTGTCTCTTTATTTTCTGTTCTCCCTTTCTTTCTTTTCCTTTCTTTACATTGTCTACTCTCCCTCTCTCCCTCTTCAGTGTGTTACTGTTGCCGATGATTTTTTAGCTGGGGAGAACTCGTTTACAGATGATAGAAGAAGACCAGTTGCACTTGCACTTTAGCTGTGTTCAGGGAACCTTGAAAAAGGAAAGCCCTGCGCTGAACTGTCTCCATTGTTGATGATGGCCGATAAGTGGCCGATAAGTGGCAGTACAATTGTCAGTGTGCCGTACAATACAACTGCCAGTTGACTGAACACGATAGCTGACCATAGCTGGTCATTTGTTGCCGATTTAGTTGACAACTGATGAGGTCAGTCGACTGATTTTGAGGAGAGGCTGATTTTACTGGGCAAAAATAAGAAGATCAAAGGTTAAGCTCATTGAAATTGTCAAAAATTTCATTAAAAAATAATGTTGGCTAAGTAAAAAATCAATAAAAAACTTTCGTTTTCCAAAAAGAATGGGCTTTAGAAATCGATTGATAAAGCAAATTGAAGTTGAGTAAACTCTTTACACTGTAAATGAGTAACTGTCGCTGTGTGAATGGATGAACTTCAAGTCACGTGACTTTTTTGTTTTGCTAAAATTGTCATTGTCAAAAGCCGAATTTTAGCTTTCCTAGTTTAGGTCTTTTCTACTTATTCTTCGACAAAATTTAATCACTGGCAACCATGGTGCAATACAGTTTAGATATTTGTAAAGGTATGTCAAGGTAAAAGGTAATCAAATCGATGGCTTATATTGCTCTTTCACCCAAAGATAAACAGGAGCTGGTGGCCGACATGAAAACAGCACAGGAGCACATTTGCCGGCTTCGAGACTTGAAAACGTCCGGATCAACACTGGACGCAATTAGAAGTCAGCAGGAGGCTCTTCAGGAGAATGTCTTCAAGGTCTTCATCAAGTGGAAAGAGGAGTGGCGCTTTGTGTTGACATTCGTGCCCGAGCTCGTGTCCACTGCACTGGCCACACTGGAAGCTACCTCTGAAGATGTGCCCCCGAATGATGTCCTCTTTGAGATGGTGCTCGATTTTCTGCGCAATCTAACGCTGTGCATTTCACCAAAACGAATGACTCGCTACTGGCCCACCGAGGTCAGCTGGCTGGTGAAGTTGGTCCGCTGGCTGGAGCACTCCCTGGCCGCACAGTCAAACTGGTCCACGCTGTACGTGCTGATCCTCTGGCTCTCTTCAGCCGTGCGGACGCCCTTTGACCTCTCTCGATTCGACGTGAACACCGCCAAAGATGAGCACTCACTGGCGCATCGCATCGACGACATCATCAGGGGGACGGCTCAAAACTACGCCCTCCTGCCGGTCGTCCACCTGCTGGCCGGGTCCTTCTACTCCCGCCCGGACATTGTCCGCTCCAGTTCTCGCCTTGAGCGCTTCATTGGCTCGCTGCTGATTCAACTGAAAAGTGACCGCAGCTCTGTGAACGATAAGGTGTGCTGCCTTCGCTCACTGGCCACCCTGCTCAAGACCATCGACCGCTCGACGATGAGCGTTCACGTCGACCAGATTGTCGAGCCGGTGATGACGCTGGTCGACTCGCCGCATGAGCTTCTTGCCAAACTATCTATCAAAATACTGGGTCGCAGTGCACTGACGCGAATCCGCCCACGGCTGCTCAAGTGGCGGTACAACTGCGGAAAGCGAATCATCGACGGAACTGCTAAGTCGCCCCCTGCTGCGGACAGTACAAACGGTAAGCCACCGCCACTGCTGAAGGAGATCAAGTCCTCCAGCGCCGAAGACGACCTCCTGCCTGACCTGGACGACAAGGATGAAGAGGAGGACTTTGATTTTGATGAGCTGCCGCCGTACTTTGAGGCTCTGATCCAACTGCTGCTGAGCTCACTCAATCACCCGGCATCGGTGGTTCGCCTGTCAGTGGCGAAGTACCTCGCCTCAATCTGCTCTCGACTGCCGTACCAGTTTAGCGCCGATATTCTGGGACACGTGGTGGAGCACCTGGCCAGTCCGACGATGGACGACCTGGCCTGGCACGGCGCCTGTCTCGCGCTGGCCGAGTTTGTCCGCAGAGGCTACGTCCGCGTGGACTTTATGGTGCGGGTGGTGGAGGTCGTGGAGAAAGCGCTCTTCTACGAACATCTCAAAGGTAAAACTGGAGCACTTCTTTTTATTTACACACTGATGATTACACTGTTACACTGTTTTCCTACTTTACTTTAGGATCATTCTCACTGGGGTCGCACGTGCGCGACGCTGCCGCCTACATCTGCTGGTCCATGGCCCGTGCCTATGACGGTCGCCAGATTGGCCCTTTTGTTGACCGCCTGGCGCCGGCGCTCATTAACGTCGTCTGCTTCGACCGAGCGCTCAACTGCCGGCGGGCCGCCTCTGCCGTCATTCAGGAGCTGGCCGGCAGGACGCAGCGTTTTCCCCACTGGCTGGACGTCATCGGCCGGACGGAGTTTGCCGAGCTCAGCCTGCTGGAGCACACCTTCCTCCAGATGGGCGTCCACTTTGCCGCCACCTATGAGGTCTTTCGGGAGGCGATCATTCAGCACCTGCTCACCGACAAGAGCACGCACTGGGACCCGGCCATTAGGCGACTGGCGGCGCAGACGCTGGGCCGCATCTCCGCAGTGGTGCCCTTTGCGAGGCGAGATCAGGCGTTGAAGATTCTGCTGGAGCGAGCCCTTTCTGCTGATCTCAACGGACGACATGGGGCAATTCTCTCTCTGGCGCAGATTATCGGCAATGACCGCAGTCTCAATGTGGAAGCAGCTGGCAGCAGTGAACTGCAGGCAAAGCTGTGGCGGACTGTGAAGGGCCTTTTCGAAGAGCTCAAGTGCCGAAACCTTTACGTGGGCATGGGAGGCGAGTTTATGAAGGAGGGCTCACTGGCCATGGTGGAGCAGTACTGCGCCAGAGGGTGGACGGTGCCCAAAGAAGAAGGGCTGAGAAGCTCCTGGCAGGAAGTGGTTCTCAGTGGCGTCAACACCGAAAGCGACGTCGTTCAGGAGGTGACCGTCAGTGCTGTGGTCGCCTTCTCCAGTGCCCTCCTCAAGGAATCGGCGAATGCTCATCATGAGCCCTTTCTGAAGGCACTGCTCGGCGTGTTCAGCCGACATGAGGCCGCTTTTGCCGTCAGCACGGTGGCCAGATCGACGGTGCTGATGGCCGATGAAGTGCTGCGCCCGCTGGCAAACGACTTTGTTCGCGAGGCGCTCGCTTTTCTACGTGCCACTTTTGGCAGTGAACTTCGCCGCTCGGAGACAGTCGCCGACGTGGTGGGCGCAGTGGTGCGACTGGTGGGCCGCTTTATGGGCGAAGTTGAAGAGCCTCTGCGACAGGAGGTGGCCGACTGGCTGATCCGAGCCCTGGAAGACCACACCATCACCAAGCAGGGCAATGTCGGACTGCTGGTGAGAGTGGCGGCGATGGAGGCGCTGAAGAAGCCCGACTGCCCATTCCTCAATTCAATGGCGCCCGAACAGCTGCTGCAGATTGTTCGACTGGTGGCCGGAGAGGCGGTCTTCAAGCGCAATGGCAGCTACCCATTGGCGGTGAAGAAGCTGGCCGCACTGGGCAAGTGGATAGGTGAAGGGAAGCAAAAAAGTGCCACAGGGTTGCTTCCTGAAGAAACGGTGAAGCTGATGGTGCAGCTGGAGACGGATCAAGGCGTGATCAGCGAAGAACTGGAGCAGTATGCCGTCCTCGTGAAGCTCTTTGACTGCCACCAACTGACGCCCTGGCTGTGGCCGGGGCTGATCTGCGTCATTGCCGACCCCCTGCTGGAGCCCTTCACCAAGGTCTTTGTGGCCTTTCTGCGAGCCAGCCCACAGCGAGAGCAGGTCCTGGAGACGTTTCTGAAGGTGGCCACTGACAAGGCCAAGGATGGCCGCCTGGCGCTGCCCCTTCTGGTGTCGGCCAATGCTCTGCTCACCTCAGTGCCGACTAGCGGCGAGTGGCAGGAGAAGGTGGCCACTGTTTGCTGGTCGGTGGTGAAAGGCAGCGCCAATCCCAAGAAGTACCTCCTGGTGGCGGACGTCTTCTGCACGCTGGTGCCGCTGGGCAGTGCCAATCTGGGCAATGCCATGCGCTTCCTGTACGTTCTCCTCGGCCACCAGCTGCCTCGAGTGCGCTCCTACACGGCCACGGAGATGTACACGGCGCTGATGGCGGTCGACGATCTGGAGGGTGATGGGGGCGATGGTAGTCAGCTGATGGAGGCGATGGAGCTGCTGCAGACCACCGACTGGCTGGTGGCGGCGGAAGCGAGGGCATCCAGAGAGCGCATTCGAGCCATTGTGAAGCAGGCACTCAGTGCCAGTGAGTGATTGGCGGTCAATAAATGCTGAAAGTTGATAGTTTTCTAATTAGTTCGGCCATCATCTGTGTGTGTTCGGCGGTGGTCCTTGTTCATTGGTAATTGGTTCATTTACCACCTGGTGGTCCTTGTTCCCCTTTACCTCTTCTTCTCTTTCTCTCCTCACCACCACCAAATGTGTGCCATGCCGACGACACAACAGCCACAAAATGAACATTGGTTGTCAGAGTGAAGGTCGCACCGCACACTGTTGTTGTACCTCTGTTTCGTCACCCATTTCAGCCATTCGGCGTTCGGCGTTGCAGCTCTACAGCTCAATACACAGCTGTAATTTAGGTGAGCATAGAGAAGGAGGAGGAAGAGGCAACAGCTGTGTGAACACCAGTCGTCGTCATTTGGGATGACTTGTTTAAATTTTTTCGCTTTGTTCGCTCGCATACAGACGCAATCACGCAATCGGTTCATCAGCAGCGGCGGCGGCGGAGGTTCAGCTATGCCTGCCTCCAGTCTCATTAGGCATATTTACTGCATGACTGCCGGTGACAGACCGACTAACTGACTGAATAGCACTGCTAACAGGACACCTTAATTCAAAGTGTGTTTGTAGTGTTTTTGGTTTGTCAATTTTCGCCCAGTCAATTGAACTCAGTCAGATGAATTCCTCCTCCTTCTCCTTCTTCTCCCAACAATGCACCAACTAAAGTGAAAAGCACTACCTGTGGCCACCTGATGTATCGAGGTGCACCTCAGCAGCAGCAGCAAGCACTTTTTAGAGCCTGAACAAAATGAGCATCTCGATCGGTTCTACGCTCCGTTCGGCCAACTACTACTTCTTTGAGCTGTTCATCTTCTTCCGCCTGCTCGCCTTCAGCATCAGCGCCATTGCCATCAGCTTTCTGGTGCAGGACAAGGTGTGCATCGTCCGCTACAACCAGACGGCCGACTTCTGCACCAACATCGAGGCGAACAGCCACACCGGGGCGCAGCTGCATCTTCGCGATGAGATTCTCTCCGATGCGGCCATCTTCAACAACTGGAAGAACCTGGTGGAGGTGACGCCCATGGTACTGCTGTCCCTCTTTGTGGGCTCCTTCCTCGACAACCACCCCTCCGCCACCTTCATCGTCATGTTCATCAACGTCCTCGGCGACATCTACTCGATAGCGGTGTACCTGCTGCTGGTGCACTTCTTCGACACCAGTCCGTACCTCCTGCTGACCGCCTCGCTGTACGTCTGGTTCACCGGCGGCACCATGGCCTTCAGCACCACCGCCTACCGCTACATTACGCTGACTACCGATGAGAAGAGCAGAGCGCTCCGGTTCGTCGTCCTGGAGATTATTTTTGTCATTGGTAGGTCATTCAGGGCCTGAGATGTTGTTTAGTTCATGTGTCTAATTATATTTTACTGTCTTCTTTTAGGTCTTTCCATATCAATCTTCTTTGGCGGTAGACTGCTCAAAGTTCAGCTAAATTCAGTCATTCCTCGCACCTACTCCAACAACTTTGAGTTGGCGCTACTCTTCGACATCATTGCCCTACTATCACTTTTTGCACTGCACTACGTCACTAGTTCTCCCAAGACTCCAGAGCCCCAGCCGACCACAGTGGTCTACAACATTGAGGACGACCTCCTGAAGGTGAACCCAATCGTGCTGACCAGTTACTGGAAAAACATTGACTTAGAATCGCCGGAAAATGGCGCTGTGGAAGAAGTGCAATCAACTGTCAAAGCAGAGCAGGTCGTTGTGCCATCACCACCAAAGCCACAGAAGAATCTTCTGCAGATGATGTTTGACATAAAGTCAGCCCAGGACACTATTGACTGCTTTCTCAAGCCCAGACCTCATCACTTTCGCCTGCTCATTTACCTCTGTTTTCTGGTGCTCTTCAACACTGTGCTCACCACTTCCGGCATTCACGGCGTCTTCCTGCAGTTCACCGAGAAAGTCTACAACTTTGACACTAAAATGTACTCCACCTTTGTTGCCGTGTCGCACATTGTCTCCACAGTAACGTTGGCCATCTCATCAGTTCTACTTGTCAAGATTCTCAAGCTTGATGACAGTGCGCTCATTGTCCTGGCGACTGTCTCTTCATTTTGTGCCTATGTCCTCATCGGCACGTTTGCCAGCCCAAAGGCGTACTTTGCGGCAATTTTAATCGGTAAGTTTAACTGTGTACAAATGGCACAACGAAAGCTTTATCAGCTGCAGTGGTAGTAATGCCGGAGATTTTTTTCCTATTTAGGTTCCTTGCACGGCTACGCTGTGATTTGCATTCGCACTAAGCTCAGTAAAGTCATTCCAGCCGACGAGGTGGGCAAAATCTTCTGCGTTTCCTGCACTCTTGAAGCTCTTGTCCCTCTAGTCTCTTCAGTCATCTACTCATTTCTGTTTTCAATTTCCATCAGCACTTACCCAACTTTGATTTATCAATTTAGTGCATTTATTGCTCTGATCTCTCTTGTTGTGCTGACCTATGAGGTTTACAAGTGTCCAATTCAAAATCTCAAACAACTAGAAGAGATTCAACGAGAAAAAACACTTCGACACCAGCAGCAGATTAATGGAATCAGCTCTACAGAGTTGGCAGATAGAAGAAAATAAGTTGCCAAACTATTTGTGAGACTTTTGTGAAACTAGCATTTTTTGAATTTTTTTGTAAATATTGTAAATACATTGGCTACTAGTCAACACTTTTTAGCACTACAAACAATTTTTTTCAGTTCAAAAGACTTCACTTTGACTTTGCTGCGTTTTAAAAGCACTACTTTTTGCATTGGTAAACACTAACTTTACGGTTTGGTAACCTTTAAAAATTAGACAGCAGACTAGTGTCATCAATTATTTTCCTCACGTTTACCTGACATTTGCCTACTTGCACATGACTGATACTGAGTGCAGTGGACTAGTGCAAATCAGCGGCAATCAGAGCCATCAGACAGGTGTACCATTAGATGGGGGCAACACTGCGAGAGATGAGATGCGCAGAGATGTGTCTAAGCCTTCAATTGAGCCTTAAATGTCAGTGCCATCTAATCATCTTCCCCCTTCTCTTCCTTGCTGAATAGTGTGCCCACTGTTCCCTCGTCAGATCACTCTGCCTCATCATCGATATGCCACCAATAGACGCCACTGTTTGGGCACATCGACGGCACAATGTAGGCAGGCACAGGACAGTACATCTGTCCGAGGCACACTCACAGTGCCGATAGAAGACAGCTGCTGCTGCTGCTGCTGTACCAAGTGCTGTACCAAGTGACACAACGTCTGCGTTGTCAAGGAAATCCGCTGTTCAGCTGCTGCTGTACACTACCACTGACTGCCCTCAGCTAGCCAACCAGTGAGTAACGACTGCGACTGCCAGGCAGACGTAAAAACACAGAGGATGAACAGCAACAATGAGAATGAACGGCCAGCAGCAAGTTTGTGGCAACTATCAGTGATCCAAGCTGGCTGGTTGGCTGGCTGGCTGGCAGGCAGGCAGGACGGCAATCCTCAAAGTGCACCCAGCGTATTATTACGCCATGTTGTGCCATTTAAACTCAACTGTTTAAATGCATAATATAAATAGTATATCTCTAGCAACATTTTAGACATTTTAAATTTTCATTTTGTTTTTAAATCTTTTCAACACCCATCCAGTCTGAAGCCACAGTAAAAATGAACTCCGTTTACTACTGTTTAACAGCCCTGACGACCAGCCTCCTCTGGCAGCAGTCATCCGCTGCCTGGAACCTGGGCACCTCCTTTCACGACAATCCCCTGTACATCGACAGCAAGGCAGCGCACTGCGCCGGAAATGACTCAGCCATCTGTGATCTCGTCTCAATTCAGCACCACTGCACAGTTCAGCTGTCAGCCAAGTATCCAGGCATTTCAAGGCACAACTTCTTCCTTCCAAATGACACCCAAACGGGCAGTTCGGCTGACCTAAGCAATCAGTGCTGCTCTACCTGGGCGCTTCTCCAGTGCATCAGCTCTCAGATCTGCGCCACGTGCGGTGACCGGAAGTTGCAGATGATCAATGCTCACCTGATAATGCCATTGAGGAGAACACTCGAGTCGGGTCAGTGCAGTGGCCGGACAGCAGATTCACTGTATTGCAATGCACAGCAGTTTTGGCTTTTTGGCAGCATCTTCATCGCCTTTGCGCTGGCAGTTTCGTTGATCATCTTTGTGATCTACCGAGTTCGTGCCCGCCGCAATGAAAAGCCAATGTATGAGCTTTTCTACTAAAAATTTTGCTGCTGGTAATTAAATCGAACAATCGGAAGCAGTGTAAATCGAATCAGCGGGCAAATGGGAATAGTTTCCAGAGCATTCTGAGGGCACTAATCACATTACCGATTGTCCAGCAGTCTATTCAGCTGCCAATTTACAGGGCATTTCTCCTTCTCCTCTAGTGAACGGCCTGCTTTTGTACAATAGTCACTCCTCATCACACTCAGTCTGTAAAATAACACATTTTCCTTTCATCATCATGTTGTAAATAAATAAACCAACTCAAAGTTTGAGTTTAAATCAAATCAAATCGGTCTAAAAGTGCAGACGGTCTAATTGCAATTGCCGTTTGGTGCTACTAAATAGGACATCAATTTATGGTGACGGGAAAAGTACTACTGCTTTTGTTAGTATAAATTTGCTGGTAAATTGACGTTTAGAATGAATCAATTTGCAATCGCTATTCACTGAAAATGCTGATTGTGGTTTTAGCAAAAAAATGGTTTAGTTTCTGAAACTTTATATGATTAATGCACTCAGTGCATCCGTTTTAAACATCAGCAATTTTTAAATGTCACATTGAAAACAATTTTAAAACTGGCTTTGCTCCAAATTAAAACTTTTTATTTATTTATAACTTAAAAGTAACAACAAATATTACTTTTCCTGTTTGGCCGTGTATTGAAAAATAAGCACTAAATTAAATGATAGTTTCCTGATAACTGTCCTGAGCAACTGCCACTCAAGTTTCTCCTTAAACTTGATAGGCTGACAGCAGGCTAAAGTGAGAAGTAAGTTTCTCCACTTCTTTTACAGTGCCACCTCTTCTCTTAAATGCTTTCACCGATTGCGGATATCGATTAGGTGTTGATGCTGCAAAATGCCGCAACTTAACGCCTTAGCACTTGCAGGCTTTAAACTGAAATCAGAGAGCTAGTTAGGCAACAACAAATAAAAAAGCAAATAAAAGATGTTTCAACAACTCCTCCTCCTGTGTGCTACCATTCTACTTTCAGTCATCATTGTCCAGTGTGATCCAATTGACTCTAGCACCCCTAGCCTGCCTACATCACCGCCTGCTCCAACCGTACCTCAGATAACCAGCTTCAACATCGATGAGGCGGTTCCCACTCCATCAACTCCTCAGTTTCAGCAGTGCATCAACTTCCTTCGAGGCTCTGAGTGGACGTGCTACCAGGCGGCAGAGGACACCTATGGCGTGAAGATGGAGCGCTTTCTCACCGACCGACAGTTCAACTCACCGGCTGAATGCTGTGCCCTTTGGTACTCTGATCGATGTATTCAGGTGAAGAGGAGCACCTACGAGAGCTGCTCTGACCCTAAAGTACTTGAATACTTTGATTTAGTTCATCAGTATTACGTGGAGCACTGTGGCTCCAATTGGCAGAACGACACAATGGCGGCGACGTGCGGAGCAGCACTGCGACATACGCTCAATTCTAGCTTTCTAGTCCTATTCTTCCTTTTTCTTCCAATTGGGTTTTGTAACTTTCTCTTTAATGTACAGTTTTAAAAAATTTAAATTTTAAAAATAAGTGCGTGTTGATTTAAAAGGACCAATTTGTAGTTACATTACACAATCAAATCTGTTTCTCACCCCAGAAGTTCTCACAATGCCTGACCGTTAGTGTTTGTGCGGTGCTTTCAATTTGTCAGCAGTGCCAGCAGCAGTGGATAATGAGAGTGTCAAAACGAGTGAAAGTGACTGCGCGGAATCAAATTACCAGGCTGAATGAATGAAAAGTAAAGAACGGAGAGAATGCGAATGACAGAAGGAGAAGAATGAGAGGCAATAAGTGGTAATAGTTTGCCTGCGCTTTACATCGGTGCTATAGCAGTCACCAGGCGTCCCATTGGACGGCGCTCACCAGGCAAGTGCACCGGGAGGCGGGATTTGCGGACACTTTCTCTTTGGAACGGTGGTGGAACGGTTCCTGAAACACTATCACTGCTACGGTAATTAGAGATTGCAGTGAAAGTGAGTGAGAACATGAGTGAGATTCAGAAAAGGCCACACCAGAACATAGAGCTTCTCTACTACGGTGCATTCTGTGCTAATGTTATCCACTCGTAAGTTGAACTGCTGCTGCTGCTGCAGTGTCACACCAAGTTGATTCCCTCCACTTGACTTCATTAGATTGATAGCCTCCATTCAGTCAAGTGTTGTGCTGATTCTTCTTGGTGAGATTTTAAAAGAAAAAGATGGAACTGATGGTAAATCACGGATACGGAGATTTAAGCTCCTCAACGGCCAGTCACGAGTCGGCCAAGTCGGCTCTTCTTTCGGATGCAGCGATGACGGCAACTCCTGCCGCTTCAGGATTCTTCATCAAAGACATTCTCTCTTCAAGGTAAATGGCAGTTTTGCAGAAGTTTTTGAATTATTTCACAATTTTTTATCATTTCAGCAAAGCGGCAACCATCAAATCCCGCTACTTTGGCAGTTCATCCAGCAACAGCCCACCACCAGCACCACTGGGCTGCTCCAGTCTGCAGGACATGCTACTGAGTGGCTCCGCTGGGCCGGGAGGAATGAGCGCTCTGATGAATCCAATGAGTCGCGAGCTGATGCACTCCTTTGGGGCATCCCTCAACGTGGGTGGCACACCGCCCAAAAGTGTGGACACCGGTTCGGAGTCACCGGCCAATTCACTGGACCAGCCACCGAGTTACTCTCACTCGCCGGTGAGCAACGGCTCCACCAATGGAAATGGTGGGGGCGGAGGTAGTGGGGGCTGCTACCCAACACACAGTCCGAACCATCACCATCATCATCAGCACGGCTCATTTTCCAGCTCTTCACCGTCAACAGGAGCAGTTCCGCCGAGCATATTGCTGAGCAGCAATAACACGCCGCCTTCTCATCACAATAACACATCCACTTCCTCCACTCTGCACACTCCCCAGCACGGCCACCACCACCACCATCAGCTGTCTTCGATGGGCTCGGGCAGCAGTTCAGCAGCCTCGGCGACGGCTGCCGCCGCGGCCGCCGCTGCAGCCTTCTTCGGCGGCAACACCTCCTCACTGGCGGCGTTTCTCCACAGCCACGGCTCGGTGGCCGCCGCCGCTGGTGGTGGCACCCTCTACGGTCCTGGTCCTCCGCCGGCCTCGCTGGTGGGCCATCACAATGGCCATCACAGTGGTGGCCATCACCACCATCACCACCACCACCCGGCCACTCATCACGAGTTGATTCTCCAGCAGATGCAGCGAGCAGCGGTGGTCGCCGCGGCCACTGCGTCGCACGTTGCCGCCGCTGCCGCCAGTCACCGACGACGCAAGGCGCGCACTGTCTTCAGCGACCAGCAGCTGCATGGACTCGAAAAGCGGTATGTACTCAAAATAGTTTGGTTTTCAATTATTTGGCTGAGGTTGCACTTGATTTGGGATCTATTTGTTCTACCTGTTCCCGTTGCTCCCTAGCAACGATCTCTGGCAATCATTTTCTTCGATTCAATTACCTTTGCTGTCTGTCCCCCTCTCAGTATGAAAATCCTAGGCAACAACTATTTTTGTCTGTTCTCCACTACGGAATCGGTTTTATAAAAACTCAGTTATCAGACAATTTTCAGCAAAAAGTACAAAAACTGCAACATACTAATTGTATATAGGTCATATCAAAAATTTAATTTATTTCATTTTATACAGTTTTTGAGTTTTTATACTTTTAGTAATGATTTTAAAAAAAGTTCCGGTTACAATCTTAAAAATGACTTAAATCGTTTAATGCCTTTGAACAGTTGTGCAAGACAAGTAGTGATGGCAAAAATGACGATTTCGTTTTTCCTGTTCCAAACCTTTTCTCAGTAGCTCTATATAGAAAGACAATCGGCATTCGGAACCGAATAAAAGTGCACACACTTACGGAGCGTCCCTTGAGGGCATCACTTGCACTGGGCGGAATGAAGAGGAATTGACAGAAAGCAGAGTGAGCCCTGGTGGGCAAACGCAGACGAGTGGGCACTTTGCGACAATTGACAATGGTCGCTAATAGGCCTCTAATGAGGGCAAATGGAGCAGACAGACATTGACTAGAGAGCTGGCCCCGAACACAGTAGACGACTACCGGGGATGCATTAATTAGACTTAAATGGGCCAGAGAAAACTAACAACAGCAAAGCACAGACAGATGAACGCACTAGCACTCTAATTGAATAGAGAATATCGAGTGTACAGACTGAGTAGTGTACACTGTGTGCACATTTACCCACTAATAGGGCACCTGAACGAAGGAAAAACGATTGCCCGAGGGTGCTAGTTGTTTCGGTGTTTTTTGTGCATTGTACTAGTAGTACACAGTAGTGATGATGTCATGCTGAGAGAAGCAGAAAGAAAAGACTGTGAATGTTTATGCTGAAGGTCTTTAATTCAATAATAAGCATAAGCAGATGAATGTAAGGCACTACAATAGAGCATTGTGCAAATGCGAAATGCGATGTGCACGTGTCTGATGATGTGACTAGAGGATGATGATGATGGTGATGCACCAAGTTATGACAGCTAGGCATCACTCGGTAAAGTCAACAGAGACACTGACATTTAAACGGGTAGACAACAGTTTTTGCTGTCTATCAAAATGTCTTGATTATCTATGATAAAAGTTTTAAATAAAACTAAAGTGACACAGTTGAGCGCAACATATAAGTGATTCAGAGATGCTACTTGGCACTGTACCCATTTCACTCCTAATTTCACTCCTAAACGTCTTCATTTCCTCTTCTTGCAAATTGAATTTTCTTTTTTTCAAATTGCAATTGTCGCAATCAGCGCCTCTCAATTGTTCCCCACTGTTGATTGCATTACCGAGTTTTCACAGTCTGCCATCACTGGCATTGAATTAGGTCGTCTGGGCTCATTCACTTGATGGAGTGAGTCTCAATAGATCTCTTTCAATTACTGCGGTAATCAAATCAAAAACGACTAAATATGTTTCCATTTTGACACAGCACTAAATTCAATTTGTCTGTTTCAAGTACTTCATTCCTCACTCTTGATTCATTTCAGTTCAGTTGATGTGTTCGCACTCTAACCGTTTTCTTTCTCTCTTTCTTTCTCCTTTTCTCTCCCGCTGTTCAGATTTGAGTCCCAGCGGTACCTGTCGACGCCTGAACGCCTCGAACTGGCCACCAGTCTCAATTTGAGTGAAACCCAAGTGAAGACGTGGTTTCAGAACCGTCGAATGAAGCACAAGAAGATGCTTCGCAAAGGCTCTAGCTCTCTTTGCTCGTCGAACATTCCTAGTCCGTGATGAGCAGCAATGATTTCTCTACTTCACATAGTGTTTCACAACAAAAAAACCTGCAATTTCCTGTACAATTTCTCCAAATGTAGTTTAGAGGCTTAACGATATTTGACTTAAAAAGGCTTGCAAATGTAAATGTAATTCATCACTTGTTCCCAATGTTGTTAGCTGGTGTAGTGCGTGTGTGTGTTTAAGCAGTTTGTCGTTTTATAATTAATTAAAACTGCACCCTACTTAGTGCTCTTCTCACTTACTCAACTGCTTACCAGACACACTTTGCTTGTAACCGTTCTCTGAACTAATGATAATAATAAAAGTTTTCCCTTTCTCTATTCTTTCTCCTAATGTTAATTAGTAATTACTGTCCCCTCTTTTAATTACCAAAACTACAGTGTGTAACTACAGGCACCAAAAATCTTTGGTGTTGAATTACACCGACGCTTGTGCTCTGCGCACTAGCCGTGCCGGGCTGCTGTCAGTGCCAATTAGCATCCGACGGTTTCCTCGTCCCGTCTTAACGGGCACTAGTGCTAGTGCTGGTGGGGAACTGCTACCGTCCATAGCAGTGCTGCTCTAGCACAGCGCTGTACCCGCCTTGTCCTGCCTTCATTTTCCTCTCTTTCTACTTTTCCCGACCAACTAAACAGCCAAATAAGTAAGCTTTAGTCATTGGGCTGCGATTTGCCCGTAGTGGAGAGTTAATGTCTCGGACATTCAGGGTGCTCGCTTCAAACATAGACAACTACTGCAAACAAAAGATTATCTACTACTAGTACTACTGCTGTTGTTTTTTTGGCAGCACAAAAAAACGACCAGCAGTTGCTTGAACAGAAAGAGGACGGTAGTGTCTGAGTAGGCCTGTCAAAAGTGGACGCCTAACCTCAACTCCCAAGTGGTGATTTAATCGCCAACAAGCACCACCACCACTACCAACAACAACAACTGGTGCAAACCACAAATGAATCGTCTTCCAATTGGCCACTTTGATTTGCTCAACAGTTTTGTTCTGCAATATAAAAAGGGGCTCGAGTTTTATTTGCTAACTGACTTTTAGCAGTTTGTCCCATTTAAGATGCTGTCAAATGACTGAAGGAAATGTAAAGCAAATAAACGCCTGTCGCAGAAAATTTAGAGTCTAGAAACTGCTAATCTCTAATAATGACTGACACTAAGTAAGCCACAAGGAGAGAATTCACCGGAATTCACCAGCAAAGAGCCTAGTAATGATTGACAATTTCACTTATTTTTTGTAGACCTTCTCTTTGCGCCAAGAAACAAAAACACTAAAACACTTTCTGTTTCATTTCACTGGAATAATACTACTAAGCAAATGAACATCAATGGAAATGGAAGGCCAATTCATTCGCCATTGCCAGCTAATGGGGCCAATTAGCCAGGGCAACGGTGGTGGATGTGTGTGCTCTTTGACGGTGAAACTTGACTGACACTGGAGAATAGTGAGAGGAGTGAAGAGGAGACCGTGTCCGTGTGGAGAAGAATAACAAACAGCAAACGGCCCAATTGAATGAGGATTAGGAACTGGGGATGCTTTGCATATATACATACATGCCCAGTCACTCATTTCCCATCGATTGGGGATGGCAATTCTCCTTAATCTCACAATAACGAGTCCCATCAATACGGGTAATTGCTCATATTACGCGCTCGGGTCTCCGGTCCGCAGACTGCCAGCCATTGCCAGTTTGGCCTTTTGTCGGCAGTACAAAAAGAGTCTCACGCGCGTGCAGTTCACTCTCAAATTACTACTACTATTTCTACTGCTACTGTTGTTCTCGGCACACATCGACACTCTAATGCATTCCTAATCGGCCTGAGTAGAGGCTCTGGCAATCGGCCCTTGGCAATGAGCGCTAATTTGGATCGTTCACTTCACTTGCAGATCCGGAGCCGGCAGCTTTCGATGTTGTTTGCGCTTTTAGGCGGCGGCATCATTAGCGGAAACAAAACCGCTCGGGCACTGTACAACACACATAGAAAAAGCAGCCAATTAACCTTTTGCTGCCGCTGCCGATTACCAAACAAAAGTGCAGATTATCACATGAGCATTCTGAAAGCAAAAAGAACATGAGCTAGGTTCAGTACTGCCTGAAGGAAAAATGGCCAATGATCGCTCTACACAAGCGATTCAGTTTTGCATAGAGCTCAGCCTGCAAGATGGAAAACAGTGTGATTGAAAAAAAGTAAAAGTGACTTAAAGTTCTAAAAATCGACAACCATAAAGTGTTCAAATTCGATTATTTTGCCCATTTAGCTTAAAACAGATCGCCTAAGCATTTGCTAAGTCACTTTTGAATTTTGTTTGAACGGTGCTAGTGTCAAAGTTTTGCCACGTCTGTAAAAAAGAAGTTAACCCTCTGCAATCTTTTTCGCGTTGCAACTTGAATGATGAACCTGCTCGTGAAGAACCGCTCCTTCACCATGATGGCCTTTGGCCTGGGGGCACTTCTTCTGTTGGGCGTGTGCGTCAATCAGCTGCAGGCTGATTCAGCGTCGACGGAGGAAGTGGACTTCTCTGTACCTAGCGAGACACCCGGCGAGCTGGTCACCGAAACAATGGGCACAGTCACTACGGCGCCCACCACCACGACGACTAAGCCGAGCACTTCTACGAAGAAGCCTACGACGACTACCCTTTCGCCGACCACCGCAAAAAGCTACGTCATCCTGTACATCATCCTCGGCGCCGTGGCTATTGTCCTGGTGATCATCATCATCGTGGTCCTCTGTGAATGCACGAAGAAGAAGGACAAGAAGCCTGCCCAGAAGACCGGTGGAAAGGCTGGCGGCAAGTCGGATGGCAAGTCGGTGAGTGGACGAGGCAATGGTGGTGACTCATCCAAGTCGGGCAAGCCTGGAAAGTCCAACAAATCCGCCAAGTCGGGCAAATCCGGCAAAGCGGAGCCTTTGCAGAAGAGCGGCTCAGCTCGCGACCCGTCGACCAAGCCCGCCGCTCAGTCACGCTCTGGCTCTGACGTCAAGTCCAGCAAGTCGAATAGCAGCTCCAAAGCAAAGACCAACACCAGCGCCACTGCGCCTGCCGCCGTTCCCTCCAGCCAGGTGAAGGACAACGCTGGGAAGAGCAAGGTGGCCAACAACCAGAAGAGTGCTGCTCGCTCCAAGGTGGCCGCCGCCTCCTCCTCGACGGTGGCTGCTGGAGGCAAGCAAAGCGGTGTTCTGCAGGCTGGAGGACCGCCCAGCAAGGTGCTCAGCGCCACCAAGGTGGGCACAGTCAGCAAGGTGGGCAGCAAGGTGGGCGTCAGCAAGGTGGACAGCAAGGTGGGCGGTGGCAGCCAGACGGGCAGCAAGATCGGCGGCGGCGGCGCCAGCAGCTTTGCCGGCGGCAAGAGCGTCCTCAGCGCCGCCTCGGCCGTCAAGAGCAAAGCCAACTCCAAGATCTAGGAGTCCCACTTCTCACTCTCACCACCGGCGAGCGCCCACTGTTAAATTGCAACTGCTGCAGCGGCATTGCTTTATCTTTTTTATTACTTGTTAAATTTTATTCACAGCATCTACTGCTGCAAAAGGGTGTGCAGCAGTTGCCAGCTGCTGCGCGCACCTTCTTAATGTGCATCTGCATCCAAATATTATTATTATTGTCATTAGAAAATGTCACTTTTAGTTAAAAGAAGAAGGGGTGTGTGGCTAATTGCTTTGGGCCGGTAGAGCTCCAAGCTGTGCGCGGAGAGTCGTGACGTACGAATCGTTGGGAAAACAGTCGCTGAAAGAAGGAAAAGAGCCGCAAATAAAACTGTGAAAATCGTTATTTTTGGTAAGATAATTTTCAAAGTAGTGGTCAACTGTCTACTAGATAGAATTGTTCAAATTACCTGACAATTTAAATGGATAGTTTCCAAGGTCAGTTTCCCTGAAACACAATCTTATTGAATGCAATAGCAATTGTTCTTTTTTGACAATTGTCTGCAGCGGCAGAAGTGCCAAGTGCTTAATGTTCTGTTCCTCATGCCTTTAAGTAACATGTAAAACCAGTTTCTGCTGTCTCACTTCTTCACTCTAAAAAATGGTGTGTTATATATTTGGCAAAAAAGCGAGTTTGCCAAATA
>JAALOO010000478.1_pt1 | contig 36022 bp, 26 predicted proteins | sample 7257641 | NCBI WGS metagenome assembly JAALOO01 (sample SAMN14085613, study PRJNA598686) | mite metagenome | biome: ENVO:01001000; feature: ENVO:01001002; material: ENVO:01001226; isolation source: single female mite from University of Michigan culture on fish food culture... ...
AAAAAGGTCTAATTTTTTGTTTGAAAATCGGCTTCAAATTTGCATGGCCCTTTAAATTCAGCAAAAAAAAATTTGATCGTCTCCCCCTCTTTTTCCTCTTTGTTTAGAGTGTGACGTGACCGCTTGACGCGACGCTCACCGGCCACTTTTGGCACTAGTCACTTCTGGCTCTTTTCCTATCAGTTCTTGGTCAGGTGACACAAACACTAACATTGACACTATCGATTCCTTATCAGTGATAAGTTATCATATTAATTCACATAATGACACACAGACACACGGCCTTCTTAAAACAATGGAAACTTCACAGGAGCCGGAGATCCTGTTTGTGCTAGAGTGTTATTTAATTTTTATTCGTTTTTAGATGTGATGAAAGTGTGGGTGTGATAGTGGGGTGTTTACTAACAAACAAAAAAGTGGCTGAGAGTGGCTGATGTGAAGCAAAGAAAAGGAGCGAGAAAAAAATTGGCAATGTTTGCACAGTGTGTAGTGTTATGGAGGCGGTGGTAGTGAGACGGAAAAGAAGATGATGATAATGAAGATAACTCCAAAGATGTAGAGGAAGAAGAATAAGCTATGACAGAGGTGAAAAGGCAAAGGTGAAAAATGTACAAGAAGAAGAAGGGGGTGTCTTTTCAGCCGGTCAAAGTTTGGAGAAAATTAAAGAGACAAAATGAGGAGATGAGGAGGAAAAGAAAGTGAGGAAGACGATTCAAAGAGTGAGAGAGAGGGCTAAAAAGACATATCACCAGAATCAGAACCTGGCTGACTGGAGGAGAAGGAAGGAGAAAATAAGTTAAGGAAAAAACAATCGAAACAGAAGATGAGAGAGAATGAGAAAGGAAGAAGTTCAGGGGAAAAATGGTATCTTACAAAAGAAAAGTGAGAGAGCGACAGAAGACTGTCACTTGGTACGGTAGAGAATGAGAGATAGTTGGCTAATAATAATACATGCACACCCAGATACGCAGATCGAGACAGCTGTTACACACATGTGACTACAACACTTGGCATGAATCAGATGGTCGCAATTTGATTGAGTTTCTGCAGCTTTCAATTTTTACTGTTTTTTTCAAGCTCAATCACCCAAACACAGCTTTCTTTTCTTTCTTTTCTCTGTGTTTTTCTCTCAGTAGGCGTACGGGCCGATGCCGTACTGCGATCCGGCGTGGGCGTAGGCGGCGGTGCTGTACGGTCCCGGGTAGGCGTAGGCGTAGTTGAGCCCATAAGGACTGCGCTTGTCCGGGTAGACGGGCATGAGGTACTGCATGTTCTTCGCCTGTTCGAAGCGCTTCTCCGTGCGAATGCACCGCGCCGCAGAGAGGAAGATGATGGCGGCAATCAGCAGCTGGCTGATGCCGATCCAGGCGACGATGTACGACCAGCCGTAGTAGAACTCGGTCACGCCGGGGTGTTTCAGCACCTGCAAAGAAAAACAACCAAAATTTTATTTTTAACTTAAAAAACTTTTTTTTCTTCTTACATCAGGCCACGCCGAGTAGGAGTACTCGTCCTTGAGCTTGTGGTGGTCGTAGAACTGGACCGCATGCCAAAGGCCCATGGCGCCGGCGCACATCACAGCTGAAAGGAAAAGAAGAAGGGAAAAGATGATTAATTATTGGATCTCCTCCTATTGGTCATCGTCGTTTTTAGTTATCAATCTTTTGTTCTTTTTTTGAGAAACTTACAGGCAAAGAGCTGAAGAAGTCCAGTGGAGACGAGATTAGCATGAGATCGCTTCCAGCAGCCTGCGCAAAACAGATAGAAGAAAAGAAGAGGTATTTAGTCGACTGTAGGTTAGATTAGCTTCATTAGAATAGAAGGAAGAGAAGAAAAGACAATCATTAAGAAGGGCTAATGAAGTAGTTGTGAGCCTGCCTGCCTGCCTTTTCGACCTCTTTCCCTCAGGAGGTTATCCCCTTCTCTGTTCAATATTTCTCTGTTATTATTATGATGATGATCGTTCATTTAGCCATCATCAACGCCATCACCGTCATTACTCATAGCTTGTGAGCCCCCACCAACTTACCGGCAATTCCCGTGAAGAAGGAGAGAAAGATGAAGAAGAAAGCCATGATGTACAGCGCCACCACGGAGCGAGCCATATCTAAAGAGGAGGAAGAGGAGGGGAAAAATCAAGGAAATGAAAATTAATACCAGAGACGAGTCAAACCGGGACAGAGGGGGAATGTAGAGCAGCAGAAAAAAAGATAAACAAGAGAGAAAGAAGGACCAAAGCTGTCAATTACTAAAATCTAAAATATGACTAGTCATTTCCTGCTGCTGCTGCCGTTGATCAACAGGTGTTGTTCCCTTGATCAGCAGCAAAAACGGCCACCTGTGTTCCAAGCTATCCAGCTAGCTTGTTGTAAGTTGAATGTCGCCATAAATGGTGACTGTGACAAATGCCCCTTATTAAATGAGAGCAAAAAGGCGGTGAGGGCACACACACTGCTACATAGCCAGAAATATGTGTGCCACCTCCACTACCACTACCAAATAGAAAGAGATATTGAGAAATCAATCAGCAAACGAACTGACTGTCGCGACTTGACAAAAATAGACAGCAGCAGCAGCAGTGCCTAAACGACGGCGACAACTTCAGCCACGGCGACGAAGACGCTGGGCGCCACAAAACGGTAATTTGCCTTGCAAACAGCCTCGACTCTCCATTTCTTTCCCCCTTGCTGCTGCCAAAAAGTCGTCAACGTTCTCCTCAATCTTTAAAAGACAGAAAGAATGAAAGACAAGAGGGGAGGAGAAAAGGGGGCGGCAAATCGATTGGTCATCGTGGTGTCTTTCTTTTCTTTCTTCTCTTTTTTCGTTTCCCCTTCCCTTCTCGTCTTCCTTTTCTTTCGTCACCTTTCAGTCTATTATACCAGAGAGGAACAGAGAAAGATAGAAAAAACTAAAAGGGCGCAAAGGATCGGCAGCAGAGTTTAATCAGAAAAGATCAGTTACAAAAGATAAGAAACTACGCTGAACAGAGAACACAAAACACCGAAACGCCGGCGAAAAGCTCACCAGCTCGCCCCAACAATGCAGTCAAAACAGGGACTTTAGTGAGAAGAGATTCAAATCAAAGAGATGAAGGAGAAGGAGAAGGGAAGGCAAAGATCTTTCTTTCTAAAGATCGCCGTGCGCATTTGTCGCGCGAGATCGCAAGTTGAAGAAAAGAAGAAGAAGAAGAAAAGAACTTCTCTTTCGTTCAGAACAGAACAGATTTGTTTTTAGCGTCTGCAGACTGTACAAGTGCCGCTGCTGCTGCTGCTGAACACAAAGCTGCAGTCTCAGGACTAAAGTTTGACTGGTTCTCCACCCTCACAAACACAGTCAAACGGCGTCGTTTCTTCCTCTACTACTACAAACGCACAGCTGTCGCAATTACCGCGGCTATTATCAGCAAAAGGACAACAGACAGACAGAGAGAACAAGACAGGACACATTCGGACATGTTTTGCATGTGTTACCGGCGGTCTGTCTGTGTGTGTGTCGGAAGCATAAGCAGACAACAGTGGCGGCAACATTAGCTGAATGATGGAGATGACAGTCGATAAGAGAAAGAGCCGAGTCCGCTAACTGCTCAGGTGTGTCACACGCAGTTTGTTGTGAGTCGGTGTCACGTTGCCGTCGCGCCATGCTCGATCTACTTGAGCTATATTTAGCAGATGATGAGATAAAAGAGGTGGAAAAAAGGAAGGTAGAAAAGTGTAAAAGTGTGTGTGTGTCCAGTATTTCCAACTTTTCATCATCTTTTTCTCCTGCAGCAACCACTATTCCTCAATCACTGCGTCCGCATCGAAAGCCCAAGACAGCAATCACCGTCGCCGTCAAAATCATCAACACGCATTTTCTGCTGCTTTAAAACAAGAGCAAAAGCTTAAAAACAAAATTTTCTTCTTCCTTTTGGTCATCTCTTTTTGTTGTTGACGAGGACGGCTGCGGCGGCGGCAGTTGATGACACACTGAAGAGTTTATATTTACATAATGCTGATGCAGTTTGGTCAGCGATCGAAATGACGGACAACATTATCAGCAACATCAACAACAATAACGGCAAATAAACTCCGTCTTTCGAGCTGAGCTTTCGCATCGGCAGTGGCAGCAACAGCAGTCAATTACCAAGAGAAACGTTGCATCTACTGCTCAACTGACCGAATGACTGAATGGGAACCGATTACCGAAGAGAGAGCGAGAGAGAGAGAGAGAGAGAATCACGATGTCCAGTGATGACTTCTTTTTTAACTTAACCAACCAACGTTTTCTAAAAAACCGATGTCTTCGTGGCGGAAAATAATAACAACATTCAAAAAACTAATTTGACTACCAGACCTCCGAGCCTGGTAAAGCACACACACGACTGACTCCCCTACATGACCATGCTTTCCAAGTGGGAAACACTTACGCAATCGTTCCCAGCGCATGTCGCTGAAGCCGTCAGACTCCTTGTTCTCCGGAATGTAGTAGTCAATGTTGAAGCACTCGGTCTGCGTCGGCGAGAGGTACGTTGGCACTAGAGGAAAGGAAAGGGGAGAGAAAAAAATGGTCAGTTTACGGTGTTTGTTTTGAGGGAAAAGTATGGGCAGGAGGACATCACCTCCATCAACGACAACAACAACAATTTGACATGGCGATGATGATGCTGTGCAGGTGCAGGCCAGTCAGTCAGACCTGTGCATCATCGGTAATTTAGCCTCCAACACTGCTGCCGTAGCGGTAATCACAGTGGAGGCAAGCGTTTCCTTTAAAGTAGTAGAAGAAAAAAAGAAGTAAACTCCTTTGTTCGGTCAGTGGCTTCTCAGTGACTCTTTCAGTCAGTGCTGCTGTTGATCATCTCACCACTAGCAGTCAAACTGGCAGTTAATTGTCATCCTCGTCGTCGACGACGGCGATTGTCTTTGTCTTCCCGCATGTGTGTGTGTCTTTCCTAATGAACCTGCTGCCTCTGTCTTTGCCATTGCTGCTGCTGCTGCACTTGACATTACCAGGCAGGCAAAGAGTGAGAGAGAGATTAACTGGAAATGGCAAATTAGAGCTGTGCCTGGAAAATTGCTGCTCTTGCAGTAGGTCACCGAAGACTAGGACGACACTGCTGGGTGGCAATGGAGTGCCAGCAGCCAGCAATTAGTCCGTCTTTGAGCACTGGTTGTGGTGGTGACACACTGCCGCCACTGAGGAGAAGAGCTGCTGTCTCAATCGTCAATATTTTGCAACAACGACAGACAACGTCTTTCTTCCGTCATTTTGCAGAAGAAAGAGAAGAAGAAGACAAACACACAGCCTTCACCAGGAAAGTCAGTGTTGTTGTTGAGGTGTGTTTGTTGAGAACTACAAAGCCTACAGAAGACGTGATCCGTGATTACCAGCAGCAGCAGCATTCACTGCAGTTTGACAGTAAGAGAGCTTGGCAGTTTACTTTCCATTCAACACGTGTCTGTGTTGCCTGAAACAGAAACATCAAAGAAAACCTGCGCACGTGTACTAAAAAAATAAGATGAAAAGAAGGTTGAGGAGGAGGGGAAGGGCATTGCGCCCGGGAATGGGGGCCCAAAGCTACAAAAAACCTACACACAGCAAACAGGGCAGACAAAAGCTGCAGACGAGCACACTAAGCAAATAACAGTGAAAGCAGCTTTGCTTGCTTGCTTGTCTGCCAAGTTATGTGCCTGCCAAACAGTGTACAATGAATGAATGAATGAATGAGCGAGTGAATGATGGTCACCACCGCCATCATCATCATCATCAGCCACTATTGAACGATGGTCGCTGTCCTCTCGTGGAAGTAGCAGCAGTGCTCTTTATGTTCTTTCTGTCAGTGGCCTAGAAATAGCTGCTGCTGCTGCTGCTGCGGTTGTGGTGCACTGCTGACACCTTCGAAACAGCACTGGCACTCTTATTAATAAGTGTCGGCTGCTGTGCATGTTTGCTCGAAGTATGTGATAGGCAAAGCTAATCGACAATTGCCACCTCGGTGGAGTATACACAGAGGCTGCGGCGGTGGTAGAGACAATGGTGGTCAGCCTTAGCTGCAACTGAAGAAGAAAGGTAAGGTAGCAGGAGGAGGAGGATTGATGGACTCTACAACCTCGACTGAAAACTACTCAATAACTGCAACTGTGCTTAGCAGCAGCAGCGGCAGTGTTGACTGATTGAGAGGGAGACTTGGACTTCAGCTCGGGTGCTCAGAGGTAAGACATAGAGACTGTGTAGCTGCCTGCCTGCCTGTTGTGTGCATCGAGATGTAATTGCCTGCTTTCTCTCTCTCTCTTTTTAACTTCTTCAACTTTGCCTTCTCTCTTCTGCACCAATTAATGAGCATTTAGTGGGGAGAGCAGGGGCAACAGCAGCAGAAGAAGAAGCCGGTACTAGCTGGGCTAAAAATAGCAGGTGCCAAGTAGAAGTGAAGTAGGCAAAGTAAACATTGAGAGAGCGAGGAGATGAAAAAGATGAAAGAAGGTGAAGAGACTTAGTGTCGATGGTGGTGGTGGAGGCTAATTTGGCTGCCAAAGTCCACAACAGCCTCCTCCTCCTCCTCACTTCTTTTCACTCCTAAACTAGGCCTTCAGTATTTGCATAATCGACTAATTGTCAAACGATCAGGGGAGCTCAGCTCTGGGCTTAGCTGGCCAAAGCTGCTGGTGACTTACCTTCCCATCACCTCTAATAATTTTCCCCATTAGCTGAGCATTAGCTGAGCATTTGATGACCAGAAAGTCTTGAGCCCTCTCATCATCATCACCACCACCACCTTCATCATCATCATCATGTTTTACTGTCTTTCTTAGAACTGACTGACCGCACCGAAGCAATGAACACACACACATTTCACCGCTTTCCCCTCTGGCCGTCGGCGAGCCGGAGCAAATAGAGAAAAAAAAGAAAAGGAAAGAAAGAAGAAAAGGTGCACCCTTTTAGCTATGAACACCGTACAAACTCAGACACACACAGGTAAAGGTCCTTTCAGTCAACACCGAGAGGACAGGACAGCGAGTATTTTTGGCGACAGCCGAAGGAGAGATGCAGTACAAACGGCAGCAGCAATGGCAACAGCAGCCATAAATCAAGTATTACCTGAAAGAGAGCAGAAGTAGCGGAGGTATGCGGTCTGCTATGTCTGAGCCCTGTGCACTGCACGCTGATGTCTCCCCTATCAATATCATCGGTGACCATCAGCAACGACAGCAGCAGCAGCAGCAGTCGTACTTGATTTTCTAGAGCGCAAAGGTGCACAATCGATTGAGAGGAATGAAAGGTGCTGCTGCTGCATCAGAGCAAGGTTGTACACTTCTTTTGGCACACAATGTGAGCACAGTGAGACTGAAAACAAAGTCTGACTCAGAGGATTCAATTGCTGCTGCTGCTGCCTGACAGGAACAGCAACAGGTGACATCATTGCACACTGTTCACTGAGGCGCCAGAAAAAGCTAGAGCAGAGGAAAAAGTGGCGCCTGTTTCTTCTCTCTCAGTCACAACGCTGACTTTGGCGAACATGGCTGCAAATTGAATTACCATATTTGTGCATGTGACGGTAATAGAGTCATGGCGGTGGTGGTGGCGATTGTGGTAATAGTCAATGGTAAGTGCTCTCTGCTGCTGCCGCTAAAAAACAACACACAACTCACGAAAAAGGAGACGAAGAAAAAATAGTACGACAGCAGTCAGTTCAAAACAGAGGAGGAGAAGAAAGGCGACAGGTAAAGGCTATTAGAAAACCAATTCTTCATCGCACACAATCTTCAGGCTCTGAAAGCTCAAAACTCAAAGCTCTAACGAGACTGGTGAAGCGTGCTGCTGCTGCTGTTGCTGTTCCTGGCGCAAAACAAATCGTTTGCAATTGGACTGTTGCTGTAGTGCTCTCTTCAACACTCCTTTCCCAGCTCGGCTGAATTAGCTGCGGTGAAAGCAGCAGCAGCCACGACAGAAGCTTCGAAAACACCTCGAAGAAATCAGCTGTCGAAAATCAGCTGAACAGAGAGATTTTCACCACCTGGGTGCACACCACACCACCGACGCTGATTTTAACAACAACAGCAACAACGCTCGATACCTGTTCGCTTTCGATTCGATTAGCAGCAGCAGTTTTTAGATCGAACCAAGATTAGCTAACGAAGAAGATCACCTCTTTCAGGTGGTGGTGGTGGAGAAAGTGATTTACAGTAGCAGCAGCAGCAGCAAAACAATGGCCTGTTTTTCAACCACTGCTCAAGATCTTCGAACAGCGAGAACAAAGAGAAAGGTGAAAGACAATGCAGGCAGCCTGAGATGATTTGGGTGCCTTCGGGCTCGCTTACACTACACTAAGTCTGGTAAGTCCAACAACTAAGCCGACAGTTTCCACCACCACCACCAGCATGAGTAAGCAAACTTAGCCCTTTTCTTTTTTGTCCGAAGTTTCGGTCAGCAGCAGTTTATGTGTAGGTCAGCACACAGACACAGCTTAGCTGAGATAGACTAGGACAAGACAGTAGTGGCATTAGTAATTACCAGCAGCAAAGTAAGAAAAGGAGAAGAAGCCGCAGGAAACGAAGGGGCTAGAAAGAAAAGGTAGGTAGGTAGCAGCAGCCAGCCAGTCAGGCTTAATTATGTCGACAGTCAGTCAGCAAACTAGAAAGAGAGCTAGAAGGTTGACCAGTCTTCGAGAAAAAGAGGAGAAATAGAGAGAAGAGGCGGCCAATTAATAATTTGCTAGTGTCTGTCTGGTCAGCTACGACAGAACTAGTACTAGCACTAGTAAGACAACCAGTACTACAACCACTACAACTACTACAACTCAGCTACTCGGAGCACTCGATAACGGGACAACTCTCAGCCATCATCAGTCGGCCGCCAAATGACATGAAAACGGCAGTCGGTTTTCGAGGGAAGAGAGGAGAGGAGGAAAGAACCGGCTTCAAACTCAACCTCAACTCCTTATCGTCTGTAGCACTACCCGTCTGCTGCTGATGACGCTGAAGTAGAAGAAGATGCGGCCATTCATTAAAACTGGATTTTTAGCAGCAGTGGCTCGAACGAAGACATCGACAGCTAGCTAGCTGGCGGCTAATTTCACTGCCTGAGAGACTGCCCAGAAGAACGGCTATCAGGAAGTCGAGTTACCAACTAGCTTTCAAAGGATTCGATCATCTGCTTTGCCTGCTGTTGACCTAATCAATGAGCGCGATTACTCTCCAGCTACAGCTACGGTACCTGGCAGCCGGTAGTGCCGGATGAACTTGTAATCTAAATAGCAGCCAGGTCAGCTCATCGAGGTGCATCGAAAAGTAGCGAGGGAGAGAGAGATTATAATCAGCACTGCCTATGTGTTGATTGCAGTGGTAACTTGTAAGGTGGTGAGCAGATTTGTCCTACTACCACCACCACCACTGATACTCGGATGATGGTGATGATGACCGGTACAAAAACTCTTTCAACAAGGACTCACCTTCTTTGGGCTTCTTCTCGGCGAAGCAGACGCGAAAGAGGCCCTCATCGCGCGAGTAGTAGAGGTAGTTGGACTCGTAGTCGGCTGGTAAGGTTTGATGAGCTGATAAGTCTCCACTGGAGCGCTGCTGGTCCTGCAGATAAAGCCGCGTCTTGTTGGAGTCGACCCGAATTTCGTACCAGTTGTCGGTGCTGAAGCCGATCGCCAGACAGGCGACCGCTACCACAGAGAGCACCGTGGCGATGGAGAGCGTCACCGCAGAGCAGGACATGGTCGGTATGAAGTTGTGAAAAGGAGTTTGGAGAAGAAGAAGGTGATGAGGATGAGGATGAGCAAGAAGGTTGTGAAGTTGTGGTGGTTACACACTAAGTTGACATTGATGAAGGTGGTGGTGGTGGTGATGCGGCTGCTGTCAAGATCATCGGAGAAAGCGGAGCCGGAGCATTCAAAGCTCAGGGAAAAGCACCGAAGGAGATGATAATGACAAAGAAGAGGAGGAGGAGAGGAATATCACAACACACCAAAGCTGAAACTGGTGATTAAAGGGCTGAAGTAGTTGTAGAAAGAACACGGCTACAGCACACGAAAAACGACAAAAAATGGCGGCGCTTTCAGTGGTGGTGATGGTGATGGTCTTCGATGGCTTCGGTGGTGACTAAAAACGGCTGCTGTTGCTGCTGCCAGCTGAAAACAACGTGTCTCTCGGGCACTTTGGAGTGAGCAGAGCTGGAGCCTGTTAAGGAGCCTGTCGTCAGTCTCTTCTTCTCGTTTCTAAAAGCTCTTCTCCGAAGATGCTACCGAGCTGGGAAGAAGAAGAAGATGAAATTGAAAAAACGGCAAAACTATCTGTTGCTGGCCGAGTGTGGTGGTGATTGTCTCTGTGTCTGTCTGTCTGTCGCTGTGTCTTCTCGAAGCAGACCAAGCTCAGACTCAAAGAGCAGCAGCGGTGGCTCTACGACGATGGAAAAGTAGAAGAAAACTGGCGGCAATGGAAGAGTCGAGCTGAACTGAACTGAGAGAAGAGCGAAGGAGCTCTCTTTGGAGCTGGAGGAGAGGCCAAGCGACGGCCAGTCAGAAAGAGAGAGAAAGAAAGAATTAGCCACAAGGTATCCTCAGCACTTCTGACGCTGCTTCGGCTTCGACTGCTGCTGTTGTTGTTGTTGCTGTTGGCGACCATCACGAGAGAACCTGTTTTCCAGTCAGCCAGGCTACCTTTTTGTTTGTGCTGCACATTCTTCGTCTTCTTCTTCCTCTTCTCTGCACTTGTTGCTGATGCAGGTAATGTGGTCTTGCTGCTCTTGTGTGGTAGTAGTGTTGCCGACTGAACAGTGCTTCCCCCTCTTCCCCCTGTTCAATAGGCGGAATCGATTGACCGGTAATAATATGGCATTGTCAGTGTCAGTGAAGAAGAGAAGGAAGAGAGAATGAGGATGCGCAAATCGAACTCTCTTTTAAAACTTGAGCTCGATTCTCCCAGTTCATCCGGGACTTTGTTTGACTGAGGGGAGTTGAGGACGAGAACTTTTCCTCTCGTCAGTGCTCAGAATTTCTGCATGACTGCAACGCTGCCTCCGCTGCCGTCGCATCAGTAACGCACAGAGCACATTTCTCTTTTTCCCTTTCTCCATTTCTGTCTCATTTTTTTCAGTGAGAAAGTTTTGGCAGTGAACAGAAGAAGAGGACAGGTGGCTGACTGACTGACTGTCTGCTCGAAAACCGTTGGCGACATGCCCTGTCTGCACACAAACACACAAACACACAGACACAAAGTTTCTGCCGTTTAAAAAGCATAACAGTCCACTTAATCTTCAATACTAAGAAAGAGAGAAAAGCGCTTATAAAATCCTAATCTTCTGCTGTATATGGATTGTTGCCACCACCACCGCCGCCACCGTTGCTGTAAACGAAGAAATGAAAAGAGTGTTTAGAGGAAAGACGACTGTACAGCAGCAACAGCAGCAGATGGAGTGTTGCAGCCAGTATGTCTGCATTGCAATTAAAGGGGGCAGTGTAGGTGGTGGTGGTGATAGTGAAGGGATGGACTCTGCCTGAACTAGCAACAAACTGCTAATTACTGATGCACAGAGGCAGTATTGTTCAGAGAGAAAGAAAGAGAGAGAGAGGAAGGCTTCCACTTCTATCATTACAAAATAGTGGAGGAGAAAGTACACAATTTGTAAATGACCGAATTCATGGTCAACCGTGGCGGGCTGACTGAGGCTTGATCTCCACTTTGTCTGCAACTTTGATGGATGGAAACGAACTGGCTATGGCCGTAGTAGTAGTACAGTAAAATAATGTCATGTTCATGTTAATAATTCATAATTCAAATCACATCGTAAATACAAGTCTACCAAGTCTCTAGCACTACTACTACTACTGACTACTGCTCGAGTAGGAAGAGAAAGAGCAAGGGACAGCTAAACTCTAAGTGACTGAGAAAGCTGTGCGCCACTTGCGTGTCTGTCTGTCTGTGTGTATGTGAGTGTCCATTACAAAAAGGAAAGGAAGGGGAAGAGAGTGAGAGAGTGACTTAGCAAAGTAGAATGAAAGAAACGAAGGGGGCGGGGGAGGACGGCTGAACTTTGCGTGGCTGCTGACACCACCAACGACAACAATCACAACAACTGTGAGCTCTTCAGCTGAAAAAAATCAAAGTCGAAATAAAAAATCGAAATCGAAATCGACACGACCATCTCCACTTCTCATCTCCTCATCATCATTATCTATTTTCAGTGAATCTTCTTCTTCAGCACATTGAGAATTTTGCTCCGCTGGCGGTACATGTGCGAGGTCATAAAGTAGAACACTGGTGGGGGTGGGAGGAAGAGTGATTAGAAAACAAGAGGAAAATAAAATCGAAACACACAAAAGAACTCACGAAAGAAGATGCCGCAGTTGAAGTAGAGCGAGAGAAAGGCGGGCATGTAGAAGGCAAAGTTGGCGGCGTTGGGCAGCGATATGGACAGCTTGCCACTTGCCTCCAGCAGCGGAATGCTCCGGTAGATGATGATCGCCTCAAAGAGAAAGCCCAGCGGGTAGAGGAGCATCCAGGCGGTGTAGCGCACCCAGGTCACCAGGCGAATGTTCACCTTGTAGATGTGCAGCATGTAGTAGGGGTAGCGGAGCAGCTCGGAGAGGGTGTACACCAGCAGCAGGTAGAAGGTGGCGTAATGGGCCTGCATCTCCTCCTGCCGGTCAATGAGGAGGAAGATGAAGAAGGTCCGCCCGGACAGTTGGATGGCCGGAAGGAGGGCGCTGCCGGTGGTGTAGCCCACCAGCGGGTTGACGATCTCCAGGATCTGCATCAGGTTGAGGAACTTGATGGTGTTTCGCAGCGAGGGGTAGATGGTTTTGATTGTCTCTGGTGAGTGGGAGAAATCGAAGTGTTGGTCATTTCGATAACAAAATATCGAAAACTTACCCGGACCTTCCTTGAAGAAGTGTATGATGAAGATGACGAAGAGGTAGATGAAGCCGACAAACTGGAAGAGGTTGTAGAGGAAGAGGTAGGCGGTTTTGAACTCCTGCACGCGGTTCTTTCGCCCTCGGCCAAAGTTGCGGTCCTTGTAAATGCGCGGATTGGGCAGGCCCCGGTTGGCCGCCAGCTCCTCCACCTCGCTGTCGTCGGAACTGGAGTCGAGGTCCTCCGCCTTGATGCGGTCAAAGTCGACCTTGAGCCAGGCGGGCTTCGCCACCGCCTCCAGCAGCCGTGGCCAGAGAATGAGCAGCTTCTTCTTGAGGACAAACTCCACATTGCGATCGGTGATCTTGTAGAAGCTTTTCTGCAGTGATGGTTTCAGAAGATACAATGGTTTTAAGCAAAAAACTAGTCAACCAAACAAGAAAGCCCACCAACCTCGGGCACCACCTCCGAGTAGAGGCTGAGCCGAAAGGCGTACTCATTGAGGCCCTTGGCGCCGATGCCCACCGCGTAGAACTGCAGCTCCTTCTCCTTTAGGTCGATGCTCGGTTCCTGGGGGAGGGCGACAAGGGAACCAGAACTTACTAAAAGGACGTAAACAAACCATCAGCAGCACCACCAGCACACTTACCGAGACATTCTTCAGGTCGACGAGCAGCGTGATCGAGTCCGAAGTCTGGCCCCAGTAGCAGAAGGGACTGGGAAAGGCGGAGTGGTCCATGGATTAGTTGCCGGTGGTGATGGGACCAGTGTCGATTGTGCTCCAAAATAGAAACCGATGATGATGATGATGATGACACGCAAAAGTAGTTGACAGCGGCACTGGAGAGTGAGAGCGTAACAGAAATGTGCGTTGCTTACGCTGCTTACCATTTGAGAACTGACGACAACATTCGCAGAGTGAGACAGACAGACTGACAGCAACAGCGGCAGCAGCAGCTGACATGCTCATTGCTCCAGTAAACTCAAAACGAGAACATCCTCGAATCCTCGAGGGCTCAAATCAAATCGACAATCCACATCTCAAAGACGTAGTAGGTAGTAAGAAAAGGCCACAAGTTTACTCTTTGGTGATAAAACTTCTTCTTCTTATACGGTACACAATCGCTTCCTCGAAGGAAGAGGATGGTTTTCCCCAGCTTACAGCTTTTTTTGTGTTGAACACTTTGTAGTACAACACGCGCACACCGGCTCTTTAAAGTTATTGGGTTTCACTGTGTCAAGGGGCGGTCTTCGTAAAGGCTCATCCACTTGTTCAGCTTCTCCTGAAGGGCGGCAATGTTGACTTTTGGTGGTGTTGGTGATGAGGACGGTGATTCGGTGGGCTTGCCATCAACTTCAACTTCAGCTTCATCGCCCATTGTCATCGCCATGGCGAGCACCTGCTCAAAGGTGGTGGCAATCTGGCGCATCGTCGCCTCAATCTGCCCGGTGATCTCCTTCAGCGAGCTCCTCTTGTCCTTCTGCTTGTCTTCCTTAAGCAGCGGCAGGACGTGCTTGTGGTAGTGGTAGTTGAAGTCGAGGTCCGTCTTGAGCAGCGACTCAAAGTTTCCGGCGTCCACGTCGGAGCAGTACCGCGTCAGCGTGTCCATCAGCTTGGCCAGCTTGGCCGCCAGCTCTGCCGGTGCCGAAGTCGATCCTGAGCTGCTGCTGCTGCCGTTGTTGCAGTCCTCCAACTTTCGGTAAATCTGCGAGCCGGTGACGAGGAGGAAAAGCTTCTGCTGGCGACTGAGCTGCTTCCGCAGCACTGCTTCAGTTGGGCTGTTTTGGAGCTGCTGCTGACCGACGTCAGAGACGCCCTCCTTGATGGCCCTCAACTCCGCCTCGTTGGCCTCCGCTTCGGCGGCGAGCTTCGCCCACTCGGCGTGGCTGACATACGGCTGGACGGCCTTCCTCAGCCGCAGACGAGGCATCAGGTGGTGGAAGACCTTCTGCAGCACCGGGTGGTCCTTCAGGTCGTCGCTGGTCACCCCCTCGACCCCTAGCTCCTTTACCCAGGCGTTGAAGCGGTCGTTCTCCTTGTAGTTGCTGCTGAAGCTTCGACCGGATGGATTCATCATGATTTCTTTGTGCGGGGGTTTTTAAAAGGAAGAAACTGATTAGAAAACCACCAGCCTAAGACTTTGTTGGACTTAGCTGGTGCTGGTACCTTGTGCCTGAAACCCAGTTTACTGGTTTCAAGGGAATCTGGTAGATGGTAGCGAAAAGATGAAGATAAGAACCGATAAATAAAAAGGCAACCGCCGATGAGGCGGTGAAAGAGCGCCTTTTGAATTTTTCAACAACAAACACTGCTTCGCGCGCCCGTTCGCAGATGCTGTACTCAGCATGCGTGGAATTTGAGACAATCCGCCGCGGATGATTCAGCGCCGCCGCTCGCACATTTCAGTTCTGTCAGTTTGTGTCTGTTTCCCTCTGTCTCACTCTCTTCAAGTACTAGTTCCTCTCTCTCTGTAGTTCACTCGTTCTGGATCGAGTATATAGACTGCGGTACTTTTCGCCACAACTCTCGCCCCGATTCGGCGCCCCGCCGACTGTTGTCCCGAACACTGCTGCTGTCTGCGCGTTCCACGTCTGTTCCACTGTGCAGTGCCACTAAAGCCCTCGTAAGCTTAAGCCGTCGCCCATCCGCCGCCGCCGACGCGCTTCATTTCGGATTTGTCGACGTTCTCCCTCTCTCTCTCTCTCTCTCTTTTGGTTAGTAGTTTTTCTGACTGATGCTATTAGTTAACAATTTCTAATTCTCCTTTCTGTTTTTCAGGCTGAGGGCTGAATCAGCTGGAAAGAATCATGGAGGAGCAAACCGATGCACCGAAGCAGGCTCCTTCAGGTGAGAAGATCTTTGACGAGCTGCCGACGTTTGTTGCGCCGGTAACGACGGCTCTTGGTGGTGCAGCTGGAGAACACCAGGCTACCCGATACGACTTGAACGACAACTTCTCCATCTTCAAAGTGGACGATGATCAGCAGAAGCCGCCGCCGGAAGAAGCCGCCCAAAAGAATCTCGACTTTAGCAATCCCGATGCGTTCGTCATCGGCCAGCCTCCCACTCAGAACTACGTCCACCTGGACTTTGATCTCGACCCGCTAGCCTCCTCCGCTACGGTGAGCACACCTCCGCAGGCCTCCACCGCAATAACCAAAGCCAACTTGCTGGATGACGATCTGGATGACTGGAGCACCGAAGCACACAAGCAGCAGCCAATAATCTCCGCCACAGAACAATCCTCATTCACTGAACCACCGAAGCCACTGGAGCAAGTTGGTGTCAATGTGACCAACATCATGGAGACCTCCTGCATCGACAACCTGCTGGCGGACCTGCCCGAGGAGACCGACGAGGAGGAGGACGAGGCCAGCAATCGAAGCAGCAACAACAACAACAACCAGAACGAATCGGACTGGTACTTGAAAGAGACGCATGTTAAGGAAAAGGAAAGCTCTTCCTTCCTTCACGAGGAGAGCATTGTCACCACCTCCAATGTGGTCTTCGAGCCTTCAGAGCCGGAGGCGGTCAGTCTGCCGCCCAGCAGCGGCAGTCCCGATCGCCCGCAGCAGCAGCAGCAGCAATTCACTTACGGTGACACATCACTGGAAAGCAGCCTTCGGACCAGCACCGAGGTGAAGGAGATGTCCTTTGAGGAGTCCTCTTCACTTTGGTCCACCTCCTCGGTTACTCAAACTACAACTACGGCGATCACCGGTGAACCTCAAGAGCCGCAGCAGCAGCAGCCGAACAGCCCAGTGACCAGCGAAAGTGGCGCTCCGAAGAGTACTCGAAGTCGGCCTTCACAGCCGCCGCCACCACCTCCCCCTGCAACAATGTCCTCCTCCTCATCATCAGATCTGGACGACGGTCATCGGGGTGGTGGTGCTCAGAAGTCCCCTGAACAATCGGAACAGAACAAACCAGCCGAACTTTGGACCTTTGATTCGCCTGCTGCTGGTAGTGGTGGTCAGGCATCTGAAACCACGATCGCCAGTGCCAGCAGTAGCAGCTTCTTCAGCAGTGCTGCTCCGGTGGTAACAGAGACAGTGGCCGCAGCAGTTTTGCCGCCGCTACCATCGTCGCCACCGTCGTGGTCGACGTCGGCTGCTCCTGTTGCTCCTGTTGCCACCACTGCCGTTGCTGACAACACGACGACAGCCCGGCAGGCAAGTGTCGACGACGACGTGAGCAACAGCAGCAGCAGCAGCTATCCTCAAGAAGAGCAGCAGCCCACGTCAGCCGAGGCCATCTTCTCCTCTCTTGGCTCGAGTTTTGTACCGCCGTCACCGCCGTCACCACCATCAGTGCAACTTCAATCTTCAACAAGTGCTGTGCCTCCTCCTCCTGTTCCTTCGGTTAAAGAAGAAGAGGAAGTAGTGGTCGAGACCAAGAAGAAGACTGAGAGTGAGACACTGAGCTGGTCACCGCCGTCGCCTGTGAAAGAAGTGCCCCCTAAGGAAGAAGAAGTGGTCGTGAAGCAGTCGCCGGCTTTTGAAGCACCTAAGCAGCAGCAGCTAAAGTCTTCCTCCTCCTCTACCACAATGGGACGCAAAAACCGCCGAGACAACTCTTCGGATGATGGCGCCGACCACGCCGCTGGTTCCGGTAAGATTTTTGTTTTTACAACTTTGACCCCTTTCTAAAGCTAATCACTTCTTGATAAACAGACCAAATCAGGGAGTACATTGAAAACGTCCTCGGACCAAATGGTAAGTTGGGGTTATTGGTGATGCTTAATGTTTTGGCTAATCTGATCTTACCCATTCCATTAGTCGCCGAGCTCGTCTACTGGCGCGACCTGAAGCACTCGGGGGCGGCCTTTGGCCTCGGCCTGGTCCTCCTCTTCTCGCTCACCTTTTTTTCGGTGATCAGCGTCGTCGCCTACACGCTCTTCTTCACCCTCCTGGCCAGTCTCTCCTTTCGCGTCTACAAGAACGTGATGCAGGCGGTGCAGAAGACCGGCGAGGGACATCCCTTCAAGTGAGTGTTCATAGGAATCGTTTTTGAGTGATGCTAACGCTTGTCCACTTTTTTTCCGCACACATCTTAGAGAGTACCTGGAGATCCAGATCACCCCCTCTCAGGAGCGAATCCACGAGATTGTCGAGTCGGCCATCGTTCACGGCACCACCTTCATCAATCGCCTGCGCAGTGTCCTCCTGGTGGAGGACATTGTCGACTCGTTGAAGGTAAAGTGTTTTGTTTGTTTGTTTCTTTACTTTGCTGAGATGTTAATTGTTGAATGTTTTTCTCCCTTTCTTCTGCCCCGCAGTACCTCGTCATCTTCTGGGCCTTCACCTACATCGGCGCCTGGTTCAACGGCCTCACCGTCATCATTCTCCTCTACCTGGGCGCCTTCTCCCTGCCGCTGCTCTACGAGCAGAACCGGCCGCTGATTGACCAGTACCTGGAGCTGGCCAACAGTAAGATCACCGAGATCAGTGACAAGTACGCCGCTTCAGTACATCATATTACCACATTTTTGCTAATCACACACCTTCTTATTTACTCGCAGAGTTCCCTTTCTAAAAAAGGCCGTCGCTGCTGCGCCCGCTGAGAAGAAGGACGAGTGAACACACCATCGTTTCTCGTTTTACCTGATTTCAACGCGTTTTAAATACCATACAAGTTTTAAGCATTATTCCCGGATACTCTCTCTCCACGATATATCTCCCGGTACCAATCTACACCACCAACACCGTTTACTACTACTACTTCTTCTCTCATCTTCACCTTCACTCAATTACGCTACTCCTTTAAGTGTGTGAATCCCTCCGTACCTTCTTCTAACCTATTTTCTATGTCTCCTTTAGTTCTTCTTTCTTTTATTCCCTCTTCTCCTCCTCCTCTTTTTCATCACGCCTGTATGGCCTGTCGTCATTCCAAAAGATAAACGAGTATAATAATAATAAAAGAGTAGATTGTTTTTATTTAGAAGGTTTTTACCACTTGCTCAGATCGAGCTTGGGCAGGCTGGCGCAGTTGACCAGTGGATTCCCCTTCTCATCATTTGGCAGCAAAAATGCGTCCACCGGAAACTGCGAATCGGCAGCCCTTCCGCCGTCGCTATTGGCGCAGATAATTTCCGCAAGGCTGGTGCCGCGCCCCAGTTCTGCCCTTTGGGTTTGGGTGAAAATGCCCTCCGCCTCGAACCAGTGCCGGTCGCCGTCTCGCAGGCGGCGAAACTGCTCCGAAAGCAGACAGCGAAAGGTGGCACCCACTTTGGGTAAACTTCCGTCTTCTTCAGGGATGATCTCCTCGAGGATGCCGCCCACCCAAAGATCCAAGTTCTCCGTACTTCCGTAGAGACGGGCCAGCTTCCGGCGAACAGTGGTCGAACTGTTTCCAATGGGCAGCTCCTCAAAGGTGGCCGCCTCCTTCAGGCCGCAAAATCGACGCCAGCTGATGTAGGTGGGAAGGGCGTGATCGCGGCCTCGTTGAATGTTAAGCGAAGCTAGATCAAGTGGAACCTCTCGAGAGCGTTCAAAGAGATGCTCGGTCAGTTCGGCGCTGATGGCCTGCTCCGCGAGGCCGGGTCGCTTTAGGGGCGTGGCGGCGAGGCCGATCAGCAGCGAGTCGACCAACGCCGGTTCGTAGAGCAGGTGAGAGGCGAAGAAGAGGGCACGCAGGTTCATGTTTGGGTGGTCATCTTTTTGGTGGTGGGCTTTGGTTTGGTTTCCGCTTGAAGAAACACCAGCAGAAACTGTCGTTTTCTCCTTCTTTCTCATCAGCAGCTTTCGAACCAGCTCCGATCGCACCAGAGTGTGGCCGAAACGCATCGCCGCCGTGGCAAAAACGTTGGAGATGGAGGCATCGATGGAGGCGTTGTAGCCGCGATAGGGACCCAGCAGACGGGTCATGGCCTGTGTGGTGTAACAGTCGAGTTGTTAAAAACGGAAGTTTTCTTTATCAACAATTCTCCTCTTTGCATTTACCCTCTTCCCAATGATCTTCGGCAGCCAGTCTCGGTAGGTGATTAGCTGCAGCTGAGCGCCGACAATAAGCTTCGTCTCCTGGTAGAGGCGCTCGCCGTTCCAGTCGGGATGAAGGCGTCTGTTGAAAAATGAAAAAGGTCAATCTTGAACTTTCCTAAAAAACTCTTTCTCCTTTTTTACCTCAACTCCCGTGCCAGGCGATTGTGCTGCCGTAGCCACAGGTTGTGCATCACCAGCAGGCCAATGTGCTCATTAGCGCGGTGGTCGCCGGCGAGGAAACAGTCCATGAAACCACCGGAACCAGAACCACTTCCTTTACCACCACCTCCACCTGACCTCGGCTGCAGCTGACAGTCCATCGGATGCTCCTCACTAAGGGGCAGGTACTTCCTTCCATCCACTATATTAGTCTTTAACAGTCCTCGATCAGGACTACTTTTCGCTCTCAAGTGTCTCGCCAGCTCCACACTGCTTCCGTAGATCTGCGAACCGTCGATGTAGGCGGTGAGGGCGTTCACCTGCTCTCGAGCCACCAAACGGCCGCCGGCCAGAGAGGTGAGGCCAGTGCCGCAGAGCTCGGCAGAGCGAACCATCTCAATGCAGTCAGGTTTGTGGGCAAAAGTTGAAGAAGGCTTTTTCCTTCTACTCAATTTTCGCCTTATTTTCCTCCTCTTTTGATCTGAGGATTTTGATGTCGAATTTTGAGCAAGAAAAGGTTCTTGAGAAGAGGAAGAAGAGGAAGTTCTTCGCACCGAAAAGCAGGGCTCAACGTGCCGCGGCCGACAGGTCCGCCGACAGTCGAGAACATTGTCCTCGAGGATGTTCCAGGAGCGAGGCGGCGCCGCGGCGAAGGTCAGATCGTGGGCGAGAAACTGGCCCCACTGCATCAACAGGTGGTTGGCAGTGGCGTCCGCAGTCACCTGAAGAGTGCTCAGCAGCGATTCGCTCACCAGTCGAGGGCTGGGAAGGGGGTGGTGTGACCTTTTTGACAGAGGTTTTCCCTCCTCCTCCCCTTCAAACCACCCGGGCGGCTTCATCAGTCCGTCTTCATAGCGGGCCGGCAGCAGTCGCCTAAAGGCGGTCATCGCCGAGCCCCAAGATTTGGCTCCCGTTTTTAGTCGTCCTAGATTATTGCAAATGCCCGTCACTGAGCGGAAGCGGACAAAGGGGCGACAGTCGAGCACCTGAAACTGCGCCCCGCCCACGCAGCCGGTGTAGTTCAGCAGACTGAGCGCCTGAACGGGCGTCAGCCAGTTGCTTGTGGCTTCAGTTGAAGTAATGGTAGGAAAAACTGTCTTTCCACCATCGGATCGCCGCAAAAGAGCGCCCACCAGGCGAACAAAAGCGTCCATGTCGACGAGGGCCGTCTCCGCATGTTTTACCTCAGCACTTCGCCGTTTGTGTTTCACTTCCGGTTTGTTACTGCGGTGCTGATTTTCGCTATAAAGTGAAGCAGTTGTAACGCGGACGATTTCGTCAATTCTAAAAAAACTAAATTTTTAGGTTTTAAAGATTTTAAAGCAAACTCACTTTAGCGAATAGTCGTTCTCATCAGCACTTCCACCGACGACGTAGAGCGTCACCTCGCGAGCGGCCACGCCCGCCTCATTACTTGCCCAGCACTGGTAGCGACCTTCGTCGGCGGGGGAAAGTGAGTGAAGGGTGAGCGTCCCGTTCCCGTTGTCGTTTGGCAGTGAAACTCCTCCATTTTCATTTTCACTTCCTCCCGTTTCCCTGGTCCACCGGAGCACCGGTCGGGGCCTGCCCACTGCCTGGCAGGTCCAGCTCACTGAGCTGCCGGCAGGGGCGCGGACAATCGACTCGGGAATGAGGGTAAGTCGAGGTGGTGAAAGTGAAGGAAGTGGTGGTGACACTTGGCCGATAGCTGGGCCTACAAAAAGGAGGAGCAGGATGACATTTGCAATCCACCAGCAGAGCTGACGATGCCGCCAAATCATCTTGGCCAAATCCTCTCTCAAAAGTCGTCTGCAGCCCTACAAGCAAAAAATCCTGGCAATGTTGTGTAAGTCACGCTTAAAAGCAGCAGTTCAACCGCGAGCATCACTATCACCACCAAAAGGAAGAAAAAGAAAAGTAGCTCGGAGCGATAAAAGTGATGCTCATCAAAGAAGGGCTTTATGGCGAGAAAAGGGGGGGGGGAAAGGAAGAAGAAAGAAGGAGGAAACAGAGGCCGCGCCTTCAGAGCGACTGAAAAGTACGAAAAGAGCAAAGTAGAGGAGAAGAAAAAGAAGTAGAAAAAGGGCAGCAGCTCAGGCGATAATCTTGGTGACAATGCCGGCGCCCAGCGACTGGTTGCCGGCGCGAAAGATCAGCCGGCCGTACTCCTTGAAGGCCGCGTAGGGCTCCACGACGCAGGGCCGCGTGGTGGTGAACTCGACGAGGGCGCTGGCGCCCTTGCTCAGCAGCCGCGGACTGCGCTTGAGGACGGCGTTGCTTTTGCCGTCCAGCAGGGCCACCAGCTTGCTGATGCGCGCCACCTCGCTGTTCAGGCAGACCGAGTAGAGGAGGACGGAGGTGCCCTTGGTGAGCGGGGGCGTCACCACGGTGGCATTTGACGTTTCCAAGTGGCTAAAGAGGACGATGCGCGCCTCGAAGCGGGTGGCCAGGGCGGCGGGCGGCGAGGTCAGATCACAGAGGACGCTGCCGATGGCGAGCTGGTCGGCGGCGCTGCCCTCCGCCGGCAGCGTCAGGTTGAGCGTGAGGACGTCGCCGGCGAAGGCCTCCGAGGCGGTGATCAGGCTGCTGCCGTTGCCGCTGCTGTCTTCGTTGAGGAAAATGTCTAAAGAAGCGAAAGATGTTAAAATTATTTTAAAAAAAAGTCCTAACAAAGAAAAGAACAACTTACTCTTCACCGTGACCAGCTCATTGGCGGGGCGAATCAGCAGCCGCTGGCCGACCTCCACAAAGCCCGAGTCGACCTTGCCGGCGACGCAGACGCCCGACGTCTGCCCCTTGAAGAGGTCATTCACCGCCAGGCGAAAGGGCTTCGTCACCGGGCGCTCGTGTGGCGTGAAGCCATCTGAAATAATCAAAAATAAAATCAAAAATTACTCCAAAAATCCTATCTTCAACCACCAACCACACTCACCGATAATCTGCACCAGAGTCGGCCCGCCACTGTACCACCCAAAAGCGGCCTCCTTCGAGGCCGTCACCAGATTGTCGCCCGTCAGCCCACTGACAGGGACAAAGTGCACCGCTGCACTGTCACCATCAGTCTTGAAGCCGACCGCCTTGAGAAACTTCTTCAGGCGGTCGACAATCTCCCGGTAGCGCTCCTCGCTGAAGCCGACATTGTCCAGCTTGTTCACTACCACCGCCAGCTGACTGACGCCCAGCGAGCGGAGGAGGACGGTGTGCTCCGCCGTCTGTCCGCCCGCCTCGAAGCCGGTCTCGAACTCGCCCTTGGTGGCGTCAATCACCAGCAGGGCGACGTCGGCCTTCGTCGCGCCGGCGATCATGTTGGGGATAAAGTCGCGGTGGCCGGGCGCGTCGAGGATGGTCACCGCGCGGCGCTCCGTGGTGAAGCGCTGCTGGCCGACGTCGATGGTGATGCCACGGCTGCGCTCCTCCTCGGTCTCATCGAGGAGCCAGGCGAAGCTGAAGCTCGCCTTGCCCGCCTTCCGCGCGTCCACCTCGTTCCGGTGCAACGTCTTCTTGGGCACCTCGCCGAGCAGCGCCAGCAGGTGGCCCATGATGGTGCTCTTGCCGGCGTCCACGTGGCCGACGATGACCAGGTTGAGGTTCAGCCGTTGGCCGGGGGCGACCCGTTTCCGCCCGTACAGCTCGAGAATGTCCGCCGCCGGCTTCGGCGTCGTCATCTGCTTCAGGTGCTGGCCACTCTGTCGGGAGATTAGCTTGGGCGTGGAGTAGGGTGAAGAGGTGCCCGAAGAGGTGGGGGTAATGTTTGGGGGGTTAGTTTCGGCTGTTAGAAGATTTGATGGCTTGGAAGAAGGAGGTGGCTCAAGGAGGCTGTTGCCGCTGCTGCTGGTCGACTTTTTACTGCCGCTTGACTTTGGTTCACCGGTGTTGTTGTTTAGCTTTGTCAAATCGCCTTTAGAATTGCTAAAATGACAAAAGTGTTAGAAGAAAGATTAAAAAAAATCTTTAGCAAAAGTAAATAACTTACTTTCGAACCGGAACCCCAGCACCCGATTTGGCAACGGCGGTTTTCGATTTGTCTAGGTAAAAAAAGAAAAAAATGAAAGCATTAGATAAAAGGGAAGAATGCAAAATCTTTTGAAAAGGGGAAACAAAAGGAAAAGCAGTGCGCACCTCCTCTTTGCGATCGTTCGTAGAGCACCAGAGATCGGGTGAGAAAGTCTCTGATGAACTTCCTAAAGTTATACACCTCAAAGTCGACACCTTTCTCTACACTACTATTGCTAGATTGCTGCAACGGAGGCGGCCTTGGCTGCTGCGTGTTCGCTAAAGCTAGAAACAGTTTAGAAGGTTGAGAGGATTGACGCTCAGAACTGGTGCTGCTGCTCATCAGCCTCTCTTCGGAATCTTTGCTTTGGGGGCTTTGCTGCTGCTGCTGCTGCAGTTGCGGCGGCAGCTGTTGCTGCTGTTCCCTGGGCCTTGCTAGACCTAAAGAGAGAGACCGAAGAAGAGGGCACCATTTAAATATTTTGCACTGGTTCGAGGTAGTAGGAAGAAAGGGGAAATCCTCAGAGAAAGGATAGAAACGATAGCTTACCTTGAGGAGGAGGTATTTGCTGGGCCTTCTGAGATGGTTGCGGTTGTGAGCTTTTCTTGGTGGTGGTAGTGTTGTGGCTGGTGGATCGGTTGAGCAGCACGTCGAGCGCCTTCTCCGAGTCGTACTTGCACTTCTTGATCGTCGCGATGATGACCTCCTCGGGAATCGTCTCGCCGACGACGTCCTGAATCGCCTCCAGACATGAGTATGTTTTGGCGTCTAGTGAGTGTGTTTTGAGTAGGAGTTTTAGTTTACTTTGTAATCTTCAGGATTCTAAAAGGTTGTAATCTTACCAATGAGCGAAGGATCGGTGGAGTCCTCTTCGCCTTCGTCACCTTCGTCGTCGTTCCTGTTGTCGCCGTAACCTTCCTCCTCCTCAACCTTCTCCAGGCTCTTCACGACGTCATCGTCGCCGTACAGATACTGACGTGCTGATTCCGCAAAAAAGAAGTCTTTTAGAGATCGTCATCATCTTTATAACCAGGTAGAGCTTACCCGTTCGCGGCGAGATGCAAGATTCCTCTTCCACCGAGCGACTGTACTCATCGTAGACATCGTTGTACTCTGAGAGAGAGAAAAAAGGGACAAAATAGAATCCAGATTCAGAATTTTCTTTTCAAAAACACCTCTTCACCCTCTTCACTTACCTTCCTCATAGTTGAGGCCGCGGATATTACGGTGACGAGCCATCCGAGTGGATGGTGATGATAATCACCCTCAAAAGCAGCAACAGTGATGATCACCCTCTGCTCCAAAAGCGCAAAAAATGTACACTCGTGGCTTGGCTTGCGTCAGCGTGAGAGAACGAGAGAAATGCTTGGAAAGAGAGGAGCTCACTGGCTTAGCTGACTCTGACTGTACAATCTGCACACGCGCCTGCAGCGCCAGTCAGCTGTTTTGGCCGTGGCAGTCAAAACAAGCTGCTAAGCTAGCGAAAAGTGTCTTTGGCGTTTCCTCGAGGCTCGAGGCTCGAGTATCCTCTCATCTCCGCTTCTTCAGCTCTCACACATCCTCGCGACGATGTAGCCGCTTCAGAATAGCCGTTCAATCTCCGGTGACTTTCTCCCACTCATCCTCAATCACCAGCTTCCCCGCCAATGACGTTGGTGTTCAGCCGAGGCGGCGGCGGCAGTAGAAGTTCAACCTCCTCCTCCTCGACGCTCCTCGACGTCCCGCTGGAGCACCTCGAGGAGCTCTTCTGCTCGCCCGCCAGACAGGCGCTCTTTGACCTCGAAGGGCGCCTGCTGGTTCAGCGGCAAAGTGGTGGTCGAGGACAGCAGCAGCAGCAGCCGTCGTCCGCGGTGGTTGAAAGCCTCGGACAGAAGTCGAACAACAAGAGCAGCAGCCACTACCGAGAGTGTCTCTGTCGACTGCGCGGAAACCTGCTGCTGATAGCTGAAGTGAAACCAGGCAACAACAGCTGTGGCAGTGGAAGCAGCAGCTGTGACAATAATAACAGTCATCATCCTAACCAGCAACAGCCGCCCCAGGTGATCACCGTCTTCGGCGGCGCCAGTGGTCTCGCTCTGGTGCTCCTTCACCGCTTCGAGATTAAGCTGGTCGAGGAGAGGACCACTACCAACAATAACAGCGCTCACCTTACTACGACTAACGGTCCAACGAGTCTTCAACAGCAGCAGCAGCAGTACGAGTTTGTCCTCTCCGTCAACAACAACAACGGCAAAGTATCTTCATCTTCAGCTTCGGAAAGGTACCACTTCATAGCCGGCAGCCGCGCCGAGCGCGACCACTGGATTCAGTCCATCTACCTCGCCTCCTTTGACTTTCTCCGGTCGATTCAGCGGGCACTTCGGGAGACGCTGGTTGAGGAGAAGGCGAAAAGATCGCTGCTCGCTGCCAAATCGAACTTTCAAACGGTTCAACCCTTTACCCGCTACCGAACTAACCGTTTTGTAAACAGTCACCACTTTTATCGTCATCACCACAATCACCACCAACACCTCAACTTTTTGACCATCCAGTGCACTTCCTCAGTGTCCAGACAACTTCTTCAGCAGCACTCTACCGTCGAGCCCTTCCTCTTTGTGAAGGTTTTTGCGCGACTTCGACACGTTGATCGCGCCTGGAGCTACCTCGCCCGGACTGAGCCAGTCGCCTCGAGGGCGCCACTTTTCGCCAGTCGAATCACGCTGCCTTCATTCTTCAGCAGCAGCTGTTCACTCAACTCAAAAGAAGTCCTTCCGTTTGAGCTGAAGTTTGAGCTGATCAAGTCGACGGACGGCGAGCTCGACAACGCCTTTCTAGTTGCCTACGCCTACGCACGAAAGTGGCCCACAAGACAGCCTTCCAGTTCTGAATTGGGCTCTAAAGGAGGAGGACACCGAAGAAAGAAAGCCTTCTCAGTGGCGCTCATCTCCGTCGACGGAAGTTTGAGGGTAGTCGGTCGTCTGGTGTTTACGCTGCACCAGCTGAGGCACTCATCGCTGGTCTCAGGTCGACCTAGCCGTCTTCGAGCTTCTCGATCGCTTGAATCGCTCTACTTATCAGCGTCCTCCTGTGGAGGTCATCATCATCATCTGCGGAGATCATCCTCTTCAACGCACCTCATTGAGAAGGCGATGGACGGCGGTGTTAATGGTCACAACGATGACGGGGCTGTATTCGGAAGCAGCAACATCTTCAGCAATACCCTCTACAAGAGGTTCACCTTCAAAGTGCCTACAAGTTCTGGTGCCAATGTCGACCTTCTGTTGGAGGAGTTCATGTCGGAGAGCAAGTTCGCCTTTAGCATTCCGCAGATTTTAATGTAAGCTGCCGTTTTGAAAGTCTTTTTCGGAAGAAAAAAGTTGTTCTAAACTAATTTCCTTCTTTTTCCACAGAAAACTGTACGCCCACGACGAGGAGATGATCATCGCTGCCCTGGAGGCGCTGCTCGCCGCTTCTGAAACTCCCCCTGCCGCACTGAACGTGGACAATGCCTCCTTTTTCTTCGCGCCACTGCTCGCCTTTCACCGCCGCTGGCTGGCCACCCTCCAGGACTACCTCGGGGAGATCATCCACTTCATGGCGGAGAGCTCCTTTCGCTCGTCGCGGCACAAAGCGGAGCCCTGTCTGCAGTTTGTGCCCACCAACTTTCACCGGCAGTCCTGTCGAGCGGTGGTCATTGCCAGCAGCGGAAGCTCTTCAAGAGTTGCCCCTTCCTCCGCCTCGCCCTTCTTCACCGTCTTCACGCACGGCTCGTACAGCGCCCACCACCTCGGCTACGAGCGCCACGGGGGCATGCAGTCGGTGGTGAGCGGCAAGAATGAGTCCCTCAAGGTGCTCGACTGCTGGCGGACGCTGAAGGGCCGGCTGCTGGTGGTGCTGCACAGTGAAGGGCGCATCACCGCCAGCTTGAACTCGGTCCTCCTTTTGGAGGGAGGAGGTGATGACATGCCGCTGAGCGCCGTGGAGCCCATCTACCGCTCGGTGCGGGCGCTCTGCGACACACTGGGCACCCTCCTCTCGGCGGCAGAGGTGGAGGAGCAGCTGGGGATGTTGGCTGGCCTTGAAGCGGGAAATCCTTCTTCTGAGGCTTCCTCTTCAGTTATCGACGCCGTCTTTCACCTGGAGCCGCTGGAGTTGGTGTACGTGAACATTCAGGCCAGTCTGCTGGGCATTGAGCACAAGCTCGAGGAGGCGGCTAAGGGACGAGGAGAAGGAGGAGGAGGTGAGGCGGTGGTGAAGCTCTCCGAGCTGGAGTCCTTTAACCGAAAGCTGAAGGGTAAGAAAATCTTTTATGATTTGAGCTTTGTTTCATCTTTTGTTTTTCTTTAGGCGCCATCGAGTCCCTCCGGCGGATCGTCCTCGCCGTCTACCTGAGCGCCTTTAGTCAGCTCTCTGCTTCAGGAGCGGAGCATCACCATCGAGGTAAACGGGACGATGAAGCGGGGCAGCGGCAGGCGCTGGAGCGGCTGCGCTTTCGCCACCAGGCGCTCGTCTCGCAGGCGGTCACCGCCATGGTCATCTTCATCATGGACCGCCTCGCAGGGATTGACAGTCGGGACTTTCTCACCCGGGCCGCCCGCACCGGCTTCATTCTGGTGCAGCACGAGGTCTGGCTGAGCTGTTTTCAGGAGGAGCAGGGCATGCTGGAGGACATGGTGTACTCGCTGGCAGAGACGGCCGATCACCTCTTGGAGGTGGTCTTTGTCCGGGCGAGAAGTGATTCGACCAACTGTGTAGGAGGTGGTGGTGGTGGTCAGTCTTCGATGCCGACGATTGAGGCCGTGGGGGAGAAGCTGCGGCTGACGTTCTATGTGCCTGAGGAGGCGATGCCAGTGACGACGAGCAACAGCTCATTTGAGTGCCGCATCAAGTCGATCATCTTCAACATTGGCGTCAACGAGGCGGCGACTGTGGCGGAAAGGTATTATTGTAGCTTGTGGTTTAGTAAAAACTGCTCAGGTGATTAACCATCGGTTCTTCTGTAGACTGGGCTACAACAGCTTCCAGCGGCAGCTGAATCGCGACAACTTTGCCAAGCTAAAAGCTTTCGCCAGGCGCTTCTATCCCCAGGATAAAGAGGATGGGGCGGAACTTTTTGGCCTTCTGGCGGAGCTCGAGGAGGAGGTGGGCCCTCGATCAGGCTCTGGCGCGAAGAACTTGCGCGTGATGCAGCTGGTGGAGGCGGTGGTGCGGCGGCTGGGCGGCATTCGGGCCACTTGCTGCAAGAGCGCCAAAGATCGGACCGGCATGTCGGTCACCCTGCAGGAGGTTCGCTACGCCACCGCCTACTGTGACCAGGTCCTCGGAGGAGGAGGAAAAGGAAGGTCTTCAGCATCTGTGAGCAAGAATGAGAAGCTGGAGCGGGAGATGCTCGACGCTATTCGCCGGTAAGCTTTTAGAACTCGTTTTGTGTTTGTTTGTTTTTCGATTTCTAAATCACTCTCTCTATTTACACAGCGACGGCACCCGCCTCGACTGCTGCTTCAAGAACATCGGCGTCCGCAAGTACGCCTTCAATCGCATTCAGCTGGCCACGTACCCGCGCAAGTTCCGGCCGCCCAAGGGCACCTACTACAACACCGTTCTCGAGTCGGCGGCGCAGACTTAAGCAGACTAACCTCTAGGACTGTTCTGGAACCGGTGATAATGATACTACTGATACTGATGATCAAAGTTCAAAACATTGTGTTCTAATATTTTAACTTAACTTTTTGTTTTCTAGTATTTTACCCAATTGTTGTTGTACCCTCTTGTTTTATCCTCTTTCATCCTTCCTTTGTTATTCACCACTTTTCTAACCTCTCTTTGTTCATCTCCTACTTTTTTTCTACTCTATAGTCATTTTCATCACAATACAAAAGCCTTCAAAGAATCTTTAGATTGCGGCGACGGCACCTACTCCGCTAATTGCCACCTACTACCTTCGCCTGGTGCATTTCAATCAATAGTGTGCTGGTGTTGAGTGGCTGCTGCTGCAGCTCAATCAAGTGGAACTGATGAGAGCGGTGTTAGGCAACGGAGGAGGAAAACAGAAAACAGAAAATAGAAAAGGGAAAGAGAAGAAAAGGAAAGACTGTGTTGGCTGCTGGCAACACCTTGACAATTGCTCTCTGTCCACACACCACACCAGATTAACCAGCATTATTACTCAGAGAGTACACACTTCAGTGGCTAAGCTGCCAAGCTCTGTCTGTCTGTGTGTTGATGACGCGTCGGTGGAGAGCTGCAGCAGCAGAGGTAACAAGTAACAATAAGCATCCACAGAGGGAGAGGATTCAATGCTGCGAATGTGAACAACTGTCCGTGTGTGCAGGTGGCGACGGCTGCGGCGGCGTCTCCTCTAGGAGCAGCCCGCCGTCTTCCACTCTCTCGCGCAGCTCACAGCTCGGAGCCTGTAGGAGCAGCGTCGCACCCTCCCTTCTCTCACACGATTGATGTGTGTGTTATTGACGATTAGCAGCAGCAGCCGCAGCAGCCCACTCGATGCCGACTGCTCGTTTCTATTTCTCGTGCTGAAGAAGAAGAAGCAGAGGAGGAGGATCACCGCTGCCACCATCCGAGTACCTGGTACCCGCTGACTTCGATGACGACACCTTCAGCTTCAGCAGCGGGAGCCATCGAAACGAGTACTACCTTCACCATCACCACCACCACCACCACCATCAGCTCATTTATCATCAATATCAACAGCGAGTAGATCACCACCGTTTGCTCTTTGCTCTTTTCCAGAAATTATCTCATCTAATTATCAGCCACAGCAGCAGCATCAGCAGCAGATTCACGAAGGCACCCAAAGAGCAGCAGCAGTAGCATCGGCATCATATGACACCGGACACCACTGGCGCCTGTTCGTGTTTCGCTTATTCGCCGCCGACTCACCACCACCAACAACCAGAAGACTCTTGTTTGACAACACAAGCCGCTTCGTCAAGCTGCTTGAGCTCACTTTCACTCTTCAATCTCCACTCCACTCCACTCGAAGACTGCTTGAAGACTGACAACACAAAGAGCAACAACACAGGAGCAACAGCAGCAGCAGCAGCTGGTACGGGTGATACTGTCATTGTGCCAGCTTCGCCGTCTCCGCCGCCGCCGTCATGAAGTTCTTCCTCAGCAAGAGCTCTCAGAGCTCGGTCCTCGATCGAAGTCGCGTGAACAAGGACTTCTACGAGTTTAACAAGGTATGTTTGCTGTTGGTAGTGGTAATGATCAACTTTCAGCATCGGCGTTTAAACCGTTTCACTCTCGTCGCCATCGTCTCTGCCTCGCTAATTGGCGGCAGTGGTAATTGCCTGGGCTAATTTACTCACCTACTTCCCCTTCTTCTCTCTCCCTTTCCCTCGCAGACGGTCTTGCATGGATTCCCAGCCAGTCCGACGTGCTTGGCGTACGATACCTACCACAAGCTGCTTGCCATTGGCACCAAAAACGGCACCATTCAAATGTAAATCGTCTAGCTTTGTTTTTGTCTTTTCCAGCTGTCTTATCAGCAGCTATCTCCGATACCATCTGTTCCGCGTTTTTTGCTTACCTCCACCACTACCACCACCACTAAAACTTTCTTTTTTTCTCTTTTTCTCCCAAACCCAAACAAACAAACACACACACACGCTCTGACAGATATGGCAAGCCGGGCGTCGAGTTTCACTACGAGTTCGAGGCGGACATCGAAGTGAGCCAGCTGCTCTTTCTGCCCAAGGGCAAGGGCCGCCTGGTGGCCCTCTGCTCCGACCACTCCCTGCACCTGCTGCAGATCTCCCACCAGCTGGAGGCGCTGGGCGTGAAGCTGCTACTGAGCAGTGGCCACTTTGCAGTCCACGGCGAAGAGGATGCTTCCGCAGAAGGCAGCTCTTCAGTGGCGGCAGCAGCAGCCGCCGCTGCAAACAGCCACAACGCCACCGTCACCACGATGACTATCAACGGCGCCGGGAACGTTCTCTTTGTCGGCACCAAGGCCGGTGACGTGCACCTGCTCGACGTGGCCACCCTCAAGCCTCGAAGCAGCGGCGGCGGTGGGCTGATCAGCCAGACTGCTCTGCTCAAGTGCTCGGGCGTGCCGGCGGAGCTGAAGAAGCCCGGTTCGGTGGAGGCGGTCGAGGAGTGTCCTACGGGAAAGCTGCTCCTCATCGGCTATAATCGCAGTCTGATTGCCCTCTGGGACTACGAGCGGCAGACGCTGGTGAAGCACTTTATCATTGAGCAGGTAAATATTTGTGGGTTTCTATAGTCTTTAAATCTTATCGGCATTTCTTTCTTTTTTTACAGCAACTGGAGTCACTCAGCTGGCACGCGGACGGTCAGCGCTTCATCAGCTCGCACAACGACGGCTCCTACATTACCTGGGACGTCGACAGTGGCAGCGACCAGCAGCATTCGTCCTCTTCAAAGCTGCCCTACGGACCGTTTCCCTGCAAGGCGATCACCAAGATTCTCTGGAGCAGTACTGCTAATGGGTAAGTTCAGTTAAAGCGAGCTTTTATGGTTTTAATAATGCTTTTTCCTTGCCCTATTTCAGAGAATTCTTCATCTTTGGCGGCGGCATGCCGCGCGCCTCGTACAGCGACAAAGAGGTGGTCTCTATACTCTTCTCGCAGACGTCGGAAAACCTCACCAGAGAGAAGAACCAGGTGCTCGACTTTACCTCCAAGGTCATCGACTTTCTACTAGTGCCTTCAGCTGGTGCGTGTTTAAAAATTTCTCTTTAACTAGCCTGTTGTTGTTCTGACGTCATCATTTCATTTCAACTTCTTAGCCGACTCACCGACCAGTGCTGGTCCTGAAGCGCTGGTCGTCCTCGTCGAGGAAGAAATCGTCGTTATTGACCTGCTCGCCGAGGACTGGCCGCAGCACAAGCTGCCCTACCTCAGCTGTCTGCACTCGTCGCCGATCACCACCTCGGCGCACTACTCCGCCGTGGCCGGCAGCATCTGCAGTCGCCTGCTGGAGGCGGGAAATAGCAGCAGCGGTGGCGGCAGCATCACCTCACCATCCGTTTCCTCCTCCTCCGGCGCTGGCTCCTCAAAGTACAGCACCAACAGCTGGCCCATCACCGGCGGCATCAGCAAGTGCCCTCACCATCACAATCAACAGCAAGCCGCTTCGGCAGCCTCGAGCGAAGGCTCGCCCAAAGACCTGCTCATTACCGGGCACGAGGACGGCACGGTTCGCTTCTGGGACGCCTCGAGCACCTCGCTGAAGCACCTCTACACGCTGGCCACCGCGCGGCTCTTCCTCTCCGCCGACGACGACTTTGCGATGATTGACGGCGACGAGGGCGGCGACGAGCAGCTGGCGAGAACGCACGAAGACGACGAGACGGACGAGTGGCCGCCCTTCCGGAAGGTGGGCAACTTTGACCCCTACACCGACGACCACCGCCTGGCCGTTCGCAAGATTGCCCTCTGCCCGGTGAAGGGCGTCCTGGCGGTGGGCGGCACCGCCGGCCAGGTCATTGTTTTTGACCTGGCTGGAGCCGCCTCAGAGCGAGCCGTGGGCGGCGAGCCGGCGCTCACCACGCTCAAGCTGAACCTGGTGGACGACAAGGACGGCTTTGTGTGGAAGGGCCACGGGGCGTTGCCGGTAAGAGCTGTTGGTAAACCAAAGGCCAGCTCTTCGGGTTCTGGCTACCAGCCGCGAACGCTGCTGCAGATCACCCCGCCGGCGGCGGTGACCGCCCTCGCCGTGGGCAGCCAGTGGTCGGTGGTGGCCGCCGGCACCGCCCACGGCTTTGGCCTGGTCGAGTACGTCCGCCAGTGCGTGCTGATCTGCAAGACGACGCTGAAGGCGGCCGGCCATGCTTCGGTGGCCGGCGGCGAGGCGCTGATCAGTCGGCGAAAGTCCTTCAAGAAGAGCCTCAGGGAGTCATTTCGCCGCCTGCGAAAGGGCCGCTCGCAGAAGGGGAAACGGCCCGGAGCGGCTGGAGCAGCTACTACTACCACCGGAGTGACAACCAAGTCCACTGGAAGACTGATGGGCGGCGCTGAAGAGGTGGAGACTAGGCCGGTGGAGCGGCAGATTGAGGCGCGCACCGAGGCGGACATGATGAGCTCCATGGTGCGCTACCTCTACTTCTGCACGGCGGTCATTGTAAATAGTGAGTGTCTTTGTTATTATTGTTGTTATCCCTTTTTAACCTTTTGCTTTTCTCCCCCAGACACCCTCTACCCGTCCTTCTGGGTGGGCACCAACGCCGGCACCGTCTTCATCTACATTCTCGCCTCGGACAAGGCGGCGCCGGCCACCGTCTGGCAGCTGGCGAAGGAGGTGCAGCTGCAGCACAAGGCGCCCATTGTCTTCATTCGCCTGGTCGATTCCACGGGGACGCCGGTGCCCGAGGCGACTGGAGTGCCTAAGCAGCAGCATCTGCATCATCATCATCAGCCCCACCAATCCCATCACCAGTCATCCTCGGCGGTGGTCAGCACTCGAGTGCTGATCTGCTCGGAGGAGCAGTTTAAGCTCTTCAGCCTGCCGCACTTCAAGACGCTGAACAAATTCAAGCTGACGGCCCACGAGGGAGCGCGCGTCCGCCGCCTTGAGGTGGCCACCTTCGCCTCGAAGGCCAACGAGAGCAGCGTGGAGCACTCGCTGGAGTGCCTTACCAACCTGGGGGACGTCAGCCTCTTCTCGCTGGTGGACTTTCGCCGCAAGTACCAGTGTCACTTTCTGAAGAAGGAGGACATCAACGGCATCACCAGTCTGCTGCTGACCAAGTTTGGCGAGGGCTTCTACCTGAAGTCCAGCAGTGAGTACCAGCGCTTCACCCTCAGCTCCAAGCGGACCAACTACCCCGAGTGCTTTATTCAGCTCCCAGAGCCGGAAGCTGAGCCGGCGAAGGAGCAGGAAGAAACAGAGGTTGCAGAAGTGGTGGCTGAAGAGGCGGCCACAGTTGTTGAGTCTGCTGAAAATAAGGCCGAAGAGGTGAAGGTAGTCAACGGAATCGCTTCTGAAGAAGATCAGGAGGACACGCAGAACAAGCAGAACAACACGACCACAGTCCTCGACACGACCATCACCTCGACCACCTCTTCAGCTACAACACACAACAGCAGCAGCAACACCACCTTCATCTCGCATAATCACAGCAGCTCCTTCAACAACACCGTCGAGAGTGTCATTAACCACCTGTGGTAAGAGGACTTTTTACCTATGAAGACCTTTTTATCTAACTAATTCTTGCCTTGCTTTTACAGTGAAGCCGTTGAGGCCGATAAGCTGTCGCCATCTCCGGCTAAGAATGGCGTTGCCTCCGCTGCCTCCTCTCCCACAACCACCACCACCACCACCAACAACAATGTCGTCACCTCCAATGGATCAGTCGCCGGGGGTGACAAGAAGGAAAAGGCCGTTTAGAGTGGTGGTGACCGCTTCAGAGAACGCTATTACCATTGCACAGCACAACCAACAAACGTTTTTCACTTCTTTCCCCTTTCCTAACTTATTTTCACAATTTTGTCTAAATCTTGTAATTCTTTTGGAATCTGCTTATTGCACATTTATTTGGCGATCCCCACTTTCCCTTCACTTCCTCCTCTTCAAAATGCCTTACTTTCTATCCTTCTCTTATATTATATTTTCTCTTCTCTTCTATTTTGTTTTGACTACTTCTGTCGCCACCAGATTAAAGATCAGCGCGCATCATACTATTCAAAAAGCCTTTTCAAAGTCGATTTTATTATGAATAAAGAGACTCGGTGAAGGATGGAGATAAATGTCCACTCGGGGGGAAGACACCTCCCCCAACATAATCAACAAAACAATAATAAAATTTTATTGAGTGATACGAAAGCAGAAGAGAATATAGAAAAGAGTGTCAAACAACACGAAGAGGGCACCACACAAAGGGATACAAAAATGGAGTTAAGAAAAGAGGAGAAGAGTCGAGACAGATCAACAGCAGCAGCGACAGCAACATTCGTTTGGCATTCGGGAAGAAGAAAGTGAGAAAGAAAAAAGAGATTCAAGCGCAGCAAAAGAGAGTGTTGTCCACGAGAAAATTCAGAAAAGAGGTGGAGATGAGAAAGAGAGGGAAGCGGAGAGAGAGAGAGAGAGAGAGAGAGAGAGAGAGAGAGAGAGAGAGAGAGAG
>JAALOO010000479.1_pt1 | contig 36017 bp, 33 predicted proteins | sample 7257641 | NCBI WGS metagenome assembly JAALOO01 (sample SAMN14085613, study PRJNA598686) | mite metagenome | biome: ENVO:01001000; feature: ENVO:01001002; material: ENVO:01001226; isolation source: single female mite from University of Michigan culture on fish food culture... ...
AGTCCTACGACCCAGTGACTGACACCTGGCGAGAGGAGGCACCGATGAAAGAGGAAAGATCTGGACATGCAGCAATTGAATTCAATGGGGAACTGTATGTTATCAGTAGAGAAAAAATTAGAGGTAAGTAATTAAATTAGAGGTAAATAAAAATATGTTAACGCATTACACAAAATTTATTAAAAATGCATTTTTAAATACGACAGAGCAAGTTTCAATTGTAGAAAAGTACGTCCTCGGTAATGGGTGGACTGAAGTTGGCCAACTTCAAAACTTTATCGCTAATTCTAAATTAATCATTGTGCCAAGTGTTTACGCAAGCTATTTTAACTAAATTTTAGGCTAGCTTATTCAATTCCGTTTTTAAACTTTGAGTACTTTTTATACTAATTTTAGCTGTAAATGTACAATAAAATAAACAGAACAACCAATCAGTTAAACTAAACTTGTATTATTTAATATTGATTGTTCTTGTTTTTAAAACAAAGGGCGACCACATCTAAAAAACTAATTTTACCTGACTTTTGAATATCTGTTTAAGCAGGTAGTTGCTGTTGTTATTGCTGCTACACCGAAAAAAACTGAAAGTGTTTTTTTAAAGTAGCTGCATAACTTGCAGCAACAGGTGGTCAAAGTAGCGTTTATTTAAAATTGTGATTTACGACGAAAACTGCTGCTTTTGCCACTAGTCAATGAAGTTGAGGAAGAAGACCTTCTCCCTCTAAAACCAAAATCAAAGCTGTCCGCCAGCTCGTCCTCGCTGTCGAAGCGGACAATGACCGCATTGGCCGGACTCGAGGTGACAATGCCCGGCTCGTTGGAGCGAATGCGCGTGCGGAAGCCATTCTCCGGGTCGCTCACGTACTCCACGATTCGCAGGCGGCCCTAGAAAAAAGTCGCGTTAGAATTTTTTATTTTTTTACAAAATAATCACCACTACTTACATCAGGCTCTCTGAAGGAGTACCGTCCCCAGACGGTGCCCAGCCCATCGGCGGTCTCCTCGCGGAACATCGCCGTGCCCGACTCGTCCACCCACCGGTAGCCCCAGCTGTACGCTCCGGGGGCGTCAAACTTGCCGGCTATTTTGCTGCCAGTGGCGGTGCTGGTAGAAAAGGTCGCCTTTAGTGGTTTTCTGGCATTCAGCTGAGGGACTGATCCCGCCCGATTCTTTGTGAATGTTTGCCTAAAGAGATTGTTGTTGTTGTTGTTGTTGTTGATGCTAAACTGAGGAAAACTAGAGGTGCCCCTGTTGAAGTAGCTCTCTGAAAGGGGCTTCACAAAAAAGGGTTTCTTCAGCTTGGGCTGGTTAAATGGAAAGGGGCGTTTTGGAGGAGTTTGAAATGGTAATGGTGGCCTGGGAACGGATCGCTGAAACTGAAAGTTGTTGTTTCTTGTTTGGGCATTGAATGAGGACGGTTGAGGCTGCCAGGAGAAAGCTGGTGCTGAAACAGTGCAGAGGATGAGCAACAGGTGAGCGAGAATAAGAGTGCTGAACATCTGAAATTAAAGTTGTTAAAAGTTTAGCATTTGTAAATGTACACTCTGTCACTTACCATTTTTGTCGAGTGTGTGTTTAGAGTAAAATTCTTTTTCACTAAGCAAGAAGTGCTGGTGACTAAAGAGGCCCGATCTACCGCTTAAATACTTGGCCAAACACCACATGAAAAAGTGAACGACCCTTCCCCTTTTCAGCCCTTTCGTTCTTCCACTCAAAACTTGACCACCACTTTCCCACCATGTTTTTGTGGTGATTTGTGTTGATATCACTACTTAAGCACTCTCACTTTCACCGAACAAATCCGACATTTTATATAATAATTATATTGATCAATGAGAGATATGATGTCTCCACAGAATCAACAAGTCGTGGTCATCTGAAGTTGAAGAGTAAGGATCTGACCGGTTGTCAATGGCCAAATAGTACTTTGCATCTTTGAATGAGAGTGAAAGTTGCAATACTTTTAAATAGAAAATCAGTGTTGCCACGCGACGATAATCGTTAAATTTTGTTTCTCCAGTGCCAGTGAATCCACCAGGATGAATTATAGTGGGCGAGATAAAAAACTCGGTAAGCAGTTGTGGTAATGTTGTTATCCGGTGTCTAATGGCACTGCTTATCACCGAATTGTCCCCTCTTAATTGCCCTCTTTTTGGTGATTAGGTGGTATAGAAGTTTTACAAAAAAAGTAAAAGCAATATTTTGAAGGCATTGACTTTAAGATTTATTATTTTGTAAAGCTTTCTGGCGGCATATTCCAAAATATTCTTTGAATCTCTTATTTTCTCCGAACGCCACGATTTCACCTCGATTCTTTGCGCATTCTTCATCCGTCACACACTGTCCAGCTGTGGTGTGCAATACCGACACCGCTTTCTTTACTTTTTTAAAACTTAGTAGAGCTCATTAGAGTGAAAGAGAAAGTAAAAGAAAGCCGAAAAAGCAAGATCATCTCCTTCTTTTTCTCCATCCTCATCTTCATTAGGACAAATTTCGTGCAATGCTGTGGCGTATGATTTCGCTCGTCTGATTCTTTCCCATGATTGCAATTCGCCAAGCTGCTGAGGACGCACACACAGAGACACTTTCTCTTTCACTGGTCTCGTTCTCATCTTCTTCTACCTTATCACCTTAATGGCATCACTCATTTTGAATTCCTAATTGCCTTTCTACTTTTAATAAGAACTTTGCATCAGAGGTACCCTCTTAAAGCCTGTTTCTAATAGCCAAGTGATTATGATTATGAAATTAGTGCAATGGCTCATTATTAGGCTTGTTTGTGGGGTGAGAGCAAGACATTGGCAGATGAGCTCGGCTCAGATCATCTGCTAAATCTAAAAGTCATCTAAAAAAATCAAAGTTACTCTTCAAATAGTTGTCGTCAAGTGCTTTATTTTTCAGTTGACTATTTCTAGTTGGAGTTATATTATTATTTTGTTCCCTTACGAAACATTGTTCATTGCAACAAAAATTGCTTTTGAGAAAATCAAAATTTTATATAAATAGTGCTAGAGAACAAAATGTGTGATTGTGTTTGTGGTTTTTCTGTGAGTCCGTTTATAAGTCATTGCGCCAAAATGCATGCAAAAAAAGTGATAAAAACAAAAGTGGATCGTGTGTAATTGATGAATTGTGATAATAAAACGTAAATAATAAATTAAAAACAAGTAAGTAACAAGAAACAGAAGGAAACAAAGAGATGAAGAAGGTAGAGAAATGAAGAATAAGAATCAAAATGAAAAATTCAACAAAAGAAGAAAAAGTACATTGCCGACATTGCAGTTGAAATCAGGTTGTTTGTCAGTTTGTGGCGACCAAGTTTTTGCTTCTAAAAACTCAGCCGTATCATAGGTGGATTCGTTCATTAAATAATAAATAAAAAAAGTAAATATAAAAAGAGACCAGTAAGAGAAGGAAAAATGAAAAAAAGTAACAAAATAATGAGAAATGATAAATTGTGTGGGTGTGTATTTGGTGGGCTGCTCGCTTTCTGTTCCCATTGCGCTAATATTGCTAAGAAAAAGAAAGAAAAGTGATGTTCAGTGATGATGATGTTACTCAATTGTTGGCTATCATCAACAACATCTTCCTCAGCTAAAATAAATAATACCGTCAAGTTTGTTGTATACGAAAACGTTTTTTCACATCTTAGAAACACTAGGCAATGAAGAGGAGTTATGAAGAACGATGACGAGGACGACAACAAAGACATGAGAGCGACTAGTTTGTTATGGTAGTGGCGGGAGTTTAAGAAGAAGAGGAAGAAGAAAAGTAGTTGACTGATAATAAATATATCAAAGAGTCGTTGTACTAGAGAGGTTGTTGGCGAAAAGGAGAAGAAGAAAAATTGCAGTTGCTCAGAGAGCCTTTGCTCAGTTTTCCACTTGTAAGTGACCAGATCAGGAGAAAAGAAGAAAGTGTGGCTTGACAATAGTTGAATTGAATTGAAGAAGAAAAATAGTGAGATTCACAGGACGAAAAAAGATTGACCAGTTTTTGGTGGGCATACGAAAAGTGAGAGAGAGAGAGAGAGAGAGAGAATGAAGTGAGTGTTCAAAGTTTTACACCTCTTCAAAACTCGACTTTCTCTCCCCTTTGACTAGATAAGTGAAGGTAAGGTTATTGAAGTCGAACAACTTCCACCGCCGGAAACCGAAGCGGCCGATGCGGCGGCTGAATCAGCAAGTGCAGCCAATGCTGAAACACCTCCTAAAGAATCATCCGACTCATCACCGTTGTTGTGACTCCTGGTGGTGGTCGCCCTGGTCGCCTGAATGGTCAGCTCAATGGTAGAGCCGGGCGGAAGTTGGTCAGCGTCAACGATCTGCCCTAGCTGCTCCAGCTGTTGGTGGTGGTGATGGTGGTGGTGTTGAAGTTGGTGATGCTGGTGCTGGTGGTGGTGCTGGTGATCATCAGAAGATATCGTCAGCAGACCATCGTGGTTGATCACCTCAGTGGGCTGCATAATGGTCGCATTGACCAGTGTCAGCGTTTGGTGACCACCTTCTGCAGTACTTGAGGAGGTACTGGAGTTCATCGTGGCAATGCTCTGATTTCCGCTCAAACTTGGAACGGCACTGGTAATGGTGATTGTGTTCGACTGAGGGTGATGGTTGGCGGTCAGTTGTTGGTGTTGGTGCTGGTGATTCAGTTGATGCTGTTGTTGTTGTTGCTGCTGTTGACATTGCAACTGCTGTTGGTGGTGAGCATTGGTCAGCTGCTGAAACTCCTCCGGAGTGACGGTTATCGTCTGAAGGTGCTGGTGGTGGTGGTGGTGTTCTTGCTGTGGATCATGCTGCTGGGGCAGTGCCTGCAGGATGATCGTCTGCTGCTGCTGCTCTGCCATTTGCTGGTCCTCTTGTTGCTGCTGATCTACCTGGTCCGCCTGATCCACCGGAACTAATTGTTGTTGCTCTTGCAACAACAACTCCTCATCATTGAGCTGATCCTCGGCGTCCTCAATTTCCGTGTCCGCCTCGGCCTCTGCGCCGTCCACTTCCGTTTCAGCGCCTTCAACCTCTTCGTTTTCTTCAGCAGCCACTTCCGCCGCAGCTTCTTCTTCATCAGCCACTTCCGCCAAACGAGCAGATTCTTCGGCGGCTGCAGCTGCAGCAGAAGCAGCCGCTGCTGAAGCTGCTGCCGCAGCAGCAGCTTTTGCCGCTTTCTTCGCCTGCGCCGCCTTCGACGATTTACTTTTGCTCCGAGCGCTCACATTGGTGTTGGTCAGCTTGAGGTGGGTGCGGACGACGTGTTCGTGGCGCTGGCCCGGTGAGATGAAGCCCCGGTCGCACTGTTTGCAGGCGTAGGGAAAGTTTTTGGTGTGCTTGTAGATTTGGTGCGTTTTCAGGCTGCTCGCCTGGGTGAAGCGGGAGCCGCACTGGGAACACTGAAAATTTAGGTTTTTATTAGTTTAAAAATAGCAAAAATTAAAATATGAAATTGCCAAAAACGAACCTGATAGGGTCGCTCACGGGTGTGCGTTCGCGTGTGGCAAATCAGCGAGTAGCGGACTGAAAATAAAGATAATGATAATTAATCTTTGTACAAAAATTCCATTTCTTCTCTTTTTCTTACCGGTAAAGGACTTGTTGCAGTCGATGCACTTGAAGGGCCTCGACTTGGAGTGCGTCTTCTCATGGGACTTTAGCTTCGCCACCGAGACAAAGTGTTTGCCGCATTCGTCGCAGGCCAACAGATCGAGGCCTGGAGTTTGTCCGGTTACGGTCACTGGCGTCGTCAGCAGATTGCCCAGCGAGTTGGTGCTGATGACGATCGTATTTGCCTGCTGCTGATTATTATTGGTCTGATTAGCCTGACTAATGGTCACAGTATTCTGCTGTTGTTGCTGTTGTTGTTGTTGTTGCTGAGGCTGCTGCTGTTGAACCGTTTGAATTGTCTGCACCGTCTGAAGACCCTGAAGACTTTGCAGATTGGCACTGCCGGCGGAGATCAGACTGGCAATCGTCTGCTGGCCAATGTTTGAGCTGTTTGGCTGCTGCTGCTGCTGCTGCTGTACCTGAACCTGCTGCACCTGAATTTGCTGTGGTTGTTGCTGCTGTTGTTGTACTATTGTTTGCGTGCCAGCACTGCTAATGGTGACAATGTTAGAATTCTGCTGTTGCTGCTGTTGACCGCTGTTTCCGCCGGTGTTTGTAGTGGCCAGTTGTATCGTCTGCTGCTGTTGGTGATGCTGCTGTGGCTGCGGTTGACCGATATTGGCCAAGGTTAAAGTGCCACCTTGAAGAGCCTCTTGCAGACTGGCGCCCAGGGTGGCGCCCGCCGGGGCGTTGATCAGCATCAGCGTACCGTTTGGGCCCATCACCGCCGGCAGGGCGATTATCTGCTGGTGGTGTTGCTGATGCTGTTGCTGCTGATGCTGCTGGAGAGTGGCACCGGCCACAGTGGCCAGCGCCTCCAGTCCTTGACCACCGGAAATTAGCTTGATGGTGCCGCCTGCACCGGTTCCCATAGAGACGGGAATTTGAATGATCTGCCCATTTTGGATCGGGTGGAACGTTTGAATGGTCTGAGGGTGGTGCTGCTGCTGCTGTTGTTGTTGTACAATCTGTTGTTGAGGAATTTGTTGATTCTGCTGATTCTGCTGAATTTGCACTTGCTGCTGCTGCTGTTGCTGTTGATGTCCAGCATCAGTGGACTTGACGGCCACTGGCGTGGCCGAAGTAATCGTCAGCTGTTGATGTTGCTGCTGGAGTTGTGGCTGTTGCTGCTGCACTTGCACCTGCACCGGCTGATGAATCGCTTGCGGCGCCGACTTGGTGGCAATCACCAGATAATTGCCCTGGCCCATTGGCTGCTGCTGCTGCTGAAGTTGTTGTTGCTGCTGTTGTTGTGGTTGCTGCTGTTGTACCGCCTGAAGTTGCTGGGCAGTTCCAGCACCTCCCGGGGCGAGGATGTTGATGCCACCGCCGGCACTGTTCGTCAGCTGCAACTGGGTTCCGGAAGGTAGTGACTGCATCACGTAGACGGGGCAGCTTTCCTGGGTTGCTTCCATTTTTTAGTTTCGTTCCAGGAACAGGATAATCAGCACAGGAGTTCAAAATAGAACTTCGAAACTGCTGCAGCAGGTGTGCGTGAAAAGGCGTGTGAACTTGTTGTGGTTGTTGTTGTGCTGTCAGTTACAAGTGTTGTACATGTGCTTCCTTGTCAATGTGTATTGGTGTGTGTGTGGGTTGTGTGCACGTGTGGACTATATGAAGTTTCCAAAGTAGTGCACTGTAGTGTAGTGCTGATAGTGGTAATATTGTAGTGTAATAGTGTAATAGGTTTAGCGTCTGCAGACCGTCGTCGAAGAAAAAGAAGAAGATATTGCTGAAGCCGACACTGCAATATTGTTGCCCTGAAAGTAGTGGTGAAAGTGTTGGTGGTGCACTACCACTGCTGAAGCAGCTGACGATGATGGTGATGATGGTGATGGTGATGATAGTAGTGAAGCCGAAGCTGATGATATATCCATCGTCTGCGGGACTTATATTGTTCTTCCTGCTATGTTATAGAGTGCTGCTGGTGGTGCTGGTGGTGTCAATGCCTCCTTCCTCCTTCTTCTTCACCAGGGTATATATCTTCGTTGTAGTGCGGATAATGACACAAACAGAAGACAGAAGACAGACAGAAGACCGGGACTAATAATAAAGCATAATGTATATAGTGTGGTGGAGTTGCCGAGTGCTGATCAAGGTGCTTCAGCAGCAGCAGCAACTGCAGCACCGCCGCCGCCAGCCAGCACACCGCACCAATTCGATATATTCATTCACGATTACTTTGTTGCAGAGAACTTGACGATACAGCAGCAGCAGAAGAAACAGCAGAACTATCGACAAAGTGCTGGCAGGCGTATTTTGAAGCAGTGTATTAGGAGCGTGTTAGGAGTGCACTGGTGTGTCTCTGTGACTGTGTGTTTATATATTCCGACTGCAGCAAGCTGAGACGCGTAATAATATGGCAGCTGAAGCAGTATATGGCAGAGGAGAAGAAAGCAGCCCAGGGACGGCAATATCAGATGGATGACGAGGTGCTATTTGGTGGTTGGCGTGATTGGCTATATCTGAACAACTGACGACGGTGTGCTCCAGTCACAGTCACTCAGTCAGTCAGTCAGTCAGACAACTTCTTCGGCGAAGAAGAGAACGACAACAACTTCTCGTTTTTAAATGCCCCAACGATCGCTTCAGAGACGACAGAGTGGACTTCAAGCAAGCGACTTTCAACGTGAGTAGAAATGTTTACTTCAGAAGATCACCCGAGGTTCATCTGAACATCATCCTCCTACTCGGGAGCTTCAAATCAGCGTCGGCATCGGCGTCGGCGTCATCGGCGTCAGTGCTCCAACACAGCCGTTGCTGAGTCACCAGAATGGCGGCAGCACTCTTTGGATGGGGGCACAACCAACAGCAGCACCAGAAAGAATGGGAGAAAAAGAGCTCCCCTTGTTCTCTCCTTGTTCCTCTTCCTCTTCCAATTCCCTTGACTCACTCACTCAGCCAGCCATCCAGAAACCAGGCAGTCTCAGTTTTCTGCAGTGGTTCCAGCAGAACCGAGCAGCAAAGCGGACATCTTTGGGTTCCCGCGGAACTGCAGGGCTGCTGCTGCTGCTACACCTGCGCTGACAGTTCTCTTGCTGGTGTTGGTAGTTGTGGCGGTGGTAGTGGTGGTGGACAGCACCAAAACACTGCTGCAGTTGGTGTTGGTGAAAGTGGAGATTGTCACCGAAGAGTGCACACACACACACACACAGTTTGACTATATATCAGCAATTGCTGGAGAAGGCGACTGAAGAAGAACACACTGCACAAGAATCGGGCGTCAGATTAGGCGAGACTCACATATAGCAGCAAGCCGAAGCACACTCTTCTAGTCGTAGAATTGGACTGCAGCAGCACTCACCATATAGCAGCAGCAGCAGCAGCAGCGCCCAAAGACTTCATCAGACTCCGTCGATTTCCATCGGCGACGGCGGGGTCGCGGGTAACAACAGTACACACACAGAAGAGAACAGCTCGGGTAGGAAAAGGAGGGGACAAAGAGAGGAGAGAACGGGAAACACAGAATCCTCCTCGCAACCAGAGCTGGTGGTACTCGCTCACAGAATGCATTGCACACAGTCAGACAAGCACCCACAGCACATCAGTGCACCGCTGCTGCTGCAATAGCAGCAAGCACACACACAAACAGTTTCGTTCACCACCAGCACATTCATCAGCAGCACTCACTGGTGCCCATGGTTGCAGCGCAGAATCATCACCACCACCACCACCACCACCAGAAAGAAAGAGACGACAGCAGAAACAGCCGGAGCAGTGGCAGTAATGGGAAAGCGGCACATTCGCAATAGAAAACAGTTCAGAGCTTTCGATCCGTTGGGCGTGTGAGCGCGCAGTGGAAACTGAGGAGCACTGCACTGAACTGAAGCAGCAGCAGCAGCAGTGGTAGCGCTTACTGTTCTGCTCCCCATTCCCTTCACCGTTACACAACATAACACACTCTCTTGTCCAATACCACAGACCAGCCGGCGCTCAATCGGCGCTGATCGAAGCAGGGGAAAGAGAAGAGGAGAGGAGAGGGAACATAAAAGCGTCCGATCTAGGTCCCCAAACTTTACATTGGCAGCAGCAGCAGCAGTGGCGAACATTGCCCTCGTGTCTGCAGAGAGATGCTGAGAACGGTCCATTAGTGCCACTGCTCTCCTCCAATAGTGGCAATCAAAATTGCCATTCTCCCCTCTGTGTTCAGACAGGGTCAGTAGCCTTTGACATCTCTCAATGCCAACATATGCATGTTTGAATGCACAGTTTGAATGGTAGCGCAGACGCTAATGAGAGAGAAAAAGAGTGAGAGAGTGCACTTCCACTGGAAACGGTAATTAAAATCAGTAGTCAGAGTCAGAGTAGTAGTAAATGAGTTATTCAAAAGAAAAAAATGCGATTGTTTGATGACTAAAAGCACAGGTGTGTAAAGGGGAGGAGGGGTAGTAAAGTCAATTGATTAGTTGTCTAGAGAGCAATAATAGAAATGTAAAAGAATAAAGTTATAAATATGGAAGAGAAGAAGAAGAATTGCAAGGTTAAAGGCAGAGAGCGGTATCAACCGAATATAAAGAAGATTGCAATAAAAAAAATCGTTGAACAGTAGTGTGTGTGGATTGCAAGGGGTAAAAATGCACAGTCGAATTGCGGAGGTCAACAATAGAGCAGAACAGAACAGAACAAAACACATCTTATCAAATATTTTAGAGCAGAATGATATCAGACGTCCTCGATGCTAGCAACAGGAGCATTGGAGGAGGCAGAATTGGGAGCACCTTTCAAACCAGAATTACCTCCTCCATCAGCAAAGGGCACCTCGTGCGAGGCGGCGGCGGGCGCCCCGGCCCTTGCGCTCTTCAGCTTCCGGTCAATGTGCTGCAGCTGCTCGTAGAGCGTCGGCTGCGACAGCGTCCGGTAGAACTTCTCGGTGAAGGCGCCCGAGTAGCGGTACCGAGGGGGCAGCGCCGATGGGTCCAGCTCATCACCATCTCCATTATCATTATCACCGCCTCTGATCGGAGCACCTGAAGTGACGGGCAACTTACCACTATGCGGTCGCCTACTCTTACTATCCTCTTCTTCCTGCGAGCTATTCTTCTGACTACTGCTGAGAAGGCTCGAGCGCCAGTTTAAAGTTGGTGCCGCAGCTGCAGCAGTTGAATCAGTGCTGCTGCTGCCCCTTGAACCAGAGGTCCTGTGGTGGTAGGGGTCAAGAGTGGCAAACATTCGGTTAGAGGTTGGTAGGGAGGTTGGTGGTGGGGGAAGAGGTGCAGGTCGAACAGAGGAAGGAGAGTTTTTAGGCTCAGGGTAGACTAGAGAGGAGAAAGGCTGCTGCTGCTGCTGGAGAGCACTAGAAGGAGTGTACGACTCAAAGGGATTGCGATAGGGCGGTGGGGCCTGCAAGGGCTGACGTTGATTGTTAGTGTTGGCGGTAGTAGTGGTAGTAAAGCTTTGGGTCATCAAAGGCGGTAGTTGGGGTGGCGGTTGTGGTGGTGGTGGTGAAGGTGGTGAGGAAGGTGGTGAAGAGTGGTTATCAACCGGTGGTGGTGATGGTGGTGATGGTGGTGGTAAAGGAGGAGCAGGCGATGGTGGGCCATCACTGTCGGAGCAGCTATCAACAGCATCCGAAAAGTTTGCGGTGTTAGCCGAAGTGGAAGAGAAGCAAGCCGAGGTGATGGTAGTGGTCGTGGCAAGGGAATCAGCCGGCAGCGAGGAATCAGGCCCGGGAGCAGAAGGTGGTGGAGGAGGAGGAAGTTCAGAAGGAGGAAGCATCGAATCGTCGTCATCACCACAGTCATTATCTTCCTTCATGCTGCTGCTGCTGCTGCTGTTGTTGTTAGTGCTGGCAGAAAGCTCTATTTGATGATCTGCAATCATTGGACTGCTACCACCATCATCATCATCTAATGATTTTTCAAGCTGTTGCTGCTCTTGGTAATTCGAACGGCAAAGCTCCTCGTCCACCACCACCTCATTAGCATCTTCTTCTCTCTCATTTTCATCCTCTTCCTCCTCTTTTTCTATTTCCTCACCGTTGCGAAGCAGTGGCTCTTTCTGTGTAGTGTAAGTAGGATAGAAGCGGGTGAGTTTGTTGTTAGTCAAGCAAGCAAGTTAATTGTGCAAAGGTGAGCGGCATAATGGAAGGAACTAAAAGGTGAACTGAAATTAAATCAAAGCATTGTACATTACCATAAGCGCGGCAAATTCGCTCTCATCCTCAGGGAGGACGGCGGGCAGGCTCACCACCTCTTCTTTTTCATCAAGAGCTTCTTTTTCCTTTTTCGTTGCCGAGGAAGAGAAGGATCTCTTTTTGCTGTCTTCGAGGTCAACAACAGCAACATCCGACTCCGAGTGCTCATCATCGGTGTAGTTGGTGTCGCTGTGGTTCGCAGAAGAGGAAGAGTTGGGATCACTTTCAGAGAGCTCCTCGTCGTTGTCGTCTTGGTCAGGAGATGACAAGTGTTTAGGACTACCTCTCACTTTGGGCTCAGAAGAGGAGGAATCTGTTGCTTGGCCATTGACAGCCATTGTCGTGGCTTCCGCCAAAACATCATTCACATCATCCTTGCCCTCGTCCATAATCTCAAACTCCGCTCGCTCCCGCAGGTCAATCTGCTCAATGTTCACGAGAAAGTTCTTTTTCGCCTCAATCAGCGACACGCTCATAGGCGCGGGATCAAAGAAGGAACTTCGAGCGCTGCTGCTATTTCCGTTAGAACTGTTGGAACTGTCAATATTCGCAACTGCAACCGATGAAAAGGAGGTAGTCAGAGGAGTTGAAAAAGCTGCTGAAGATGCTGCGCTGGAACTTGAAAGAAAACGACTGGAGCTGCGGCAGAGCTTGCAGCTGAACTCCTCACTGAGCAGCTCGTCCTGGCGCAGCATAATCGAGCACACCTTGCAGGTGAGACATGTTCTGGTGTTGAAGTGTGTGTGTGTTGAATTATTGATAGAGATTTCGTGCGAAAAGAAAAGGGAAAGGGAAAAAAAGAAAGAAAAGAAAGGGAAAACAGTAATTAGATAAAGTTGCGCAATCCCAAACAACACACAAACACAGCAGTCACAACAATCACAATCACAACCATCACTTTCACCCACCTATGATAGTTCTGCCCCAGCACTGAGACTCGATCAAAGGCGGTGATCGGTCGACTGCAGCGCTTGCACTCGACGCCTGACGGCTGCAGCAGCAGCTCCACCGTCTTCAGATTTGATGAAGAAGGAGCTGTGGTGGTGGTGGTGCGTCGAAACGCTGCCGAGCTTTCAGAGTCAGTCAAATCAACACCACCACCACCACCACCACTAGCATTGTTGGCCTTCAGCAGCTGCACTGAAGCTAATGGCTCTGCTGATGAAGTCTTCAACGACGCAGTTGTTGTGCAGTTGTTGTTGTTGTTGGTCAGTCTACTGCTTCTACTGCCACTGTTGCCACCACTAAACTTGGACGCCACCTCGTTGGACAGCATGCTCACGTAGTCGGAGCTTCGATTGCGTTCCACTCCTGTTCCTCGAAGAATCTCATCCTTTGCACTGCTACTCTGAAAGTTGTTGTGCAGCTGGGTGATGCGAGACTGAAGTAGCGCCTTTGAGTTGTCGTGCACCATGTTCCGCCGCTCGGCCGGCTTGGGAGCTAGAAAAAAAGCATTAAAATTAAAACAGTCCAAAAAGATGACCGCAAAATAGACTCACCAAAAATCTCCTCCGAGTTCCAGATCTTCACGTTCCAGTCCTCGTCCTCAATCTTCCCCACCTTGCTCAGCGTCGGCTGGTACGGTTTCCGCTGCTCCTCAAACTTCTGCTCCAGATAGATCGCCTTCTCGATGATCTCACTCGAACCGGTGGGCTTGTTCTTTGGCGATCGAGGCTGGGGCTGTTGTTGATGCTGCTCCAAGGCACTCAGCTCATGGCGACGGGAGTTTCGCTCGGCAAAGTCCCGTAAAAAGGCCGCCCTCGAGGCCCAAGAGTACGGTTGCTTGCTGTTGCCGTACTCTCGTGCGGCCTGTCTGTTGCTCTCCTCCTCACTTAGCTGGTGGTCATCGTAGTTGCCAAAGTCGTAGAGTTTGGAGGTGGGGTCGGTGAACTGGGAGGACAAGGCCGAAGACGAAGAAGAGGGAAAGTGTAAACTAGATCGATTTTGTGCTGCTGGTTTTTGGCTCTGACTGCTCGATCCGCCGTAGTAGCTGGACCGACTTTGCTGCTGATCACTGGAAAGATGTCGATTTGGTTGCTGATGTTGTTGTTGTTGTGCGTAAAAGCTGTTCTCCTTATTTTCAGTCTGGTAATGGTGATGATGACTGCTGCTGAAAGACGATGGCTTTTCAGAAAAGACTGAGTCCTCATTATTGGCATTCAGTATAAAGTGATTCCGCGCCTGGTAGTCCTTCCTCTGAAGTTCTTCATCTTTGTAATATTTTTGCTGTTGTTGCAACTGCTGAGCCTCATTCCTCGGCCTAAATTCGCCTCGAGGCGACGTCGGCCTACTGTTACTGTTTGAACTTGGCTGTTCAAGGGCGTAAAGTGATGAACTATTGAGCTCAAAATCAGCATTCGGATTCTTCGGCCTGCGTTCAACTACCTCAAAGGGAGGCGGAACTGAAGTTGAACTATCACAGTTGAGTGGTCGTGCGTTGAGGGTCGGCGATAAGGGCACAGCGTAGATGGGCTTCGATCGAGGCGAAAGTCGGTCCCTACTGCTGCTGTTTTCACTGTTGTAATTTTCATCCAAATTGTAAGTTTGTTTATAAGCAGCTGAAGAGGCCGAAACGGCGGTCAACGCCGACGCCTTCAGCACATCCTCCGGATTAATGCCCACCGTAGCCCGCCTCGCCCGCTTCGTCTCATAGTTCGACACGTAGGTCTTCATGTCGAGGTCACTGCGATCGATTATGAGGTGCCGCACCTGCGCCTTAATCTCCGTCAGCGTCTTCGAGTCGCGGAGGTTGAGATTTTTGTAGCGGGTTGCAGGGTCCAGGGTGAAGCCCTTCGGAGTGGTGTTCTCCGGGCTGGTCTGCGCCAGCAGGCGGTAGACGTACTCTCGGCGGCTGATCACATTGAGCATCGTCTCTAGGTCGGCTGAGGAGGTGAACTCGTCGCGGACGTTACTGTACCACAGGGAGACGGCCCAGGCGGCGTCCAGGGCGGAGAGAAAGCCGCGACCGGCACCGCTGCCCGTCGGCCAAAACTAAAAAATGTTTTAAAAATTAACAAAAAGGTAAACAAAAGAACAAACTCACCGGCTCCAGAAGCGAATCACCGCAGAGCAACATTAGCGTGTACTTCGTCGCCGATGAGCTCTTCCTTCCGTGTTCGCCGCTGCAGCAGTTGAGGTGAATGCGCTTCGCACAGGAGGCATTGGTGGCGGAGTACATCGAGGTAAAGTCAAATAGGGCCACATCGGGCTTGTGCGAGGAGTTGAGGGCAAAGTCGAGGCGGCGCAGTTTGCTCGACCACTCTGCGGCGTCCTTGCTGTAGCGCATCAGCATTGAAATGTCAACTACAAAGCAAATCAAGGTTAGCCCAAACCTTCAAAACTTCCAAAACACCTTCCTCTTCACTTACTATTGTTATTACTCAACAGCTGATGCGAGTCCCCGTAATCAGCCCTCAGAACGCCTCTCCTCAGCAGCGAGCCCTTCGTAGCGGTCATCACAAAGTAGTGCGTCTCATCGCGGTAGTAGACAATGTTCTCCAGCTCAATGCCCGTCTCCTCCTGCAGGTCCTTGAACCACTTCTGGTTGTAGATGCGGCTGATGCCGCTGATCTCCGGACAGTGCGCCTCCTCCTCCGTCCGCCGGTTGACGTAGTTGGCGGTGAGGCCGATTGCGAGCTTTCCACGGCGGTTGTTTCGCGGAAAGTACCGGCTGAAGGTGTTTCGACGGCCGTCGCAGCCGATGATGACGTCGAAGGATTGGCGGCTGAGGTCGCGGGCTATTGCAGGGCTGGAGGGGGAGCTAAAGTGGGCGTAGGCGCCGCCTGAAACAGAGGATGAAAAAAAAAGAAGTTAGAGTAAAAAATTCGAGAAAAAAAGGTAAACAAACCTCCAAAGCCGTGCACATGACAGCAGCAGTTGCAGGACTCCGGCCCGGAGCAGGCCGCCTCATTGGGCTCGATGATGCGCGGACAAATCTCCTCAAAGGCGATATTCGGCACGAAGGTCACCCCGAGGATGACGGCAATCTTCAGCAGCATCAGCTGCAGCTGTCGAATGGAGACGTGGTCGATGCTGCCGACGCAGAACTGCCCGTAGAGGCGCTTGCCCTCAAAGGTGTACAGGTCGTTGATCACATTGGGCCAGAGGTGGATGACGTTGTTGCGCGAAAACTCGTCCCGCTTCTCCACGCAAATCACTGTAAACAAAAGAAAGTTTAGTGCTATACAAATTTGGCAAAATAGAACCCGCTTACCTTTAGCACCGATCAGCAGACACTCAATGGCCGCCCTCAGGCCGGAAATCCCTCCACCAATGACCAGAATCCTCTTCTCGGCCATCTTTCCCCGCAACGCATATTCCTTCCCAGAGGCTTTCAAGTCCAGGGCCTTAAGAATGGCCGCCACGCGGTTCCATTTCGAAAGCGACTTGACGGTAAAGAGAACTCCTTTTAGGCGAAAGAAGTTCCTTATTCCTCCACTCTCTTCAAACCGAAGAAGCTTTGCAATCTGCCGCCGGTGCTCGAGCACCTCGGCGACGCTGGTCGCGGAGATGAGGCCATCCAAGTTTTGGATCACGCTTTCGATTACATTGCGCGGAACGTAGAACTGGTTGCCTGTTGCTGAATTCTGCGGCTGTTGTTGTTGATGGTTTGGCGCTGATGAGGCAGTTGTGGTAGACATCTTTCTGCTTCTGCTTCTGCCGGAGACTGTGATGGAATAATGAGGAACGATGAAATTGGTGCTGGTGATGGCGGCAACTGAGGATTAGGACGGAGCCAGACGTCTCCCCGGTCTTCCCGGTAGTCCTTGGAGACCGACGGGCTTTCGGAGATTAGTGCTAATGGCGGCGATGGAATTGTTGGTGGTGATTGTTTGGCGTGGTCGCAGTGGATCGTAGTCGACGCAATCGACGACGGCTGAGGCAGCAAAGAAGCAGACGGCAAGAGTCTTTGCGCTCTGGTTGTCTTTGCTGTTCTTTGCTGGTGGTGCATGGAAAGCAAGGGAAGCTCGTCGTTGCGAGTGTCGTCGTGAGTTGTGTCGTCTCCACTGGTGCCGACGACAGGCCATATGAATATTGATGCAACACAGAAGATGAAACACTGAAGAGAGAAAGAGAAACGGAGAAGAACAGAAGCGTCTTCAGTCGTAGAAATCACATCTTAGGAGACGCTTCTGAAGAAGAAGGAGGAAGAAGAATAATTAGCCATGGAAGAATGCCAACGCTCTAGATTTGAACGGCGTTCTGCTCTTGTTGCGCTTCTTGTTGTTTCCGAGGAAGAAATCAGCGAGGCAGCCCGTTGCGCGCGTTCGCTTGCGGGGCGCCAGTCACCGCAAGAAAGCAAAAACCGATGAGCAAAGATGCTCGGCGGCAATTTGTTGTCGTCTTTGTCGATCTTCGGCGTCTTCGGCGTCTTCAGCCCTCTCTTTCTTTTCACTTGGCCGCCTCTTCTAAGATGATGGTGATGGTGGTAGTCGCTTCCAGTGATGCCTCCTCGACGTCGTCCTCATCCTCTCCTGCTCTTTCTCTCCTTCTCATCTGACTTCGTCTGTCCGTATCTTTCCTTCTCCCTCACCACAGTCAGTGTGTTTGTTATGTTTCTTTCGCCTTCCACTAATCTTACCCACACACACACCTGAAACTCTCACTCGCCTACGCCAACGATGTGGAAATAGTAATTGGTGCTGGAGAAGTTGGAGTTGCCTGGCGGCAAATGTCTTGAAGAAGTTTGGAGAAGATAAAAAATCCTGATGACCTGATCACCACCAGGTCACCCTCATTAACGGATGAACAGCTAATGTTTCATATTTTTTTTTGTTGGCGGTAGTAATCAGCCGAGTTCAATCGCCAGGCATGTGATCGCTCTCTGCTAATTAGAACCAGCTCATCCAACCCTTTAAATAGAGGGAACATGACCGTCTGATGATCATTACCATTACCATTACCAGACACCAGACAGAGCGGATCGGTGTGAACAAGAAGAAGAACCGACAACCCATTAGCTGTGGCAGCAGCAGCAACAGTAGTCCTCGACCAGCAGTGTGATCAATTAGTGCGGGCGTCAGATGTCGAACAAGCTGCTGCTGCTGCTAAATGAAAGACCGGTTTCGAAGAAGAAGAAGAGGACAGCGACGACCCACGACCTCCTCCACAATGCAGAGAATTCAGATGTCATCGACCAGCATCAGCAGTAGGTGCAGCAGGTCGCAGCAGGCTCTCCCACCGCCGTCAATTCCCAGCGACGGTTGGTAGTGGCCAAACACTTTAATGAATCAGATGGAGAGGAGAAGGAAAGGAAAGGAAAGAGATACAAAGCAGCAGCAGCAGCAAATAGAACTGCAGAGACATCGGTCATCAGTGGTGGTCACACCAGCCCGGTCACCGGTCTTTTGCCTGGCCACGAAGAAGAAGACAATGCAAAAGATGAGAATGAGAAATAGACAGCGGAAAGTGAGACATTGTTTGCAGATGCTGCTGCTGCCTGAATGCTCGATAGCATCGTCCAGCAATGACCGATACAGAATGAATGAGAATGAAAATGAAAATGAATGCTCGTCAACTTCTCGAGAGATGTCAATTTAGAGGTTTTATAAATAATAAGAAGGAGAATAATAAAAGAGAGAGTGTGCAAAGAGAGAAACCAAAGAGAAGAGTGAGACGATCAGGCAAAAATTAAGAGAAGAATTTGAAGAACAGACAGTCTAAGAGAGAGAGAGAATCAAGTACAAGATTTACAGAGAAAGAAGACGAGGAAAAGAAGAGAGAGGAAGGAGGAAAAAGAGGATGAGAAATGAGACATGGAATAGAAGGAGGAGGTGTGTGAGTAGGTGTGTCAGTGTTCCTGTGTGTTTTGAACTCCCGAGAGGGCCAAAAAGATAGTCAAAAATGATGAAGATGATGGAATAGAGGACCGCAGATTCACAGATTTCAGGAAACATCAGAGTCCACAAAAGAACCTCCAAAGAATCCTTCACAAAAGCTGTGATCAGGTGGTCATTTCCCATTTTCAATCATCTCCATCATCATAATCGATCAGTTTACGATCCCCTGTTTTAGCAGTTTATGAGTTTAGTGAGAATGAGAGAGAATTTAGTGTCCATAGTAGTAATGATAATAATTTGGGGGCCTGGTGATGGCAAGAGGAGGAGGAGGTTGTCAAGCTGAAGTTGTTTGGATTTATATGATAGGAGAGCGAGAGCGAGGAGATACAAATTACAAATCACGAATGAATTGAAAAGGAGGAGGATGTAGAAAAGAACGAGCGATACAAGAGAGTTCAGCCGAATAATAATGTGTGGTGGAGGAGGAGGTTGGTGATTGAGATGGGTGTTCTACGGAGTAGCTTAAAATGGGAGTTCGAATGTGTGTCTGTGTGGTGTGTTTGGGTGAGACAGAATCAATGACGCACGAAAGAGAGAAAGAGAATAAAGAGAAGAGAAGAGGAGAGAGAATCGAAAGCAGCAGCCTTTTGACACACACAAATGCTGGTGGTGGTGGTGGTGTTCATGAAGAAAGGTTTTCGTCGCTGGAGTTGTTCGTGGTGGTGGTGGTGAAGGTGTGTGCGCTCCAGTGTCATCATTATGTTATGTTATCATCATTTAATTTACGCATCCTCATCTTCCTCATCCTCCTCCTCTGCGCCCTCGCCGTCATCATCGTCGTCCTCGGCGTAGTCCTCGGGCACTACGTCGTCCTCCTCATCGTCCTCCTCATCATCGACGTCGCCTGAACAAGGGAAGGGAAAGGGAAAGGAAAGAAATTCAATTCATTAGAACCAGTTGCGTAAAAGTTTGACTCAAAAGAGCTTGGTAAAGTGAAAAAAACTCTGCTACAGCGCTTTGATGTCGCACTTTAGATTAAACATTACATTACACATCGCACTCTAAAACGCTATTATTAATATGTGCCCCCTCTGTCTCTGTCTCTGCTGCTGTCTTGTACAAACAAACCGATCCTTTTCCCTCTCTCTCTCTGAGCATTTACTTTTCATTAACTGAAGGCATCCCTCAGCGTGTGCAAGGACCACTGCCACCAGCGAAACTCTCGTCGCAGAAAGGAAATTGCGCGCGCTTCAGATCAAGAAGTGCCTTGGCCACCTCCGCCACATGTTGGAAAAGGAGCGAAAGACAAAGCCTGCAAGAACGGCAGCCGGCAGACCAGATACAAAGCTGCTGCTGCTGGTGATGCTGAAGCTGCCGCCGCCGGCCACTACCCTGGCCGACCACACCATCATCCCCAACGAGCATAGAAAAGCACAGCAGCAGCAGTGTCTCTGGCCATCGTCGCCGTCATAGCCATCGCTTCGTTCAGCAGTGTGTGCATATGCCACAAGCATTCGCTCGCCGTGTGCTCGCACTCTGTTGACGACACAAAGCCAGGCCAGGCCAGGAGACGCGGGACAGGAGAGGACAGGACAGCCGCCGCGACGGCTACGGCCAAGCCAAGCTGAGGGAAAGATAGATGATGGGGATGCAGGGGCAAAGGAAAGCGGCAGAGAAGCAGCAGCAGCTACTCTCGCGCGCGAATCGCCACCGCCATCGCAGCCATTTTCCAGCAGCAGCAGCAGCAGTGTACATGTGCTGCTGGAAAGGGATCCTCTCTACTTCTACGCTTCCAAAGCGCTTTGCCAGCCTCCTGCACTCCTCAACTACTGCTACTCTCTCCTCTCCATTCTCGCCGCTGCCATCGCCATCGAACTACGACGGCGGCGGCGACGAGGTAATCGGCATGCGTACATGACCGCCGCTCGAGAAGCAGGAGAGGGAGAGGGAGAATGGAAGCGCTTGTGGCGGGGAGATTGGAAGTGGTGCTGCTGCTGCTGGTGGTGCAAAAGCGCCACTACAAGGCAAAGTAGCGGTGGAGCACACAATGGAAAGAGCGACGGTAGTGGTAGGCAGGCGCAATCCGAGCGAACAACGAGTGTGCCGGCAACTCGGCGACGACAGCAGCGGCGACGGCAACGACAGCGGCCTGGCCTGGCCACCACCGTCTCTCAAACTCTCGCCAAGCTAATGCGCGCGCGGACTCTAGCGAGGCCTAGGGCTGCCCGCCAATATTGACAACCACTGGCACACACCGGCGGCGACGGGGCACCGGCGGAAGGGTCAGGGCAGGAGGAGGAGGTGGTGGCGGACATTGCAATGGCGGTGCGGTTCTATTTGGATCGAAACGCGCAAGAGAGCGTGCAAGCGAGGCGCAGCGGCAGAATCCGCGCTTAAAGCGGCAAAATAGAACTGTCTGCCTGTCACACTAGCCAGCTAGGAACCTAAGCAACTAATCAAAGTAGAAGTAGAAGTAGTGAACACTTACCGGCATCATTTGCGTCGTTGGACTCTTCGGCGTCTTCGGCGCCGTTTTCGTGTTTCGCCTTCTTGTGGTTGTTCTCGTCGTTCACCGAGTCCAGGACGGAGTTGGAGTCCTCAGAGAACTGAGAGAGAGAGAGAGAGAGAGAGAGAGAAATAGAAACGGAGGGGGAGAGAGAAAGAGAGAGAATGTCGTGGTCAGTATGGAACCGGCGAAGAGGAACAAAGAACCTGGTGTGCTCAATGACATCAGTCACACACGCGGATCTATTGCAATCACACTGGTGGTGATGACGGTGGTGGTGCTGATGGCAGTCATCGTGATCGACGTCAATCCTCGGTGATGGTGTCACCACCACCGACCATCAACACAACTTAGAACCGAGCACGTTTCGATCTCATCATCAGCGGCGGCGTCGAGACGTACCTCGTTCTCCTTTCGTTTGAGCGACTCATTCTTCGGGTCCTTGGTGGCGATCTCGTCGGTGGAGTTGTTGTTGGTGTTGACAACGTCGGATTCGGACATTTTGGGAGGTGGAAGGTGGTGGTGGTGGTGGTTGGGATGAGAATGAAAAGGTATGAGTTGTTATTTGCGAGCGAAGCTTCTGGGTTGAAGTTTGCGTCGACAAAGAGTGAGGATTGCTGCTGCGGCTGCTGCTGTCTGACTGACTGGGCTGGCTGGCTGGTTGCACTGACTGGCTGGCTGGTGACTGGCGAGGAGACCAAGAAGCGAATGATCGGCGGTGGCCGAAGAACACGATGATCAGGCAGGCAAGAATGAGAGAAAGAAGTGCAAAAGTAAAAGAGAAAGAGCCTCTGCCGCTGCTGCTGCTCTGGCGGCGGCGGTGTGCTCTGCTGCGCGCCAAGCGAGCGAACAAAGAGTGGGGCTGCTCCTAGAGGGCGGAGCACTTCGGATCCAAGGAGCGGGAGGTAGAGCGAATGTCCGCGACGGTGTAGGAGCGGCCGCCGACATGCGTCCTGAGGAGATGAGGCAGGCGGCAGGCAGCGAGCACCTGAGAACAAGGGAGAGTGCTGCCGCTGGTAAATGCACTCTCTCAGGCCAGGGAGGACCTCCTCCTATGTTCCTTCTCTTCTATGCTCTGCTCTGCTCTTGGCGGTTGGATCCTCAACGACAGATCCTCTTCTCCACAGCGTCAGTCTTTACTGCTGCTGCTCATGGCTTCTTCACCACCACCACCACCGCCGAAGCCCTTCTCCTCCTCATCTCCTCGCCATTGCCTCCCCCTCCCGAGAGTGTTCTTTCTCTTTCTCCTACTTTTCATCCCCTTCCCAGCAGCAGTAGAAGCAGCCCGCCATCATCGCCGCCGTCGCCGCTGTTAGATCCGCCGTCCGCAGATGTCGTGAGACGGTGGTGAATGTGAATGAGTATGAGTGAATGTGATTGGGATAGGGATTGGATATTGCAGTGGCCTGCAATGGAGTGCTTCTATTGCAGCTGCCTCTGCAGCAATAGCAGCACCGACGGTGCAAGTTCGTTGGTCTGAAGCTGAAGCTAAAACGACGACGACGGTGGTGCACTCATGCCTGCAGCATGATATCACCCACCTCGTGGTGGAAGTAGTGGCAGCAAAGTTGGGCCTTGCTTTCTTCCTCTTCTGCTCAATGTTCTCAATGATGATGGCTCGATGCGGTGACGGCATTTGAGTTCCACCACGCCGCAACACTATTTCATCGCCGGACGCTCGCTCAAGTTCCGGTGCGAGAAGCGTGTGCACAGAGTGCCCGAACAGAGTCTGTCAGTGTGGCAACAGGCTCACCGGACAGTCGGACAGGCCGCACTATTTGAGTAGTAGGTTTTTAGAGTACCACTGAAGCAGTGGTGCTCCAATTGCCAGAGCAATTGCGGCTACCCTTCCTCCCTCCTCAGCTCCTTTTCGAAACGGGCGCCATCGACGGCGACGGCCTCAGACAGGCAGTCAGCCACTTCGGCGCCTTTCCCTTTTGTCTGGTCCGTTCGCTCTCGAGGCCATCGGCCATGGCGCCCGAGCCATCTTCAACGAGTGTAAAGAGCCTTCTTTCCAATATATAGCTCGATTTGCTGACCATGCGTGTTCTCTCCTCTTCTCTGTCTTCCTCTCTTTTGCTGTCCATTTGCATTCTCACCCTCGAATCGAGAGTGAGTGAGTGAGTGAGTGAGAGAATTTTTTTGCTGCTGCTGGCGCCGGAGATTCAAAGTCGGCTAGTGGGGAGAACTAATGTGATGGCTGCATAGGATTCAAGTTTTGGCGCCCTTTGCCGAGGAGATGACTAGCAGAGAGCTGAGCTTGGCAGACTTTGCAGACAGACAGACACTGCTGCTGCTAGTGCTGATTGTGTGCCACAGTTAGACGATGGTGCTTCGATCATGTCGTTTGGAGCTGGACGCAGCGGCAGCTGCTGCTGCCTCTTTAGCTTCGAGGTTGCTCTTGATGGCTCCCTCTTTTTCTGGTTGACGACAGTCTTTTGGTTGGCTGTTGGTTGGTTTGGTTGCTGGTGGCTCGTCTAATCGGCCGTGATAAGTATGTTGTCTACTGCCACCGCCAAATGACTCCAAATGGCCAAAGCGATGGCTGCTGCTTGGGAAGAAGAAGCTGCTGAGACATCAAAGCTGAAGAGGAGGCGAGGCGAGGCTAGCTCGACCTCTATTGTCCTTTGCAGAACACTTCGAGACAGTGTTTAGTGCTGACAATGCACTGAACTAGATTTGAGTGGTCAGACTGAAGCTAGGTCCAAAGTGAAGTGATTGACAGGCAGTGGATGACAGAGTGGTAGTCAACTTTGAAAGGACAGCCGGAAGAGGACATTGAATCTTTGTGGCTTATTTTCTCCCCAAATCTCTGATTCCTGATTTTCTCTTGAGAATCCCAATTCTCTGAAGCACATGTCAGTGCTTGTAGAATGTACTTCTTCTTCTTTTTGGCCACCGTTCCCTTGTGCTCTGTTTCTCTTTAACCGGCATGTCAGTCTTTGAAAGCAAGGGAAGAAGAGGCACCTCAGAGTGTCTGCAGACCACGCCGCAATCACACAAAGACAGACTGACTGACTGAAGATGAGGTAAAGGTAAGGCAGAGATATTTGAGATGGCCGCAGTGCAGCCGGCCTCCCCGGGATGGCGCCACTCATCGATCGGCGAGACCGGCGCGGCAAAGCTCAAATGCGAAGCTTATTCAATGATGATTCTAGAACCGGGTTTAGGCGCTGACCAGGGCTTGTCATGGTCAGAAAGTTAAATTAAACTGTTATGCTATCATTAAGATGGCAATATCCTATGGTTTAGAGCTCTAAAAAAGCTTTTCAAGGCCGGAATCAGTTTTCAAAAGTCCCCCAAACGATACATTGTTTACGCTGTTTTTAGTAAAAATCCATGTTTTGGCAATTGTTCCGCAAATACGCCAACAGATTTTTTACTTAAAGATGGCACAAATTGTGCACCCATTATCTAGAAGCAGTGTCTAGTATGCAGATTTTCTTAATTAGCAGCCGTTATTTTACTAGGCTAATTCCCGTTCCGGCAGACAAAAAGAGCTGTACCAACAGCAGCCTCGTCTGTTTTGCACGGCGAAAGAAGCGTGAAGAAAATCCAAAAGTTTTTAATTGTTTTTAGCTTTTGCTTGACGATTAGTTCTGTTTTGGATTCAAATGTTTAGTTTACAACCAAATTGTTGATTTGCAGTTGAAAAGACAGGTGAAAAACTGTAAAAACTTGTTACTTTTTAAATTGGCGGGAAAGTTCAAATGATTCAGAGAAAGCAGGAACTAGCCCACAGAAACTGATGATCTAAGCTGAAAGACTAAAAGTTTCAGCTTCTAAAAAGTAATGCAACTTAAAAGTTGTTCATTTTGATCAGTTCTATTTGATCAGGCGGTCCTAGTGAACTAGAAAGCTCAAAGTAAAGCAAAATCCTTTACGGTTGACTTCCCTGCTTGAGGACAGCAATGCTTACCCTTCGCAAATGAGCTGGATTTTGGGTACTTTTAGGTTTTTCCCCAAAGTACTTGAGGACTTTATCTCAATTTTACTATATTTAACTTGATCTTTGAAATCTCCTGAAAACTTTTGTATATGATAAGTAGTGTAAAACTTTTAAATTCTGGCAGAAAAATCGCCTCAAACACCAGTTTTTGAAAACTACTCCTTACCGCCAGTCCTGGGCGCATCCGGCAAACTTCGTAGTATATAAGCAAAGAGAGCACACCTAATGTTTGTCCCGCGTCGGCGGGACATATACTAAAATTGGAACGATACAGAGAAGATTAGCATGGCCCCTGCGCAAGGATGACACGCAAAATCGTGAAGCGTTCCAAATTTTTTTGCATTTAATTCTCTTTCATCAACTCAACTGCTCTCTAACCAAAGCCAAGCGAAAGTGCCCACTTGCCTCGGTTGAGGGCTCTAATCATTACCATAACCGTTGAAGGGAACTCTGTGTGTTTTGGTTTGCTTGAAAATAAATCAACAGAGTGGTGAGGTGTTGAAGACTACTAAACCTGTACTTATCGATTACCGCTTCACTGATTACCGCTATGTTGATTAATTTAAAATTACACACAGGTGAACAGGTGATGGTGGTGATGATCTCCTTTTTCTGACATATTTCATTAGCTAATGAGTATCACACCACTGATCTGAAATCGGTAAATAGTAATCTGAATCAATTGGAATGGGATGTGCTAATGGTAATATGTGTGTGTGCTCTATTATCGGTAATGATCACTAGACACAGTTGATCTCTGATGATTGATCAGCTACCGGTTATTGGTTGTTTCTTTTTCTTCAAGCGAGAAGTCGGTCAACTGTTGATAAAAGAGAAAACTCTTCCGCACAGTATATAAGCTCACCCAGATCCGGACTTCTTGCTTGTTTGCTTTGATTCACCTTCTTCCTCAATATCGAAACTACCTGGATCAACAACAGCAACCTCATCTTCGGGTCATCATGTTCCTCCGCCAGTGTTCCTCCTACCTGAGGCACCTGCTGCTGCGAGTCCTCTTCCTGGTGATCGTCCTCCTCAACACCGCCTTCGCCATTGGAGATAAGAAGTTCCTGAAAGGCTTCATCCTGGGACTGCTCTTTGCCGCCCAGAAGAAAGACGGCGGTGGTGGGGGCGGCGGGGGCGGCACCACCCACCACGTCATGATGCCGTACGTGCCCCAGCCTTCAGCCTGTCTGGGCTACTGTGGTGGATCTTACTAGATAACTCCTTCTTTTTATAAACAAACTCCTTTTTTCTGAAAACTTCCACTCATATTTTCCCACTACTTTTCATTTTTGATACCAGGTACCACGGATACCGGCGATGATGATGGTGGTGGTGGTGAAATGAGATGAGTGTCCTCCTCCTTCCTTCTTCCTCTGCCTCCTCTGCCTCAAGTGCCTCCTTTTCCTGAACTTCCAAACACTTCCACACACCTTCCAAACATATCCTCCCTCCTCCCAATCACCCTCACCTCAAAGTGCCTAACTGCCTCGTTGCCACAACCTCCGTAGAAAAATTACCATTTTCAAATTCCATTTTTTATTTTGTATTTTTTAAGTCTCTTTATTTTTTAATTGAAGATGATTGTGCTTCAGCAGCAGCAAGTTAAGTAGTTGCAATAGTTTTATGCTGTAATGTCACATACAATGTAATGTTTTTGTTTGTTAGCAATTCCAAAGCAATAATAATAAACGCACCAATGTTCAATCAAAGGAGAAGGGTCGAGATTTGATCTCTTTTTCACAGGTAGGAAGTTGGGGACTAGTGTGTTGCGAGCTACTGGAAGAGAGAAAGGAAGAGAATACTTCATCAAAGTTAAGTTGAGTCTGACTGGGAGTTGAATACTTGATGACATAGAAGTTGAGTTAGTGGTGTTGTTGGTGATGACTGTCGTACTGAGATCGAAGACTTCGAAATTCAAAAGTTTGCTGTCTTACTCAGAAAGGCACCTCCTGGAACAGTGTGCCAATGCTTTCACAGTTGTGGCTCCTTCGAATTGCTTCGGCGGTAAAGTGAGAAATCTAAAAAAGGGAAAGAAAAAATGGTCAAAAGTTACTAAAGTGTTCATACAAAAATTGATAAAGTGCAAAAGAGTGATCTCCTGATGCAACAAAAAAGGGAGATGATAAGCTGAACTGCACTAGGAAACTGAATCTCACTTCATTGTGTTTGCATAAACTAAACTAACTTATCAAAACTAAAATGTCGTCATAGTTTCACGGGCAGCAGCAGCAGCTCGCTGATTAGATTAGAACACAGCAGAACAGGTGATCTCGAGATAAGAAAAGGACATTTGGGGCACTCTTGATCAGAGATCAGCACACAAAATTGTGAATTTTGAATCTCATGTCAGTGACTCTTCTCAGGTTGTGAACTTTTTGCCATCTTTCAAAGTGAGAGAAATGGCAAAAGTGGAGGAGGCATTTGTTTATTGGACAGACACATCACCACATTACCACACACACACACAGATAGAGAGGGACCTAGAGTGGTCAGAGTGGAGAGTGGGTGAGGCAAATAATTGGCAAATCATCATCATCACCACCAGTGGACACATCTTTCAATAGAAAGAGGGGAGCTTGCTTTGCATTTGGTTTGGTGGCTGGGATCGGAGGAATCTTTGTCACAGTTGGAAGGTGAGAGAAAGAGACGGGGCAAAATAGAGTGCAAAAATTGTTCAAAAGAAAGAAAGAGAGAGAGAGAGAAGTGGAATCAAGAAGAAAGAAATCATAAAGAAGAAAAAGTGGAGGAGGAGGTATTTCTAAACAGAAGAAGAAGAAGAAGCAAAAGCAAAGGAGAAGGAGCAGCAGTAAAAGGAAAGGAGAGAGAGGGAGGATGGAAAATGAAAAGCATTCCCTTCCCTTCCTCTACATTGGAACGTGCGAAAAGAGGTAGGAGACACTTTCGCCGTTGTGGGTACGTCGAATCGCCTCGGCCAGGATCATACTTACGTCAATGCACTGCGGAGATGGGAAAGAAAAATCAGTTAGAATATACAAAAATTGTATCACCTAATTCAAAACCTCTTACCTGAATCTTAGGACAGTCCTTCATGTTCTGCTCCTGCGGAATGGTGTTCGTCACCACCAGCGCCTCCAGGCAGGCGTTCTCAATGCGCTGGCAGGCAGGTCCGCTGAAGATGCCGTGCGTGAGGATGGAGTAGACCTTCGAGGCGCCCGCCTCCTTCAGCTTCTCCGCCGCGTGGCAGATCGTCCCGCAGGTGTCGGCCATGTCGTCCACCAGAATGGCAATGCGATTGTGGACGTCGCCGACGAGGACCATCGAGGCGACCTCGTTGGCGCGTTTTCGTTCCTTGTGAATGAGCGCAAAGTCGACATTGAGGCGGTCGGCGATGGAGGTGACGCGCTTGGCGCCGCCGGCGTCGGGTGAGACTAGAAATAGAACACACAGTTTGGTTAGTTTTAGAACTTAAAAAGAAAGAGTCTAGGATTACCGATGACGCAAGTCTTCCACTCGGGGATGTTCTCCTTGATCCACTTGAGGACGGCCGGCTCTGCGTACAGATTGTCCACGGGAATGTCGAAGAAGCCTTGGATCTGCGAGGCGTGCAGGTCCATCGTGATGATGTGGTCGGCGCCGGCCACGGAGAGCATATTGGCCACCAGCTTGGCGCTGATCGGGGCTCGAGACTGCAAAAGGTTTAAGGGTTTAAGACTTTGAATTTCGAAAACTAAAAAAACATACCTTGTCCTTCTTGTCCTGTCGGGCGTAGGGAAAGCAGGGAATGACGGCGGTGACCCGTGAGGCGGAGGCAATCTTGCAGGCGTTGATCATAATGAGCAGCTCCATCAGGTTATCGTTCACCTCGCCGCAGCCCGACTGGATGATGTACACATCCTCGCCGCGGACTGATTCGCCGATTTCGACGCTGAAGAAATAGAAAGTAGAAAGTGGTTAGAAAAGGGGGTGAAAGAAACGCAAAATCAAACAAAACATACCAGGTCTCCTGGTTGCTAAACTTCTTCAGGACGGCTCTGCCAAGCTCGATTCCTGCAAAAGGGGTAAAAACAGAGAATGTAAACAATGAGCGAGAAATAGAACAGCTGTTCGGCACTTACCAAGACGCTCGACGGTCTTCTTCGCCAGATCCGGATGCGACGATCCGCTGAAAACCTTAATGTTGGGCATTCTCACTTGAAGGGGAAGGTGGTGAACTTCTTCAGAAAGCTCACGGACAAAGTTGGACACGGCTGTGGTGGTGGTGGTGCTCCCCAGTGACTTGGGTGCAAGCTTCCTCGCCTTGGAAGTAATTTTGACCAGTTAAAAGGAGCTGCTGGCGAAGTAACCCGAGCTGCTGGTTCTTTTGGTGGTGGTGAGCGGTGGTACACTGGCAGATGGTTCGGTCACGATGACATCTCTTAAGTCTCTCTCTTTCCAGATCGGAGATTTCCTCGTCGTGGTCGTCGGATCAGGCCAACAGATTGATAACACTTACAGGTCCGTGGGGTAGTACATTTGCCGTCGATGTCACTGAAAGAGAGGCACTGACTGACTGCAAGCCAAAATGGCGAAGATAGGAGAGCAGCGAGGTGATATGAGAAGACTCTGGGGAGAGATACTCAGTGGTGCAACTCTTCAGGCAAGAGTACTGTGGATGATGGCACCAGGACGAAGGCAAATCACTGAAGAAAGCTCTGAAGACGAAACAGCTTGTGCACTTGCGCGCACATGTGCTACTACTCAACAGCAGCACCGATGATCACCGATCACCATCTGGAGGTGGACGGCTGAAACTCTGAAGATCACTACCAAAAGCTCTTCAGGACAGGTTTGCCGGCTTGAAGGGTAGGGGACACTTTTCGGGGGGGGGGAGGACCTCCTGGGGCCCAAGAGAAAGAGGAGAGGGAGAATTTCGAAATTCTGAAGGCCACAAAAGAAAGAAAGAAATGCTACTGTTTTTGTTTGCTGTGGAAAATTCCAGCCTCGGCGACGACGCGTTCAAGCACTTCGTGACACATCATCATCGCTAGCACTAAACATTAATCGTCATTTCCTCTTATCTTCAGCTGATGAGTTGGCCAGTGATTTTGGTGATGGTGGCAAAGAAAACGATGATGAGTTGTCCCTTACCACTACAGAAAACACTTCTTCTTACCTACCCCTTTTCTTTTTTACAACTTTTTTTTATTCAATCAAAAATCATTTTAGTGTATCATTTTACAGTGGTAAGAGAATATAAAGACATTGCTCTGAGAATGGGTAAAACGAGAGAGAGAGAGAAGCTAGAAAGCTAGTTCAACAGAATTGGTGGTAATTTGGAAGAGGAAGAATTGGCTCTCTTTGTGATCACTTCTTTACCTCACCTTACCGTCTTATGAGAGGAAGGTGCTCATGCCGCCCAGCTCGCTCTGCTCCTTCACAAAGATCTCAAAGTACTGGTAGATGATGGTGACGGCGAGGAGGATGCCGGTGCCGCTGCCAATCGCTCCCAGGAAGTCGGCGAGGACCGAGAGGGCGCCAATGCACAGGCCACCAAAGGCGGCCGCCGTGGGGATGTAGCGGTTGAGCTCGTGGATCATCGACTTCTCGCGGTGGCCGCGCATCACCATCTGCTGCTCCTTCAGCTGCTTGGCGACGTCCTTCGCACTCGAACCAGACACCTCGATCCAGGTCTTGCTGAAGAAGGCGCAGCTGCCGAGCATGAAGATGATGTAGAGCACGGCGTGGATCGGGTCCTGCACCAGGTGACCGAGCGTCTCCGGCGGCGAGAGGTAGTAGCAGAGGCCGCCGACGGGGTAGGCCCGGGCGGCGCCCGCCGAGTCGGACCAGACGCCCAGCAGGTTCACCAGGAAGTTGCCGCTAAACTTGACCGCCATCATCTGCGAGATGACGTAGAGGTTGGAGACGAGGGCCGACTGGAGGATGATGGGAATGTTGCTGGTGTAGAAGAGCTTGATCGGGTAGGAGCTGTACTGGCCGCGGTAGCGCGCCGACTTGATCGGCAGATCGACGCGGAAGCCCTGGAAGTAGATGACGATGGCGAAGACGAGAATCGTCGCGAGGAGGTTCATCAGGTTGGGCAGGTTTCCGCGGTAGAAGGCCTCTCGGAGGCCGCGGATCTTGTCCTGGCGGGTGGCCAGCAGGTGGAAGAGGGCGATGACGGCCCCCTCAAACTCCGTGCCGCGACCGGTGTTGACGGTGGCCGGGCTGAAGGCCTTCCACACTATAGTCTCGCAGATGTTCGTGGCGATGAAGAGGGAGATGCCGGAGCCGAGGCCGTAGCCCTTCTGCAGCAGCTCGTCGAGGAGGAGGACGATGAGGCCGGCGACGAACAGTTGGATGATGATCAGCAGGCAGATGCCGGCGCCAATGTCGCTCGGGTCGCCGTACATGCCGGTCATGACGTAGACAATTGCCTGGCCGATGGTGATCACCATGCCGAAGAGCTTCTGCGCGCCGTTGAACAGCGCCCGGTCCTTGGGCGTGTCGCCAACCTCGATGATCTTCGCACCGGCGAGCAGCTGCATAATCAGACCGGAGGTGACGATGGGGGAGATACCCAGTTCCATAAGAGTGCCACGATTCGAAGCGAGAATGACGCGCATCCAGTAGAAGGGATCAGCCGAGTCGGAGGACATGATGCCGAAGAGGGGAATCTGGCAGCAGACGAGGAAGATGAAGAGGGTAATCGCCGTCCAGAGGACCTTCTCGCGGAACTGGATCTTCCGCTCCGGCTTGGCCACCTCGGGGAGGATGCCGCAGAAGGGCTTGATCACTTCGAGGAACTTGATGCCCATGGTGATCGGTGGTGGTGGTGGTTCGGGAAGATCTGGTCACTGGTGGTGGTCTTCCGCCGAAGCACTAGTCGGTTCTGAAGAGACGGAGAGGGGTTCGAGAGAGACTCGACTCGACTCGATGTGATGTGATGACGACGACGATGCTGAGGATGATGATCGTCGGCGGCGGCGGCAGTGATCGTCGTCAGCACTTCTGCTCTTCTATTTCTCTGAGCAAGTGAGCTCTGCGGCTGTTTCTCCACGTAAGCAGACACTGACGTTGACTAAAGAGCAGCGGCGGCGAAAAAAATGAGAGCTCTATTTTCACCCGCCGCCGCTGGTGCCGCTCGACCGCTGACCGTGGAAATGGTCGCCGTCAGTTACTGTAAACAAGATTTTTAAACGAGATTTTTTGAACCGGTATCCTTTGTTGGCGGTTCTTTTGAAAGTTGAGAAGAAGGTGCTTGACTTAATTTCGAACTTTGTAGTGATATTATAATGGCTGGTCAGAGGAGGTACGTGGACATTATTTTAGCTGCTGCTGATGATGGCGATGGCGGTGGTTGTGGTGGACTTTCGAAAGGCGCTGCTCGCCGTCGTCGTCGTTGTCGTAAGATCTGGCTGATTGAGTTTGAACTTGAATTGACCTCTTTTTGATGTTGCAGATTCTTCTAGCCCCCTCTGGCCTGGTGGACTTGTCACCGGTGAACAGGACTACAGCCGTCAGAGGACATCCTGATAAGCATTTGCACCACCACCAGCCGAGCAGAAACTTCAGTGTTGTGTCTGCGGCTGAAAGTGAAGCCAGCCAAAGTGGCCCAGTTCAACTGAAGAATTCGACGGCAAAGAAGTTAAAGAAGAGTGCTCCAGTTCTGGGCGCTACCTTTCCGCAGACGCTCAGACCAGAAAGACAAACAAACTCGACGACGGTCAATGGTAAGCAAATCAGCTCATCTTTTGTTCTATCTTGATAATTAAAATCGCAATCTTTTCAACAGAATTCCGCTCTGCAATCCTCACTCTGGTCGTCTTCATCATCTCCGTGCTGGTCATCCTCTCCTACAAGCTGATTCTCTTTAATCGAAGCAAGTGAAGAGTTCCACTCTTTTGCAACACTCTCTCGGTCGCCTCATTCTCCTCACCATTAAACTATCCATCACCTAAGCTTTGCATTGTTCTTCTCGTCGCATCGCGCCCACTGAATCACGCAGGCGCGTGTTTATGCTCGCGATGATGAAATGAAGAAAAAGTAGTTCAACTGCAGCTTAGGCAGCAGCAGCAGCCGCAGCACATGCTGTGTGCAGCGATTTCACCGCTGATTTCACATCTTTCTGAATTCTCTGACTCGATCTTCGAAAAAGTGATCACCACAGCAATCACCACTACCGCCAATGAGTGCTCCTCTATCGCGGCGAATTCTCTCATCACTGATCACCCCTTTCACCACCACCACTTCCACTTATCAAAGCAGTATTTCCCGGCTTCTCCACTTAACTCCTTCTTCCTTTGTAGTTTTAGACAAAATGCAGGCCAACTCTTCAGCATCATCATCATCATCACCTTCTTTTTCCTCTTCGAAGCAGCAAATTCAGACCTTTGTCGTCTGCGGCCCGTCAGGCAGCGGCAAGACGACGCTGCTCAGCATGCTGACTGACTTCTACAAGGACTGCTTCAAGTTCTGTGTTTCACGTAAGAGAATCTTTTTATTTGTTCTGATTTGTTTTAACAATTTCTTCAACTCTGCTGTTTTCAGACACCACCAGAGCCCCCCGAAAGTCGGAGGAGAATGGCAAGGCGTACCACTTTGTGTCCACGGAGGAGTTTCAGCGGATGATCTCAGCGAATGCCTTTGTCGAGTGGGCACAGTTTTCCGGCAACTACTACGGCACCAGCTACCAAGAGCTGGAGGTGGTGAAGGCCTCCAATCGAATTCCCATTCTCGATGTGGACATTCGCGGGGTGATGAACCTCAAGAAGATACACTTCTTTGCCAAGTACATCTTTGTCACGACGCCTTCTTTTGCTATTCTGGTACTAACCTTTTGTCTGTTTTTGGTTTTTTATTTTAACATCTTTTGCCTCTTCCCCAGGAACGAAACCTGCGAATGCGCGGCACGGAAAGCGAGGAGACCATCCAGCGGCGCCTCAGTCACGCCATCGAGGACGTGAAGACGGCGGAGAAGATTCACTTTGACCTGGTCATTGTGAACGCCGAGCTGAAGGAGGCGGCGGCAGTATTTACCGACTTTGTTAAAGAGGTAAGTGGTTTGTGCTTTTTGTTTGAATGATCTAACAATTTCCATGTCTCTTTAGGATGTACAGAGAATCCGTAATGGACAACAATAAAAAGGTTCCTCGAGTTTGCTCAGTTTTCATCACTGTTTTGTAGTCATTGAAGTGAAAGCAAACTCTGATTGGCAAATCATCTTTTCACAGCAGAAATGAGGCAGTCTCTTTCTTTTAATATTGCCATAAATAATCAATTACTGGCAGAGGGAGAAAGAACAGCGAGGTGAGCATCATCATCATCCTCATTATCCTCATCCTCATCATCATCGACACAAATGGAACTCGACGATGCAGCGGCGGAGACAGTTTGCAACTGAGACTGACTGTCTGCTAATCGGAGGACACCATCTCTCTTCATGCTATTTATTAATGAACTTGAAGAGATGGGACAAATACGGAGAAAAATGACAAACAGAGACAGACACAGACAGAAAATGCTCCCTCATGAATATTTGAATCCCCCTTTTCTGTCTGATCAAGAATGTCACATTCTCCAAAGTGTTCACTACATCTACAAAACAAATGCAGAATCAACCAGTGTTGATTGGCTTTTTTCACAAGTTGGCTATGATGATTGTCTGAAACAGACTCGAAGACTAAATCGAACACTCGGGCGTCACTCGTTCTTCTGAAACAATTTAAGGTGGCAGCTTTTTAAGACGTTTGCACTTTTGCAGTGAAAACTTTTGAAGATTGATGAGACTGATAATTGACAAGTGATGGTAATGGTAATGGTCTAGATGTGCTGCTCAGCAGTAACAAACAGAGTGCGGCAGGTGTCAGGTGTAATCTCGTTTCCATCGCCTTCTGAGCAAATGAAATGCCACCCAAAAAAGATGAAAACGAAGAAGTTGAGTTGAGTGTTTGCAGTGCAAACTTTCTTTTTTGCTTTTTCACTTTACTTTCAGTCGGATTTCCCGATCGTTATTCAGGCTTACTATTATAATGGTTTGCCACTTGTTCGTTCCTTTGCCGATTTGGCTTTAGTTTAGCCGTTTCTCTCGGTGACTATTTAACTCGGTTTGGCAGTAGGCAATTTAGACTGACGGAAAGAACATCATTTTTCTTCTCCTTCTCTTTTGCTTCCGCTCTATTGAACACCTTTTTCTTCCTTTTTCCGTGGTGTTTAGCTGTGCTGTGCTGCACTTGCACTTTACATTTTTACGATTACTCTAGATTTTGCTGTTCACCCCAGTATTTATTGGCGATTGTTTTTTTAATCCAATTTTGCTTTGAGAACTGCTTCAAATTGGCACTGTTTCTGCGATTAGTCAAATTTAATAATTGAGGGGAAAGTGGGACTGTGTGTCTGCTTGCTTTTGAGCCTCTTTTCCAGTCTGCCCATTTTCAAGGCTGTCTCTTCTTTTCCCATCAAATCATCATCACTATCATCACTACCACTACTTCATATGGAGACTTATGGAAAACCGAGCACACTTGTGAAAGTGGCGCATCTTTCTTCATTTGCCATTTCGAGTTTTTGTAACGCGACAACTTGAAGAGTGAGACCCCTTGACGGCGGCGATGATGGATCTGATCAAAATTCAGAAATCACTGACGACAAAAATGGACAGAACAGAAGAAGAAGAAGAAGATGAGCCATATTTGGAAGAGGAGAACGCGTCTCGAGGCCATAATCGTCTCAGGCATCCTCTCTTATCGCCGATCTGACTGAAGAAGATGCTGCTCTGATGTTGTCTTTCTTTCTTCAGAGATTTAACCTCAAAATGAGTTTACAGTGTAGTGGTACAGTTTGCCTCCTCCTTCTCCTCCTCTATCGTACTAAACAGTTCAGACAGATCTTCTCCACCCGATTTGCATCTCTTGGAACGACTCTGCTGCTGCTCTTCACCTCTCAGCAGCTAATTCTCTTTGCAATCAGTGTGTGTTTGTACGACTACGGCCGATTTGCGTTTCGTTTCGCTTTTACCTTTCCCCATTGCTTTCGTTTGAGCCTAGTAGCTTCAACACTTTCGCTCTCTCTCTCTCTCTCTCTCTCTCTCTCTCTCTCTCTCTCTCTCTCT